>Ga0105243_10001975_pt1 | contig 17474 bp, 16 predicted proteins | sample KBSM34metaG_FD_81525 | JGI IMG/M metagenome (GOLD analysis project Ga0105243, IMG submission 81525) | Miscanthus rhizosphere microbial communities from Kellogg Biological Station, Michigan, USA - KBS M3-4 metaG | ecosystem: Host-associated > Plants > Roots > Rhizosphere > Soil | place... | reverse complement strand
TTCGCGCAGGATGAGCCCTTTTCGGTCCTCTGGGAGCATTAGTCCGTCCTGAGAAATGTGTTCAGTAATGTTCAAGTTGGTCATTATGAACTAGAGCGGACATAGAGTGTCGAGTCAAGATGACTGCACACGAATCGCTCCAGCAAACAGCTGCCCCGTCCGGTGCCTTCGCCATGCCGGAAGCGGACTTCGAACTCAGCCCCATCACCGGGTGGACCCGGGCCCATTGGCTGGCCTTCGCCGACCAACAGCTCCTCGCGGCCAGGCGCCACTTCACCCCGGGCAAGGCGCTCATCCGGTTGCCGGGCCGGCCGTCCTGGTCGGGGGAACTGTCCGACGGCTTGGAGGGCTTCGCCCGGACCTTCATGCTGGCCGCCTTCCGGGTGGCCGGGGAACAAGGCGACGATCCGCACGGGCACCTCGCCTTCTACGCCGAGGGGCTCCTCGAGGGAACCCGTCCCGGCGGCAGCAAGGCATGGCCGGCCATCGTGGACCGCAGCCAGCCGATCGTGGAGGCAGCCTCCGTGGCGCTCGGCCTCCAGCTGACCAAGCCCTGGCTGTGGGACCGGTTCTCCGCGGAGGAGCAGCGGCAGGTGGCCGCGTGGCTCCAGGGCTCCTCCCGCAGTGAGGCCTGGGACAACAATTGGGTATTGTTCCAGGTGCTGATCGCCGAATTCCTGGCAGGCGCCGGTTGTGAATTCAATGGCGCGCAGATCGAGCACGGCCTGTCCCGGCTGGAGGACTGGTACGAAGGCGGGGGCTGGTACCGCGACGGCGACAACGACGGCACCGGCGACTTCTACGACTACTACTGCGGCTGGGCGCTCCACCTCTATCCGGTGCTGTGGGCGGGCTTTGCTTCGGGCCGGCATCCCTCGGCCCAAGCTTTGGGGGAACAGTACGCGGGGCGGCTGGCCGAATTCCTGCGGGACCACATGTTGTTCTTCGGCGGGCAGGGCGCCCCGGTGTTCCAGGGGCGGTCGCTCATCTACCGTTATGCCGCCGTCGCACCGTTGTTTCTGGGGTTCCTTGCAGGTGAAGCCAGCCCGTTGAATCCCGGCCAGACCCGGCGGATCGCCAGCGGCGCGGCAAAGTACTTCCTGGAAGGCGGCGCCTATCCGGACGGACTGCCCACGCTCGGCTGGCTCGATGCTTTCGAGCCGATGGTGCAGTCCTACTCCGGGCCGGCCTCGCCGTTCTGGACCTCGAAGGCGTTCGTCGGCCTGCTCTTGCCGGCCACGCATCCCGTGTGGACCGCCGTCGAGGAGCCCGCGCCGGGGGAGACCGCCGACCACGTGCGGTACAGCCCCGCCCCCAACTACCTGTTGCACTCCACCGCTGCGGACGGGATAGCCCGTGTGCTCAACCATGGCAGCGACAAGTACTACGCCCCCGGTCCCGACGATCCGCACTACCGCCGGCTCGCCTACTCCAGCCATACGGCGCCGATGTTCACCGACGATCCCGTGGACAACCAGTTCGCCGTGCTGAGTTCCTTGGGTGTGCCGAGCCGGCGGTCCCGGATTCTCCGGCTGCCGGCCGGCTCCGGCCCAAGCGGCCGCCTCGCTGCGGCAAGCTGGCACCGCCCGGTGTGGTCCGACGTCGAGGACCAGGCCGGATCACCCTGGCGGGTGGCGAGCGGAACCACGGCGGCGGGCGGCTACGAACTGCGCGTGCACGTCGTGGACCGCGACGGCGGAATCCCCGCCGGCAGGGTCCGCGAAGGCGGCTACGCGCTGGCGTCCGCCGTTCCTCCTGTTGCTGAGGGGCAGGTCCTCGGCACCCCCGGGCTCCATTCCGCCATCTGGCCGCTGCACGGCTACTCCGGATCCGGCACCTTCCGGGCGGAAGGCGTCTCGCCACTGGGGCAGCACGCGGCCTGCGGGATCCTCGAAGGTGAGCTGGCCGGGAACCGCAGCGTGTTCGCTTCCCTTGTGTATCTGGGCGGTGCGGCGCCGGCGCTTCAGCCTGAAAGCTTCGAAATCCACGACGACGGCACCCGCGTTACGGCGTCACTCGCGTTGCAGGGTCCGGCCGGCGAGCCCGGCGCGGTGCTGGAACTCGCATTCGACTTCCAGCCCTGACGTTCCCTCCGGTCACAATCTGCAGGTAGCCACACGGATGTGAAGGCCGTGGGACGGGCCGTTTACGCTGCTCGGTGATACACCCCCATCGCACCTCCAGAGGCCATCAATGACGCTTGACTCTGCACTCTCCGGGATGGCCGGGCCTCCGAAGGACGGGCAGCCGGCACGCCGTGTTGAACGCGCCGCCGCCGGTACCGTTCTCGGGGCTGCCGGAGCGGTGACGGTTGCCGGCGCACTTGCCCTGGCCCTGGACTTCCTGGCCCGCTTTTCCCCGCGGCTCGGACCGGTCTCCGACGGGTGGGCGGCCGCTGTCCCGCACGAGGCACTGGCCGGCTTCCGCTGGTTCCTGGGCGACATGAGCGAGCCGCAGTTCTACAAGTCCGAGCTCGCCTCCCTGGGCCTGCTCGCCGGAGCCGGCCTGGCCTGGTGGGCCAGCTGCCGTCGGAAGAAATGGGCGGGCGCAGCGCTGGCGTCCGGGACCGGGCTGTGGCCGTGGCTTCTCGCCTCGGCCGTGTTGAGCCTGCTGGTCTCGAACCTCGCCTTCGGCTGGATGCTCGACGCCGGGTGGCAGCCGACGTTCGTGCCTTTCGTTTCCGTGGCCCCCGCCGTGGTCCTCGTCTACGGACCCGGCTGGAAGACGTGCCTGAGCGGAGCGGTGCTGGGAGCGCTGACGACGACACCGCTGGCCTTGCTGCTGATCGCCGCCATCTCCCGGCCCCTGGGTCTTCCCGCCGTGGTGGCCTGTGTCCTCGCCATGGCCGCCGGCTCGGCCTTGACGTTCGCAATCGCGCGGAAGCTGCCGTGGCTGGTCCTCCCGGCGGAACCCTTCCGGGAGGCGGGCACAGAAGTGGAGCCGCCGCCGTCGTCCGTTCCGGGTTTCAGGAGTGACGCAGTCTGGGCCGCCCGCCGGGTCCTCTGCGACTTCAGCGAGGCGCCCTTCTTCGCCAACGAACTCGCCAGCGCGGGCCTGCTGCTGGGCGTTGCGGTGGCGTTCGTGCTGAACCCGGGGCTGCCCGCCTACGGATCCGGCTTGCTGCCCCGGATCCTCTTCGCGCAGGTGCTGACATCGGCCATCGGCGTGGTGCTGTGGCGGGGCTGGTTCCGCGACGGCGGCTGGGCGGCAACGTACGCGTCCGTGGTGTCGGTGGCGCCCGCGGCCGTGCTCGCGACGGGTGGTTCCTGGACGGGGGTCATCGGCGGGGCCGTGCTGGGTGCGGTCCTCGCACCACCCGTGGCCCGGGCCGTGGCCGCCCGGTTGCCTAGGGATTTCCACCCGTCCATCGGCAACACGGTGGCGATGGCGGTGGCGACGGCGCTCAGCCTGCCGCTTCTGGGGCTGCTTCCCCGGTGACCGGATCCGCGGGACCCGCCTACCATTGAATGGAAACCGGCCGCCCTGGATGCGGCCGCTGCAAAGGAGCGCGGCATGGCCAACTCGGCATCCGGGGACTCGGTGGTGGACCGCGTGGTCCGGGTCATCGAGGCCTTCCCCGAGGGGGCGGACGCGCTCCAGCTGTCCGAGCTGGCCGAACGCTCGGGGCTTCCGCTCTCAACCGCCCACCGCCTGGTGCGCCAGCTCGCGGGGCACGGCCTGTTGGAACTCGGTGCGGCTGGACATGTCCGGCTGGGCCTGCGCTTCTGGGAACTGGTGAACCGCAATTCGCCCGCACTGGCCCTGAGGCAGGCGGCGATGCCCTTCATGGAGGACATCCAACAGGTGCTCAAGCAGAACGTGAACCTGGCCGTGCTGGAGGGTTGGGAGGTCCTGTTCGTCGAACGGCTGTCCCGCCGGGGGTCGGTGGCGAACCGGGCGCGGGTCGCCGGGCGCATGCCCGTGCACATTTCCTCCGCGGGCCTGGCCCTGATGTCCTACCAGCCCCGCGCGGTCCAGGCGGAGTACCTCACTCAGTTCCGCGATCCGGCAGGGAAGGTGACGGCCGGCGTCGTACGCCAAATGCTTGCTGAAACCCACCGGCAGGGGTTCGCCGACCTGGCCGGCGCGGTGGACCCGGACACCTGGGGCATCGCGGTCCCGGTGCTAGACGGCGGGAAGCGCGCGGTGGCGGCGCTCGGCGTCGTGGTTCCGTTGGCGGAGGTCCGGCTGCAGGCGCTGGTTCCGGCGCTCCAGACGGCGGCGCGCGGGATCGGGCGTCAGCTCGCCGACTCGAACAGTTTCCGTTCAACGGAATCCAGCTAACGCCGCTCACCTGCTTCGGTCCACACTGTTCCCAAGCCGGGCGGCACGCCGCCGCAGACCGCAACGAAGCGAGGAATACCGTGGCACGAACACGCATCAGCACCCAGGTCGCCATTATGGGCGCAGGGCCGGCCGGGCTCATGCTCTCCCACCTGCTGGCGCAGCAGGGCATCGAGTCCGTGGTGGTGGAAATCCGCAGCCGGCAGGCCATCCAGGAGACCGTGCGGGCCGGGATCCTGGAGCACGGCACGGTCAACCTGCTGGTGGACTCGGGCGTCTCGGACCGGGTGCTGCGCGAAGGCGACCGGCACGACGGCATCGAGCTGCGCTTCAACGGCGAAAGCCACCGCATCGACTTCAAGGAACTCGCGGGGGAGTCAGTCTGGCTGTACCCGCAAACGGACGTGTTCATGGACCTTGCCGCGCGCAGGGAGGCCGACGGCGGCGACGTCCGCTACAGCGTCACTGACACCAGCGTCCACGAGCTGGAGGGCAGGCCGAAGCTCTGGTTCACCGACGCCGACGGGCAGGAGTTCGAGGTCGAGGCCGATTTCCTGGTGGGCGCGGACGGTTCGCGCAGCCATTGCCGGCGCCAGGTCCCCGAGGCCGCGCGGACGCAGTCCTTCCACGAGTACCCCTTCGCCTGGTTCGGCATCCTCGCCCGGGCCCCGCGCAGCGCCGAGGAACTGATCTACGCCAACTCCGAGCACGGCTTCGCCCTCATCAGCCAGCGCACCGAGACCGTCCAGCGCATGTACTTCCAGTGCGACCCCACGGAGAACGCGGCGGACTGGGACGACGAACGGATTTGGGCCGAGTTCCGCAAACGCGTCAACGGCAACGGCTTCGAGCTCAAAGAAGGGCCCGTGCTGGAGAAGATGGTGCTGCCGTTCCGCAGCTTCGTGCACGCGCCCATGCGCCACGGCAAGCTCTTCCTGGCCGGCGATGCCGCGCACACCGTCCCGCCCACCGGCGCCAAGGGACTGAACCTGGCCATCAACGACGTCCGGCTGTTGTTCCAGGGTTTCGAGTCCTTCTACGGTTCCGGGTCCACCACGCTGCTCGATTCCTACAGCGACCGCTCCCTGGACCGTGTCTGGAAGGCCCAGCATTTCTCCTACTGGATGACCTCCATGCTGCACACCGTCCCCGGCGCCGACGATTTCAACCGGGCCCGGCAGTTGGGCGAACTGCGCTCCGTGGTGTCCTCCCGGCACGGACAGGCGTACCTCGCCGAGGCGTACACGGGGTGGCCGGGGCGGTAGGGGCCGCCGCTCGCCCCACGGCGCAGGGGCTAGCCTTCCCGCGAAACGTCGCCGGCGATAGCATGACACTCTCTTGCTCGGACGAGCTGTCCGCCGTTCTTGGGGGTGCTGCGTGAGTGACGCAACTGAGGCAGTGATGTTGGATCTTGTGGGGATGTACCCCGGATTTGGTCCCGTCCTGGCCGAGCATCTTGAGGATAACTCCGATGAGATGATTCCTGATCTTGCGATGTCGGATTTCATCAGGTGGCTAGTGGACCAGTACTACTTGAAACCTGCCATTTGTGAATCCGCCTGGGCGTGGTTGGAGCGGGTATTCGACGAAGGGTCCGAGGATGTCAAAGATCTCATTGGGGCCAGCGGAGTCGAGATGATCCCTGACCCAGGTGATCCCGGCTCCGGGATGCGGGACATGCTTGGGCCATCCCTCCGCGCAGTGGATCCCTGGCTCTAGTGATCGCACTGGGGCCGGCTCTCCGTGCTACACAGAGACGAACGAGATGATGGGCCGCTTCCTGATCCTGTTCTCGATGGTCCTGTGTGCTCCCACCCGCTTCACGGCGGACCCGATTCTCCGGCGCATCGCCGCCCCGAACACATCCGAGGAGTCTGCACGGCCGCATCGCTCACGGCTGACGATCTGGCGCGGGCACATCGCCGCGAGGACGAGCTGATCTACGCCAACCCCGAGCACGGCTTCGCGCTCACTTCCAGTGCGATCCCCGCGAGGCGTGGCCGACCACCGGGATGACGAACGTACCTGGGCCGAGTTCCGGAAACCGGTCAACTGAAACGGCTTCGAGGTCAAGGAAGGGGTGCTGCCCAACCGTCGTCGGGCGTTGCTTCGTTTGGCGGGCACGGCAGCTAGGAAAGACCCGCGGCATTTCACGTCCTAAGAGGGGCGTGATGGTGGTTTCGGCGGGGTGTTTGGCGGGGGTCCACGTGCGGTGGCGGGACGAACCACGGGACCCCGGGCCCTAACGGTGATTTTCCACTGTTCTTTGTGGATCACGTGATGGTGGTGGCTGCAGAGCAAGGTGCCATTCTCCGTGCTAGTGGCGCCGCCGTGCGACCAGTAGTTGATGTGGTGGGCCTCGCACCAGGGCGCCGGCATGGTGCAGTCCGGGAAAGCGCAGCCTTGGTCCCTTGCGGTGATGGCTTTGCGGACGTGGGGCGGGAAAATCCGAGTGGTGCGGCCGATATCCAGGACGCGGGAACCGCTGCCGAAAAGGACGGGGATGATGTCAGCATCGCAGGCGATCTTGCGGATGATGTTGGGATGGATCGGGCCTTGGAACGTTGACGAACCACTGCTGATAGGTGGGTTCTCTTGGGAGCTCGCGGTGGTGCTCGCCGTGGTGGCCGCGTGCTTGAGCTGTTGAAGGAGGTCGCGGTAGCTGATGGTCACCATGACCTGGGGCCGGAGGCCGCCGTTTGCCGGCAGTTCGCCGGTGGTGAGGGCGACTCCGCAGGCGCCGACCAAGCCGTCCAGTAGTTTCTGTGCGCGGGAGCGGCGATCCGGTTCCGCATCCCCGGCCGCAGTGTCCTGCAGCCGGGGGTTGCAGGCAACGTTCATTACCGTGGTGAGCGTTTCGAACTGTTCGGCGGTGGCGAAGATTTCCAGGTGGCGCAGGCCGTGCCGGGGCTTGCGGATGAAGGCGCCCTGGAGTTGGCGTAATGCTTCCTCGCTGGGTTCTGCGCCGTCCTGGTCGATCGCATCGGTCCAGCGTTTGGCCGTTTTCACCAGGAAGTCGGGGTCGGACTCGGCGGCCACGGCGGTCAGTTCCTGTTCCAGCTGAGCGACTGCGTCCTCTTTGATGAGGTGGCGCACGCTATCCAACGCGGCACTGACAACAGTCGCGGACCGGGACGGCACCTGCGCGGAACTCACAGCCGCTGCGAGTACCTCGCGCCGCGGTGGAATGTCCTGGCCGGCCAGGCCCGCACTGGACAATATGTCCGGGGCGAGGGCCAGCCTGCGCCGGGCTTCGCTGATGCTGATCCGAAGCCTGGCTCGTAGGAACTCCGCGGCGTTCCGGTACCCATCCTCCATGAACCCGGCCGCGGAACGGCCCGCGGGTATCGAAGTATTGGAACCAGCTTCCGCTTCGGTCCACCCGGTACGCCAGCCGGGCGTCGACGACGGGTTCTCCTGCCGGGCCCCGTGCCGGGTCCGTTCCACGGCCTGGGCCGCGACGAGCTGCAAGTACTCCAACGTTCGCGAGAGTTCCTCGACCCTGCCTGCGAAATCCGCGGCTTCCGCGAATCCGAACAAGCGTGCTTCGGCGGCGGCGTCCACACGGAGCCAGGACAGCGTCCGGTGTGCCTGTTCGAGCGCATCTTCCGCACCCCGGGCCGCTCGGCCCGCCGGACGGGCGCCCAAAGGCAGCACGGCTACCGACGCCACCGTCCGCGGAGCCACGAAGTGCGCGATCCCTTCCATGCACCAACTCTGCCAGGAGCCACTGACATTAAAGGGGCACATCAAAGGGCATGCAGGCGGTCCAGACGACGGCGGGAGGCCGCCGTCGTGCGCCGCTTTCGTTAGGGCGGGCGGACCCCTAGCCCACCGGCGCCAGTGCGCCGACCAGGCCGAACAGATCCTTGGGGTCCTCCGGGTTGGCCACGAGGTCAATCTCCTCGAAGAAGGCCGTGCCGCCGACGGCGTCCCGGACGTAGCGCAGCGCCGAGAAGTCCTCGATGGCGAAGCCCACCGAGTCGAACACCGTTATCTGCTCCGGCGAGGTGCGGCCGGGCTTCGCCCCGGCGAGGACTTCCCAGAACTCGGTCACGGGGAAGTCGGACGGCAGTTGCTGGATTTCGCCTTCGATCCGTGTCTGCGGGGTGAACTCGACAAACACCTCCCCGCGGCTCAGGATGGCCGGGTCCAGCTCGGTTTTGCCGGGGCAGTCGCCGCCGATCGCGTTCAGATGCACCCCTTCGCCGATCAGATCCGCGGTGAGGATGGTGGCCTGGGTCTTGTCGGCCGTGCAGGTGGTGATGATGTCGGCTCCTGCCACGGCGTCCGCGGCGGAAGTGGCGACGGTGACCCCGAAGCCCAGCGGCGCGACGTTCCTGAGGAACTTCGCGACGGCTGCGGGATCGGTGTCCCAGACCCGCAGCTCGCGGATTCCCAGGGCGCCTCGGAACGCCAGGGCCTGGAATTCCGACTGGCTGCCGGCGCCGACCATGGCCATCACGCGGGAATCGGGACGTGCCAGGCGGCGGGCCACCATGGCGGAGGTCGCGGCGGTGCGGAGGGCGGTGAGGATCGTCATCTCGGCCAGGAAAGTGGGGTAGCCGTTGTGGACGTCGGCCAGCATGCCGAAGGCCGTGACCGTTTGGAAGCCGCGGGAAGGGTTGGAGGGGTGGCCGTTGACGTACTTGAAGCCGTAGCTTTCGTGGTCGCTGGTAGGCATCAGTTCGATGACCCCGAACGGGGTGTGGCTGGCCACGCGGGGGCATTTGTCGAACTGCTCCCAACGCCGGAAATCGTCCTCGATGTATTCGATCATTCCGGCGATGACTTGTGCCGGTCCGCGGTCGGCCACCCAGCGGACCATGTTCTGAACGTCGACAAAACGCGCCATGGCGTCCTCATTTCTGTAGGCATCTCATTTGCTTTGAGCCACAGTACGGAGGGACGGTTTGCATGCTCAATGACAGAATTGCCGACTTTTTGAACAGAATCTAGGCGAAATGCTGAGCTCAGACATACATTGTGTTCATGGTGGAGCTTGATGACCTGGACCGGCGGCTGATTTCGGCACTGCGCGAGGACGGCCGTGCGCCGGTGGCCGTGCTGGCCCGGAAGCTTGGCGTCGCCCGGGCCACCGTGAACAGCCGGCTTGAGCGGCTCGTGTCCTCGGGAGCCGTGGTGGGCTTCTCGGTGCGGGTGCGCGACGAGCTCGATCCGCTGACCATCCGCGCCGTCTCGCTCATCGCGGTGGAGGGCCGCTCCACGGACAAGGTGATCCGGCAGCTCCGCGGCTTCCCCGAGATCAGCGCGCTGCACACCACCAACGGCGGGTGGGACCTCGTGGCCGAATTGCGTGTCGAAGACCTGCCCGCCTTCGACGCCGTCCTGGGCCGCATCCGCTCGATCGACGGCGTGGTGAACAGCGAAACGAGCCTGCTGCTCAGCTCGGTGCTGCGGTAAGGGCGGTAAAGCGGGCCCTGTCCGCCCGGGTCCCTTTCCCACAGCCCTACAGCCCTACAGCCCCGGCCCCTATCGACATACTGCCGTCCGTGCTACGACTGGGATCAGGAACAACTCCCAGGAGAAGCCATGGCTGAAGAACAACCCGTCCTCGTCGTTGGAGCAACTGGATACCTCGGCGGCCAGGTGGTGGACCAACTCCTTAGCCGCGGCAAGCGGGTCCGGGCCTTGGTCCGTCCGAAATCGGACGCGGGAAAGCTTGAGTCCAAAGGCGTGGAGATCGCCCGCGGGGACATGCTCGACGCCGGTTCCCTCGTCACGGCGATGACCGGTGTCGCTGCTGTCATCTCGACGGCGGCCGGCTACACCCGGAACGACCGGAACGCCGAGGCGATCGACACCTTCGGCTACGCCAACCTCGCCGTTGCCGCCAACCTTGCCGGCGTTCCGCGCTTCGTGCTGATCAGTATCCTCACCTGCGACCAGACGCCCCAGGTTCCCCATTTCTGGAACAAGAAGCTCGCCGAAGACAAGCTCGAGGAACTCGGCGTCCCTTTCGTTGCCCTGCGGCCGGGGGCCTTCTTCGACATGGTCGCCCGGGTGGGCGGCGACCCCTTCAAGAAGGGCCGCATCATCTGGCTCGGCTCCAAGGACGCGCCGCTGAGCTTCGTCCTGACCAGCGACCTCGCCGGATACCTGGCCGATGCCGTGGACGCGGACATCGCCGTCGGGGAGCGCGTCGACATTGGCTGGAGCCGCCCGCTCAGCATGCTGGAGGCCGCAAAGCTCGCCTCGGCCCACACGGACAAAGACATCAAGGTCATGTCCATGCCCACCTCCGCGCTGCGCGTCGCGGGAAAGGTCACAGCCAAATTCGCCCCGATGATGGCGGACATGGCGGCCATGGGGGCCTGGTTCGACACCGGCAGATACGTCGCCGATACCAGCCGCCAAGCCGAACTCTTCGGGCCAGTCCCGACGCCGGAAGACGCCATTACGCGGCTGGCCTCCGGGATGGGGCACCAGGGCCCCGGGCACTAAGGGTTGCTAGGCTTCGACGCCGGCCAGCAGCGGCTCGCCGTTGAAGAACTCCAGTTCCCAGCCGTCCACCGGGTGGTGGTGCACCAGGTTCAGGGCGGCGTTCTCGACGCTGGGCAGGGACCGCCCGGTGGCCCGGTCCAAGGTCAGCCGGATCAGCGTGCCGTGCGACACCACCAGGACGCGCCGGCCGCGGAACTCCTCCGCCAGTTCTTCCAAGGCAGCCAGGCCCCGGGCCGCCGTCGACTCTTCGCTTTCGGCGCCTTCAAAGCCGCCGGGGATGCGCAGGGCGTCCAGTTCCGGGCCGGCCTGCAGGCCTTCGGCCTTGCCGTAGCCGCGCTCGATCAGGCCCGGCAGGCGGCGTTCCACGCTCAGCCCGAGCCCCGCAGCGATGAGGTCCGCGGTTTCCGCGGCACGGCCCAGCGGCGAGGACACCACGGCGTCCCACTCGTAAGGGGACAGGACGGCGACGGCGTCACGCGCCTGGCCGCGGCCGACGTCGTTCAGCGGAATATCGGTGGATCCCTGCAGCCGGCGCTGCGCGTTCCAGTCGGTTTGGCCGTGGCGGACGAGGGCGAACGTCGTGAGGGTCATGCCTTCCATTCTGCCTGAGCAAATTTTCCGGGCGTAAAATTCGAGGCGGACGCCAGCGCCGCCGTCGTAATTTTGACCATTCGAGGAAAGGCGGACCGCCCGCGTGAAGGCCGTAGCGGAACTGTTCACCATGGCCCCCGGAAACAAGGACCACCACCCTGCCCTCCGCTGCGCCATAGGTGTCTTCGTCCCGCTCATCACGCTGACAATGATCGGACGCCTGGACCTGGCCGCCTTCGCTTCCTTCGGCGCATTTACGGGAATCTACGGGAGGAACGAACCGCACCACCTTCGTTTCCGCAGCCAGCTGCGCGCCGGCGGGCTCATGCTCCTGGTGATCCTGCTCGCGACCCTGACCGCACGGATCGCGCCGCAATGGGGGCTCGGGCCGGCCGGATATTCGTGGCTCCTGGTCGCCGCGACAACGATCGTGGCCGGCGCCTGCTCGGTGGTCATCGCGTTCTGGCGGCTCCGGCCCGCGGGCTCCCTGTTCCACATCTTCGGTTTCGCGGCCATCGCGTCCATTCCGGTGCAGCCGCCGGTGGGGGAGACGATGCTGGCCGCGGTGCTAACCACGGTCTTCTGCCTGCTTGTCGGGATGTCGTCCAGGGTGGTTCCGAGCCACCGGACCCCGTGGAAGCGCCCGCCGGCCATAAGGCGCACGGTGCCCGAACGCCGCGCGGCCTGGCTGGAAGGCGGCGGCTACCTGGTGGCGGCCGGGCTTGCCGGGGTCCTTGCAACGGTGGTGGGCGAGTGGCTCGGTTTCGGTCACAGCTACTGGGCCATGGTGGCCGCCGTGGTCCCGCTGGTGGGCCATTCAACGAGGCACCGGGTCCGCCGCGGCATCCAGAGAATCGCCGGAACGGTGATCGGGCTCGTCCTGATGGCGGGCATCCTGTGGCTGAACCCGGCGCCGTGGGGAATGGTCCTGGTGATCGCCCTGTGCCAGTTCGGCGCCGAGATGTTCATCGCCCGGCAGTATCTTCTGGCCCAGGTCTTCGTGACGCCGCTGGCCCTGATTTCCACCCTCCTGGCCGCTGCGGTCGCCCCCGGCCTCCTGCTGCGGGACCGCATCGTGGAGACGGTGATCGGTGCTGCCGCCGGTGTCGTGGTGGTGGTGGCGCCCGCGGTGTGGAGGCGGCTGCGGCGGTGAGGGTTGCCGGCGATGCTCCTTCCCGCTGTCACAGGCAAGCGGGAAGGAACGTCGCGCAAGGCTCCTACGCGGGGAGACGCTTGGCAGACAGGAGCGGGGCGAAGAACGCGGCGAGCTCCGCCGTCGCGGTCAGGGGCAGCACGTTCGCCACGTACTGGTCCGGGCGGACCACCACCACAACGCCCCCGCGGTCCAGGCCGCGCAGTTCGAAGATGTCCGCCTGCGGGTCGGTGGCGTAGACCTTCTCGTAGTCGGTGAGCCGGAAGGGACCGACGCTGGGCTTGAACACGGCCGGCGCCGCGCCGATGTCCACGCCGGTGTGCGGCTGCTGGTAGATCACCTTGAGGTCGAACCATGCATCCGGGTCAGCGTCCGACGGCGTGGCGGCCAGCGGCGAGTCCGGCGCCGTCGCGATCCACTCGGCGAAGTCCGCGACTGGGCCCGGGGCCCCGGCCTCGGCGGCGTCGGCGAAGACGTAGATCCGCCAACGGCCGTCCGCCTTGGCGTGGTGGCCGAGGTGCATCGGGTTGGTGTCGCAGACGCGGGCCACGGGAGCCGACTTGAAGCGCTTGCCGATGGTGAAGCCGGTGGCGAGGTCCTGGTGCGTCGCTTCGCCGACAATCAGCGACGGCGAGTACTGGGTCATGAAGCCGGCCGGGAACTCGGCGGTGCGGACGTAGAACTCCTCGAGCTCGGACGGGTCCTCGAATTCTTCCGGTTTCTTGGCCATCATCGAGGACCATTCCTTGTCGAAGTCGATGAGGTTCTTCGCCACCACCTGGCGTTCGGCCGAGTAGGTGGACAGGAGGCTTTCCGGGCTGCGGCCTTCCAGGACGTGCCCCAGTTTCCAGCCGATGTTGAAGCCGTCCTGCATGGAGACGTTCATGCCCTGGCCGGCCTTGGCGCTGTGGGTGTGGCAGGCGTCGCCGGTGATGAACACCCGGGGGGTCCGGGTGCCGAGGTCCTCCGGCAGGACATCGTCGAAGCGGTCGGTCAGGCGGTGGCCAACCTCGTACACGCTGTGCCAGGCGACGTTCCGCACGTCCAGCGTGTAGGGGTGCAGGATCTCGTTGGCCTTGGCGATGATCTGCTCGATGGTGGTCTGGCGGACGGCGTGGTCCTCGCCTGCTTCGCCCAGGTCCACATACATGCGGAACAGGTGGCCGCCCTCGCGGGGGATCAGCAGGATGCTGCCGCTCTCGGCCTGGATGGCGCACTTGGTGCGGATGTCCGGGAAATCCGTGACGGCAAGGGTGTCCATCACGCCCCAGGCGTGGTTGGCCTGGTCCCCGGCCATGGTGCAGCCGATCGATTCGCGGACCTTGCTGCGTGCGCCGTCGGCACCCACCACATACTTGGCACGGACGGTGCGTTCCTGGCCTTCCAGGGGACCGGAGGTGTGGAGGAGCGTCACGCTCACCGGGTACTCGCCGTCGTCGTCCACTTTAAGGCTGCGGAACTCGTAGCCGTAGTCGGGCTTCATCCTGCTGGGCGAGTTCGCCATGAACTCGGCGAAGTAGTCCAGCACGCGGGCCTGGTTCACGATCAGGTGCGGGAACTCGCTGATGCCGGTGGGGTCGTCCACGGCGCGGGCGGCCCGGTGGATGCGTGAGGGGTCTGCGGGGTCCGGCTTCCAGAAGGCCATTTCGGTGATGTGGTACGCCTCGGCGCTGATCCGCTCGGCGAAGCCGAAGGCCTGGAAGGTCTCGACGCTGCGGGCCTGGATGCCGTCGGCCTGGCCGATCGCGAGCCGGCCGGGGCGGCGCTCGATGATCCGGGTGGTGACGTCCGGGAACTGGGAGAGCTGGGCCGCGGTAAGCATGCCCGCCGGGCCGGTGCCCACGATGAGTACGTCGACTTCGTTGGGGAGTTCTTCGGGGCGGTTCAGTCCGACGCCAGCGGCCGGCTGGATCCGCGGGTCGCCTGATACGTATCCGTGGTGGTGGAACTGCACGGGAGGTCCTCACTTCTTTGTGGTTGTTCTAATATAGAACACATAGTTCTTTATTTGAACTAGAATCTTGCTGAAGACTGTACCGCGGTGTGACGTGGCTGACAAGACGCGGCGGTTTCGGGGAGGTCTGCCGGAGCTGTGCGTACATTTTGCTGGATCACCTCGGGGTGCCCGCCCAACCGCCCGCGGATTTTCGGGGCCGGAGCCGGCTGCCGACGGAGGTGATCCAGCAAAATGTTGCCGTTGATCCGGGTCCGCTACTTGGCCCGCAGCGGCCAGGGCGCCCAGCCGCCGGGCAGCTGCGCCAGGCGTGCCAGGGCGTTCTCGAGGCGATCTTCGGGAACCGGGCCGGTGTTCCCGCCGCCCATGGAACCGTCCTCGAAGGCCAGCCGCATGCCTGCGTTCCCGCCCGGGTCCACCCATTCGCGGAACCCACCCAAGGTGACGCCCCGGACCGCACGCTCCAACTCGTCTGCGCATCGTTCGGCGGTCTCATCGCAGGCATCGCAGCCACAGGCCGGGTAGATGAAATCTTGCTGGGCGCCGGCGTGGACGGCGAGGCCCGGAAAGTCGGTAAAGACAAAGGTCAGCGGCGCGGCATCGCGTCCGCGCGGCGTGATGCGGACGGCGCGCACGGGTGTGATGCCGTGCCGCAGAAGGTCCCCGGCGTACTCCTGCGCGGAGTCGACGTCGGCGTCGAACGTTTTGGCGAGGTAGTCGATCAACGCGTCGGCCACCAGGTGCAATCCCGTGAACCGTTCCGGATTGCTCACCCTGCTGCAAGCGTCCGACGGCGCGCCGTCCGCTCCCCAACGCTCGCTGTAATGGATGGGCCCGCCGTCGTCGTCATGGAAAACGGCGGCCGGCAGAGCCGGCCGGACGAAGCGTTCTACCGGTTCCCCCATGGGCCACAGCCTAGCCGTGCTGCGCTGACGCTGCCGGTACCCTGAGGGCATGGAACGTGGGGGAGTATCCAGGAATTGGCGGGCCGTTGTTGCCGGAATCGTAGGCGTGGTGATAGCTAGGCCGGCTACCGCTGCCCGCCTGACTTTTGAACTCCCTGTTCAGTCCCTAGATCGCGCCGCTGCCGTAGCGCCTAGGATTGGTGTGGCAAACGACAGTCGGAGCAGCCGGTCCCGGACCGGCCAAAGCGGGAGCATTAATGGCAGCGGGACCTAGTACTGCGCAGGACGAAACTGCATCTGAAAAAGCCGTCGGCGAAGAGGAACAGGCCTCCGCGGAACCCCTTGACCTGACCAACAAATCCGTGGTCAAGGCGACGGTCCTGCTCGGCGAACTCGGCCGGCACCGCCAAGGAATCACTGTCACCGAAATTGCCCAGGCGGTCGGGATGACGCGGCCCACGGCCTTCCGCCTGCTCCTGAGCCTTGAACAGCGCGGTTTCGTGGCGCGCGTGGACAACCGCTACATGCTCGGCTGGCAGATGGCCCGACTCGGCCGCCTCGCCGATCCATATGCGGGAGTCGTCTCAAAGATCCAGCCGCTCCTGAACGAGTGCGCTGCCAAGTTCAACGAGACCATCACCTTCGTCATGGTAACGGGGGAGGCCAGCTATGACGTGGTGGCCGAGGCCTCGGGGGCGCGCTTTCTGAACGCCAGCGCCATGTGGGTGGGCAGGACCTACCCGATGCACGCCAGTGCGGCCGGCAAGGTGGTCCTCGCCGAGCTGAGCGACGAGCAAGTTGTCGCCGCCCTGCCAAAGCGGCTTGAGTCCTTCACCCCCAAGACCATCACCAGGCGGGACGCCCTCCTCGAGGAACTGCGCCGCGTGCGGGAACAGGGATACGCGATCCTCGACGACGAACTCGAGGAAGGCCTCTTCGTCATCGCCTGCCCCGTCCGGGATTCCGCAGGGCAGCTGCTCGGCGCGCTGACCGTGAATGGGCCAACGCAGCGGGTTAAGTCCGACGATCTGTCCGCCCTCGCAGGGCAACTGCAACTGACCGCAGACAAGGTGGCCGAAGCGCTGGCTTAGCGTTTGGCTTTTTGCGCTTTGGTGGCGCCCAGGATGTGCGTTCGTCCATAATGCGGAGCAACGTCTCGTCGTCCGGGCAGGGCTGGTCGTCGACGGGGCATATGCGCAGGGCGGCGGGTCCGTTCTGGCCTCCGGTATTTGACCTCCCAGGCGGGAACCCGTGTAAGTTCCAGCGTTCCGCCATCCTTCACGAGCTGCGGGCGGCCGACTGGTGCGTCTGTCAATTCATGCCCCGCGCGCCAGCTTCCCAACGACGCCGGCCAGCAGCTTCGCGCGCGACTCGGGGGTGCGCGCCTTGAGCAGGGGGAGGACCAGGGCGTAGCGCGCGGTTCGGCCCATTGCTTCGAAGGCGACGACGGCGGCCGGATTGGCCGCGATGGCCTTCGTGACGTCCTCGGGGATTTCCGCGGAGCGCTGGGATTCGTAGGCCGCGTCCCAGCGACCGTCGGCCTTGGCTGCCTCGATTTCGGCGAGCCCGCCCGGTTTCATGCGCCCCGAGGCAATCAGTGCCTCTGCCTTGCCGACGTTCACTCGCGACCAGGAGCTCCGCCGGCTGCGTTTCGAGTAGCGCTGCAGGAAGGATTTCTCGTCGAAGCCCTTGCGCTGGCCGTCGATCCACCCGAAGCACAGGGCGCCGTCCAGGGCATCTTCAATGGCGAGCAGCGGGGCGCCGGAGTTCTTCTTCCCGATGAGCAGCCAGGCTTCGCTTTGCGCCGAGTGGTTTGCCGCCAGCCAGCCTTCCCACTCGGGACCGTCCTGGAACGCGAACGGTTCCGCTGTTGCGCCCATCTCAGGACTGCTGGGCCGCGAGGATGTCGAAGTCCTGGTACCAGGCCGCGGCGGCCTCGACGTCGTCGGCCCAAAAACTGATCGTGCTGAAACCCCTCAGGCTCAAAGCGATACCTTCCCCCGTTTGTTTGCCGGCCACGGTCAACGATGCCGGGGAACGCGCGGTGCGTCAACGGAACCGGGGCCGGCCCGGCAGAATGCCACTGCGCGTCCCCCGGCGTGACCAGGGGTTGACGCAGCTC
>Ga0105243_10001970_pt1 | contig 17496 bp, 34 predicted proteins | sample KBSM34metaG_FD_81525 | JGI IMG/M metagenome (GOLD analysis project Ga0105243, IMG submission 81525) | Miscanthus rhizosphere microbial communities from Kellogg Biological Station, Michigan, USA - KBS M3-4 metaG | ecosystem: Host-associated > Plants > Roots > Rhizosphere > Soil | place... | reverse complement strand
GCGTGCCACGCTTATTGCGCAGTTGCTCCATGGCCTCCTGGTGCCAGAACAACTTCTCGCCAGTGGACGTAAATGACGTCGATAGCGATGGGGTTAGCATTATCCTCCCTGCACCGTCGTGATGGCGTCCTGTAACAACCATCCCTTGCGCTGATAACGCTCCCTCATGATGGGCGCGTTTGCATTCATACCCAGCGCATTGGCTCGGTTAAGGAAGTCTCGGCGGTTACGGGTGGAGAAACCCGTGGCGGTGTTCACCATCAAGCCTTTATTGTTTTTACGGTTTAGGCGCAGGGTCTTGAGATCTTGGACGCGCTGGCCCTGGTCGATAGTTCGGAGACGATATACCACTTCAGCCATATCACCCACTCAATCACTTGACGGGGCCGGCGGCAACTGGAAATACTGGCCTGCGTGCAAAGCCCATACGATGAGGAGTATTTCCTGCGTGGCAAACAATCTGGCAAATCCTTATACGAGAACTATCGGTGGCTCCCAGATTTAACCATCCCCATGGCTAGGCGGATGATTGAGCATTGCGGCATTGCGATGGATGACACGGTTTTAGATTTCGGTTGCAGCCGTGGCTACCTGGTTAAGGCGATGAGGGAGATTGGCTTCTGCGCCTATGGGCAGGACATATCCGACTGGGCCATCGCCAACTGTGACCCGGACGTAACCCAATACGTATCGGTCCAACGGCCAGCCGTTAAGCCAGACTGGATAATTGCCAAGGATGTCCTAGAGCACCTGACGTCGGGAGAGCTCTTAGCCACGCTTGAGGCATTCGGCACCATGAGTAGCAAGGGTATCTTTGTGGTGGTGCCGCTGTCTAATGACGGCAAGGTCTATGTCGTACCCGAATATGAAGAGGACGTAACGCACAAGCAGAGGCTTAGCCTGCTCTTTTGGGTTAGCGTCTTCCACACCGTCTTAAAAGATACCAGCTGGGAGATTGCCTCCCGCTATCGTATCGAAGGTATCAAAGATAATTACGCCCACTTCCCACGTGGCAACGGCTTCATCACGTGTAAGCGCATCATTTCGCGCACCACAGGATCGTCGAAAACTTAAGTCGATTTAACTGACAGCGCAGCGCATCCACCACCGCCTGCCGGGACCGGTCTTGACCGATTGCAACCTTGAACCCATCCAATGTAAAGCCCGCCTTGAGCGCCAGACACCGTAGTGAATCAAACGTCAGAACCTGTTTATGGTTCTTGTGGAACAAGGCGTAATCAAAGAACCGTGGGTGCCAAGGCTCCGATATAGGTTCACCAAATAATTCAACGGCTCGCTCCGCCGTGTCATGCTCATATACGTCAATGAAGTATGATGAATTGGGGACCGATGCGACAAGAACACCTCCTGGCTTGAGCACCCGGTAACAATCCTTTAGTACAGCCACCGCATCGTGGCAATCGAAGTGTTCGACGACATGCTGGATTAACACCCCATCGAAAATATCCTGGAACGGCATCGGACCAGCCAATAGCGTGTGCTCAACGTAGTTGTGCTCCTTGTCCAGGTTGGTTCGCTCAGGCGTCCCAACATCCAGATGCTTACGCAACTCATCCAGGTTGATCCATGTTGCGTCCTGTGGGCGCTGTCCGCCACAGCCTACGTTGAGCAGCTTCATGTTAGCTCGAAGATGTGTGCTAGCAGGTTGGTGTTGATTGGGTATTGGCTAGGCCTAATCCATTGCTCGTAATGGCGCTTGGCATTGCCAGAGACGTGTTCGTGCAAGCTCGCATTAACCGTGCCGAAGTCGTGGTCCAAGATGTCCATCTCCTCTGAGAACGTCAGGTAATGTTCTCCGTCTGACATCTCTGGGAAATACTTCTGGTCGTTGGTGCGCTCCGGAAGGATGTTCAGCGCGCCGGCCGAGGCACCCTGCCAGAACCGTTGCGGCATGTAGATGGAGTGGATCCACTTTAGATCGGAGGTAAAAGCGATGCGGGCCAGCATCTCCTGATGCGCCTTGTCGCTGATCCAAGTGCCATTGAGCAGGGTCTCCATCTCCTTCATGTCGATCGGTCCGTGCTTCTTGCTGAATTGCTCGGCCATCCAGTAGAAGGAACGCGGGCAGCGATTGTTCCAGTGGCCAAGGTTTTCAAAGCTCCATCTCTCATTGCCAGCATACGCTGGAGAATTGCATGGGCAGAAGCCAGGAGCGTGCTCGGCATAATACGCCCTTTTGCCGTCCTTGTAGAGTGCCCTACAGTAATCGCAGAACCGAAACTGCAAGTTCATGTCATCAGCAAAATAAGGCGACAGCATGACACCGGAATTGCAGTCCAACTTACCCAGGCGCATCAGGAACATGGCCAGGATGATTCGGCGGGAGTGCCCACCTCCACGCAATAGGACTTTCTGGCTTCGCTGATACCACAGCGTCCACGGGATGTCTGGTATTGGCTCCCACGGAACATAAGGCAGGGACGCCAGCCGGCCAGCCGTCAGGAGGAAGTGATACACTTGCCACTCCTTCTCCGGCAGGAATGGACAAGGCACCGGGCGAATAGTGAAGTCTGGGTCGACGACGAAGTCGGTGCTGTCGTTATGAATCGGAAGCCCACTGACCATGAATATCCTGTCGATAAGACCGATGCTCGGCGCATAGCGGATAGCATTGGAGAAGTAGGAGGAGTCAGTGACATTGAACGTGGCGATGCGACAGCCGTTGTTCTTTAGCTTCAGGATGCGTTCTTCACTCAGATGGTCGGTTAAGATGACAACCGTAGCATCCTTGGCCTGGTCCAGGTTGGTGCACTCCTCTACCTTGATCGCGTGATCCCTGGCATAGGCCCGCATCGGATCGAAGAACATCCGACTGGCGTATTCGTTGTGGTAAGGCTTTGGATCGTAAACGAGATACGTCATTTGGTGTTTAACGTGGCGTGGATTCGGGATATATGGCGTAAGAACTGATGCATCGTAAGATCGCGTTTCATCCAATTGCAGAGCCGGCAGCATGGCACTACGTTCCGGCGAGTGTAATCCTTGGCATTATCAATCCTATCCAAGCCAGAGCATGACCACGGCAACGGACCCCCACAATAGTGGCACGGCAGCTTGATCAAATTAGAGAATGTGCGGAAGCCAATGTTCCAAATAAATCCTCGCCTGGAAGCTAGCCTTATACTCCTAAGCCAGCGTGAACGTGGCTTGGCGTCCGATCGTTTCCTAACAGCTTCGCACTGATCGTGACGACGCTTACGGAACTCCTGATGATAGCGACGTGCATGTTTTAAGTTGCGTTTCCTCCAGATGCGATGCATCCGTGTTCGGTATGTCCTAAGCTTAACGCGATTCTTCTTCCACCACGCTGCGCGAGTTGCGGCATATTGGGCCATTACTTAACTCCTTCCACATTCAATGACATGAGCATCCCGTGTGTCTTATCGAGGTGAGGTAAGAAGGCTTGACTGTAGTCATCGAACTCTTTGTGCTCGCTAACCTTCCAGTCCCATAGGCGGACATCCTTTAGGCCGGCTAACTCCATGTGTTCTTTGAGCGTGGGCCAATTGAACACGACGAAATGATTATTCTTCGGATGGTTCTGGCCGCCGTAGAGCAAGCCTAGCAGTTCCTTTAGCTCTCCCGTCTCGGCATATCGAGCACAGATGGCGTCGAAGGATGGCACGGCCAGGCGCAGGATCCCGCCAGGCTTGAGCATGTCAGCCCAGTGATGGATGGTGGCCGTCACCATCCGGCGGTGCACATGCTCTAAGACGTGGCTGGCGTAGATGAGATCAAAGCTACCTGGGTCCCACGGCAGGCGAGTCAAGTCACAATAGAGATCTTGGTGATGGGTATCGAACAAGTCGATATTGATGAAGCCCGGCAGATGTACCCGGCCGGCGCCGATATGGAGTTTCCTGGTCATCTGATGAGCTTCTTGATCTCATGAAAGATTTCAATCCTACGCTGGATCCCCACCATGGTGAGGTGAGCGCACCAGTCGCCAGGCTGCCAGGGCTCTGGAACCTGCCCGGGACAAACCAGATCGGGCACAGCATTGAACATGCGCCGTGGCCAAATGTTGATGAACGCTCCTTCGGGCTTGTTCTTTACCCATTCCTGCCATGGGCCCTGCTCCTGGAACGGTTTGTCACGCCAGTCTGGTTCCATCGCCAGCACTTCCTCAAACATTGGGATGCAGTCCTGGTGAGCCACCCAACCGCAAGCGGAGAACTGCCACGGTTCAACGGCATCAGTCCCCCAGTCCTTGCTAGCCCAGAATCCATATGCCGGGCTGACTGTTGGTGGCCTCTCTGGATTAGTTATCATCTGGTCGACGTCCAAGTAGATGACACGCTCATAGTCCTTAAGCAGGTACAGCCCCCTGGCCACGCCAGTCCAATAGATGTTCAGGTCTCTCGGTGGGTAGTTCCAAATGTGGTAAGCAATGTCATGTATAGCGGCATAGCCCTTCATTAGCGGCACCGTTAAATCGGCCAGCTGTTGGTACCCACCATCGTAGCCAGTGAAGAGGATTGTTTTCACAAATCCTTCCCTTTCCATAAACCAACAGCGCGAGCATGGGCTGATGCTAGGCGGTTCTTGTCATAGCCAACACGTTCTATGAGGTTCATCTTCGCTGCTGTGTTAAACGCGGCGCCCCATGCATTCGGATGTGTTGGGCGTGGTATCTGCTGCTTCCCACACTCTACACGAAGATCCTCTGCTGTGAATGGTGCTCCTGTAGATGCGAGCGCATCTATCACAGGGATGACCATGTCCATCCAGATAACGTTATTATTGGACACCCGGTTGATGCCTTCATGCTTGCGCTGCTCACCGCCGAATAGATCCATTTGATCGCTCATGGCGCCTCTCTGGTGAACATGGGTTCGCCTTTACTCAGCCTGGCGTACTGGCTTTCGTTCCATTCCTTGTGCCCAGGCTGGGTGCGCCGGAAATGCAAATGGAAATGATCATGAAACGGACCACCCATATCATCCTGAGGATGGAACTCCGGGTCCTTGCCGGTGCGTCCATCGATGAGCCGCTCGTGCATCACGACGTTGGTCACGTAGTTAATCTCAGGAAGATTGCGCACGATGCGCAGCTGATGGTCGCGGTTGTCTAACCAGTTCTGAGATGGATGCTTCATCGCAAAATCAAACCAGTGCCGGCGCGTAGAGCGGATGGCCATGACGTGAGGATTGGCAATCAGATTCTTGACGTGCGCCCCTTGGTTAATGACATCGTCAGTCTTAATCACGGTCAGCTTTGGCTCCTGGAATTTAGGATAGGACTCATTGCCTTCACAACGCATGACGTTAATTAACGGATGAAAGCGTTCATCAGCATCCAGGATGAACGCCCAGCTGCATCCACATTCGTGGATGAGCCGGGTGCGGATAGCTCCAAAGCCACGATTGATGTCATCAAAGACAATGGTGGCCCCGAACTGATCACACAGCTCGATGGTCCCATCGGTGGACTTAGCCCCGCCTGGTCCGCTGTGGATGATGAAGAGGTTATCGAAGTAGCGTGCGCCAGTCTCAAGCAGGCCACGCAGAGCAGGAGCGTCTTGGTATACGTTGCAGCAAAGAGCGATACTCATACGTCAGGCAACTCCACTTCATTCTTCCACCAGTGTGTTACCCCCTTGCGGAACACCAAACAGTTGGGACCGGCGGGCCACACCTCCAGCAGGATGTTCTTCTTCAACCCCTCCGCGATGGCGTGTGGGCAGGATTGGTTACCGACGAATAGGTCAGCCCCAGCGATGACCTTGGCTGCTTCATAGAGGTTCTCGGTTGGGTGATGAGGCACCTCGCCACACGTCAGGCAGAACACCCGATGCTCCTCTGGCGTGCCGATGAACACAGCTTGCTTAGCGTATTTGCGCCACGCCTTGTGCCACGGGAAGGTCGGATGGTGGTAAACGTGATGGGCTGCCCGGCCTGGTCCGGCCCGGGAGATGACCACTGGCGCGACCCGCTTTGGTGTCACGGTCAGCCACGCTTCATCCATGACGCTGTGAGGCAGGCCATGTGCATCAGCCATCCAGTGACCCAGATGTTTTTCTAGGAACGGGCCAGCCATGTGTGGTTTACGTAGCACGTCGTGCATCCTAGCTCTGAAGTCGTTACCATTAACATCGGTGCGCCTACGATCCCATGGCAGCACGTTCATCACGTAGAGCTGCTCTTTGAGGAGCAGGTCTATGCCGCACCACTTGTCAGGTGTCAGTGCCACCCGCGTGTAGCTGGCTGCTTCAATGAAGAGCGTCCCACCGCCCATGGCTCGCATCGTAGGCATGAAGAAAAGGATGTCGCCCAGGTCACCGGCATGGCGGAAGCTCAGGTCTGTTCTAAACACTGGATAATCCTGCTGGTGCTATGCTCTCCCACCATGGGGAACAACACGATGTTGGCGCCGACATCCAGCGCTGCTGCCACTTCTGTTTTGTCCAGCGTTTCCATCGTATAGGAGCCGCCCTTAACCCAGTAATTAGGTCGCACCAGCTTAATGGCTCCATCGACTCGGTCGCTATCGATGATGAATACGTGCCGCACTGCATGGAAAGCAGCCACGACGCGGCAACGGTCATGCTCATTGTTAATCGGACGGCTCGGCCCTTTGAGTCGGGCAACTGCTGCATCACTGTTGATGCCCACGAACACCGCACCGAGTGAAGCGGCATGTTCAAAGAGGGCTACGTGGCCTACATGGATGATATCAAAGCAGCCGCTTACTAAGACGACCCATTGATAGTCCTGTGCCTTCTCCGCGATGTGCCGGCCGGAGAGCAGCTTGGTCATATCGATTGGACATCCAGCGCTCGTGGTCCCTTTTCATTGTTGGCGGGCGTAAACGTCACCGCCTGTGATTCGTGCAGGCTTCGATATCCACCGTCTGTCCCAGCAATGGCGCTGTAGTGGACGAAGTATTCGTTGTTGTTGTGGTCCAGGATAAAGCCAAAGCCCTTCTTGTTGTCGAACCATTTGACAACGCCATACATACGCTCGGCGGGCTGGCCCATGTTCAGCTGTGATCGCTTTGCCATTTGGGTGAAATGGGTTTGTTTGAGCGAACCTTGCTGGGCCCTATGACCCAGCATTCATCGCAGTTCACCGTGACGAAATCTTTGCCGCCTTTCTTCCCCATCAGGAAATGGTAGCCGTGGGCCCGACCATGGCGGATGTCACCGATGGTGAAGATGAGGCCGTAGTTGATGTTCTCGTTATTGATGATTTGCACCACATCGTTAATAGAAGGCTCCTGGCGGAGGGAGGAGGACGGTGGGCTTGGACGCGGGGAGCGCAATCGTCGTGGTGTCGGAGTAGGTGGGCTTTCTGGCGGCATCGGCATCGCCGTGGGAATAGGATCCGGAAGCATAATCGAATGCATTTTGGAGTGTGTCTTGGAGGGAGCGACGGTCCGGTTGTAGGTACATCAAGGCCGTGCGCATACTTTTGTGGCCAGTCATCGTGCAGATGAGGCTGTGCTGGCCACCGGAATTAACGAGGTTAGAGATGAAGGTGTTGCGCAGATTCTGGAAGCTGCGTCCTTTGTGGCGAATTCCGCACTGCTTATAGAGACGGCGGAATTCCAGTTGGACCGTGCCACAATCATTCGCATCTGCCTCAAATAATCCAGGAGCATCCTGGTGAACGAAGTCAGTGATACCGTCGAAACGTTTGTAGTTGAGATGTTCTACGGCTTTAAGGCGAAGAAGCCAGTCGTGCACATCGGTGCCGGGAATGATTGGGATACGACACAATCCATTGGCCCCGTGGTGGGCGAGTTTAATGCGATAATGATCGATGAAGCATGGGCCATTGTTATTGAGATGCACATCGCGCCAACGCAGGTAAGAGCAATCCCTCAGGCTCATCCCAGTCCGATAACCTAAAATCCACAGCCATAAATGCAGCTGCCAGCGCGGTTTGTTGGCTAAGAATGTTTTGAACTGTTCATATTCCTGGTGGGTCCAGAGTGGGTTAATGACGGGCGGCCGTGGCAACAACTTCACCGCCTTGGACATGTCGACGTAAACGTAGTGGCAATCATAAAGCCACTTGAGGAAGCTACGCACCTTGGTCGCAACCCGATTGTAACTGTTGCGATTGGGATACTTCTTGTGCAGGTGCTCGATGAACTCGCCCAGCACTTTATAGTCCAGCCGCTTGCCATCGGCAAACGGGATGAACTGGCGGGCGGCGTGGTTGTATTGTTCTTTGTGGGACTTGCTAATGATCAGCTTGGCGGTCATGTAGCGAGCCCACAGATATTTGCAGTCTACCTTCTTGGCGTAGGCTTGAACGACGGGGGCCAGAACTTCAATTGACATACGACCTGGCTATTCTTTTGATGAGTTTTGCGGTTTGTCCGTTTTTCTTTGACTTGGCCAGATGCCTCATCCGGTCAACGCCACCCCGACCCAACGCGCTTTTGATGAGCGTGCGATACTGATGGCGCTCGCTCCACTTCAGGCCGCAAGCTTCCATCCACTGGTCCACGTCATCTGCGTGACCGGCCCACGTGGAGGCTAACGACAACCGGGCAACCTTGCCCCGGCTCCAGCCGCTCCGCCTGGCCAACTCAACATCGGTAAAGCAGCCGGCACGGTCTTTGCGCTTGGCCATGATCCGGCAGATGTTGGGCGGCAAACGATCCAAGTCTTCCAGATGGGTCATTGGCAGCGTCCTAACGTATTGTCTTTTGCAGGCAATGATGTCAAAGGTTTTCCATGGATAACCGTAAAACTACGGACGAGCAACTCTTAACCCTCAACACTCTGGGGGACGTGGAACTGTGGTATGCCCAGGGCCAGGACGGTTCCTGGTCGCTGCCTGTTTACGTCCAGTGGATGGTCGACAGTTCAACCGGCAAAGATTACGGCTGCATCGATCCAGCCTGTGGCCTTTATTATTCCCAGCTGCTCACGCTGCGGGCGCTGTTCGAAGCGCACGAGCTGGCACACAAAGAGGACTGGTGGCTCCTGCCTCGTCGGGGGGCAGAGGCAGTGCTGCGCAAGGCGCCTGGCTGCACCGTCGCTTACTATTACAAATGGCCCGACGCTGCCTGTCCGCTCATCCCGCCAAAGCGTCCACGCTTCCAGCATTTCATCCGGGAGGTGCCGGAGTCCAAGACGCCATGGCTCCCCAAACAATTCGTGCAGCACGTCGCCAAGACTCATTCCCTGCCCTCTGGGGTGGTGGGCCTGGTCATGGAAGCCATCGCCAAGGAGGCGCCCGAATGGATGGTCAAGCAGCGCCAACACCTGGACTTGGGCTTCTGTCGGTTGATGGCTCTGCCTTTCCGGGTGAACTGGAAACAGATCGTGGCTTTCAAGTGCGACAAGTTTAAGCTGGGTGCGATCTTTAAGAAGCCTTCCGCCCAGATGCTGGCGGATTTAGAAACAATTGGCATGCCAAACATTCTTTGCTCGACCCACAACCTAGCCTTGAAACATGGTGGGCGACTGGACTATTGCTTGGAAGCCATCCCCTCGCCGGCCTTTGAAAAGGCCGTGGCAAAGATCGAAGAGCAGAGGATGGCCACCGGCCCGTCGACATACATCGCGCTATTCGAAGATGCTGTTGAAAAACTCTATCGGCCTATTGTGTCGGCCCTGGCCTACTGGTGGAGCAAAGCTCGTGCGCCGTTTGCGGAGATTCGCCAAGGCGGTAGTGCTGGGGTCAATCGCTTATGGCCGGTTGGAGCCAAGCAGGTGGAAGTTCGCGGGATGGATCTGGCTTCATTACCCGTCTGTGTTGTGGCGACTGATAGCCGTTTCAGTGTCCTGGGAGAAAAGAGTGACCCCGTCCTTATACAAGCGCAGGCTGATGCGGTGCAGAAAATGCGTGATCTTTCACCGGCCACTGATGACTTGTGGAAATCCTCTAACTGGCGAGCGCGTCTACGAAAACGGGAAGCCCTCGCCAATGGGGTGCCTATGCTACATGCCGATGAAAGCGCTGTTCCCGGGGAACCAGTGTTACTTATCCCTGAGAATTCCGGGGGAGGGATGGAGGGACCATGACATCGGATGATAATGGAAACGGGCAGGTACCTTTAGCCATAGTTCATCAGCAGGACCATGGACAGGCCATCGCCATCCGGGCCAAGGAACGGGCTGCCGCAGCCATGGTTAAGGCCAAGACTTTCGAACAGTTCGGGATGAAAGTCATCAGGGTGAAGGCCAAGGCAGAGGCGGCCATTGGCAAATATGCTCAGCAGATGGGCATTAAACAGATGGGCCACGGCAAGGTGGTGATTGTGGGGGATATCGCTCGGGAAGCTATTGATACGATCACCGACATTATCGAAGAGATGCGGGCCCGGGTGCCGCCGTGTGACCCGGAGATCATTTTGGAATTACTACAAACGCAGAGGGATTTCTCGCGGCTCCTTTTGGACACAGGCCAGGCGCATCTTCAGGCCGATCGCAATGCCAATGCAGCCAGCGATGCGGGCAAGATTGCTATTCCGTTTGCGCAGGGGACCCCGCTAATGGTAGCAATAGGCAAGAGCCCAACTGAAATCACGCAAGAAGTAGAGGATAAAACATGAAACTATTACTGTTGGCGTTACTGGTGCCGGCCTGTTGTTTTGGTCACCTCTTCCAGATAGCATGGGACCCAAGTCCCAGTCCAGGCATCAAACATTACATCGTGTTGATTGCTGTGGATGGAGGATCCTCTGGCGCTTATGGAACTACCCCGTCCACATCGTGGGTGGTGGATTTGGAGACTAATTCCTACACGGTGACCGTGAAGGCAGTTGGAACTAATGGTCAGGAATCGCTGCCATCCAATGCATGGAGGATTCCAAAACCAGCTGGGACGGTGCAGGGGAGCTATGGGGTGTGGACGACGACGAACGCGCCATGAGCAGAGGAGTGGAAGAATAGTCTTGCCGGTTGTATCACGGCCGGTCACCTTCAGTGCCAGATGAGAGCTTTACTATCGGTGGGTTTTGCGCTCGTGGTGGCCAGCGCTGCCGCAGCGCAGTCAGTGTTGGAGATCCGTTGGCTGCCCAATCCGGTCAGTGACAGTAACCAACTCTATCGGGTGTACGTTTCCACCAATTCCACCACCGTCTTCGGGCTAGCTGGAGGCACCACCGGCACCGTCTTTAGCATTACCAACGTGCCACCCGGTGTATATGGGGCATCCATTACTGCCTCCAATATCTGGGGCGAAACAGCCAAGAGCCCGCCGGTCTATACAGCTGGGCCAGCGATGGTTCCCAGTGTGCCATCAGGGGTGAGTATCCTCATTAGGATCCAATGAAGCTCATCAAACAAGACAAGTCGCTCAAAGACATCATCATCAACATTTTTACCAGTTGCCATGGACATGGCCGGCGCAGGGCGGCTGTGTTTCACTTCAAGTTCGGCCTACCACAAAAGAAAGAAAACATACCTATGCCAACCACTGTAGAGATCACTAACGAACAGAAGGTCAAAGTGACCCTTGCGCCCGTCACCGATACGGGCAAGCCAGCGAAGCTGGACGGGTCCCCGTCCTGGGCCGTCATCACCGGCAACTCACAGGTCGTGGTAGCAGACGACGGATTGTCTGCTGACTTGATCAGTTCCGATGATCCGGGTGACACCCAGGTCCTGATTAAAGCCGACGCCAATCTTGGGGAGGGCGTGGAGGAAATCTCCGATACCATCACCCTGACGGTGATTGGTGCGACGGCTAAGAATCTTGGTGTGACGGTCGGGGCTCCGGAACCAAAATGATGTGTCCTCACTGCGGGAGGGAGCTGGCGCAAATTACGCCAACCCTCCTGCGGTGTGATCCCTGCCGCTACTCACACGGCGTGGCCCCTTCACACACGCTCGATGAGTATGTCAGCGCCTTCGTCTCCGGCTGGCACACGGACAACACGGACAGATATCTCAGGGATCCAGCTGACGGAGTCGTCCAACGGCAGTGACAAGGCAATCCAGGATTGTCGATTGAGCCCCGTCTGCATCCCTTTCTCGCCGGTCAGAAACGTAGAGCGTAACTGTGACTCGAAACTGCGGATGCACTGAGCCATCCACTTTTGCCTTTCGGGTTTTGTGATGAGCTTTCTGCCCGTCCACTGCTTGCTGTTCTTGAAGGACGGGACGTGACCTAAGCCCCTCACGCTTAGCTTGATAGGCGGCATAATCTTTCGCTGTCCAGCGGGCCATTGGAACAGTAATATCCACTAAGTCCAATGGCAGTTCCAATCGAAAGAGTGCGGGCGCAATGGCGTGCGGCGAACAGACGCTATCGAAAGCGGCATCCAGAACGTGGCCGTGAGCGCAGAAAACAATACAGCAAGGCGTGGAGACTTCGAAATCCAGAGAAGGCCAAAGCGGCTGACATGAGATGGCGACTAGCTAATCCAGATAGGGTTAAGGAATCAGCCCGTATTGCTGGTAAAAAGTGGCGCGCTAATAACTTGGAAAGAGCCAAGGCTATGTGCGCTAGGTGGCAGCGGTCCAATCGGGAATATGTTAACCGTAAAGAGCGCGAACGATGCGCAGCCGACCCGTCGTATCGGTTGGCGAGATGCCTTCGGTCTAGGATACGGCGGGTGTTGCGTCTGAGAGCTGCAACCAAACGGGATAATACCGCCGCCCTCACTGGTTGCTCGGTCCAATTCCTTATGGGACACTTGGAGGCATGATTCCAGCCTGGGATGTCATGGGACAATTACGGCAACGTTTGGGAAGTCGATCATATATTCCCCTGTGCTATGTATGATCTGGCTGTCGACTCTCAGCAACGAGCCTGCTTCCACTATACCAATCTTCAACCACTGTTCGTTAGTGATAACCGCAGGAAATACACCAAACTACCAAAGGTACCATTGTGTCAATAAGCCTCTTATTTTGGGTAATTTACATCCTCACCATAGTGTTCGCTATCATTGGCAACTGGCCACTCAATGCCGCTAATGCAAAGCCAACCGCCATCTCGATTGTCATCTTGGTTTTGATTGGGCTATTGGGTTGGGCTCAGTTCGGTGCGGCGATACACCGTTAACTCCGCGCTGGCATTCTCATAGCCATCGGTGAGTGTTGCGAACACGACCTTGCAGCCCTTAGCCTTATTCTGGGTGGATTTGATGGTGCGGCCAACGGCGTCATTTGGTCTTGGTTGGTTTGGTTTTCATTTGGTTCTCCGTAGGATCATTACGATGTTGGTGTTGGCACTGGTCTCAGTCCGTCGCGGCAAGGAGTGGCCCAGCCCGGCCGCACGACCAGCCCGGTCTGGTAGCTGGGCCCACTCACAGTGAGATGGGATCCAGTCGACGCCATTGGTCGACACGAACGGTGTCCAGTTCGCATTGGTGGGTTGGGCTGGCCAATTGTAATTGCCGACGAGCATGGGCACCCCGCCGTTGGTGACAAGGATTGGCACAATTGGAACGTCGGTCGGTGGCACCACGGTCAGATTGCTTGGTGGCAATAGTTGTGCGACGGCGGAGATGGTAATGAATAATGGGAGTAGCTGTTTCATGGTCGTCTGAATCTCAATACCCCAGTGGGTAAGCTGTTGGTTGGTTTATCAAATTTATGCACCTCATTCCAAGCCCAGCCTTCCGTGTTGGTCATAATTACAATTCGCCATTCGACACGCTCAAGAGCTCTGATGCGTTTGGCCAAGCCGAGAGTTGATACGGCTTGCATCAGGAAGAGGGTGCCAAGTAGCAGGATCCCAAACAGGATTGCACGGTTCATAGAGGTTTATTGTGGAGCACACGCAGGAACATTGCGGCGAACAACGGAGTAAAGATTAAGCCGGCCACGAATGGCAGCTTCCAGATGTTCAGAGTGAGCCGACCACCACCAATACCATCGGGCTTGCTGACCGGAACATTCCACAGGCACGGCCAAAGCGGTGTGCTCAGATAGACCAAGCTACCAACTAGACCAACCGCCAGCAGGATGAGCATGGCCATCTTCATGGCCTCTCAAACAGGTAATCGTTACCAAGGTCGGAGCGGGTCCAGCCCGGGAAGAATTGCGCATACTGTTCCTCATCGATCTCTTTCTCGATAAGCACAAAGCGAGTGCGGTCCAATAATCCACGGGCCCCCTTGAGCACTTGCAGGTTGGAGCCGTCCGTATCGATCTTGATCAGGAAAATCCTGTATTCGTTCTTGAACTCGGGGAATGTATCTAGGCGCACGATGGGCACATCTCGACCCTCCGATCCCAATGCAACCCGATCGGTGACGGTTAGTTTGGCCAAACCATCGTAGTCACCAACTGCGGCCAGGTGCAGATCGATCTGGTTGTTGGTATACGCCTGGTTCTGAACTCGCTGATTCTCCAGGTAATATTCCAAGCACGGCTCGAAGCAAACGAAGAAGGCCATTTGGTTATAGCTGGCAATCCACTGTGTGAAGATACCTATGTTAGATCCCACATCGATAACCAAAGGGTAGAACGCATCTCTCAACTCTTCGATCAGGCGCCGATGGTAGAGGGCCTGCTCAATGAAGATGTTGCCGTAGATGTAGTAGTGATGCGTGTGGCGCAACACGAAACCTTCTGGTGTGCGCAGTTCTTTGGTGGCGCCAAAGAAGATACACTTAAGCCGCTCAAACAAGATGGGCCAACAGGCCAACGGATGGCGCAGGATAAATAGGAGACTACCGACAACTATGTGCCCAAAGTTGGCGCAGATTAGTCGCAGCGTCTCGGGCAGGTTCCGTTTGAACGGACGCTCGTAAACATTTATCGGGTCGTGGTGAACTGTGTTGTGCATTTATGGCAGGTGACAAGATAGCCACCACTGTAGCTAATCATCAGCAGAACGTGATACCGACGATGGAAGATGCGGCACAGGAATCTCTTCATTGGTGTCGGTATACACCGGCTGGCTGCGAAATGTTACCTGAAAGTTCCGTTTGCACCGCTTACACGTGTGGACGCCATACTTGGTGCTGTAGATAAGGGCAAACAACTCCTCACGATTAGCGCAGTTGTGGCAGACAGGTGACTTGAACCTGTTTTCGATCAGGTCAAGCAATGCGATGAGCGCACAGGGCAGGAACAACATGGCCAGGACAGCCCCGCAGATCGCCATGCCGATGATGCCAACGATGTAGCCATCCCAGTTTTTAGGCCGATTGAAGTAGCGGTCGCCTGGCCCATTGCTCATCAACGGCCATTCAATAGCAGTTGTCATGGCTTGGCCAGAGGTTTCGAGCAGCACCCATCGCATCCGTGGACTGTGAGGATCTCTTTGCCTATCCGAATCTTGTGTGCGGCATCGTCCGGGTCCGGGTGGCCCACTCCGTGTGGGCAGATGCGCTCCATGACGCCAATATCCTGACGCCAGTTTAGCGGCCAGGTTCGCATGTGGTGGTTCGATGGGTTGTGGACACAACAGAATTGGCCGGCGCATTGCGATTCATCGTGGGTCTTGAGCAACACTGTCCTCATGGCTTGGTCAGTTTGTCGGCTTCGGCTTGGATGACTCTAATGCAATCGCGGATTGCATTATCTTTTAGTTCGCCGCATTTGGGGGATACCTTGGCGCACAATTCCGCCGCATGGCGCAGGGCGTCGGCCTTTATCTCATCAACCCATGCTGGCCACTTAGTGCGGTTATAGGGCATGTCTAGCAGCCAATCTTCAGCGATCTTCATATTATTTGCGCACAACACGACTTATGGTTCCTTCTTTGTCAGGTCGCTGCCTTCAAGGTCCTTACACTGTTTCTTCGCGCATTGGGCACAAAGCGTGCGGTTGTCTTCAGTTAAGCCAAGCTCGGTAATATGAAATGTCTTGTAACAGCCTTCACACATACCATCAGTGGCACTGCGGGGCACACCTATGAGCGGGATCTCGTAATCACCCACTCGAACAGTGGCGTGTCTGGATTTTTTGGTCTTCATTTCCTCGCCGGTTCCTTCATATTCTTAACGGTTCAGGTTGGCGTTCAATCCGGACCGTGCTGTTGATGACTCGCTTGGCCTCGACTCCGGGCAGTTTAATCCCGGCATTGAGCATGGTCTTGATGTGGGCCAAGCGCGGTTCAATGTTCACACAGGCTGGGCTGGCTTTGGCTAGGGCCCAGATGTCGATGATGTTTATCTCCCAATCTTCCCGGACCACCTGGCCTTGGGCTCGGACTGTTTCTAATGGAGCCGCAGCCTGCCGGACTTCTTCGCCTGCCCGTTCCTGGATGTCATCGATTTCCTCGATGGTCTTGGCTTGGGCCAGCTGTTCTTGCTTGCGCCGTTCGATCTCTGATAGTTCGGTCACACGCAAAGCTTCAGCAGCACGACGTTGCTGGGCCCGCACAGCTTCATAGTCACTGGCTAGTCGGGCAAGTCGTTCTGCCTCAGCATCAAGAGGTGCATTAAACTCTTTGGCTGAGCCATCGATGGTCCGGCCGAATTCCAGAATGGGTTGCTTACATTCTTTCCTGGCCCGTTCCGCCTCAGCGCGTACTATCCTGACCTGGATATGGGCCGACACACATGCGTCAAGTTCGGTTTGGTTAGTTACCGCAGTAATAATCCCAGCTCTAGCCAGGGCTTTGGCCCGGATGGCTATGGCTGCGGTCGTCCAGGAAACCTGGTGTCTAGCATCTTCCCGAACGATGAGGGCTTGCCCGTCTAGGCCCTCAATGACTGTGGTGTTGGCCTTGAGTTCATTGATATTCATTGAACATCAATTTAGAACGGCACGTCATCTTCGCCAGGTTCGGCCAACGGTTTTGCTGGGGCGGGTTTGACCTGATTCTTGGGAGCTCTGACCCGGATTCCGCCGACAATCTTGCCAGCAAAACTGATGTTCGGATCTTCGTAAGCCACTATCTTGTGGCCAGTCCAGTCATCAGTCTCATCGCTGCCGATGATCTTGGCGATGAGCTGGCCATTGGTAGAGTTTAACACCATGGGCTTTTCGGTTTCCCGAAAGTGCAGGACCCATTTGTGTTCCGGTTCTGCCCCCTCCTTGGCGATGTTCTCCTGGGAAACACTTTGGATGGTGACCAGGATTCCGGTTCCGCAATCTTCCTTCTTAAGGAACTTACTTTCTTTCAATTGGCTTATGTTCATTGGGTTATTGGGTTTACGGTTAATTGGTCTGTCGCCATTTCTGCTCTGCCTGAGCCAGGTCTTCCGGTTCATATTTAGCGAAGTAGCCCATGATTAGCGAGGCCGTCCTCTCGATCACGGCCCGCTGCTCTGCGGTCATATCGTCCCACCGAAGCTCAGGCGTGATGCCTACTTCAACATGTTCCTCAATGGCCGCTTCCAGGGCTTTGGTTTCTTCTGGTGTTGGTTTCACAGCTTAAAGCGTCGCTTGATAATGGGCAGGCCCGCGTCCACGCAATCGCGGATGAGCTGGACGATGGCCTGGGCATAGTCTGCATCCACCTTGGTGGCCAGCTCTTTTAGCTCGGTGTCGTTGTCTTGATACAACCGGATTGGCCGTGGATGGGCCAGGCGCCTGGGCATGGTCTTTGTCATGTGGCGTTTCATGGTGATGCCGCGTTGAATCGTCGTCAACCTCATTTCATT
>Ga0105243_10001968_pt1 | contig 17505 bp, 17 predicted proteins | sample KBSM34metaG_FD_81525 | JGI IMG/M metagenome (GOLD analysis project Ga0105243, IMG submission 81525) | Miscanthus rhizosphere microbial communities from Kellogg Biological Station, Michigan, USA - KBS M3-4 metaG | ecosystem: Host-associated > Plants > Roots > Rhizosphere > Soil | place... | reverse complement strand
TTCAGTCGCCCAACCGCGAAGGCAGCCGAGAAGCTGAAGGAACAGGTCGCTCTGAGAGGACTCGTGATCGGACAGGTTCAGAGTCCGGACCGCCTCCCCTGAGTCTCATATACCGTTGACGACACGTGAGGTCCCTTAGCGCTAGTTGGTTGAGCTAGATTCCCCGGAGCGTGGTTGTCCTCGGCCGCATCGTGGGCATCTTGATGCTGGGAGTCGCCCTCTCCTACTTCCTCCTATTCGTAATGCGGCTGCCCGCCGTTTGGTCCCCCGGATACAACGACAGCCTCGCGGTGCGGGGGCCGTCTCTATCGAAGGCGAACCTCAACCGAGGCCAGTTCATGATCCATTTCCATCTATGGGTCTATCGGTCGCGGATCCGGTCAGCCATCGTGAGCGCATTCCTCGGATATGCGGGCTGGTGTGTCTGGACGGGACACCCTCCCGTACCTGCATGACTCCGCCTCATGTCACCTACGAGATACATGAGGTCGCTGGACGACGGTAGTCTCGCGCCGTTCCAATTCGTCCCGCGCTAAATCTAACGTCGGCGGAGGTTCCGGCGAAGGGAGGGCATCATGCCAAGTGCAGACGGCAGCTACGTCTTCCGGCCCGGCGACGGCCGGCAGATCGATCTCGGAAACTTCACGATGACGGTCAAGGGCGACGAACAGAGCACATCCGGACTGTTCACGCTCCTGGAAGCGGATGAACCTCCGAACTTCGGCCCACCGATGCACATCCATCACGGGATCGCCGAGGCCTTCTACGTGCTGGAGGGTGAGTACATCATCTTCATCAGGGATGAGGAATCTCGTTGTCCCGCGGGAAGCTTCATCTTCATCCCGGCCGAGGTTCCGCACGGATTTCGCGTCGGAGAGAGCAACAGCCGGAAGCTGAATCTCTACCTGCCAGCTTCCATGGTTGGATACTTCGATGACTTGAGCGTCGCGATCGGCTCAGGAGAAGCGGATCCGCAGGTCCTAGACGACATCGCGATACGCCACGCCGTGGAAGTGATCGGCCCAGTACCGGAGGGCTACCTCTAGACAGGACGTATCGTCGCCTACGGCGACATGCGAAGGCCCCTCGACCGAGGCTGCCAGATGCCCGGTGGAACCGCGAGATCTCGACGCCGTGTCGGATCTGGCTGCCGCCGTTCGTTGATATGGGTAGAGATGTTCCTGAGACCGAGCCGACCAAGGGAGGAAGCATGACCGAGTACCTCATCGCGTTCAACGACGAGTGGGTCCCCGACCTCACGGACGATGATCTGCGCGAGGCGTCCAAACGTGTCAGTGCGTTGAGGGCAGAGATGAAAGACGCTGGAGTCTTGATCTTCACCGGCGGGCTGGACGACGAGGCTCCTGTGTTCAGTGTCGATCCGTCGGGCGACACTCCCCTGATCACCGATGGCCCGTACGCCGAGACCAAGGAACAGCTCGGCGGCTTCGCCGTCGTCGACGTGTCCGACGAGGAGGCCGCGCGCCTGTGGGCAGGAAAGATCGCGGTGGCGTGTGGGTGGCCACAGGAGGTCCGACGGTTCAGGTTCGCGACGAACCCCGAGGAGAAGCAGTAGCGCCCACGACCCGCTTGGCCATCAACCACGAGGCCCGGCACCGGCCGGTATCGTTCGGTAGGTGAACTGCCCCGCCTGCGGAACAGCCAACCCCGACGGCTCCAGGTTCTGCAACGCCTGCGGAACCCGGTTGGATGACGCGGCCGGCGGCGAGCTCGATCCGTTCCTTCCGCACGAGCTGCTCGCCAAGCTCGAGGCTGCCCGCGCGGGCCGCGCGATGGAGGGCGAACGGCGCGTCGTGACGATGCTGTTCTGCGACGTCAACGGCTCCACTGCCATGGCCGAGACCATGGATCCCGAGGAATGGACCGAGATCATGAACGGCGCCTTCGAGCGCCTGATCGCCCCGGTCTACCGGTACGAGGGCACGCTCGCGCGCCTGATGGGCGACGCGATCTTCGCGTTCTTCGGCGCCCCGATCGCGCACGAGGACGACCCGCAACGAGCGGTGGGAGCGGGCCTCGACATCATCTCGGGGATCGCCTCCTACAAAGAGGACGTCCGCGCGCGTCACGGCCTGGACCTGGATGTCCGCGTCGGCATCCACACGGGGCCCGTGATGGTCGGGCAGGTCGGGTCCGACCTGCGGCTCGAGTACACCGCGATGGGCGACGCCGTGAACGTCGCCGCTCGCATGGAACAGACGGCGAACCTGGCACCGTGCAGATCACCGCCGAGACGTACCAACTGGTCGAGTCGCTGTTCGACGTCGCGTCACGCGGCGCGATCGACGTGAAGGGCAAGGCCGAACCGGTCGAGGCGTACACGATCACCGGCCGCCGGCACGCGCACGGCGCCGTCCGCGAGATGCGCGATTCGCCGCTGGTCGGGCGCGAGCGCGAGCTCGAGGAGCTCACTCGCGCCATCGAGGAGGCGCAGAGCGGCGGCGGCCGCATCGTCTCGATCGTCGGCGAAGCGGGTCTCGGCAAGTCACGACTGATCGCCGAGACGCGGGCGGAGTGGGACCGACGCATGCCACACGCACACATACCGGACGAGAGCCACCGGGCATGGGAGACGTGGCAGTGCGTTTCCTTCGACGCCACCCGCCCCTACTCGCAGTATCGGAGACGGGTCGCGCGGGTCGCCGGGATCGAGGACACCGATCCACCCGCCGTGGTCCGGACCAAGCTGGCCGCCACGATGGATCACGGTTGGGAGGAACACCTGGATCGGCACACGCGGGTGTGGCATTCGCTGTTCGGGGTCACCGAGTCGGGTGAGGAACCGCTCGAAGGCGAGGCCTTCCGCGACGCGATCACCGAGCTCGTCACCTCCTCGACCCGCGCGTTCAGCGAGGACGGACCGCATCTGCTCATCTTCGAGGACCTGCACTGGTGCGACGAGGCCTCGATGGACATCCTGATCGAGACCGCCAAGCTCGTGGACGAGCTCCCGAGCCTGTTCGTGTTCGCCTTCCGTCCGGACCGACAGGCGCCGTCGTGGCGCCTGAAGCAGTGGCTCGAGACCGAATACCCCCACCGCTCCACCGAGCTCCCGCTCACTCCGCTGTCGCCCGAAGACAGCGAACGCCTGATCGACGCGCTGATCCCGGACGAGGCCGCGGACGTCCGCATGCAGATCCTCGCGCGCACCGACGGGAACCCGCTGTTCCTCGAGGAGGTCACCGCCGCGGTGCACGAGCACCACGTCGACATGGCGATCCCGACGACTCTGCAGGCGCTGTTCACCGCAAGGCTGGACGCGCTCGACGAGGAGACCAAGCACACCCTCCAGCTCGCATCGGTGATCGGACGGTCGTTCAGCGAGCCTGTGCTCCGCGCCGTGTCGGGCGCCGACGTGACCGCCTCGTTGCGCACGCTGGAACGGGCCGGACTGATCGTCGAGACGGCGCGGACGCCGGAGCGCGAGTACGCGTTCCGGCACAGCCTCACGCAGGACGCGACCTACGGGACGATCCTGCTGCGGCGTCGCCGCGAACTGCACCGACGGGTCGCCGAGGTGTTCGAGGAGCTGTTCGCCAACCAGATCGAGGCGTCCGCCCCGCTCATCGCGCAACACGCGCGCGAGGGGGAAGACGACGAACGGACGCTCCGCTACGCATCGCTCGCCGCCGAAGCGGACGCCCGGCTGTACGCGCACGCCGAGACGGTCACGCACACCACCTGGGCGATCGAGGCCGCGAACCGACTCGGGCGTACGGATGTGGCGAACCTCTACACCACTCGGGGTCGGGCGCTCGAGCTCTCCGGCAGGTTCGAGGAAGCGGTCTCGAACTACCAGGACATGGAGAAGCTGGCGGAGTCCGTCGGGGCGAAGACCGAGGCGCTCGCCGCCGACCTCGCGCTCACGACGCTGTACGCGACGCCGACCCCGGTGTCCGACGCGGTCGCCGGGCGGACGCTGTGTGAGCGCACGATCGCGCTGGCACGCGAGCTCGGCGACCTCGCCGCGGAGTCCAAGGCCCTGTGGAACCTGATGACGCTCAACACGTTCAGCGGGGGCGATCCGGACGAGGCGGTCGAGGCGGGCGAGCGGTCCCTCGCGATCGCACGCGAGCTCGACAGTCACGAGCAGATGGCGTTCACGCTGAACGACCTGTGGCGGCCGTACTCGGCGATGGGCGACCTGGGAGCGGCCCGCCACAGCTTGGAGGAGGCCCGGCCGTTGTGGCAGGAGCTCGAGAACCTCCCGATGTACTGCGAGAACCTCTCCAGCACCGGCGCCTTGCTCGCGCTCGCCGGCGACAACACCCAGGCGCTCGCTCTCACCGACGAGTCACACCGGATCGCCGCCGAGATCGGGAACCCGTGGGGACAGTCGTACAGCTTGCCGAACAGCTACCACGTCGACGTGTCCCAGGGGCGGTACGGGCGCGCGCTGGCCAAGATGCACGAGTGCATCGAGTGCGCCGAGGCGTCGGGGTTCATGGTGCCGCTGGCCGCGACCCGCGCCGACATCGGCGTGCTGTACGCGAACCTGGGCGACGTCGAACGTGGCACGCGGTTCGCCGCGGATGGCCTCGCCGCCGCGGAGAACCTGAACGCGCTCGCGATCCCGCTCGTGCTGGCGTCGGTGGCCGAGGTCCACCTGCTCGCGGGACGGTACGACGACGCGAACGCCGCGATCGACGGGAGCATCACCGATCGGCTCCCCGGCCTGTTGTCCTTCTCGGCGGCTGCCAACTCCAAGATCCTGAAGGGGCGTATCGCCGCGATCCGCGGCGATCACCAGCAGGCGATCGACATCGCCGACCGCGTGCTCGAATGGCTCCGGCCGCTCGACGTCCGGCCCTACGACGCGGCCGCGCTGCTCCTGAAGGGCTCCTCGTTGCGGGAACTCGGAAAGTCCGACGACGCGGAACGCGTCTTGCGCGAGGCCCGGCAGGCCGCGGACGCGCTCGGCTTCGCGCCCATCCTGTGGCGGATCGACATCACGCTGGGCGGTATCGCTGCGGACACCGGCGACACGGCACGCGCGGCCGAGCTTCGCGGACACGCCTGGACGATCGTCGACCACCTCGCCGCGACCATCGACGACGAGCAGCTACGTGCCAGCTTCCTCGCGTTGCCGGAGGTCCGGGCCGTCTTCGCGGGCGGTACGCTCGCCCCGTGACCGTGCCGCTCACGATCGAACAAGCTGCGGAGCGGGCCGGCGTCGAGCCCGCCTATCTCCTGCGACTGCGCGAACTCGGCATCGTCCCAGGAGCCGGCGACGCGTTCTCCGACGGGGATGTGCGTCGGGCGCTCACCGCGCGATCGCTCGAGGGCGCCGGCATCCCACTGGACGTCCTGGGTGACGCCATCCGACGCGGCGCGCTGAACCTGAACTTCCTCGACTCCGAGGCGTACGAGCGGTTCGCGGGCCTGTGTGACGAGACGTTCCAGCAGGTGAGCGATCGGACCGATGTGCCCGTCGAGCTCCTGATGGCGATCCGGGAGTCGATCGGGATGGCCCAGCCGTCGCCCGGTGATCGGATGCGCGAAGACGAGCTCGAGGTCGTCCCGTTCCTGGAGCTGCAGATGGCGTCGGGGTTCCGAACGCCGGCGATCGAGCGGCTGCTCCGTGTGACGGGCGACGCCACGCGGCGCATCAGCGAGCAGGAGGCGGCCTGGTGGCGGTCCGAGGTGATCGAGCCCGCGATGGCCGCCGGGAAGGGCGCCGACGAGATCGCCGATCCGGAATTCTCGGACAAGATCTCGCCGCTGGCGGAGCACGCGATCGTGTCGCTCTACCACGCGCAACAAGCGCGGGAGTGGACCGCGAACATCATCGGTGGATTCGAGCAACTGATGGCCAAGGAGGGGATCCACAGCCGTCTCGAGCGGCCCCCGGCGATCTGCTTCCTGGACATCACCGGGTACACCAGACTGACGCAGGAGATGGGTGACGAAGCGGCCGCGGAGCTGGCCGCGACCGTCGCCCGGCTCGTCCAGCGCAACTCGGTGCAGCACGGCGGCAAGCCGATCAAGTGGCTCGGCGACGGTGTGATGTTCTACTTCGATCACCCCGGACCGGGCGTGCGTGCGGCGCTGCAGATGGCCGAGGCGATCCCGGCCGCCGGGCTCCCGCCGGTGCATGTCGGGATGTCGTCCGGCCCGGTGCTGTTCCAGGAGGGCGACTACTTCGGCCAGACGGTGAACCTGTCGGCGCGGATCGCCGACTACGCCCGGCCGGGCGAGGTCCTCGTCACCCGGTCGGTCGTCGAGGCCTCCGACGAGCCCGACATCGGCTTCCGCGAGATCGGGCCGGTCGACCTGAAGGGTGTGGCCGGCTCGACCGAGCTGTTACTGGCCCACCAGACGTGAGGCCCTGCCGCGGCTACGCGGCCGTCAACACGTCGACCACCGGGAGGTCGAACGCTTGCCGAGCCCGGGCCGCCACGCGCAGCCGGCGTCGATTCGGCCGTTCGCGCACCGCGAGCACGATCGCGTCGTAAGCGGTCGTCCGCAGCGCATCCTCGATCGCCAAGATCGGATCGACGTCACCGATCTCGCCGTCGGCGCTCGGATCGATCTCGCGCATCCACTCGAGCCCGTTCACCAGGCGCCGGCGGGCGATCAGGTGCGCTTCGCTCTCGTCCCACGCGAGGTGCCGCCGGTCCGGGATCGTCGGCACCACGAGATGGAACGTCGACCCGTCGCCACCGGTTCGATCGCGCACGAATTCCTTGAGCTGTGCCGACCCGACCATCACATCCGACACCACGAGATATCTGTTCATGATCCGTCCCCCATCAACTTGGAAGGGAGTACGGGTCGAGGACGACATCGGTTCACCGACGCCGCGAACGGGTATCAGATGGCGCGACGGTACGTTCGAACGCCGAGCGGAACGAAGATCACCAGAACCACCGTGCACCAGAAGAGCGCCCAGAACACGTAGTGCGCCGTCGGTCCACCGTTCACCAATGCCCGAGTGGCCAGCACCACCGACGACACCGGCTGGTTGTTCGCCCAGGGTTGCAGCCACCCGGGCATGCTCGTCGCCGGTACGAACGCCACCGACGCGAACACGAGCGGCGCGAGCAGCGGGAACGCTGCCGCCTGGGCCGTCTCCGGGTCCTTCACCGCGAGGCCCAACGTGGCGAAGATCCACGACAGCGCGTACCCGAAGTAGACCACCAGCGCCATCGAGGCGAGCAGCCCGAACACGTTCGTATGTACCCGGAACCCGACGATCGTCCCCACGATGAACATCAAGATCACGACGAAGATGTTCCGCGTCGCGTCGGCGCCGGTCCGGCCGACCAGGACGGACGAGCGCGTGACCGGCAACGACGCGAACCGCTCGAGCAAACCGCTCTTGAGGTCGGTCGCGAGGCCGACGCCCGCGGCGAGCGACCCGAACACAACGGTCTGCACGAAGATGCCGGGCATCAGGTAGTCGACGTAGTTCATGCCCGGCGGGAGCGAGTTCTTGATCGCCCCACCGAACACGTACGTGAACATCAGTACGAAGATGACCGGCTGGATCGTGGAGAAGACAAGCAGCTGGGGCACGCGTTTGTACGCGATCAGGTTGCGCCCGATCATCGCCCGCCCGTCGTTGAACTCCTTCGCGAGCGTCGATCGCTTGGCGACCGGAAGCCGGCCCGTTTCAACGGTGGTCGCGCTCATGAGGCCCTCCTGTTCCGCCGGCCCTTCGGTTTGCCGTTGCCCTGGCCGTTCTCGCTGGCCTGCTCCTCCTCGGCCGCATGGCCAGTGAGCGCGAGGAACACGTCGTCGAGCGACGGCTCGCGCAGCGCGACGGCCGTGGGTTGCACGCCCTCGTCGTCGAGCCGCCGGAGCATCTGGGTCAACAGGTGGGACCCGTCCGGAGACGGCATGCGAAGCAGCGCTCCCTGGCGTTCCGGTTCGCTCCCGGTCACGGCGCCGACGAGCGAGATGGCCCTGTCGACATCGGTGTCCTCGCCCATCGTGAGCTCGATCACGGTGCCGCCAAGGTTCCGCTTGAGCTCGCCGGCTGTGCCCTGGGCGATGATCTTCCCGTGGTCGATCACGACGAGGTCGTCGGCCAGCTGGTCCGCCTCCTCCAAGTACTGCGTGGTGAGGATCACCGTCGTGCCCTCGTGAACCAGGGTGCGGATCGTGTTCCAGAGTGCCTGACGGCTCTGCAGGTCGAGCCCGGTCGTCGGCTCATCGAGGAAGAGCACCGGCGGCTTCTGCACGAGCGATGCGGCGACGTCGAGACGCCGACGCATCCCCCCTGAGTACGTGCGCACCGGCCGGTCACCGGCATCGACCAGGTCGAAGCTGCGCAGCAGCTCGTCGGCGCGCGGCGGGATGTACGAGGGCTCCACCTGCGCGAGCCGGCCCATCAGCCGGAGGTTCTCGCGCCCCGTGAGGTTGGGATCGACCGCCGCGTACTGCCCGGCGAGGCCGATCCGCATGCGCACCTCGTTCGGATCCTTGACCACGTCGTACCCGAGAACCTCAGCCGAGCCGGCATCCGGCTTGTGCACGGTCGCGAGGATCCGGACCGCGGTGGTCTTGCCCGCGCCGTTGGGACCGAGCAACCCGAAGATCGTGCCCTCGGGGATCTCGAAGTCGATCCCCGCGAGCGCCTGCACCTCGCCGAACCGTTTCGTGAGACCGCTGACGCGAACCGCTGTCGTAGGCATGCCCGCATGTTGGCACCGCGATGCGAAGACGCCAACGGAGATCGTTTCGTACTATCTCTATGGAAGGAGCGCTCGAGGGATCCGCTGCGGCGACTCGCGCTCCGCCTCACGCCAGGCCTTCGGACCGTTCCGATCGAGCAGGTTCGGCACCGTCGCAACGGTGAACGCAGCCGGGTCCGTTGCCTTCAGCTCGTTGGGCACCACCGGGAACGAGACCGTCGCCTCGTCACGTGCACGCGGCGAGTACGGCGCCACGACCGTCGCGCCCGTCGAGTTGCGCGACGGATCGAGCATCACCTTCCCGCCGCGATCCGCCTTGCGGAACTCCGCCGTCACCAGGTCGGGACGGCGCTCCTGCACGATCTCGGTCAGGCGGTTCGCGGCGTGCCGCAGGTCATCCGCCGACACACGGCGCTGGATCGGCGCCACGATGTGGAGGCCCTTCCCGCCGGTGGTCTTCACCAACGTGCGCAGACCGAGGTCGTCGGTGACCTCGAGGACGAGCAACGCCACCTCGACCGCGGCCTCGAACGCGTCGTCGGGTGGATCGATGTCGACCGTCAGGGTGTCCGGCCGCTCGATGGCGTCCCGCCGTACCGGCGCCGGGTGGAACTCGAGCGCCGCCTGGTTCCCGAGCCACGCGAGCGTCGCGGCGTCGTTGCACACCGTGTACGCGACGTCGCGCCGGGCCGCCGGGATCGTGACCGTCTTGATCCACGACGGCGCGTACTTCGGCGTGTCCTTCTGGTAGTACCGCTCCCCCGTCACGCCGTCGGGAGCACGCACGAGCGACAGCGGCCGGTCGCGGAGCCACGGGAGCATCCGTTCGTGCACCGCATCCAGGTAGTCGACGTATCGCCGTTTGGTGATCTCGAGCGCCGGCCACAAGAGCTTGTCCGGGTTGGTCACCTCGACGGTGGGCGTCACCGCGGCCGCTCCCGCACGATCTGGTCGGGCGACTTGTCGTCACGCAGCCCGAGGTAGCGCGGGTGCCGGAGCTTGCCGTCCGGCGTCCATTCCGCGAATCCCACCTCGGCCACGAGCTCCGGCCGCACCCAGTGCACGCCCTTCACCGCGATCCCCTTCGTGTCGGCCAGCGGCGAGGTCTGCCGTTCCAGCCGGCGGAGCTTGGCGCTCAGCCGGTCGAGCTCGCGCTCGTTGAAGCCGGTGCCGACCTTGCCACCGAACCGCAGCTCGCCGTCGTCGTGGTACCCGACCAGCAGCGCGCCCAAGCCCTCGCGCGATCCGCGCGGCTCGGTCCACCCGATCACGATGAACTCCTGTTCGTTGCTGCACTTGAACTTGAGCCAGTCCTTGGAGCGCGCGTGCGTGTACGGGGACGCCGCGCGCTTGGCGACCAGTCCCTCCCAACCCTTCTCGCACGCCGCCCGGAAAGCGGCCTCGCCTTGCTCGTCGAGATGCTCCGAGAACCGGATCGGATCGGCGAAGGTCAGCGCCTCCCGAAGCACCGCCTTACGGGCCACCAGGGGCAGCGCAGACAGGTCGTACCCGTCGAACCAGATCAGATCGAAGAGGTAGTAGTACACGGGGACCGCCGCAACGTTCGCGGCGTTCGGCCTCGCGTTCTGCATGCGGCCCTGCAGCTTCGAGAACGAGGTGACCTCGCCGTCGAAGGCCACGATCTCGCCATCGGCGATCAGGGGTGGGGTCTCGTCACGCAGGATGGCTGCGTCGAGGTCTGGGTAGTGCGACGTTCGGTCCTTCTCGTTTCGGGTGAGCAAGCGAACCGTCTCGCCCCGCCTCCACAGGAGGGAACGTTGCCCGTCGAGCTTCGGCTCATACACCCATGCACTATCGGAGAACACCTGCTTGGTGAGGGTGGCCAGCATCGGCGGCGTGAAGTTGGGCATCGCGGCACGTCTGAGCTGCTTGCGCTCCGTCGGATCGAGCTTCTCGAGGACGGGATCCATGGTTCCAAAGGCTAGTTCTGGGTCCGGGACGTGTGAACCGCATCCGAGCGGGTACCGAGGCTCCTGCTTCGGTCAAGGGCTCGACGGTGACGGCCGCCCCGACCGACGAACCGGCACGTTCGACGTGCAGACGCACATGTTCAGCTGAACCGACCCCCGAAAGGCCCTCACGGCGCCAGGGTGGATGGCACCCCCGCTCGCTCGGCCTGCCTGCACCCCTTCCACGCCCAGCCAGACGGAGCCATCATCGAGGTGGACATGAGGCTTCGGAACCCGACCCGGGTCGCCGTGTGGCTCGGCGGCAGTGCGATCGCGCTGATGACCGCCGGGCTGATCGTCATGTACGTCGACCGTGCGGCCGTCCTGCCGACGAGCGCCAGCTCATGGGAGTGGAGCTACGCCAACGGGCTCTCCGTCATCGCCAACATCGTTGGCATATCGATCGGGACCGTCGTCGCGGCCAAACGCCCGGACAACCGGATCGGGTGGTTCTTCATGACCGCCGGGATCACCCTGGGCGTGAGCGGGTTCGGTAGCGCGTATGCGATCCACGCCCTTCTGGTCGACCCAGGTTCGTGGCCGGGAGGCCACTTCGCCGCGTGGATCGCCGCGTGGACGGGCTTCATCCCGATCTTCATGCTCACGTTCCTCTTCCTGTTGTTCCCAACCGGCGAGGTCCGTTCGCCGCGGTGGCGGCCGGTCTGGTGGCTCCTGGTCGTCTCGACCATCGTCGCGACGCTCGCGGGCGCCTCGTACGCCACCGCCACGTGGAACGACCCGTTCCCGCAGACCGGCTCGGTCGCAGGGACGGGTTCCATGGTGTTGTTCCTCTCCCTGTTCTTGCTGCCGTTGATCGCGTCGTTGATCGCCTCGCTCGCGGCGGTGATCGTGCGCGCGATCTACTCCACGGGCGATGAACGGCTGCAGATCAAATGGTTCGCGATGGGAGCCGCGCTCGTGGTGTTGTCGTTCCTGATCAACTTCACGCAGGGGCAGGTGACGCCGGTCTGGATCTCCGTGTTCCAGAGCGTGGCGTTCATCTTCTTGTTCTCCACGATCGCGATCGCGGTGTTGAAGTACCGCCTGTACGAGATCGACGTCGTGATCAACCGCGCCGTGGTCTACGGGACGCTCGCCGTGTTCATCACGCTGATCTACGCGGCGATCGTGGTCGGCGTCGGCACCCTGGTGGGCGGCCAGAGCAGCAAGTTCCTGGCCGCACTCGCCGCGGCGGTGATCGCGATCGCGTTCCAGCCCGTGCGCGAGCGGAGCCGCCGGCTCGCGAACCGCCTGGTGTACGGGAAGCGCGCGACGCCGTACGAGGTGTTGTCCGACTTCGCCGAACGCGTCGCGGGCACGTACGCCGTCGACGACGTGTTGCCGCGGACCGCACACATCCTGGCCGAGGGGATGGGTGCTCGGAGCGCCGACGTCTGGGTCAAGGTCGGGTCGGAGCTGCGGACGGCCGGTTCGTGGCCGTCGGCGTCGGTGTCGCGGGTGCCGCTCACGGAGAACATGGCCGTGCCGGGCGCGACCGCGACCGCGCCGGTTCGCTACCAGGGCGAGCTGCTCGGCGCGCTGTCGGTGACGAAGGCGCCGGGCGAGGCCCTGACCTCGGCCGACCAGAAGCTGTTGGCCGATGTGGCGTCGCAGGCCGGCCTCGTCCTGCGGAACGTCGGCCTGATCGAGGAGCTCAGAGCGTCGCGGCAGCGGCTCGTCGCCGCCCAGGACGAGGAACGCCGCAAGATCGAGCGGAACCTCCACGACGGCGTGCAGCAACAGCTCGTCGCGCTGAACGTGCAGGCCGGGCTGCTGGCGAGGGTCGGTACCGGCGACCCTTCGAAGGTCGCGGAGATGGCCGGGCAGCTCCAGACACGCGCGACCGAAGCGCTGGACGACCTGCGCGACCTCGCGCGAGGGATCTATCCGCCACTCCTAGCCGACAAAGGCCTGGGCGCCGCGTTGGAGGCACAGGCTCGGAAGTCGGTCGTCCCGGTATCGGTCGAGACGGACGGGGTCGGCCGGTACGAGCAGCCCGTCGAGGCCGCCGTGTACTTCTGCGCCCTGGAGGCGCTGAACAACGTCGCGAAGTACGCCGGCGCGTCGGCAGCAGCGGTCACGCTCCGGCAGGACGACGGCCACCTCCGGTTCACGGTGACGGACGACGGGTCCGGGTTCGACGCCGCGATCACGAGCTATGGCACGGGACTGCAAGGGATGGCCGACCGGTTGGACGCGATCGGCGGAACCCTGCAGGTAACGAGCACGCCGGGAGCCGGCACATCCGTGTCAGGCTCGGTACCAGTGAGCTGACCCCTACCCCTTCGTGAAGGTAGCCGTGACCTTGCGCAGCTGATCCATCCGAAGGATGCACGGCTTGACGCCGCTGCACGCACCCGACCAACCGGCGAAGACGGCGCCGGGTCTCGGGCGGGCAGTGAGGCGCACCTTCGATCCGTCGACGTACGAGACGGTGCAGTCCGGATGGCACACGTATCCCTTCGGATCACGTTGTACCCAACCGTGGCGAGGCCCATCCTTCGTGACCCGCAGCTCACGAAGCCGACCCTGCCATTGCATCACGAGACAGACCGCATCGGGATCCGATGCTCTGACGCCGCACGCGCCGGGGGTTGCGGCACTGCCATCAACCGTCCAACCGAACGAAACCCTGTTGCCAACGTCCTGGCTCGAGCCGTCCCACCACGAAAGGACGTTCGTATCCGGGTTGAAGTAATAGTCGCAGCCACTGGGTGAGGGACTGCCCCCGGCTCCCGCGGCAGGTACCGAGATGCACGCAACCAGCGCCGGGGCGCCGATGATCGGGGGGTCCACGGTGGCAGGCGCGTCGATCGAGTCCGGCGGGCGCAGCGCCCCACAGTTTGCGTCCGCGAACGCCGCGAGATCCCAGCCGCCGGTCTGAGCAGCGCTCAGGGCCGGGTCAACCGTGTCCGCCGCTCCCAAGGCCATGCCATCGTTCCCACAGTCACCTGCTTGGTCCGGCGTGCCAGGGGATCCGATGGCCGCGGGGTCATTTCCTCTATAGATCGCGACCATCTGCATCGGCGTGAACCCCACGATCGCGAACTTGTCGGGCGTCCCGGTGCCGCACGGAACGAGATCGCCGGACCCGTCTATCTGTTGCGCGCAATCGTTGACCAGCAGGATGAGCGTCGGTCCCGGGCACGGTGCCACCCTGCATCCCAACGAGTTCATCCGATCATCGAGGTCTTGCCAGTTGTCGGTAGCGTGCCCGGTCAAGGAACACACATATGTCGCTCCCGAGGTCGCGAGCGTCAGGTGGCCGGAGGAGTTGTTCAGGATGTATCCGCCGCGGGCGGAGGCACCACCCCCGGATACGCACGCGGCCGTCTGGGACACGTCCCACTGGTCAAGGTTGGCGAATCCCCAGTTCAGGTCGCCGACCGGAGCGTTGCCATCGCCGTACCAGAACCCGCAATCTGTCCCGGGGATGAGATCCGGCAGATCGCAGCCGCCCTGGAACTGACTCGCGTCAACGACGATCGGCACCGGATCCGCACGGTCGCCCGGCACCCCGAAGTGTTCGGACGCCGCAGCGGGCACGGCGGGCAAGACTGCCAAGACGATCGCCACCACGACTCCGAGGCTTCGTGCTCTCTTGGCGCGCTTCGAGGACAAGGTCCGCATGCTAGAAGTGGATCCCTTGAGGCGCAACCCTCATAGGAACGTCAGCGGGGCCTAGCCAGAGACTTCTGGTATCCCAGGACGCTCCAGTCGAGGTCGCGGGCCGGCAGGCCCAGACGGGCGGCCGCCTCGGTCAGCCCCTCGACGGCCTCCGCCTGGGTCGCGTTCCTGCCGATCGCGGCCGACACGAATCGCAGGACGTGCACGTCCGGCTTCACCGTGTCGACGCCCATCCGCATCGCGAGCGATCGATACACCGCCGGACCGAGGCCCTTGATGTGTCCGACGAAGTCCTCCTGCTGCGACTTGGTCGCCCACGTCCGCAGCCGCCGCAAGGTGGTCACGTTGCGCTCACGGAAGTACCTGACCAGCCCGCGAAGCTCCTGCGCACGGCGCCAGTGGTGGTTCCCCCAGAGGTACTGCGCGAGCTCGTCGTTGCCCTCGCGATCCTCGGGGAACCGGTCGAGCACCGCCTCGAGATCGTCCAGCGTTCGGATCTCCCGGTCGTGCTGCTCCCGGTAGTGTTCCTCTGCCTTCTGGATCGCGGCCGCCTGGTTCTGATAGTCGAGCACGGTGTCGAAGAGCGCGAGGACGTAGTCGTCGGCGACGAACTCGAAGCTGCTCAGCGGGATGCTCGAGGCCGCGTGCTCGAGGGCGTCGAGTTCCCGATCGCTGAGCACGTCCGCTTACATCGGCGAGACGAGCTGGAAGTAGTTGCCGTCCGGATCGGCGAAGGTCGCGATGCTCATGTCGCCGTCGGCCTCGTCGCCCGGGTCATACGGCTCCTGCACGACGGTGGCGCCTGCCGCCTTGAACCGATCGAAGTCTCCACGTACATCGGAGCTTTCGATGTTCCAGATGATCCGCCCCGGCTGCTCGTTGTTCCCCTTGACCTCGTCATGCGGACCGACCGTGAAGCCGCCGGTGCCGACCTGCCAACCGATGTAGCCGGACTCGTCCCAGGTCGGATCGCCGAACAGCTTCTTGTAGTACGCGACCAAGCGCTCGGGTTCCTCCGAGCCGATCAAGATGCTGTTGAGGTTCATCGCGCTTCCCTCCTTCGCGACTATGGGCTCAGCGTCTGCGTTGGTCGGGCTCGAACCACCAGGGGTCGAACCCTCGGTCCTCTTCATCGACGATCGTGCCCGGTGGCACCAGATCGTCGATCGCGTCGAGCGTCCCGGCGTCCAGGCGAACGTCCGCCGCGCCGAGCAGGTCGTCGAGCTGCCCGCGCGTGCGCGGGCCGATGATCGTCGATGTCACCGCGGGATGGGCGAGCGTGAACGCGATCGCCATGTGCGTCAGCGTGATGCCGGCCTTGTCGGCGATCGTGAGGAGTTGCTCGACGAGATCGAGCTTGTGCTGGACCTCGGGGCGAGACCGGTCGTACATCGGCCGCATCCACTCGGCACGCTGCGGGCCGCGCGTGGCGCGCGCGTCAGGCGAGTCGTCCCACTCCTCACGCCGGTAGCGCCCGGTGAGCCACCCACGGCACAGCGGACTCCAGACCAGCACGCCCATCCCATACTTCTGGGCGACGGGCAACACGTCGTGCTCGATCTGACGCACGAAGATCGAATACGGCGGCTGCTCGGTACGGAACCGAGACAGACCCCGCCGCTCGGCGGTCCACTGCGCCTCGACCATCTGCCAGCCGGGGTACGTCGACGAGCCGAAGTACCGGATCTTGCCCTGCCGCTGCAGGTCGGTCAGCGCCCCGAGCGTCTCCTCGACGTCGGTGTCCCCCTCGGGACGGTGGATCTGATACAGGTCGATGTGGTCGGTGCCCAGGCGCCGGAGGCTGTTCTCGACCTCCTTCGCGATCCAGACGCGCGAGTTACCCTCGTCGTTGCGCCCAGGTCCCATCTGGCCATGCACCTTCGTCGCAAGGATGACCTCATCGCGCCGGCCCTTGAGCGCTTTGCCCACGATCTCCTCGGACTCGCCGGCGGAATACACGTCGGCCGTGTCGACGAAGTTGATCCCGCCGTCGATCGCAGCTCGGATCGTGCCGATGCAGTCGTCGACGTCGGTGTTGCCCCACTCCCCGAACATCATCGTGCCCAGGCAGTGCGTGCTGACCTTGAGGCCGGTCCCGCCGAGCGTTCTGTACTCCATCGCTCGAACGTATCACCGAGCGCCGATACGGTCGGCGCCCGGTTCGTGCGCCTCGATGCCTCGGTCTAGAGTCGACGTAACGAAGCCGGAGGAGGGACGGATGGAGTTCGATCACGATTCGTTGATGGGTTTGATCCTGGTCGCGGCAGGCATCCTCACGTTCTTGTACACGAGGAACCAGACGAACACGATGAAGCTTCTTGCCCTCCTCGGCGCGCTCGGGTCGGTCATCATCGGCGCCCTCCTGTTCTTCCAACTGGCGTAGTGGCCACGCTCGACGACGTTGCTCGATATGCCCTCGCCCTTCCCGAGGTGACCGATGGCGAACACCACGGGCATCGGACGTGGACGGTGGGCGGCAAGGGGTTCGCGTGGGAGCGGCCGTACACCAAGGCCGACCTGAAACGCTTCGGTGACGAGACACCCCCGCGCCAGCCCGTGGTCGCGGTGCGGACCGACGACATGATCGAGAAGCAAGCCGTGCTCCAGGCCGGCATCGCCGGCGTCTTCGACATGGAGCACTTCAACGGCTACCCGGCGGTCCTGGTCGAGCTCCGGACGATCGGGAAGCGAGCGCTGAAGGAGCTCATCGTCGACGGGTGGCTCGCCTGCGCGCCACCGCCCCTGGCCGAGTCGTACCTGCATAGGCGTTAGTCGCCCCACGGGCGTGTCGGTGGCCGGTGCGAGCATCGTCCGGTGGGCGAGGGAGCCACGATCCTGCACGCGGACGCCGACTCCTTCTACGCGTCCGTCGAACAGCGCGACGACCCGTCGCTGCGCGGCAAGCCTGTGATCGTCGGTGGCGGCGTGGTGCTCGCCGCCAGCTACGAGGCCAAGGCCTTCGGCGTGTACACCCCGATGGGCGAGACACAAGCACGCCGGATGTGCCCACAGGCGATCGTGGTCCGTCCACGGATGGAGGCGTACAGCGAAGCCAGCGACGCGATGTTCGACGTGTTCCGCGACACGACGCCACTGGTCGAGGGCCTCTCGATCGACGAGGCGTTCCTCGACGTCGGCGGGCTCAAGCGCATCTCCGGAACGCCGACCGAGATCGCGGTGCGGCTCCGCGCCGAGGTGCGCGAGCGCGTCGGCATCCCGGTCACGGTCGGCGTCGCTCGCACGAAGTT
>Ga0105243_10001967_pt1 | contig 17505 bp, 6 predicted proteins | sample KBSM34metaG_FD_81525 | JGI IMG/M metagenome (GOLD analysis project Ga0105243, IMG submission 81525) | Miscanthus rhizosphere microbial communities from Kellogg Biological Station, Michigan, USA - KBS M3-4 metaG | ecosystem: Host-associated > Plants > Roots > Rhizosphere > Soil | place: Michigan... | reverse complement strand
TCAGAAACCTGCCCTTTGATCTTTGCGGTATAAATACAGTTTAAAGGGGTTTCAGGATCTACATACATGATCCTTTCCACCATCATTAGGGGTCTTTTGATCATGATACTGCTTTCTGTTTAACTTGTGAATAAATCGTCTGGAGAACCTCATCACGGATGGCCTTTACTTCAGCATACGGTATATAGCCTTCGCTTCCCATGATGGAAAAATCCATTCTTCCACGATAGGTAGAAACCACAAGGGTAGTGGTATTTCCTAACGGACCAATGACCGATGGACTGAAGATGGTTTCTACGGAAAATTCTTTGTATTCATGGGGGATCTGAAGGGGTCCCAGATTAGAAAACATACAGTCGTTGGAGGACTTTCCGTTCTTTAAGAGTCTGGTGAAACTTTTCAGTGCATCATGTCCGGATTCCATGACCATCATGGTGATATACGGATCCAGCTTTGAAGCTTTTTGTTCTACTGATTTCTGCATCGCACGGAGATTTTCTGTAAAGCTTAGCTTTTCATCGGAAGAAATCACGATCATCAGCCCGAAAGCGAAAATGTGGTCTTCTTTAATCTGCTTGGCAAAACGCCTGATGTCTACCGGACAGGAAACTTTGTTGAAGGATTTTTTACCTCTCACTTTTTTAAAAGCATGCAATAGCGCTACACTCAAAAATGTATTGACGGTCACTTGCTGGGATTTGCAATAAGCAATAACTTCCTGACTTGTCGTTTCATCCAGTTTTCCATGGATCAGATAGTCATTCTGTCTTTCAACAGGTTTTTTGTTTACCGGAAGCCATTTGATAGCTGTAGCAGCCAGTCTTCCGATAAATTTAGCTTTCAGTTTCTGTTTTCTGCTGTTCAGAATATGGGCTGGAACTACATCTTCAATACCTAATATTGGGTTTTCTATACCGATATCGGCTGCCGGATTATCCAGCACGATGAGAAACTCTTTTAAGAAAGCCATTGCAGAACCACCATCGCAAAGACAATGGTGGAATGCAAACAGCATATCGGAAACGTCTTCTCCTTTGATCCAGATAAACCGGATCATGGGTAATTTTTCGTAATTAAAAGTGGTGTTCCATTCTCTTTTGGATTCTTCCTGCCACTGATCTTCACTCTGTCTGGTGATGATTCTTACAGGAATGGAAACTGGTTTTTCAGGAACATTAAACCAAGGAATATTTTTTTCATCATGGCTGATTAATGCTCTCAGCCATGGGTGTTTATTTTGGATCCGGGCCAGAGCCTGCTGGATATCTTTTAATGTAAAGGTACCTCTCAGTCTGAACGGAATGACCGCGTTAAAAGGTTCTGTTCCGTCCCCTAATAACATACGTTCGCCAAATAGCAATCTTCTTTTTATAGGTTGATTCATAGGCTACACTGAAGCTAATTTTGAATGTTCGTGTACAAAATTTTCTAATAATTCTACTGCTTTATCGTTACCACCGGCAAGGGTAAATGTATTTCTGACCTCTTGAGCAGCAATTCTGTATTTTGGATTTTCCAACAATTCAAAAACGGTTTCACGAAGGGCATCTACACGCAGTCTCTTGTATCGGATGCTGATTCCGCAGCCTGCCTGCTCAATCAGTTTTGCAATATGGAAATGATCATAAGCGATAGGCGTGATCAGCATCGGTAAACCGTTACGGAAAGTATCGTTTACGGTATTGAAACCACCGTGGCAGATTACCATGTCCATTTGCTGCATTACTGCAGATTGAGGAACAAAGCTGTTCACGATAAAATTGTCCGGCCATTCTTCAAAGATTTCAGGTGGAGTAGCGGCAATCACTGTTACCGGCTGGTCTTTGAATGCAGCGATAATTTTTTCAAAGAAAGCTTTTCTGATATCTACGAGCAGCGTTCCCAATGATACGAAAATCTTTGGAGTGGTAGAAGCGTTTAATTTATCCCAGTCGAATGGAGCATCGTTAGGACGGCCTTTCACCGGACCCACAAACTTCATATGAGACGGAACGGTTTCAAAACCAGCGAAAGCCTGTGAAGTAAACACCATATTCAGCTTGTGAGAATGGATGTAAATTCCTTCTTCATGAATTCCTACTTCTTTCTGCAGGTCTTTGATGAGGTTTTGCTGCCATTCCCAGATTTTTGGCGCACTTTTTTCCGTGTCTCCCATCACATCCGGCGGAACCGGAGTTGTCGTTACACAAGGAATATTGTGTTTGTGAGCGAAAAGAGCCCCTCCGAAAGTGATACAGTCGTTCACGATCACATCCGGCATCCAGCTTTCTGTCAGTCTGGTTAATCCCGGCATCATCATTTTAGCGAAAGGAACATAGGTTTCTTCCAGTGCCAGTTTCATCACTTCAGGTCCGGAACAGGCCGGGCCGTCATCCTGTCTTTTTAAAATACGGGCAATTTCCTCCTGATATGGGATAAGATCTTCTTCAGGGTAGAAATAAGAACCGCCTTCAGGAATATGTTTACTGTCTAAAGGCGTAATTCCGAACCATTTTACTTCGTGTCCGCGGGCTATTAAACTCGCTCCCACACTTAAAGTAGGACTCACATGTCCGAAAAACGGAGGAACTACGAATAAAAACTTAGAGGGTTTTTCAGGTTTTGAAGCCTTTGATATAGCCTGTTCCAACAGGCTGGCTGCTGTGGCTGCACCTCCTGCTTCCACAAAAGATTGTCCTACCTTCTGAGCCGCTTCACGATAGCCTGGATTATTTAAAATCTGTTGTACAGCTTCTCTCAGGTGATTGGCTTTAAATCTATTAAAATTAAGACGTTCACCCGCTTCTGTACGCACCACACGTCCTGCAACATGCGACTGGTCATACGCAATCGGAATTACAACCAAAGGAATACCATTGGATAATGTTTCAGATACGGTATTGTGACCGCCATGGCATACCACACCGTCAAGATGAGGTAGCAGATCCAGCTGAGGAACCTGCTGATAGACCATAAAGTTATCCGGCCACTGCTCAAAAAGCTGTGGATCAGAAACCACTACAACGGTTAAGTTTTCATCTTTAAAGGCATCAATGACCTTCTGGAAGAATGCTTTTTTATGATCATGATCGAAGGTAGTTCCAATGCTTACCAGGATCTTTTTGTTGGTAGCATTTTTCAATCTGTCCCAATCGAACTCACAAGAAAGACGACGCTCTGTAAGAACAGGACCTGTGAACTGATATTGAGAAGGAAGATCATCCATCTCACCAAAGAAATAGTTGGATGTCAGAACAAGGGCCAAAAGGTCTGAAGTCGCCAGAGAACGTTCTTCCTGGAAACCAAGTTCTTTCTGTAGAGCCACAATCTGATTCACTTCCCATTCATGTACTTTAGGCAGCTCATTCATGATTTTAATGGCAGCCGGAGCGGTAACGGAAGTGGCATAAGGAATTCCCAGCATTTTCGCAGCAACAGGGGCAGCAAATAACTGATGATCCCCGATAACCAAATCAGGCTGATATGTTTTCAGTAAAGCAATAACTCCATTATAGCAATGTCTGTTCAGCGGGATAAGAACCTCTTCGTACAGGAACTTAACGCTGTCTATACCATACACTACTTTTTTGGAAATAATATCAAGATATTGTTCACTTTCTTTTTTTTCTTCGTCGGTCTGATCGTACTGGATCAGTAATAATTTTCCTCCCTCGGGAAGTTTAGCCCCTAAAGTAGGGTCAAGGCTGATCCAGGCTACTTCATGTCCTCTTTCCAACAGAGTAGCACCGATGCTTAAGGTAGGATTGACATGTCCTGTCAGGGGTGGAACTATAAATGCAAATTTAGCCATGGTTTTGTGTTAAAATTTTAGATAAAAATTGAGAGATCGTTTCAGCAATGAGCTGAGGTTCCTGAATAGGAATATTGTGATCGCCCGGAATTAATTCAAGTTCAGATCCGCTGATTTGAGATTGCAGCCACTCACCGGTAGGTCTGCAGTTGGAATCAGCTCCATAAAGCAACAGAGTGGGAGCTGTCAATTCATTGAATCGGGCTTCACCAAGGAAATGTTTTTCCCTGATCATATCTGCTTTAATGGTAGTTTGATTAAACAGAAATTCATACATACGGTGGTTCTTTTCCATCTGTCTTTTACCCATCTGTACTTTGGTGGTATCCGTAAAATTGGCGACATAATGCTCAAGAAATTCTTTGCTGTATTCATCAATGATGTTACGGGCTTTTTCGTCCTGAGGATCCGGAGCTTCCATCACCACGAGCTGATTCACGCGGTCCGGGTATTCTAAAGCTGTTTTTAAAGCAATAAGGCCTCCGAAACTATAGCCTACAAGGTGCACTTTTTCCAGTTGAAGGTGATCTATTAAACCTATTAAATCGGATGACATGTTGTCAAGATCGTACCCATCCGGAAAGCGTTCACTCATACCGTGGCTTTTCAGATCGTACATCACCACATGGAAATGCTTTGCCAGCACAGGGGCAATATTAAAATAATAAATGGACAGGTTACTGAACATACCGTGGATAAGTACCACGGTTTGTTCGGCTCCTTTGTTGAGTTCCTGTATATGAACTTGTCTGTTATTGACAGTGATTATTGGCATTCGTAGATATAATTGATGATCATACTAAGGTCAAGATTAATAAGCTGGTCAAGATCCATAGAAGATAACCAACCTGTAAAGTCGATCTGATCGCCAAAATGGGCTTTGATCTTTTCAGAGAAAGAAACAATCTCGATGCTGTCCATTTCAAGATCTTTGGTGAATGAACTTTCAGGAGTAATGTCCATCTCTTCTACAAATTCAGCACCTATCACTTCAGTAATAAAACCTTTTAATAAAGTAAAAAGTTCTTCGTGGTTCATTTTTAATGTTGCGTTTACAGTGTCCATCCGATAATATAATTTTTATGTTTAATAGTTTTGATTTCAATATTGTTAATCCACAGGTGATCGTCTTTTATTTCTTCGACTTCGAAGGCTTTAGGATTTCCTTTGAGTCCTGTTCCCAGGAACTTTCCGTAAGCTTCTTTGGCTACCCAGAAACGGGTGGTCCATTCTGCCTGATCTCTGTCTTTTAATAATGCTAATTCGTTGTTGGTAAATACCATGTCGTAGAATCCGGCGCTGCGTTCTTCCATCAGTTCCATATCTATTCCTACAGATTTTCCATATCTCGCGATCCCCACGGCTTCCTTGCCTTTATGAGCCAATGAAATATGAATGTCTTCTGTAAAATCACTGATGAGGTAAGGTTTCCCCACTTCATCGGAACGGATTTCAAAGGTGATCGGGAAACAGGCATGATTTTTTTCCTGACGGAGAAGATTTCTCACGGCATCTTTCACGGCCACACGGCTTACCATCCAGTTTTTCTTTTTGTTGGGTAATAACTGCTGGTGATGCTGTTTTTCCGTCTGGTTGAAGTATCTTTTCAGGATAAAATCCCATGAAGCCACTCTGGTATACGCCTGATGGAAGAAAAATACTTCAGGGGCAATCTCTTCCGAAAGACGGTTGTGCAGCGGTGACATGGAAACATTCCATAAAGCGGCATCAATTTCCAGTCTTCTGTTCTGCCAGCCCGTAATGGCACACCATACTTTTCCATCTTTTTTCAGGATGATATCTGCAATGGCAAATTCATCATTAAGTTCGGTCAGCATACAGGTACATTCAAAAATACCTTCCTGGTCATGCATATCACCGAAGAATTCAATATCTCTGATTTTTACAGGGAATGCAATGCGGTCTTTCACTAAAGTAAGCTGCAGCCAAAGCCCGAATAGCTGTCCTGCGTTGTCCAGTAATGAACCCTTACCACCGTTTCCTTTGATTTTTCCAATGATTCCTTTATCTCCAACAGCTGAAATTTCAGTAATTCCCTGGTATTTTTCTCCATGGAACATGTGCATGTCATAGATTTCTTCAGGGGTTCTTTCGATAGGTAAAAGATTACCGATGGAAAGATTGAATGTTGGTGTCGGAACAGGAGCAGATTTTAAAACTACTTCTGCGTTGGCAAAGTTTTCAATATCGAGATAAGCATGATTCGGTGAACGCCATTCTCCTTTTACAGTTTTTTCAAAAGGTTTGGCAACGTTCATCCATTGGAATACACTTACGTTCATGATTTTATGAACCAATGTTCCATGAATTTCCGCTTCTGCAATTTCTGCAAGCTGTTCAAAGATCATCGTCATCGGGATTACCGGCTCCATATCTGCTACATGAGCCCATCCTTTAGGCTGTCTCAATAAACTGTGGTCGATCAGGTAAGGATGACTTTCCAGCGTTACATACAAATCTTTTGAAAAAGTTGTACTTCTCGGTGCTTTTTGAACAACCTGTTGTGCCACAGGAGCGACCTGAGCAGGACGTGGAATTGTAATCTCCGGACGGTTCTGGAATAAAGTTAATACTTCTTCCTGCATCCGGATCATATCTGCAACGTTATCCTGGAATGCCTGTACCAGCGGGTGATCACTTTTGGTAGCAATGGCTGATGCTGTTGCTGTATATTGTTTTGGCGTATCAAAAGATTGAGCCAACGCTTTCACTTCTTTAAAATTACGGATAATAGGAGAACCTAATTCCAGCTTAATGCCTTTTCCTGATACTCTTTTCGAGTGATTCTGAATCTCTAAAAAGTCAAGGGCAATTGTTTTACCTTCCACAAACAGGGAAGCAACTACACGCTGTAACTGTGCCAATGCAGAACGGGTAGGAACGCTGGAAGCAATGGTACTGAAGGATTTTCCCTTTAAAGTATCATCAATAAATCCGATAAGACCTCCGGTACCCACCTGAATGAATACTCTTGCACCTTCTTCGTATAATTTGTCCGTCAGCTCACGGAAGCGGACAGGCTGAACCAAGTGCTCGGCACTCAGTTTTCTGATCGCTGCCTGATCTGCAGGATAAGGTTCTAATGTGGTGGCAGACCACAATGGGATTTTTGTCTGCTGGAACTGTGCTTTTTCCATTCCGGCAAGGATCACATCCAGCTTATCGGCGATAAAAGGAGAGTGGAATCCTGATTGGAACGGCAATACCTGATGGAAGATCTGCTTGGCTTTTAACAAAGGAACCAATTCATCCAAAGCAGCATTGCTTCCGCAAAGAATCACCTGATTAGGGCAGTTGTCATTGGATACATACAGGTTTGAAATTTCATCAATAAAAGGTTTTATCACCTCAATTCCGGCTCCTATGGCAATGAACTTGGAATCTTTTAATTCAAATGTCTCAGGATTCAGTACATCAATTAAAGCTTTTACAGAATTGGCTTCTGCCAGCTCAGATGAATATCCTGCCAGCCATTCTCCTAAACTGTGTCCGGCATTCATATCGGGAATAATTCCCAGTTTTTTCAGTGAATTGTCAAGGATACTGCAGTTGTTGAAGATGTTTAAAGCATCGGTTAAAAGGCCTTCACCTTCTGTTTCTATCGGTGCCGTTAATCCAAAATAACGGCTAACGGTATCTACCTCACCTTTGGCCAGACCGTCTAAGCCCGGAAATACAAAGGCAACTTTACCGCCATCTTTTAATAATGGAGTAGAAGTGTACCAGATATCCTGTTTGTTTTTCCAGATGATATTCTTGGAAACAATTTTAATCGCTTTTTCTATTCTTGCCGGTGTCGGATCGAAGATAGCTACTCTGAAATCTCCTTCTCCGATGGCTGTTTCATTATTTTGTAAAGCTGAAAGCAGTTCTTCATGGGTAGGTCTGGCCAAGATCAATACCTGATCTTTTTTCGGCATATCATAGCCTTCCAAAACAACGTGGGCATTGATACCTCCGAATCCGAAAGCATTTACTGCAGCTACTTTTGGCAGTCCAGTTTTTGACCAGTTTTTGGCTTCCTGTACAGGTTCAAACCTTGTGTTCTGCATCTCAGCAGTTGGGTTCTCACAATATAAGGTTGGCGGTAAAGTATCGTGATGTAATGCTAAACAGGTTTTAATCAGTCCTGCGATTCCCGCTGCCGGCATAGCATGCCCGATATTGGATTTCACAGATCCAATTCCAGCTACCGGAGCAGCTTCTTCTTTTCCGAAGAATTGGGCTAAGGTCTGAAGTTCTGTTTTATCTCCAAGCGGTGTTCCTGTGCCGTGAGCTTCAAGATAACCGACTTTATTTTTATCTAAATCGGCATTGATCCAGGCTTGTTCCAACGCTTTCAGCTGACCTTTTACGGATGGGCTCATCACACTGGTTCCAGTGCCATCGCTGCTTACCCCCACTCCTTTGATCACAGCATAGATTTTATCCTGATCACGGACGGCATCTTCCAATCGTTTTAAAACAACGAAACCACAACCTTCACCAATCAGCAATCCATCAGCATCTGTACTGAAGGGTTTGATCTGCTGCTGACGTGACATGGCTCCCAGTTGGGCAAAAATACTCCAGAAAGCAGCGTTCTGTCCTGTGTGTACTCCTCCTGCAATCATAATATCGGAACGACCTCTCTGAAGTTCCTGTACAGCATGGTCAACAGCAATAAGTGCAGAGGCACAAGCGGCATCTACAGTGAATGCAGCACCTCCCAGATTGAACCGGTTGGCGACAAGTGAAGCAACAAGATTAGGAATTAATCCCATTGCGGTATCTGCTGCAAAACGGCCTTTACGCTGTTGAAAAGCATGTTTTACTTTTTCAATGTCTGCAGAAGAAACCTGAGGCAGCAATTCCTGTAATAATGAAGAAATCTGTTCTCCGGTTCTTACAATTTCAATAGCACGGGTTGCTCCCGGACCGGTATAGTTTCCTTTACCGATGATGATTCCCGTTTTTTCAAGGGAAATATTCTTTTGAAATATTCCTGCGTCTTCCAGTGCTTTCTGTACCAGATCAAGGGTAAGCAAGTGGTCAGGTTCCGTTCCTTCAACAGCCAGTGGTAAAATACCAAATGATGTAGGATCGAATGTATAATCAGGGATAAACCCTCCACGCTGACAGTAAAAACGGTCAACGGGACTTGTGGCATCACTGAAATGAACCGGATCTATCCGATCAGCGGGAGCAGGCTCGGTAGAATCGACTTTATTGACAATATTCTGCCAAAAAGTGTTGGCATCCTGTGCCCCGGGAAAGACACAGGATAGACCAATTACAGCAACATCTGTTTTTTTCATACTTAGTTTCTACAGAGGTTTTACCAATTATTTCCTGACATGATCAGCACCTGGCTTTCAGTTCCGTATTTAATCTCGTTAAGGAAGATTTCTTTTCCTTCATCCAATGGAATCATGGAAATTCCTCTGCGTTCATATTCTGATTCAAGGGTGGAAGAAACCATTCCGGCTCCTTTCCATGGACCCCAGTTGATCGAGATTACTTTTCCTTTTAATCTTTTATTTAAAGCATTTGCGTAATCATCCAGTACACTGTTGGCAGCCGCATAATCTGTCTGACCTTTGTTACCGTATACGGAAGCAATACTTGAGAATAATACTACAAACTGGCAGTCTGTACGAAGCTGCTCCGCCAATACACGAAGTGGTTTCACTTTGGTATCAAATACACGTCCGAAAGAGCTTGTCGTCTTTTGTTTGAATAATTTATCTTCTAAAAGACCTGCTCCGTGGATTACTCCATCAAGACGGTCATATTTTTCATAGATGTTGCTGATTAATTTGCTTAAACCTTCTTCGTCACAAAGATCCAATGATTGGTAAACGATGGTATTTCCAAGTTCTTCCATGTCACGGATTGTGCGAAGAATCTGATTGTTTTTGAAGATCTTGGTGGTTTCTTTTTCTATTTCTGCAGGAGAAGTGAACTGTCCGGATCTGATCAGAAAACCTCTGATTTCTTCTTTGGTTTTCATTCCTTCAAAATCTTTTGCAGAAACTTCATTTCTTGGGTCTGCAGATCGTCCTACCAAGATATAGGTACATGGATAAGCCTGAGACATGTGTTTTCCCAACTCGGCAGTGATTCCCTGCGCGCCTCCAAGTACCAATACCACAGATTTCTGATCTAACTGGATATGGGCTTCATTTAAACTTGTTGACAATGGGGAAGGGATGATGTCTACCTTATGTCTCTGGTCATTTTTGTAAATGATTTCAGCAGGTTTATCATTGGTAAGGATTTCCTTTAAGGTAATTTCAGCAATCTGATCTACTTCCTGAGGAGTACTCAAGCTGATCAGTCTGCAGGTTATATTGTCAAATTCTCTGGCCAGACTTTTGAAAAGTCCCGGATAACCCTGGTGATGACGCAATACGCTTACATCAGTAATTTCCTGAATATGTGCCGGAATATCTGAGATCAGGTATACCCATTTTGCTTTATCAAAGTCCAGTTTTTTGATCAGATCTACATGATCGATAATACTTGGTTTATCGGTTGCTGAGAACAGGTCCAGCATAATTAATCCGTCAATATCTGAAAGATCTTTTTCTGTATCTACTATTTCTACAATGGCTCCATGTTTTTCCAAAGCTTCTTTGATCGCGGAGGTCTGTTTGCTGTCATCTTGTGTAATGGCAAAACGTTTTCCTTGCAATACTTCTGTATTTTGTACTAGAGAAGCGTCAGTAGGTGTGATATCAAAACGAAGACGTGAAAGTACATTCTGAACAGGTTCTGTAGTGCTGTCTTCTTTCACTTCAGGTGTCGTTTCGTTGGTTTCACCATTCATTTCGCTGATCCAGCTTGCCAGACCGCGAAGGGTTTTAATGGCAGCAAGTTTTTCCATCACATCATCAGCCTGTTCAAGGTTTTGACCAAAACCGATTTTGGTTTTAAGATCACCGATGATTTCCATACGTTTGATAGAGTCTATACTTAAATCCGCTTCCAGATCAAGATCAAGACCTAGCATTTCTTTTGGATATCCCGTTTTTTCACTCACGATATTCAGAATGGCATTTTGAAGGTCTTCAAGAGAGAATGCCGATTGAGTTTGTGGTTTTGAAGCTATTGATTCAGCTGCTAATCCGTTTTTTTCAGCAGCAGTTGTTTCAGCTCCTGAGAATTCTGTAAGCCATGAAACAAGACCGCTTAAGGTTTTTATTCCTGCTAACTGTTCCATAACGGTATCTTCACTGGTATTTCCATTACCCAGACTTCCCAGCTCATTACGAAGTGTTCCGATGATTTCAACTCTTTTAATAGAATCAATACTTAAATCAGCTTCCAGATCCATTTCCATGCCCAGCATTTCCTGAGGATATCCTGTTTTGTCACTTACCACCTGCAGTAATAAGGATTTGATATCTTTTGAAGGAGCTTGTTTCACAGATGCAACGGCTACCGGTCTTTCCTGCTGAACAGGCTGAACCGGAATAGTAGATATCGGCTGTTGAACCGGAGCCTGTACCGGAGCATTGTATACAGGAGCAGGGAACGCCTGAGGATTCTGTCCCATAAAGGAAAGCATCACATCGCGTTGTGCCTGTATCATTAATTTCATGCTGTTTAAATATTCCTGCAGCATACGTTCAGCGGTAGACTGAGCTTCGGTTGCAGGGGCCTGTGGTTGATTAGTAAAATTGTTCATGGGAATAGGGTTTATGAGTGGTAAAGCACCATTAGATGGAAGATTACCATGAGTTGGGTGGGCAGTCTGCCCGTTTACACGCCAGATGGCAGGGCTTTTCTTGTAAAGCTCAGGTTGGTTAAGGTCAATAACCTTAACGCTTCGGCCATCAAAAAGTTTATCAATACTGAAGCTTCGGCCAGTTCCTAAATATTGTGCCAGCATACAAAGCAGGTGGCTGAATTTATTACGGCTGTTGTCTTCAACATATAAGGTCAGCTGATCTTTTTCAAGACAGGATTTAGTCAGTCCGGTAAGAACTTTTCCTGGTCCTACTTCGATGAATATCCTTGCGCCGTCGTTATACATTGCCTGAAGCTGTTCTACAAACCTTACAGGTTGTACCAGATGATCAGTAAGTCTTTCTTTTATTTCTGATGGATTCGCGGGATATACTTCTGCTGTGGTATTGGACCAAACAGGAATCTGCATTTCCCCGAAAGGAACATTTTTCAATACCTCAGCATATAAATCCCTGGATTTTGCTAATAACGGACTGTGGAACGCACAGGCAACTTCAAGTTTTTTAGCAGAAATACCTTCCTGTTTAAGAACTTCAAGCAATTTATTGATCGCTTCTGTACTTCCGGCAATGACACATTGTGTAGGAGCGTTAAAGTTCACCGGATAGCATCCTTCTACTTTGGCAATAATCGGTTGTAAACGTTCTGCTGTAGCACTTGCCGCCAGCATTGAACCCGGATCTCCACCTTCTACAGAATCTAAGATAGACTGCGCTCTCTGAACACTTAAGTCAACCAATTGATCTTCTCCAAATACACCTGCAAAACATAATGCCGGAATTTCACCGTAGCTATGACCTGCCAGCATATCAGGAATAATACCTAATGATTCTAAGAATTTAGCCAATGCAAGGTCTACTATTCCTAAAAGCGGTTGTGCTAAACGGGTATCTTTAATGGTTTCTTTTTGTTGTTTTAAATCAGCTTCGTTAAAGGTCTTAGATGGGAAAACTACTTTTTCAAGTTCAGGATACTCATCAATAATCTTACGCATAGCCGGGAAAACTACAAATAAGTCACGAGCCATATTGATTCTCTGGCTGCCTTGTCCAGGGAAAGTGAAGGCTACTTTACCTTCTTTTTTATTCACGGTAAACGTATCTTTTGTCTCAATCCCCAGCAATACCAGCTCAAGCTTCATCATCAGGTCTTCAGCGGTATCTGCAACAATACTGTACTGGATTGGCTTTTCTGAACTGATACTTAAACTGTAAGCGATATCTTTTAATGGAATCCCATCGTTAATTTCTAATAAAGCTTTTACCTGGCTTGATTGTCCTTTGGCTTCTTCATAAGTGTCTCCACGGAAAACAAATAGTTCTGAAGGCCATGACTGCATTGCAATTGAATTATCCTGCTTAGGATGGTTGGCAATTACCGTATGGAAGTTTGTTCCTCCAAATCCGAAAGCACTGACCCCTGCATAACGGTTTTTCTCCGCCCATAATCCACTTTCTGCATGGAAGGCAAATGGACTGGTTTCTGCGTTATAATAAGCATTCGGCTGCTGAAGGTGAAGGGTAGGTGGCTTTACACCATGATAAACTGCAAGGGAAGCCTTGATCAATCCTGCTAATCCTGCCGCACATTTTGTATGTCCGATCTGGGTTTTTACAGAACCTAAATGAGTCTGCCCGGGCAATGCTCCTGAACGGCTGAATAAATTAGTCAATGCACTTAATTCAGTTTTGTCACCTACTACAGTTCCTGTACCATGTGCTTCCACTAAACCTACAGAAGCAGCACTGATACCCGCCTGGGAATAAGCACGTTCTAATGCTCTTACCTGGCCTATTTGTCTTGGAGCGGTCAATCCCAGTGCTTTACCGTCACTGGATCCGCCAACTCCTTTGATTACGGAATAAATACGGTCACCATCACGTACAGCGTCCTCATATCTTTTTAAAACAAGGATCGCAATACCTTCTCCAAGGGCGATACCGTCTGCCTCACCATCAAAAGTAGCACATCTTCCTTTTCTGGAAAGGGCGTGAGTACTGGAGAACATCAGGTAATCATTGATTCCGTTGTGTAAATCTGCTCCTCCTGCAAGAACCATATCAGATTTTCCTAATACAAGTTCCTGACAAGCCAGATCAATAGCGGCTAATGACGAAGCGCAAGCTGCATCTACGGTAAAGTTTCTGCCGCCAAGATCCAGTCGGTTCGTAATCCTACCTGCGATCACGTTGGCAAGAATACCCGGAAACGAGTCTTCTGTAGTATGTGGGAAGGCTTCTTTTACTTCTTCATGAAGTTCTCCGAAAACCTGCTTATAATATCCTCTGAAACTATAGCTGTTGGCAAGGTCATTACCCCCTTCAGCACCTATGATTACAGAAATATTTTCTCTGTTGATATGTTTTTCACCATATCCTGCATCTTCCATTGCACGCTTGGCAACCAATAGAGTTAACAGTTGCGTAGGTTCAATGGCAGCAAGTGATTGTGGCGGAATTCCGAATGCCAGCGGATCAAAATCAATTTTAGGAATAAATCCTCCCCATTTGGAATGGGAGACATCAGATTCGTTGGAATCAGGGTGGTAGTACAGTTCCTTATTCCATCTTTCGTCCGGTACTTCGGTAACGCTGTCTTTTCCTAAAATGATATTTCTCCAGTATTCATCCAGGTTTTTAGCTCCCGGGAAAATACATTCCATTCCTACGATGGCGATATCCAGAGGTTTTTCTGTAGAAACCGGTTCTTCCGGTAACGCTGCATCCTGAATATGCTCGTAGTTGTCTACAACACTTTGATGAAGAGCCGCTAATGAGATCACACGATTGTGCATCGTAGCTACCTGTCCGATCATATACATTCCTAAGTCTAGTTGGTCATCTTTAGGAATACTGACAAGTTTATCACCCTGACGCTCTATACCTTTAGCCGCAATTCTTAAACGGCCTACATTTAATTTTTCAAGTTGTTCCCACACCTGTTTTTTATCCATTCCTGCAGCAAGAAGCTTTGTTTTTTCTGTATTGAAATGGTGGGCAAATGCCGTATTGAGACAACGGGTTTCATGTCCCGGAGCTGTTTCCAATAAGACGGTATCTTTTGCCTGCATAGCCTGCGACTGGAATTCTTCCTGAATAGCTCCCGTCTGTACTGCCTCATGAGTATAAAGGTAAGCGGTACCCATCAATACTCCAATTTTTACTCCTCTCGCAGCTAATGGAGCGGCCATGATGGATACAAACGCTGTTGAAAATGCGTTATGAATTCCTCCTGCAAAAAAGACACTGATGTTTTCAGGGTTTTCTTCTTTTAAGATACGTTCAATTTGTTTTTCCCAAAGAACCATACTTGAAAGCGGGCCTACGTGGCCTCCGCACTCACGTCCTTCAAAAATGAAATTTCTGGCACCTTCTTTCAGGAAAATATCCAGAAGGGCAGGGGAAGGAACGTGCAAGAATGATTTTATTCCGGCTTTTTCAAATACTTTAGCCTGAGCTGGTCTTCCACCTGCAATCAAAACTACGGGAGGTTTGGCTTCTAATATATAAGAGGTCTGTTCTTCTCTTAATTCCTGCGGAGCAAATCCAAGGATCCCTACACCCCATGTTTTTTCACCAGCCAGTTTTTTGGTGTCCATTACCAGAGACTTTGCAGATTCTCCTTTCAATAAGGATAAGGCAACAAAAGGTAAAGCTCCGGCGTCTGCTACTGCATTGGCAAATAACGGAACGTCGCTTACACGGGTCATCGGACCTTGAGCGATAGGGTAACGAAGACCCAGTTCCTGAGCTAAAGGGTTGTCTTTATCAATTACTTTAAGTGCTTTTGCCTGTTTCAAGTGCCCGTACATAGCTTCTTTGAATCCGAAAACAAGTTTTTTCAGAGTTTTGAAATCTTCATACAGGTCTGTTGCCAGCGAAATGTCCTGTCCCATAGGGATATAGCATGTATTGAGGTCCAGACCGGTGAAATACTGTTTCAGATCTTCAGCAGTTGTGTTTTCTGGTAATACCGGTGAATTGGGCCTTACCAATACACGATGGTTAGCAATCACCTTAGTTTCTGTACCATTCAGTTTTGAGCATACTTCTTTCAGGTCTTTTGGAACTGAACTTTCAGGGAACAAGGCCAGCTGGCTGTCCAGTACAACTCCTGTTGCTCCCAATGCTTTTGATGCCGCTGCAGTATGGAGACCTATTCCTCCCTGTACCCACACCGGAATGTTCTGAATTTCTTTGATCACACGCTGAAATAATACAAACGTGGATTCATAGCCTACCCATCCACCTGCTTCATTTCCTTTGATAATGATTCCTTCTGCTCCCGATTGTTCAGCCTGTCTGGCTTCTTCCAAACTGCTTACCTGATAAACTGCAGGCAGATTGGAGGGCTTCGGCATTCCGAACGGAAGGATAGCGAACCTTACTTTTTCAGGAATCTGAATTGTGGTGAAATTGTCATTAGAAAAATAAATACCATACGATGGTACGTCTATCTTGTCAAGTTGATGTAACGCTTCCTGTGCAGCCGTTATTTCATTTCCTAAACTTAAAACGGGAAATGCGCCCGCCTGGTGTAGTTTAGGTATAAGGTTAACGTCTGGTTTTTCAAAAGGCGTCAGTCCAATAATGGTTAAGTTTTTCATGGCGTGATAATTATTGAATGATAGCAAGAGATTCATAACAAAATGCAGGGCCTTTCGGTATTAAGGCGATCGCTTTTTGTTACGATATGATAAAATTGGTTTTTGTTAAATCTTTAATGATGGATGTGTTTTTATGGTAATTATTCAAGAATCTATTGTTTGTTAATAGATTGCATGATGTAAGGTTGGTGTCCGGTTTTTCAAAAGGCATTAGCCTGATTTTAGTCAAGTTTTTCATAGCATTTACGGTATAGGAATAGTTAATGATATCTCATATCAGAACACGGATGCCATTAGTATTGATGGTGTTTTTCTGTTATGAGTGAATAAAAATAATAAAAACGTATATATTCTTTAATCATAAATACAATTTGATAATTATTTATTAATATATAAATATCAATTGTTCATATGTTATTAAAATATATTTATTGTTTATTTATTCTTAGAAACATGCCGGTACAATCTTCTCAACTTTAATTATAAATAGTTATAGTTAAAGAAATGTTAAGCAAATATAGGAATAAAAAATAAAATATTTCAAAAACAAGAGATTTGTTTTTGCATATATTACAAAAAGATAATATAGAATGAATAAGGTTCCGAAATGTAAAAATTGCCTTTATCAATCTGATAAAACAGTAAAGCGAATTTAGATAAAATTAATCAATATATTGTGATTTAATTTGAATTATTTATGAACTTTTCCTATCTTTTTGATAAATAATGAGATAGATAATTTTAAGAATAATTAATATATCTTTCCGAAATTCATAAAAAAACAGTAAGTATCTGATATACTTACTGTTTTTTAATTAGGTTGACCGTTAAGATTTTCTGATAAATACGCCCCTTAAAGAATGCCGGCTCATATAATTTTTATTATCCGGTGAGCGATCTGTAAATTAAAAGGCTTTTAAAATTTAAAATATACTTAATCCGTATTGTTTTGCAAGGTCTAAAATCATGTGATATCCTGCCAGGGAATTGCCGTGCTGATCCAGTGATGGACTGAATACACCAATTCCAATTTTTCCCGGAACACTTACGGTAATTCCGCCTCCGACACCGGATTTGCTTGGAAGGCCTACGGTTCTGGAATATTCACCACTGAATTCATACATGCCGGCAGTCAGCATTTGTGACTCCACCAGTTTTGCCATGTCTGCATTCTTATAAGTAGCATCCCCGTCAAACCTTACGCATTGGTTAGCAAAGAAATAACCGATTTTTGCAAGATCTTCAGCGGTAAGCTCAATAGAGCATTGTTTGAAATAATTATCCAGCTGGTCTTCATTTCCGGAAATCAGTCCGCTGTTTTTCATTATGTAGAACATCCCCCGGTTGCGGTGTC
>Ga0105243_10001964_pt1 | contig 17519 bp, 16 predicted proteins | sample KBSM34metaG_FD_81525 | JGI IMG/M metagenome (GOLD analysis project Ga0105243, IMG submission 81525) | Miscanthus rhizosphere microbial communities from Kellogg Biological Station, Michigan, USA - KBS M3-4 metaG | ecosystem: Host-associated > Plants > Roots > Rhizosphere > Soil | place... | reverse complement strand
GCGGTAGGTGGGTGCACCGCGCGGCTCGATGTACTCGGTGCTGATGGCCGGGCGCACGAAGATGAAGTCGTTCTGGAAGTACGCGCGGTGCAGGATCTTCGTGGTCACCGAGTTGAAGAAGGTCTCGGCCAGCTCGGGCTGGTGATGGTCCACCAGCAGGCCGATGTAGTGCAGCTTGACCTGGTGCCATACGTCCATCGGCTGTTCGCCGGCCTTGAACTCCTTTTCGAGCCGGGCCACGGCCTCGCTCACGCGCAGGTCGTAGAACTCGATGCGTTCGCGCTGTGCGCGCTGCTGGCCGTGCCAGTCGGCGGTTTCGAAACGGTGCTTGGCGCGTGCCGATTCGGCGCGGAACAACCGGTAGTGCCGGTTGAAGCCGTCCATCATCGCCTTCGCGATGTCATAGGCCAGCGGCGAGTCGAGGCGCTGCGGAAACATGGCGACGCGAGCCGATGGAGGACGGCCGCTCAGGCCGCGGCGGGGTCGGCCGTGCCGTTGGCCTCGGGCTGCGGCGTCATGGCCTGCGCCTCCTGCACCGCCTGGTTCACCTGCGTGCCTTGCAGCGTCAGCGACTGGATCACTTCGCCGGGCTTGCTCCACTTGTAGCGGATGCGCTGCACCGCGGCCTTGTAGACCGCATCGAGCGGCTTGGCGCCGTCGACGCTCAGGCCGAGGTCCTGCAGCAGGCCATCGTGCACGCCGAAGGTCCAGCCGTGGATGCGGACCTTCTGGCCGCGCGCCCAGGCGTCGACCATGACGGTGCTGACGGCCACGTTGACCACCTGCTCGGCGACGTTGAGTTCGCACAGCGCGTCGACGCGTGCATCTTCGGGCAGGCTCTCGAGCATCACGGCGTGGCGGTCGCGCACGTCCTGGATGTGGCGGATCCAGTTGTCGGCCAGGCCGATGCGCGCACCGCTGAGTGCGGCCTTCACGCCGGCGCAGCCGTAGTGGCCCACGACCATGATGTGCTCGACCTTCAGGTGCTCGACCGCGAACTGGATCGCCGAGAGCGCGTTGAGGTCGGAGTGCACCACGATGTTGGCCACGTTGCGGTGCACGAACACTTCGCCCGGCTCCAGGCCGGTGATCTGGTTGGCTGGCACGCGGCTGTCGGAGCAGCCGATCCACATGTAGCGCGGCGTCTGCTGCTTGACCAGGCTGGTGAAGAAACCGGGCCGGTCGCGCTCCATCTGCGCGGACCAGGCACGGTTGTGGGCAAAGAGGTCGTCGAGGTTATCGGTGTTGTCGGGCATAGTCGGCTATTGTCGATGAGTCGTGTTTCAGGCCTTGGCTTCCGCGGACTTGGCTGCCTTGTTCGCCTTTTGTGCCTTGGCCAGGGTGGCCCGTCCCTTTTTCTCGTGCTCCCGCACCTCCGCGAGATTGGCCTGCAATTCGGTCAGCTGCGCTTCGAGCTGGGCCCGGTGGGTGCCCAGCACGCCGAGGAATCTTTCCAGCTGCGGCACGGTGTCTCGCGGGCTGTCGTACATGTCGAGGATTTCCTTCGCCTCCGTCAGGCTCAGGCCGAGGCGCTTGGCGCGCAGCGTGAGCGTGAGCCGCGCGCGGTCGCGCGCGCTGTACACGCGCTGCAGGCCGGCGCGCTCGGGCGTGAGCAGGCCCATGTCCTCGTAGAAGCGGATGGCCCGCGTCGTGAGGTCGAACTCCTTCGCGAGCTGGCTGATGGTGAAAGTTTGCGCAGGCATGGCGGCGGTGGTGGCGAAAGGGCGTTACGGGGGCGACAGCAGGTTTGCGCGGCGATCCCTACAATGGTGCCATCAACCCATGACGTTTACGTAAACGTCAATCTTACATGAACCTCCTCGAACGTGAACTCCACTACCCCCTCGGCGACACGCTCCCCGAGCCCGGCGAAGCCCTGGAAGTGGCGCCCGGCGTGCGCTGGATCCGCATGCGGCTGCCCTTTGCGCTCGACCACATCAACCTCTGGCTGCTGCGCGACAGCCTCGACGGCGTCGAGGGCTGGACAGTGGTCGACTGCTGCATCGCGCACGACGAAGCGCGCGCGCAGTGGGAGCAGATTTTCGAGACGCAGCTGCAGGGCATGCCGATCCTGCGCGTCATCGTCACCCACATGCACCCCGACCACATCGGCCTGGCCGAGTGGCTCTGCTCGCGCTGGAACGCGCCTCTATGGATCAGTTCCACCGACTACCACGTGGCCCGCGTGCTCAGCACCAATGGCGACACCCTGGCGGGCGGCGATGCGGCCGCGGCCTTCTTCGGCTCGCACGGCCTGACCGACGCCGAATCGCTCGCCAAGATCCGCGCGCGCACCAACTACTACGCGAACATGGTGCCCTCGGTGCCCGACCGCTTCGTTCGCATGCTCGACGGCGACGACGTCGTGATCGGCGGTCACGCCTGGCGCTGCATCAGCGGCTACGGACATGCGCCCGAGCACATCGCGCTGTACTGCGACGAACTCAAGCTTCTGCTGGGCGGCGACATGATGCTGCCGCGCATTTCCACCAACGTGAGCGTGCACGCGGGCGAGCCCGAGGCGAACTCGCTGCGCCTGTTTCTCGACAGCATCGACAAGTTCAAGGCACTGCCGGCCGACACGCTGGGCCTGCCCTCGCACGGCAAGCCGTTCCGCGGCATCCACCGCCGCGTCGACCAGCTGCAGGAGCACCACCGCGACCGGCTGGCCGAATTGCTCGAAGCCTGCACGGCGCGTGCCCTGACCGCCGCCGAAGGCCTGCCGATCCTGTTCAAGCGCGAACTCGACCTGCACCAGATGACCTTCGCCATGGGCGAAACGGTGGCCCACCTGCACCTGCTGTGGTTCGCCGGCCAGGTGAAGCGCGAACTCGGCAAAGACGGCATCTATCGCTTCGGACCCAAGGCCGCGACGGCTTAGACTCGCCGGATGGACACGCTGGCTCAGCTGCGCGCGGGCCGGCTGGCAGGCGCAAGAAGAATCGATCTCTCGAGCGGACTCACCGAGTTCCCGCGAGAGGTCTTCGCACTCGCCGATTCGCTCGAGGTGCTGAACCTGTCTGGCAATGCACTCGACACGCTGCCCGACGACCTCCATCGCCTTCACAAGCTGCGCGTGCTGTTCTGTTCGGACAACCGGTTCACCACGCTGCCCGAAGCCATCGGCCAGTGCCATGGCCTCGACATCGTCGGCTTCAAGGCCAACCGGATCCGCACCGTGCCGTCGGCCTCGCTGCCGTCCTCGCTGCGGTGGCTGATCCTCACGGACAACCAGATCGAAGAACTGCCCGGCTCGCTCGGCAATTGCACGCGGATGCAGAAGCTGATGCTCGCGGGCAACCGCCTGCGCGCGCTGCCGCCGTCGATGGCCGGCCTCGGGCAGCTCGAACTGCTGCGCATCTCGGCCAACCGCTTCGAGACGCTGCCCGCATGGCTGCCTTCGCTGCCGCGCCTGTCGTGGCTCGCCTGCGCGGGCAACCCCTTCGATACGCAGGCCGAGGACGCGGCGATCACCGCGCAGTCGGTGCCGCACATCGACTGGCGTGAACTGGCGCTGGGCAGGAAGCTCGGTGAAGGCGCATCGGGCGTGATCCATCGAGCCACCCTCGGCGCATCGCAGCAGGTCGCGGTCAAGCTTTTCAAGGGCGCGGTCACCAGCGACGGCTGGCCGCACAGCGAGATGGCCGCCTGCATCGCCGCCGGCGCGCATCCCACGCTGATCGCCGCGCAGAGTCGCATCGACGGCCACCCCGAAGGCATCGAAGGCCTGGTGATGGCGCTGGTCGATCCATCGTTCGCCACGCTCGCCGGGCCGCCGAGCCTTGCGTCGTGTACGCGCGATGTCTATGCCGAAGAAGCGCGGTGGACATCCGCCGTGGCGCTGCGCATCGCACGCGACATCGCGTCGGCCATGCAGCACCTGCATGCGCAAGGAATTCTTCACGGCGATCTCTATGCGCACAACATCCTCTGGCATCCGGAAGATGGCGGCCGGCTCGGTGACTTCGGTGCGGCGTGGATGACGGGTGCGCTCGATTCGGCGCAGGCGCGTGCGTTCCAAGGCCTGGAGATGCGTGCCTTCGGCTGCCTGCTGGAAGAGCTGCTCGAACGCTGCAACGACGCACCGCCGCAGGCCGTGGCGACGTTGAAAGACCGCTGCCTGCAGCCCGACGCGGCGTCGCGGCCTTCGTTCGCCGAAGCCCTTTCTGTGCTGCGGCGAGCACTGCCGCAATGACCCGGCGCCGACCGCCCCAATTGCCGCTGCCCACGCGCGACGGCGTCGGACCGAGCTGTGTGGGCCTGGTCCACGGCCCCTGGCCGACCATTGCCGAATTCCTGATCGAGCGCTTTCCCGCGATCACGCGCGAGGCCTGGCTCGAACGCATCGAGGCGAACGACGTCATCGACGAGCACGGCGTGCCCGTGACGGTGGCGCGCCGTTATCAATCACCGCTGCGCGTGTACTACTACCGCACGCTCGACAACGAAGCGCGCATCCCGTTCGAAGAGCAGGTCGTGTTCCGGGACGACGAACTGCTGGTGGTCGACAAGCCCCCCTTCGTACCCGTCACGCCCACCGGCAAGTACCTGCAGGAGAGCCTGCTGGTGCGGCTCAAGCGCAAGCTGGCGCTCGACGACCTCGTGCCGCTGCACCGCATCGACCGCAGCACCTCGGGGCTGGTGCTGTTCTCGGTGCGGCCCGCCACGCGCGGCGCCTATCAGCAGATGTTTCCGGAGCGCCGCATCGCCAAGCACTACGAGGCCGTGGTGCCGTGGTACGAAGGCGTATCGTCGGTGCCCGCCACCTACCGCAGCCGGCTGGTCGACGACCACCACTTCATGCGCGTGCGCGAAGAACCCGGCGAGCCCAACTCCGAAACCCGCATCGAGGTGCAAGAGGTGCGCGACGGCCACGCGCTGCTGAAGCTCTCGCCCGTGACGGGCCGAAAGCACCAATTGCGCGTGCACTGCATGGCGCTGGGCATGCCGATCGTGAACGATCCGATCTATCCCGTGCTGCTGCCCGAAGGCACCGACGACTTCGGCAAGCCCTTGCAGCTGCTGGCCAAATCGGTCGCGTTCCTCGACCCGGTCAGCGGCGACCTGCGCAGCTTCACGAGCCCCCGAAGCCTGACGCTGACACCGAGGTGACGCCCGCGGGGCGCGGCGCGCACTAAGCTCGTTTCCTGGACCGATCGCTCATTCATTCAGGAGACACCCGCACCATGGACACCACCCAACTCTTCTCGCTGAAGGGCCGCACGGCGCTGATCACCGGCGGCTCGCGCGGCATCGGCCGCATGATCGCCGAGGGCTACCTGGCCCAGGGCGCGCGCGTGTACATCTCGGCGCGCAAGGCCGCGGCCTGCGACCAGACGGCGAAGGAGCTGTCGGCGTTCGGGCATTGCGTGTCGCTGCCGGCGGACGTGTCGACGCTCGAAGGCGCGCAGGCGCTGGTCGATGCCTATGCGAAGCACGAAGGCTCGCTGGACATCCTGGTGAACAACGCCGGGGCCGCCTGGGGCGCGCCATATGAAGAGTTTCCCGAGAGCGGCTGGGACAAGGTGGTGGACCTGAACCTGAAGACGCCGTTCTTCCTGACGAAGGCGTTGACGCCAATGCTGAAGAAGGCGGCCACGGATCACCTGGCGAAGGTGATCAACATCGCATCGATCGACGGGATTTCCGTGAATCCGCAGGAGACGTACTCGTATGCGGCGAGCAAGGCGGGGCTGATCCAGCTGACGCGCCGCATGGCGTTGCGGCTGGCACAGGACCGCATCGCGGTAAGCGCGATTGCACCCGGCGCATTCGCCTCCGACATGAACAAGGACGCTCGCGACCACGGGGACGAGGTCAAGGGCCGCATCCCCGCGGGGCGCATCGGTACACCGGAAGACATGGCGGGCGCGGCCATCTACCTTGCCTCTCGGGCTGGGGACTATGTGATGGGGTCGACGCTGGTGGTGGACGGGGGCGTTACGCACGCGCGCTGAGCGCGCCCGAGAAATGCCTCAGGACCAGCGGGGAACCGCTTCGTCCTTGAGCTGCTGGCGCAGCAGGTCGTAGTCAGGCATCACGCTCCCGACCGTTTCCCAGAAGCGGTGCGAATGGTCCATCACGCGCAGGTGGGCCAGTTCGTGCGCGACCACATAGTCGATCACGGGCATGCGGAAATGAATGAGCCGCCAGTTGAGCCGGATCGACCCGTCCGCGCTTGCGCTGCCCCAGCGCGTGGCCGCGTTCGACAGCGACAGCTTCTGCCAGCGCACACCGAGCAGCGGCGCGAAATGATCGAGCCGCTCGATGAACAGGCGCCGCGCCTGCCGCATGAGCCAGGCCTGTGCCGCATCGCGGATCTGCGAAGGCGCAGCGTTCTGCGCCACCGCCAGCCGCAGGATGCGCGGCTCCGTGCCGTCACCGGCATCGAGCGTGCCGCCGACGCTGGCGAAGCCGTGCTTCGGGTCGAGCTGGATCACCACCGGCTCGCCGAGGAACGGAAACCCGGCCCCATCCCTCCACTCGATGCGCGTGGCTTCGACGCGCGCATGACGCTGCTGCGTTTCAGCGAGCTTGCGCAGGATCCAGTCGGACTTCTCGCGGATGGCCACATCGACATCGCGCAGCGCCACCCATCGCGGCGCGCGCACCGACAGGCCTTCGGCACCGACGAGAAAGCCGATGGTCTTGCGCTTGCCGCGCTTGAATTCATAGGCCACGCGCGCGGAGCCGAGCACCACTTCGCGCGTGGCTTGAGGGTGCGCGAAGTTCGCGAGCGCCAGCGTCTCGGCAAGCGGAACCGCCGGCGGCGAGGGCACGGCGTGTTCATCGTCCAGCGCCGAGGGCGCCACGGAGGGAGGAGCAAGAAGAGTCGCTGGCGGTGCCGCAGGCTTCGGCTTCTTCGCCCTGCGCGGCCGCGCCGGGACAGGTGCCGGCGACGCGAACTCGCTGCCAAGCCCTTCGAACAGGTCCATCGTGAACTGAAGCAGTCCCCCCATGCCGGGCTCTCTGTTCCTCAGCTCAGCGCTTCTTGCGCAGCCTGCGGGCTGTCGACATAAGCCTCGGGATCGAGGCGGCGCATCTCGGCCTCGATCCAGGCCTCGACCTCGCGCATCAGCTCGTCGGGCTTGCGGCCCACGCTCGAAATGGCCGGGCCGATGGACACGTCGACCACGCCCGGGCGCTTGATGAAGGCCTTGCGCGGCCACACCTTGGCCGACGTCACCGCAACGGGAATCACCGGTACGCCGGTCTCGCAGGCGAGCCGCGTGCCGCCGCTCTTGTAGGTGCCCTTCTGCCCGCGCGGGATGCGCGTGCCCTCGGGGAACATGATGATCCAGATGCCCTGCGCAAGCAGCTTGCGGCCCTGGTTCACCACCTTGTTGAAGGCCTGCGCGCGCTGGCTGCGGTCGATGTGGATCATGTCCAGCCGCGCCATCGCCCAGCCGAAGAAGGGCACGTAGATCAGCTCCTTCTTGAACACGTAGGCCAGCGGATGCGGCATCAGCGTGGGCATCAGGAAGGTCTCGAGCGTGGACTGGTGCTTCACCAGCAGCACCGCGCCCGCGAGCTTGTCGGTCGGCAGGTTTTCCATGCCGCTCACGCGCGTCTTGATGCCCAGCAGCACGCGCGCGCCGCCGATGGCCCAGCCGAGCCAGCGCTCCGCCATCCAGTAGAGCGGAATGCCGCGCTTCCACAGCGAGCTGACGCACATGATGATGCCCCAGGGGATCACGGTGACGAGCATCCACAGTGCGTGGAGAACGGAACGAAAAAACGCCATCAGACAGTCACCTGCAGTGCAGCCCGCGCTTCGCGCGCAAGCAAAAAATCAACAAAAGCGGCGAGATCGTCGTGGACCAACGTGTTCGCCGGGTATTCGGAAGGCAGCGGATCGATGCCGCGGCAGGCCGCCCCCATGCCCGTGAGCAGCAGGTGCGGCTCGCAACCGGCGGCCGCGCCCGCCTGCAGGTCGCGCAGGCTGTCGCCGCAGGTCGGGGTGCCCTTGAGGTCGATGCCGTAGCGGTCGCCGATCTGCAGGAACAGGCCCGGCTTGGGCTTGCGGCAGTCGCAGTCCTCGTCGGGGCTGTGCGGGCAATAGAACACCGCATCGACCTTGCCGCCCACCGCCGCGAGCATCTTGTGCATCTTGGCGTGCATCGCATTGAGCGAGGCCATGTCGAACAGGCCGCGGCCCAGGCCCGACTGGTTGGAAGCCACGACCACGTGCCAGCCCGCATGGTTGAGCCGCGCCACAGCCTCGAGCGCACCAGGCAGCGGCGTCCACTCGATGTCGCTCTTCACGAAGTCTTCGCGGTGCACGTTGATCGTGCCGTTGCGGTCGAGGATGACGAGTTTCATGACGGTGCCGCCCATGGTGGTGTTGCCGTAGGAATGTTCAGACGGCCAGCCGCTCGAGCTGCGCCACGCGGTTCATCGCAGCGTGCAGCGACATCAGCAGGCCCAGCCGGTTGAGCCGCAGGTCGGCCTGCTCGGCGTTGACCATCACGCCGTCGAAGAAGGCGTCGACCGGCTCGCGCAGCGCGGCCAGCGTCTGCAGCGAGGCGGTGTAGTCGCCGGCCTCGAATTGCGCGTTGGCGGCGGGCACGACCTGCGCCATGGCCGCATGCAGCGCCTTCTCGGCCGGTTCGTGCAGCAGCAGTTCGCTGACGTGCGCGTCGGCCTCGGGGGCCTTCTTGAGGATGTTGCCGATGCGCTTGTTCGCAGCCGCCAGCGCGGCGGCGGCGGGCAAGGCGGCAAAGGCGCGCACGGCCGCCAGCAGCTTGGGCACTTCGCCCAGGCGTTGCGGGCGTGGCGCCAGCACGGCTTCGACTTCCTGCGCGCTGGCGCCCTGCTCGCGCAGGCTGCCGGCGAGACGGTCGAGGATGAAGTCCTGCAGCTCGACCGTGGCCTTGCCGCCGTCGAAACCGTCGATGGCCTTGAACTGCGCGGCGGCGTCCTGCAGCAGGGCGTCGAGCCCCAGCGCAAGGTCTTTCTCGATCAGCATGCGCAGCACGCCCAGCGCATGGCGGCGCAGCGCGAACGGGTCGCGGTCGCCGGTCGGCAGGTTGCCGATGCCGAACATGCCGACCAGCGTCTCGAGCTTGTCGGCCAGCGCGACCACGAGGCCCACGCTGTTGCGCGGCAGCTCGTCGCCTGCGAAGCGCGGCTTGTAGTGGTCTTCGATGGCGTCGGCCACCGAGGCGTCCAGGCCGTCGTGCAGCGCGTAGTAGCGGCCCATGGTGCCCTGCAGCTCGGGGAACTCGCCAACCATGTCGGTCACGAGATCGGCCTTGGCGAGTTGAGCGGCCTGCGTGGCGTGCGCGGCCAGCGATACATCGCCGAGCTTCTCTGCGATGCCGCGCGCGATGTGCATCACGCGCTGCACGCGCTCGCCCTGCGTGCCAAGCTTGTTGTGGTAGACCACCTTGCCCAGCGACTCGACCCGCGAGGCCAGCGACTTCTTGCGGTCCTGGTCGAAGAAGAATTTGGCGTCAGCCAGGCGCGGGCGCACGACGCGCTCGTTGCCTTCGACGACCGCGCTCGCATCGTCGGGGCTGATGTTGCTGACCACCAGGAACTTGTTGGTGAGCTTGCTCGACGCATCGAGCAGCGGAAAGTATTTCTGGTTGGCCTTCATCGTGAGGATCAGGCATTCCTGCGGCACTTCGAGGAACTCGCGCTCGAAGCTGCAGACCAGCACGTTGGGGCGCTCGACCAGCGCGGTCACTTCGTCGAGCAGCGCATCGTCGTGGATGGGCACCGAGCCGCCGCCGACCTCCACTGCCGCCGCGGCCAGCTGGCGCGCGATTTCGGCGCGGCGCGCCTCGAAGCTCGCGATGACGGCGCCGTCTTCCTGCATCTGCAGCGCATAGCTGTTGGCATCGCGCAGCGCGACCGGATCGACCGCCGCCTCGAAGCGATGGCCGTGCGTCTCGCGGCCGGCCTTCAGGCCCAGCGCCTCGATGGCCACCACGGTGTCGCCGTGCAGCGCGACGAGGCCGTGCGCCGGGCGCACGAAGCTCACGCTGGTCCAGCCGGGCAGCTCGCTGCCCTCTTCGAGCTGGTAGCTCATGACCTTGGGAATCGGCAACCTGGCAATGGCTTCGGCCAGCGCCTTCTGCAGGCCTTCGGCCAGCGTGGCGCCCTTGGCGGTGCTTTCGTAGAACAGGGCTTCGGCCTTGCCGTCCATGGCGCGCTTCAGGCCGGGCACGGCGGAAGCATCGGCGCCCAATGCGCCCAGGCGCTTGAGCAGCGCGGGCGTGGGCTGGCCCGAAGCATCGAGGCCCACGGCCACGGGCATGAGCTTTTGCGACACGGCCTTGTCGGCGGCGCGCTCGGCCACGTGCGTGAGGTGCGCAGCCAGGCGGCGCGGCGAGGCATAGGCGGTGAGCACGGCGCCGGATGCGGCGAGCCCTTGCGCCACGAGCTGGTCGCGCAGCACGCCGGCAAAGGCATCACCGAGCTTCTTCAGCGCCTTGGGCGGCAATTCCTCGACAAACAGTTCGACAAGAAGGCTGGCAGACGACATGGCTCAGAGCGTTGTTGGAAATGGGCCGCGAGCGGCACCGGTCACGGGCACGCAGCGAAGCGGCACCGTGGAAGGGAAAGAAGAAAAGACCGAATTCATGCGGCAATGGCGCTGTGGCGCCGCTCCACGGATCGACGCGCAACCAGCGCGAGCACCGCGGCCGCCAGCAGCGGCGCCCACACGGTGGCCATCTCGTTGAACAGCACCTGCGCACCGCGCGGCGAGAAGAACTTTTTCAGGGCGATCGGCGACACCTCGATGGGCCGCCATGGACTGAAATAGCGCACGTCGCTGAACGGCCAGAAGAAGGCGATGCCGATGCCGCCGTTGGTCAGCATGTCCAGCAGCGGATGCGACACGGTGCACAGCGCAATCCACGCCCAGCCCGCCGCCCGGCGCGTGCCCCAGCGCGGCGCGAGCCACCAGCCCGCAAGGCCCAGCAGCAGCGCGAACACCAGCGTGTGCGTGAAGCCGCGGTGGCCCGCCATGCCGCCGTAGGCGATGCCGAGCTTGAAGGCCAGGCCGTCGAAGTCGGGCGCGATGGACGCCAGCATGCCCGCGAGCAGCGCCGGCACCGGCACGCGCCGCGCGCCCAGCGCAATGGCTGCGCAGACAGGTACGGCGACGTGGGTGAAGACGGTGGGCATCGGGCGTGCTGTGGTGTATCAGGCCGGCTTCCTGGGCGGCATCTGCGCGACCCATTCGCGCGGCGCCATCGGGAAACCAAGGCGCTCGCGGCTGTCGTAGTAGCTCTGCGCCACGCTGCGCGCGAGGTTGCGGATGCGGCCGATGTAAGCCGCGCGCTCCGTCACGCTGATGGCGCCGCGCGCGTCCAGCAGGTTGAAGCTGTGCGCAGCCTTGAGCACCTGCTCGTAGGCCGGCAGCGCGAGCTGCTCGGTCATGAGGTTCTTGGCCTGCTTCTCGTGCGCGGCGAAGGCGGTGAACAGGAACTCGGCGTCGCTGTGCTCGAAGTTGTAGGTCGACTGCTCGACCTCGTTCTGCTTGTAGACGTCGCCATAGCTGAGACCATCCGTCCACGTGAGGTTGTAGACGTTGTCCACGCCCTGCAGGTACATCGCCAGGCGCTCCAGGCCGTAGGTGATTTCGCCGGTGATGGGCTTGCAGTCGATGCCGCCGACCTGCTGGAAGTAGGTGAACTGCGTCACCTCCATGCCGTTGAGCCACACCTCCCAGCCCAGGCCCCAGGCGCCGAGCGTGGGGTTCTCCCAGTCGTCTTCCACGAAGCGGATGTCGTTCTTCTTCAGGTCGAAGCCCAGCGCTTCGAGACTGCCCAGGTAGAGCTCGAGGATGTTGCTGGGCGCCGGCTTGAGCACCACCTGGTACTGGTAGTAGTGCTGCAGTCGGTTGGGGTTCTCGCCGTAGCGGCCGTCCTTGGGGCGGCGGCTGGGCTGCACGTAGGCGGCCTTCCAGGGTTCGGGGCCGAGCGCGCGCAGGAAGGTGGCGGTGTGCGAGGTGCCCGCGCCCACTTCCATGTCGTACGGTTGCAGCAGCGCGCAGCCCTTGTCGGCCCAGTACGACTGCAGTTTGAGAATGATTTGTTGGAAGGTCAGCATGGCTCTGCGTGAAGGCGGCCGCCCGGCGGGAGAAGGACCCGCGGCGCAACGAACCGGCTATTTTACGAGGCAGTGGGCGGTCAGGAACGGCCCGCTATGCTCGACCTCCCCTTTGAAACCCCTGCCGACACGCCGTGATTCGCCTGCGCCTGCCGTCCGCCCGCCCCGCCCATGTCCGTTGAAGATGCCGCATTGATCGCCCTGGGAGAGCGCCTCGGCGCCCAGGCCTGGCCCGGATTCCTGGTTCTTCTGGTGATGCTGACCGTGGCCGCCGGCCTCGCGGCGTGGGGCTTCGAGCACCTGCGGCGCCGGCATGCGGCACAGCCCGAACCGGGCGCCGGACTGCTGTTCGGCGGGCTGACCATTGGCGCGGCGTCTGTGATCGCGCTGGCTTGGCTGTTCGCCGAAGTGGCGGAAGGCCTCGGCGACGGTCGGCCCATGGGCCTGCTGGACGAGACGATCAGCCGTGCCGTGGGCGCGCACACGCCGCCGGTCGTGAGGGAGGCGTTCTCATGGCTCACCCACATGGCCGACCCGATCGTCGCGGTGCTGGTGTGCGCCGGTGTGGCGGTGGCGCTGTGGCTTCGCGGGCACCGCGGTTTCGCGGCTGGCTGGGTCGCGGCCATCGCCGGCAACGGGGTGCTGAACCACGTGCTCAAGCTCATCTTCGAGCGCGCTCGGCCGGTGCACGACTTCGGCTTCGCGCAGGTGTCGGGCTATTCCTTTCCGAGCGGCCACAGCTCGGGCTCGATGGTGCTCTACGGCATGCTGGGCTACTTGGGGCTGCGCATGCTGCCGCCGCGCTGGCGGGTGCCGTCGGTGATGGCGGCAACGGCAGTGGTCGTCACCGTGGCCTGCAGCCGCATCTTCGTGCGGGCGCACTTCCCGAGCGACGTGCTCGCGGGGCTGTGCTCGGGCGGTGCCTGGCTGGCGATCTGCATCGCGAGCATCGAGTACGCACGGCACCATCGCGGCAAGCAATAGAGGAGCTGGCGGAGGCGGCCGCCGCCGGGCCGCCCCAAGGCGAGCCGCGCCTCCCCCTCGGGGGGTGGCGAATTACACGCCGCGAAGCGGCGTGAAAAGCCGGGGGGCTCAATACTCCCAGAAGATGCGCTGCAGTTCCTTGGTGTTGTTCGTCTTGGTCAACGCGACCATCGCCAGGATGCGCGCCTTCTGCGGACGCAAGTCGTGCGCCACCACCCAGTCGTACTTGTCGTCGGGCTGCTCGGCATTGCGGATCACGAAGCCGTCGGGCACGCGGGCGCTGCGGATCACGATCACGCCGTCGGCGCGCGCCTTCTGCAGGTTCGGTACGATGCGGTCGGCCACCGAGCCATTGCCCGTGCCGCCATGGATCAGCGCCTTGGCGCCGCTCTTGGCGATCGCGTCGATGGCCACCGACGACACGCCTTCGTAGCCCATCGCGATCTCGACCGGCGGCAGCGCGTTGATGCTGTCGATGTCGAACTCCGAGTTCATGGTGTGGCGCTTGACCGGTGCGCGGAACCAGTAGTTCCTGCCCTCGACGATCATGCCCAGCGGACCCCACTGGCTGGAGAAGGCGTTGGTCTTGATGTTGACGTTCTTGCTCACGTCGCGGCCGCTGTCGATGTTGTCGTTCATCGTCACCAGCACGCCCTTGCCCATCGCGTCCTTGCTGCCCGCCACGTTCACCGCGTTGTACAGGTTGAGCGCGCCGTCGGCCGACAGCGCCGTGCCCGGACGCATCGAGCCGACGACGATGATCGGCTTGCTGGTGTGCACCGTCAGCGTCAGGAAGTAGGCGGTTTCTTCGAGCGTGTCGGTGCCGTGCGTGATGACGATGCCGTCCACGTCGGCTTGCTTCGACAGCGCCGACACGCGCTTGGCCAGCGTCAGCAGGTTGTCGTTGGTGAGGCTTTCCGATGCGACCTGGAACACCTGTTCGCCGCGCACGTTGGCCACCTTGGAGAGCTCCGGCAGGCCGGCGATCAGCTTCTCGACGCCGACCTTGGCGGCCGCGTAGGTGGCGCTGTTGACGGCCGAGGCGCCGGCCCCGGCGATGGTGCCGCCGGTGGCGAGGATCACCACGTTGGGCAGTGCCTGCTGCGCCTGCGCGAGCGCGCTGGCCGCCAGCATTGCGGCGCCGACCGCGAAGGCACGGAAACGGGGAGAAAGGTACATGGAGAACTCCTGTGTTGAGGTGGAATCTTTCGAGGCGGCGAGGAAGATACATGAATCGTGCCGGCATGCCCTGCGCGTTCATGCCGGCATGGCATGTGGTCATGCGCGAGGGATTACCATCGGCCGCGCGCACCGCGCCTTCCCGCCATCATGACCGCCGATCCAGCCGCCCTCCCCGTTTCGACCGCCCAGGAAATGCCCGCCCCCGACGGCCCGCTGTCGCGCGCGCGGCCCGGGCGCGAACGCATCATGGCGGCGATCCGCGCCGCGGCGGTCACCGAGTTCAGCCTGCACGGGCTGAAAGGCACCTCGACCCAGGCCATCGCAGCGCGCGCCGGCCTCACCAAGCCCCAGCTGCACTACTACATCGCCGGCAAGGAAGAGCTCTACGAAGAGCTGCTGATGCAGGTGCTGCATGCGTGGAAGGTGGTGTTCTCCTTCGAGGACGCGAGCGACCCGGCCACGGTGCTCGGCGGCTACATCCGCAAGAAGCTCGACCACGCCTTCGACAGCCCCGAGATGTCGCGCATCTTCACGCGCGAGATCCTCGACGGCGGCCGCAACCTCGACCGCTACTGGCCCAACGCACGGGCCTGGACGCAGAAGAAGATCGACGTGATCAACGGCTGGATCGCGCGCGGGCAAATGCGCCCGCTCGACGCGCGCATCCTGCTGATGCACATCTGGGCCATGACCCAGAGCTATGCCGACTACGCGATCCAGACGCGCGTGATGCTCGGCCTGCCGCCCGACGCGCCGATCGATCGCGAGCCGATCGCACGGGAACTCGTGGCCTTCGTGTTGAACGGTTGCGGCATCGAGGGCTGAGCGGACCGCTCATTTCTACAGCCCGTGAACAATCCACGCGCCCGCCGCCGGGTTGCGCAGGCTCAGCGTGTTCTCACCGAGATTGGAAAAACGGTACTCGCGCCCGCCGAGCATGATCGACTTCATGTTGGTCCAGACGCGGTATTGGTAGCCCTCGGCGGTCGGCGTGACCTGCAGCACGCGGAACACGGGCGGCACGGTCACGGTGATGCGCAACCGCGCCGTCGCGGCATTGCTCCCAGAGCCGTTGTCAGCCACGCACAGCATTGGCGCGAGCAGCAAGGCAGCCAGCGCGCCGCGCCCCGAGTGAAGCCAGCTTCCCGTCATAAGGCCCGATCCCTCGTAAGAACATGGGGGTCGGGCGCTGCATGGGCGCCCGATCTCCGGATATCGGCAGCAACGGGGGGAAATATAGGCCGGGAACGGCTTTCTTGCTTGGGTCTTTGCTAGCGGTCCTTCTGGATCGCGAAATCGGACACGGCGGTGCCGCGCACGCGGATGTCGACGCGCTGCGTGGACGAACCCGGGCTGCTCCAGGGCAGGGGCAGGGTGTCCTGGACCAGTTCGACCTCGTGGCTGCCGCCGGCCACCGACGGGAAGCTGTAGAAGCCCTGCGCATCGGTCTGGGTCACGTAGCGGCGATCGATGCGCACGGTGACGCCGCCCACACCGCCCTCGTTGGCTTCGCGCCGGCCGTTGTTGTTCTGGTCGAAGAACACGCGGCCTTCGAGCCGGCCGTCGCCGAGGCCTGGCGCGCCGCCGATGGGGGCGCTGGCCGAGCCGGCGCGGCCTTCGTAGCGCAGCACCAGCATGAACGAGCGGGTGGAAGGCACGATCAGCGTCGGCTGCAGCGTGGCGGCCGTGAGGGCCGAGACCACCGCAGGGTCGAGCGCCTCCTGTCCGCGCGACGCGGTGGCCTGGGTGATGAACGACCAGCCGCGGCCCAACGGCCAAGCCAGCCGCGCGTTGGCGCTGAGAAAGCGCGTGCTGTTGCCGCCGAGACCGTTGCTGCCGCGCAAGCTCAGGTCGAGCCTCGCACCGGCCACCAGCGGAGTCGTGCCGAGCACGCCCCAGTGCACGGTGCGCAGGCTCCCGCCCGATCGGTTCGATTGCTCGACGGCCAGCGAAGTCGAGAACGTCTGCGCCTCCCCGACGCGCCAGGCGTGGTCGATGCCGGTGCGCAGGACGCGCAGGTCGACGCCGTGGGCCGCGTCGGTACGCCATTGTGTATAGCCCCAGTCGGACTGGTGCTCCCACGTCACCTGCGCCGACTGCGCGGCGAAGGAGCCGCTGCGTGCCGCCACGTTGCCCGAGACCGCATCGCGCGAATCGAAGCGGTAGCGGCCGAACATGTTGGCGTAGAGCGAGCGGCGCTGAGTGCCGCTCACGCTGTCGCTCAGTTCGACATTGCCGCCCAGTTGCCATTGGCGGGTGGAGATGTCGCCGCGCCACGAGGCGCCGCGCAGATTGTTGGGCAGCGTGTCCGAGCCCCAGCGCAGCGAAGGCTGGAAATAGAACATCGAGGCGCTCTGCTGCAGCCAGTCGGTGCGCCAGGCCGCGTCGAGCCAGCCGCCTGTGGCCGAGTCGAAGGGCGCTTGCGAAGACGCGTCCGACGGCCGCCCCGCGCTGTGCACGAGGTTGGCCTGCACGCGCATGCCACCGATGCGGTCGCCGATACCACCGGTGCCGCTGCCGATCGTGTCGGCCCAGGGCGCGAGGCCCTGCCACGAGACTGCGCTCCACAGCGTGCGGGTATCGCGCGCGTATCCGGTCAGGCCGCTGGTGTTGACGTTGCGCGCCTCGACGAACTGCACCGCTGCGTCGGTGCGCCCCAGAGCCATGGGGCCGTCGCCGCCAGCGATCTGCGTCTGCGCGCCGACACTGGCAGCCGTACCGCGGCCGGCCGAGAAGCCTTGGAAGGCCAGCCCGTCGAAGTAGCCGAGCCGCCCGGCCGAGGCATTGAACTGCGTGCGGCCCGGCTGCTCGATGCTCACGGACGCGCCCTCGATCGGCAGGCTCGGCAGGAACACCCGGCCGATGCCGCGTGCCAGCGGCGTGCTGCCCATGTTGATGTTGCCGACCGAACTGTTGCCGAACCAGCCGCCGTCGAAGGGCATCGCGCGCTGATCGACGCGCCAGGTGCTGCCGTTGCGTGCGGTGAAGGGCACCACGCTGTACGGCGAGCCGCTGCTGCCGAACACGCCGTAGCCGTACACCGGTGCCGGGTTGCGGTTCAGGTTGAGGTTGGCGGAAAAGGCGCCGTAGTTGGGCGTGTCGAGGAAACCGGAGAAGGTCAGCGTCTGGCTCTGCGTCTTGACGGCGCTGTTGCTCTGCCGGTTGGATTGCAGCTCTGCGCTCCAGCCGCGCGGCCAGCCGGTGCTGGGTTCTTCGGCCTGCGGGGCCTCGGGCACGACGGGACCCTCTTCGAGCACGCGATCGACATACGCGGCGGCGACGGCCGG
>Ga0105243_10001961_pt1 | contig 17532 bp, 16 predicted proteins | sample KBSM34metaG_FD_81525 | JGI IMG/M metagenome (GOLD analysis project Ga0105243, IMG submission 81525) | Miscanthus rhizosphere microbial communities from Kellogg Biological Station, Michigan, USA - KBS M3-4 metaG | ecosystem: Host-associated > Plants > Roots > Rhizosphere > Soil | place... | reverse complement strand
GGGGTTCACCCCAAAATTTTGTGGCAAACTTGTGGCACTAATTTAGATAAGAGCGTGAGCACTGTGTATAGCTATCTATAGAACCATCAAAAACCCCTGTAAAACCCCTATGGCTGCAACCTGTTGAATGGAGATTACTTCCAATTTCTCCTGGATTCGATTCGTAATTAGAAGGTCGCCGGTTCAACTCCGGCAGCCGGCTCCACGTAATCTAAGTTTGTACAACAGTTTGGTGCAATAATGAAGGCGATCCCGTTCTTTGAACTCGTGACGAGGGGAGAGCTTGTGCCATTTACTGGAACCTGGCTTTCGTGAGCTAAGCAGTGTGCTAAACTAAGCGAGTGGTATTTGGTAGCTATGCAAAGCCTAGTTGTAAAAATAAGTAATCCTGATACAGTTCACGCCATTGCAGAGGCAGCGAAGCGCCAGGGAACCACTCCTGAAGCCGCCGCTTTGGAACTGCTTGAAACGGCGGTTCTCGCTCAGAAACCGTTTGAGCAAATCGTCGAGCCGATCGCGCAAAGCTTCGATGAAAGTGGGATGTCAGAAGAAGAACTCGACGACCTCGTAAAGCAAACCCAAACCGCGATCCGCGAGGACAGTCGCCGGAACAAATAGGCTCGAACTTACTCCCCGCCGTCGTCTTTGACTGCAATCTCTTCGTTCAAGGAATCGCCAACCGTAACAGCCCAGCGCGCAAAGCCCTGCGGCTGTTTTTCAATGGAGGGTATCACAGGTGTACGATCTTTAAACTTGCGCAGTTAATTCTTACGTCAACTTCACAACGACACGTTTTGAATCACTTGTAATAAATGGCTCAGCGAGAATGTTTGTCATGACAATGCATACTCAGGCTTTCGAGTCTGTCAGGATCAGGCGGCAAAGCAATCTCGTCAGATTTTGGAGCCTTTATAACACGAGTAGAGGGGCCGTATAGAACAGCAATGTCTTCCGGCGCCAATACTGCGTCATAAAGGTGAAGCATCAGGTTGGCCATCAAGGCAAATAGCGCCGATCCCACATCATTTACGTTGAAATAAGCTGGTACGATCGGCTCGTACAAGTCTTCGAGCATAAACAGCGCAGGTCTAATTTCATCTTTGTCTCTATCCTTAAAGCCCCACACAACGGTGCCGTGGCCTAACACACATAACGCTCTGATAACTTCCAAACGCTTCACCTGTTTATTGACGTCATAGAATCTGTTGATTAATTCCTCAAATGTTAAATCTTTTGCGAGTTGTACCCCTAGAATGAATGAGTAAAGCGGATTGGATAAGCCGTGTGAGCAAGAGCTAGATTCTCTATTTTCTACGAGACGATTCGCCAGCGTTGGCGGACGGTATAGTCTGTGGGCAACTATAAGTTTCTGTAATGCAGCATCAAATGTTGAGTAATTGAGGGTTTGTTTTATTTCACCTACAGCGTATGCTCCTTCGATAGGGTAGCTGCGCCTTGATGATTCTGTTGCTCCCGCCTTAATTCGAGGGAACCAAGACTCGTTGAAAACCAAAAGATCATAATCTCCGCCCGTTTTACCGTTCCGATCTATTAAGACGCCATGTTCGATTGCGTAACGTGCCGGCAGAATTTTTCTCATTTCATCTCTGATGACATCTTCAATTCCAAGACCAGAGTCGAAGTTATCTATGTTCATCTCCTGCTCGGCCTGAACGCGCAGGCCTATCAAGTTCTCGACAGCTAAGCATCGCTTTAAAAATGCTTCTTGGAGCGTTTCTGTTGCGGAAGCCCGGGGCTGCCATTCATTAGCATTCGGTAGATCTGGAGTGCTCATGGAATCACTTTAAAAGGACAATCACGTGGCCTTGACCTATCTTGGGTACACGTTCTCTAGGCTTTAGCCCTTCAATAGTTATCTCATCAGCCTTTCGTAATCGCTGAAGCTCGTCAGTAATATCACTCTGCCACACGAGCGGTGTCTCGAGAATTCGGGCCAAAAGGTCGTCATACCGAATTCTTTTAGACTCTCTAATTACCTGTAACATGCGCTCTGTAGCAGATCCTAGTTGCAGGGCGCGCTCTTCTTTGAAATCTAGCGCATCATCAATATTCTCGGAAACCAGAAACAATTCATTCTGGCCTGATCTTTCAATTCGCACCCTCTGTATTGCGGTCGAACGAACATGCTCCTGCTCAAAAGCAAACTTCTTTTCTACATTACTGAACTCACATAGCCCTTTTAAATGCCGAGTACCATAAACTAAGTAGAAATAGGAACGGTCTATCGTAGGCTTCATAATTCTAGTTGATGTCACAAACTTAAATGAGCCTATTGCTCTCATGCGTTCACGATATAGACTAACTATCGCTTCTTCACGTCGTGACGATGATTGAATAACTTTCTCCCACCCCGGGCCACCAAACAGTTCGTTCATTTGCTGAGTGATCGCCAGCGTCGGGTGTTCGAGAAATCGGTTGATGTAATCGAACATGAAGTTCACGATTACCTCACCGCGATGGTGTTTTAAAATCGGTGCAATCTGCTTAAGACCGAAGCCAGTCCAGCCCGTGGGATCAATAAATATGAGTGAGAAGGATGAACCGATGAACCTAAGAATATCAGGTATCAGAATCTCAAATTCGCCATTTAAAACTTCGACTTCGTTCCGCGGATAACTTCTCGTGGCTTGTTCCAAGTCGCGGTAAGCGTTAGGGTCCTTTTCGATAAAGAGACACCGAATACGTGGGTACTTGCCTGCGTTTGCTAAATTTTCTTTTACATTCCGGAGCTTCTGCAGGGCGATCATGAATGAGGTGTCCTCAAATTGCTCATCCTCCGATTTCCACGGCCCCGAAAAACAATCGACGTATATGAATTCATCGCTGGAGTAGCCAATTATGTAAGCCACCCTCTCGAGGTATTTTTCAAGAAAGAAGTGCTTGAGGTAAGTCTGTTCTCTCCCTTCATAGTATTCAGGTGCTTTCATAGTGAGTTAACTCCTAAGTGGGGAACTTTTAGCAGCACATGTCAGGCAGTTAGCCTGAATGGTCCTATTTCAAGAAGAGAATTTACCTCTAAGTTTAAAGGTGACTCAGCTACGACCGCATCGTGAGCGCCAAGCAGGCAATGACAACCACGAAATTCTAAACCTAGCTCTCTCCACAACTGTTGATCTTCTTTACAAAGTGCAGGAGTTACTTTTGACGAGAGCTTACCAATAACATAGCGGAACATTTCAACTTGAATCTTATGTGGGATCCGATACTTAAAACCTGAGGGATCTTTCTCTTCGGAAAGAAAATCAAAAATGCTGTCATCACGACTATTACGCTTTGCAGAGGCTCGTAACGATTTAGCTGAGGTTGCCCTTAACGCCCCTAGTGTTACCATCTCAGGCCCGATAGCATTTATGGCAGAAACGGCAGCCGCATAACCTTTCCTCCATCTCTTGTAAGGAACCATTGGGTCCAACCGAAAACGAACAGGCCATCCTGCAATCTTCATCCTGTGCGCAGCTGCAAATCTTTCCGACGGTAGGGGGGTTCCGTGTTCCCATTGCGCAGCCACCTCTTCCGCATTAACGGACCACGAGAAAACAACCTGAGAGGTTGGTTCCAGCTCCAACGCCGCTTCAATCTGCGTCGACTTGGTGAGAAATATCAGTTGGTGTCGATTCTGTGCAGCGAAGCGCGGCACGAGCCAATGGGATAATGGTTTTCCCGTAACCTTTTTATAAGCCTTTTCAAATATGAGACCATCCTGCAGTTCCCCGACGATGAGCATCTTAGGAATAGGATCCTTCAACCACAGGTCCAATTCCTTCATCATGTCTTCCGTGTTCGTATACACCAGTCCATAGAGTTGGTCGGGATTGAAGCGGAACCAAGGGGTGGTTTGAAGGAAGCAATACGAACAGCGATATGGGCATCCTCCGGCCGGTACTAGCTGCCAGAACTTAAAGCAGACTATTCCAGATTCTTCTCCTGGACCACTAAATCGTCGTATGAAGTTTGAGGCTCGTTTACCTGTAAGCATATGGATTCTCCTCCATACTGATTGTTTGGATTCCACTTGCGACTAAGGCAGAGACTTATGTGCATAGCTGCGCAACAAGCCGACCACTACCCCTTGCACAGTCGAGGACTCCGAATGAATAGGAATAGAGCGGTATTTCTTATTCTCAGCAATTAATGTGAGAACTCCACGAGATCTGCGCAAGCGTTTGAGAGTGGTTTCACCGTCGATAGTTGCTACTACGATCTCACCATTCTCGGCTTTTGCCTGGGACCGTATAACGACGTAATCACCACTTAATATCCCTGCTCCGACCATGCTATCTCCGACCACACGAAGAACGAAATGAGTTCCTGCCGTGGTCCATTCCGAAGGGACGGGTATGACCCGATCTATGTTCTCTTCCGCCTCAATAGGGACACCTGCTACAACGCCGCCTATGAATGGGAGGTGAGTTACGCCGCTACGTGCGCGAATCACTCTGATCTGCCTGGAACGTCCTCCGGGTAGTGTAATTTTCCCTTTGCTCGCAAGAGCGCGAAGATGGTCGCGCGCCGTTGCAGTAGAAGCCCACCCAAACGCCTTACAAATCTCCCTCAGGGTGGGCATTGGCTCGCCGGAATTCGCGAACTGCTGCAGGTACGCCAGAATTTTCGCCTGAACATTTGTAAGTTCTTTGCTCATTCCCTATACCACTCAGATGAGTGGTAATTCAGAGCATAGGTCTTTTACTCGACTTGTCAACAACATTTTCAGATAGATCGTGACCTCCTTGCCGAAAACACTAAACGAGAGGCAGGCGCAGGATGACACCAGGAGGTAGCTATGCGTAATAAGATCGATTCGGTATTCCAGCACAGTGTAGAGAGACCTTACTTGTGACGTAGTTGTGACGCGAATTTAGATAAACGCCTGAGAAAGCGATATAGCGCCGTATAGAGTCATCAAAAACACCTGCAAAACCGCCGTGGCTGCAACCTGTTGAATTGAATTTACTTGCTCTTTCCGCGTTGACTCGATTCGTAATTAGAAGGTTCGCCGGTTCAACTCCGGCAGCCGGCTCCAATAGAATCAACAGTTCCCGAATAGTACCTGAGCTTGCGGTCCTTACCAAGGTCACTTCCTTCAGACATTTGAGAAACATTTTTCACCTAACACTCATTGATCAATAGATGTGTTGCTCTGTGCCGTGGCCCTGACACGCACATGGATTGGGACACCCAGTAGGACGAACGGCGATCGTGACGGTCGAGCGTGCGCAAAAACCTTGACCAACTCGGCGAAAGAGAATATCGTCACGACATATTCTTACGGACTGACGACTTCCACTCGTCGTGTTCACTCTGCTCTTTTTCGTCCTCGCTCAACCGTCCCGTTCGTCGCCGTAGCTGCGACGTCTCAATCCGCTGTTCCAATAGCCTGAGGAGAACGGTTTATGGTGACCCTAGCGAAAAAGGATTGGGATCTCCTGATTCGCGCGATCAAGGATCAACGATGTACGCCCTTCATCGGAGCGGGAGCCTGTAATGGTGTGCTGCCCCTCGGCGCAGATATCGCGCGCCAATGGGCCAGGGACAATGAGTATCCCCTGGAGGATTCTTACAATCTCATTAAAGTGGGGCAATTTTTGGCAGTCGATTCCTATCCGATGTTTCCGAAGGATGAGATTGTCCGGCTGTTCAAGGAGCTGAATGCTTCTCCAGACTTCACGGACTCCAACGAGCCGCACCGTGTTCTGGCTGAACTGCCATTGCCGATCTATATCACCACGAACTACGACGACTTTATGATGAAAGCACTGGCGCGAACCAAAATGCGGGATCCAAAACGCGAAATCTGCCGCTGGAACATGCTGGTGCGCAATGAACCTTCACGTTTCGACGATGGGTATGAACCGACCGCCGCCAATCCGGTGGTGTTTCACCTTCACGGGAACACAGAGCTTGCCGCTTCTATCGTACTGACTGAGGATGACTATTTCGATTTTCTAGTGAACGTTTCCAGCGATCCACTTCTTATTCCGCGCCGGATTCAGAAGGCCCTGACTGAGACATCAGTCCTGTTTATTGGGTACGGACTGGCCGATTGGAATTTTCGCGTGTTGATGCAGGGGCTCTACCGCTACATGGAAAAGGGCCTCGGGCGACGCCATATCGCAGTGATGCTCTCTCCGAACATTCCAAACTCTGAGGCACAGCAAGTAAAAGCCCAAAAGTATCTGTCTAACTATTACGACAACATCGACGTGCAGGTCTACTGGGGCACTGCACGCGACTTCTGCACTGAACTCGCACAACGTTGGCATGAATCCGTCTAACCCACGTATGTGCGCTTGATAACAAAGCGCATTCAGAGCTGCTGAACTGACGAATTGACCTCACAGAAAAGTTCAATCGTCGTCCCTTCAAGAGCTCCCGACAACCGAGAGGTATTAATCATGGTGGCTAATTTGGAACAAAAAACCCCGACCGCAAAAGGTCTCGAAGGCAAGGACTGGGACATACTCTTGAGACACATCAGCAGGGGTAAGTGCACGCCATTTATTGGACCGGAAGCTTGCACCGGCTCTTATCCGACGAAGAGCGCTCGGGCACAACAGTGGTGCGACGAAGAAGACTACCCGTTGGAAGATCGCAGCGAATTGGCGCGTGTGGCCCAGTTCCTCGCGGTGCGTGATTATCCAGCCAAGCCTATCGAGCGTTTGATCGAGGAGTTTGAAAAAATCAAGAGTCCCGACTTCTCCGATCCGTACGAGGTGCACAGTGTGTTGGCCGATCTGCCATTGCCGGTTTATGTCACCACCAATTACGACGATTTCATGATGAAGGCGTTTAGCCATAAGACCATGAAGCGCGATGCCATAAGTGAATACTGCCGCTGGCGCGACGGTTCGAATAAGACTACCAGCGGCCTTAGCGGAGAATACAAACCCACTCAGGCCAATCCGGTGGTCTTCCATCTTTACGGAAAAATAGATGAGGAGCGCTCACTGGTCCTTACTGAGAACGACTATCTTCAGTTCCTCGTCAACGTCTCACGCGAAGAGAAACTTATTCCGCCAGTGATCCAGGGAGCGATAACCGGCGGTTCATTACTCTTTCTCGGTTACCAACTCGACGAATGGGACTTTCGTGTCCTGTTTCACATTCTCCAAAACTATTTAGAGAATGCACTCACCAAGGCTCACATCTCCGTGCAACTGGTGCCAATGGTCGAGCCGCCGAACAAGGAACAAGTTGAAAAAGCGACTAGCTATCTCAATTCCTACTTTGAGAAGCAGCTCTACACGCGAGTGTATTGGGGCACCTGCCACGAATTTGTGCAAGAACTGAAACAACGATGGGAGGCGTCGAACTATGCCAACAGATAATCCGGCTAGCAGACCAGGAACGCACGCAGCCTCAAATTCGACAGCGCCTTATGTTGGACCAAGGCCATTCACGCAGGCGGATCGAGATATCTTCTTTGGACGCACGCAGGAAGCGATTGAGTTGACGTCTCTGGTCAAAGCGCATCCCGAAGTCCTTTTGTATGCACAATCCGGTGCCGGTAAATCGTCGCTGCTGTTCGCGCAAGTGATACCAATCCTGGATATCGAAGAAGAGTTTGACGTATTGCCGGTTGGACGCGTGCGCAGCCAGGAGTCGTCGGTGATACCTGAGAACAAGATAAACAACATTTACATGTTCAATGCGCTGAAAGACATTTCCGGCGATCGTTTGAGCGTGATCGAGAGGTCCCAGTTAACACTCGCAGAATTCCTAAAGCGACGTCCCCGACCGCCCATAGCCTCGAAGGAAACACTGGACGGCCATAAGACCGATAACCCGGACCGCCAGGAGAAACGACTCGCTCGCGTAATTACATTCGATCAATTTGAAGAGATCTTCACGCTTCATCCCGAACGATATAAAGATCGGATGGACTTTTTCTCGCAGGTGGCCCAGGCACTCAAGGAAGATCCGTTTCTGCGCGTTATTTTTTCGATGCGCGAGGACTACATCGCCGAAGTTGAACCTTATGTTCACGTCCTGCCCCAAAACTTGCGAACGAAGTACCGGCTGGAGCGCTTACGTAAATCGAACGCTCTCTCAGCGGTGAAGCAGCCGCTCGAATCCGATCGCGTTAAGAAAACCGCCAAACATTTTGCACAAGGCGCAGCTGAGTTGCTGGTAGACCGTCTGATGCTGATTAAGGTGAAAACTTCTTCGGGTGAGAAGCTCGAAGCACCGGGAGAGTTTGTCGATCCGGTTCAGCTCCAGGTTGTTTGTCAAACGCTTTGGGAAAAATTGCCGCCCGACGAGATCGAGATCAGTAAAGAGGATATTGATACGTATGCAAACGTCGACGAAGCGTTATCCGACTTTTACGAAAACTGTATTCGGAAGTCGATTGCCGCCGTCAATACGCCTGAGGCAACAGCAACAAAACAAACTGACGACGACGTGATCACCGAAGCACATGTGCGCGGCTGGTTCGAACAGAAGTTAATCACGCGCGAAGGAAAACGAAACATGGTCTTTCGCGAGCATACGACGACCGCGGGACTGCTTAACTCAGTCGTCGATGAGCTCGAGAATAGTCACGTTATTCGCGTCGAGATGCGCGGTGGCGAACCGTGGTATGAACTAAGTCACGACCGCTTCATTTCTCCCATCAGAGAATCGAATCGAAGGTTCTTGATGAAACAACCGTTGGCTAAACGGAAAGCGCAAGAGCTTGAAGCACGAGCAGACGAATGGCTGGCCTCACACAGGAGCAACCAGCTGTTGCTGAATCGCGGCGAATTGGCGGACGCACAAAAATGGATGGCCAATGATGCGGCTGCTATAGGCTACAGCGAAACTCTGTTTGCACTCATAACCGCCAGCGAAGCCGCGATCGAACACGAAGACCACCAGCAGCAGCAACTGCTGGCTGAAGCTCAGGAGCGCCGTATGTTCGCCGAGCAGCAGCGTTCGCGACAGATGAAGATCGGACTTCTAGTAGCTGTTTTCCTACTTGCCTGCACGGTTTCTTCAACAGGTTTTGCGTGGAATCGATGGACGAAATCCAGCAGAGACGAGCAGATCGCTAAGAAGGAAAGCCAAGCGGCTCAGGACTCTAATGCGGAAGCGCAGACAGCGCTCGAGAAATCAAAAATCGAGGAGCAAAAAGCCATACAAGCTGCGCACGATCTGGAATTGGCTAACAATCGAGAAGCCAAGGCACGTAAGAACGCGGAAGACGCGCTGGCTTTTGCTGACACACAAAAAGCCGAAGCTGTAAAAGCCAGGCATCAAGCGGAAGTTGCCCTCAACGAAACCAACAAGGCAAAGGCTGAGACTGATAAAGCGCTCGAACAGACCAGGATTGCTCAGGCTAATGCTGAAAACCGCAAACAGGAGCTGGAAGGTGTCGTTTTGCCCAAGCTCCAGAAATCTGAAAATGAGGCTTGGTCGTTAAAACTTGCATCAGACGCCAGTTCCTATCTCGTCGGGGATCCTGAGTTGGCTTTGCGGCTTGCATTGGAAGCAACTGATAGACAAGACACCCCTCCTGCAAAATCAATATTGCGTGCAGCCCTTCTCGGGTTTCGAGGTCGCAGACTCTTTAGAGGGCACAATGGGATATTGAGGAAGGCGGTATATGGACGCAACGGTCAAATCATTTCGATCAGTGATGACGGCTCGATAATAATTTGGGACTCGCAGACAGGTGAGGTACAACAGACGCTCAAAACGGAGGTGGTGCCAGCGCCAGCAATTCACGCATTGGCCGTTAGTTCGGATGGAGTCTGGTTGGCAACAGAACAAAATGATGAGAAAGGAACTATCTGGAATGTTCGTGACGGCACAAAGAAGCCTTTGACGGGCCTTACCGGTCCTGTTGCAGCGCTTGCAATGAGCCCTGACAGCAAACTGGTAGCGACTGAAGCAACCGAGACCGGTGGCGAAGCTGGCGCAACACCACGCATTTGGGACGTAAAAAGTGGAAATATGTTGGCCCAGCTAAAAGGCCACACCCTGGCTGTTAGTTCGATTGTTTTTAGTCCGAAGGGCGATTTGTTAGCAACAGCAAGTTGGGACAAAACTGCCCGTCTTTGGGACGTGAAGACCGGACGAGAGGTCGCGGTCCTCACGGGTCACACCGATCCCCTAACCAGTGTTGCGTTCGACCGGACCGGACAGCTTTTGGTTACTGCCAGCTTCGACGGTACGGCACGGATTTGGGATGTGGCAACCGGAAAGGAAAAGTGGGTCTTGCAAGGGCACGCCGGTATGGTGCAGTCGGCGGTATTCAGCTTGGACAGTCGGCGCATCGTCACTGCGGGCAAACCTCTGACCGATAGGATCAGAACAGCCTCAAGGCAAGTACCATTGTCCCCGGAGACCAGGAGACGAATCAATCCACTGGATAACACCGCACGTACTGACTACACCGCCCGCATCTGGGACGTTGCCTCCGGACGTGAGACTGCTAACCTGCAAGGACATGAGGCAGGCATCAATAGCGCCGTGTTCAGTTCCGACGGCAGATTCGTCCTAACTGCCAGTGATGACTACAATGTGATTGTTTGGAACGTAAACACCAAGAAAATGGTGACACACCTGGTAGGTCATTCAGGACCAGTTAACACTGCTATTTTCGGACCAGACAATTCATCAATCTTAACTGCAAGCGACGATTTCACCGCACAGTTGTGGAACTGGAAGGACGTTGGGCAGGTCAAATTTTCCGCAGACCCAAGATCGATTGTCAGCGTTAAGCCGATGCACGACAATTCCCTCGTGACGGGGTCGGTCGATGGCAACGTGCGCTTGTGGGATCTTAACGGAGTTCTTAGACCGGGGCGAGGGACGGAGCTTGACCTTCAGTCGATCCCGCTCGCTGGGCAACCAAAGGGACTGCTGCGCGTCGTCAACGACACCGCAGTGAGTCCAGTAGCAGATTTAATCGCGATTTCAAGTCTGGCATCTATCCGCCAGCCGACTGACATTGACCACAACGCTCACGTATGGAATCCCACCATGAACAGATTTGATGACCTCAGCGGACACAATAAACCGGTAACTAAAGTGTTGTTCAATTCCGACGGTCGATATCTGGCTACTATGAGCGCAGAGCGCGTTCAGATATGGAGTATCCCAAACTACCAGCAGGTCAAGAGCTACGAGACGCAATCCAATAAAATCAACCTGATCAGCATGTCTTTCACTGCCGATACAAAAACCTTCCTTGCAGCTCAGGACGATGGCAAACTTTGGATAGCGAGATTGGATACAGACAAAACTGAGACCAGGCAGCTACCGACCAAAATCCCGCGCGCCGCTTTTAGCTCGGATGGTAAATACATCGCTGTTAGCTCAACCACTGGAGTGTTGATCTGGACCATTGCCACCGAGAACTACACAACCCTTGCAGAATACGCAGGACCTGTGAGCCGGCTTACTTTTACCCCTGACAGTCAACTGCTGATTACGGCAAGTGGGGATGGATTTATACGGGTTTGGCACACGGCTTCGGGTGCCGCCCTGGAAGAATACCGGCTCGATGAACCACCCCGAAGCGTTGTTGCTGGCGATGACAACCAAACTATCGTTGCCGGCGGGACACGAGGCGGCGTATACGTAATTAAATGTGAGTTATGCCGTCCGTTTGAAGAGATTAAGAATCTTGCGCGCGAAAGACACCCCCGCCCGCTAACTCCCGAAGAACGGCAGCGGTTTATGCCTCGCACAGGATCATCCCAATGACATCTGACCACAGATTTTCGCGGAGGTATCAATGCTCATGCGCGTCCCGACAGTAGTGACATTGCTTTTTATTTTTTTGTGCCTTGGACCTCTATTCCCGCGAGCGACAGGTGCGCAGGGCGCTCGATATGCTCTAAGCGTGAAAAACGGTACGGGCCGTGACTTTCTACGCCTGCATATCGCGTGGAGTCGTGACAAACAGTGGGGACCCAACATTCTACAGAGTGCTCTGCGGCCTAACGCATCAGTGGTGCAAAGAAATATGGCTCCATCTGAGTATGATTTGCTGCTCATCGACAGTAACGGTGGTCAGTGTATTCTGAGAAACCGCCCGGTTTATAACGACACGACAGTGGAAGTTGTTGACGCAAATTGCCAGTGAAGTTGATGCCGGGCGCGAGTATTTCCGAAACAGAGTTCCACTCAACTCGAGATTTCGAAATCGGAATTGTTTTACCTGGCTGGTCCTCTGGGCTGCGACTCGCCACAGCCATTTTGCTCCAGCCACTAACAAAGCTTTCCCAAAAAAGGTCCCAGGCCTACAGATGCGCAACCAGAAGAATGTAGAACGGCGCCGCGCAATCTACCGAGGGCTGGAGTTTATTTATCGAACCGCATGCGACCGTGACCATTTCGAGACGTACGGCCACGACTACTTGGGATGTTTCCACTGTATTGCATCAACTTCCAAAGACGTTCGGCTGTCCCGAATGGCCAGACGCATGGGACAGGAGAGAGCACGATATTGGCGACGTGAGCACGCAAAGTTGACGCCCGATGTCGATGCCGACGAAGTCGCCTATCTCGTTTTTGGAAGTTATGCTGCCGATAAGCTCGGCGTACCTGACAAGGCATTCAAGGAAAAAGTTCGCGCTGCTGCGCAACGTTTTGGTCCGCACGACTACTTAGGATTCGATCCGGCGCACGAGCCTCCAGCTGCAGACCTGCCGGACGAATGCAAATGCGGCGCACAGAATAAACGCGGCCGCGAGACATGCCGTCGCTGCAAAAGACAATTATATGTGCTAAGTCCTTATGCCGTTTGGGTTGATGCATTAACACGGAGCTACACGGGCGAACGATATGGAGTAAAGTTGGGCGCATCGCTGCGCGACGTCGTAAAGTGGTTGCCCACCATGCGTCCTTACCCCACCTACGACGAAGATGATATCGACTTTTACTGGGCTCTCTACGCAGTGACTCACGTTATTTATACGTTGAACAATTACAGTCTCTTCAGACTCTCGCCCCGTTACTTGCCTGACGAGTATGCGTTCTTGAAATTGAACCTTAAACATTTCATCGACATGAAAGACGCGGAGTCGACAGGAGAGTTATTGGATACCTTAAAATCCTTCGGTCTTACTGAGACTCACCCCCTGATAATAGAAGGCGAGGACTTTCTTCTGGCCCAGCAAAACTCGGATGGCAGCTGGGGTGATACATCAGCGAAGGACATTTACGAGCGTTATCATCCAACATGGACTGCCGTTGATGGATTGCGGGAATACGCATGGCATGGCGGCCTGCGACGACGAAGCAAATCATTCCCGCTGTAAACTTGATGAGTGTTTCCAGACAACAAATCGCAGAGTACCAAAACCAGGGATTGCTCGTGCTCGAACGTTTTGCGAGCGGAGAGGAGTGTGACCAACTGCGAGCGCGGGCTGCGGAGATGGTCCAGGAGTTTGATCCGGCGGAAGTTGTATCTATCTTCTCGACACACGAGCAAGACCGGACGACGGATGATTACTTCCTGACCTCGGGAGACAAGATCCGGTTCTTCTTCGAGGAGAATGCCTTCAACACGGATGGCACACTGAAGTATGAGAAGGAGAAGTCGATCAATAAGATCGGACACGCGTTGCACGATCTTGATCCAGTCTTCGAGCGGTTTTCACGGAGCGAGAAGATCAAAGACATCGCGGCGGCAATCGGGATAAAGATTCCGTTACTGTTGCAGTCGATGTATATCTTCAAGCAGCCAAACATCGGCGGCGAGGTAACGTGCCATCAGGACAGCACATTCCTCTACACCGAACCAATCGATATCGTTGGTCTATGGTTCGCACTCGAAGATGCAACGATCGAGAACGGGTGTCTTTGGGCCATCCCTGGTGGACATCGAAGCGGACTCAAATCACGATGGGTACGCTCGGAAGAAGGAATGAAGTTTGACGTCTTTGACACGGAACCGTGGTCTGAGGATCAGTTAGTTCCACTCGAAGTTTCGAAAGGCAGTCTCATCCTGCTAAACGGACTCCTCCCGCATCGCAGCTTCGAAAACAGATCGCCGCGCTCGCGTCACGCCTACACGCTTCACCTTATCGGCGCTGAGGCAAACTACCCCGCAGACAACTGGCTACAACGGTCGCCGACAATGCCGCTAAGAGGTTTCTAAAGAGTGGTTTAGTTACTGGGTCTGAGCAGACCGCGGAAGATGCCCTGCACGCGGACCTGGCTGGCCGGAACCGTAAGCGGTTGGAGTTGAGAATTCGCGGGCTGCAACTCGATGTTCATACCGCGGCGGTAAAGTCTCTTGAGCGTCGCCTGGTTCTCTTCGATTAACAGTGCAACGACAATCTCACCGTCACGCGCATCAGTGCGATTTTCGATGAGCGCAATGTCGCCGTCGCAAATATGCTCGTCGATCATCGAATCACCCTTCACACGCAACGCATAAACTCGATCAGGTTTCACGCGTCCGAGCAGAAAGCGCGGGACCGGAATGCGCTCTTCGTAATCGACTACTTCGAGTGGAGCACCGGCCGCAATCCGGCCGAGCAACTTAACCTCACATAACGAATCGCTACTCTTGTCTTCGACTTTTACATTGAGAGCAAATGATCCGTCTTCATGTTCACGGGCCAACAAGCCACGACGTTCGAGCGCAGCAATATGCTTCGCAATCGTGGCGCGTGACTTCACTCCAAACTGACGCGCAATCTGTGCGTAGGAAGGAATGTAACCGTGGCGTTCCTGAAAACGTGTGATGTAGTCGAGAATCTCTTTTTGACGCTGCGTTCGTGGGAGCATTTGGTTCAGGAGTTCCCGATACGTTTCCCGCTTGTAGTATGAGAGATCGCAGTCGACCAATAAAGGTGACGAAGCATTCTAGGTCGCCCAAAGAAAAGCGTCAAGAGTTTGCACCGATTAATTTCAACGGATCGAATAACGCACGAGGGTTCGTGGGAAAATGCGCACCGCGGCCGGCATCTGCGCAAACGTCATCGGCGGGGCTTGCAGCACTTCATCCGCCTTCTTTCCATAGATTGCTTCATTCAAATCATTATCAGGAGTGATCATGGCGCCTTTCAAAGCAGCACCGATGAAGGCACCTTTGCTGCGTGAGTAAGAAAGGATGCCGGCATCCAAGCGCGGATTAGTGGACGCGGCTGCTTCGCGACCAACTGGACCAGCAGCGACGCCCGCTTCGCCGCCGAGCTCGAACTTGTCTTTGAGCAGACCATTCAAACCACTCGGATTCATAATGAGCAGAACATAGTCGGTTCGTTGCGCACCAATCTGTGGTCCAAAACTCCCGCCACCAAGATTGAAGAAGGCAGGCGCACTCCAACCACCTTTGACGCGACGACTGATCACGCCCTGGCCACCACGACCACCAAAAACAAACGCGGCTTTGAGCACGCCCGGAAAGACTGCGATTGCTTCCGCGGTGTCGAGTAGTTCCTGCGGGATCGCCTTGTCCTTCACATTCATGATCTCGGTGAAAGTTTTGGCGGCGTCACTCGAATGACGCGCGGCGTCCTGTGTGCGCGATTTCTTCTGAGCGGGAGTTATGACGACTGAACAAACAAGTAGTGCGATAAGAACCGATGCACACCAAAGACGAACTGACTTCATATGAAAATTACCCTCCAGATGATCCGAATTGTTTGTCAGATAGTAACTGTCAAAACCGCGCGCGACAAATCTACAGATTTTGGTACTTCGTTCTTTGTACTTTGTTATCAACTGAAAGCTTTGCCTCAGGAGTCACTGTTGGACGAGGTCAGTACCGTAACGCGGTAGCGTCGGGTGAGTCTTGCAACTGCAATAATTCCTGGTTAATGAGGCACAGGGCCGACCCGACGCTACCGCGTTACGGTACTGACCTCGTCCAACCGCGCATCCTGACTTTTGAGGGCAAAGCCTCAACTGAACACCAAGCACAAAGTGCAAAGTACAAAGTCTGCGGCGCATAAAAATCCGCGGCTAAAAGTGCAAAAACCGTATGAAACTCAGCTGAAATTTTGGGCGGATCTTGCTGCATTTTTTTCTTGACTTTCGCTTGCATGGAATACTACATTCCCGCCACTTTATTACTACATGGTCCATCTCCGCCACCCCCGAGGTGAAAGGTGGACACGGCTTCCACTCACAGCGATAGCTGCGCCTTCGATGGCTGCTCGAGTAGGTTGAGTTTCCTCAACTGTAACTCACCAGTCTCACTAGTAAGCAAAGTGTTACTAAGCAAGGGGGAATACTTCTTCAGAGATATCTTTCGGAGCGACCAACCGGAAAACCGGACACTAGAAGTGTGCTTCGACGACAACAATCAAAAGAGTTCGATTCTTTGCGGCATTCAAGTGCTTGTCGTAAAGGCTCAGTCACAAATCACGTGAGAGGCGCGCCTGGGCCGCGCTCTACCCGCCAGGCGCAATAGGAGGAGTTCCAGATGGCGTACATCTCCAAACGGAATAGAAAACAAGAAAAGGAAAGGCAAATCGCGGCTCACAACCGCCGCGAATTGATTGCCGCCGGGTTTAAACGGCGCGATCTCCTCAAGATGGGATTGCTTACGAGTGCCGGTCTGCTGATCCCGAAAAAAGGTTTGAGTGCACACCCAATCAACAGTGCGGGAATGGTCTTTGACGATCCGCAGAGTCCACCCACCACACCCTTCCAGGAAAACATGCCGCGACTGACGGTGGCTCAACCAGTCGCCGCGCTCACCCCAACGCCAACCGCCGCACCAAATACTGCTGCGGGTGAAGGGCGTACAGTCACGCACCAGGCGTTCGCACAGTTTCCGCCACAGCGGTTCTATGAATTGATACAACAACAAGGAACCGTGTCGATGGCTCTTCCCAATGAACTGCCGCCGCAAACAATTTGGGGATTCAACGGCATAACGCCGGGTCCGCTGTTCGTTGAGCATTACGGTGTTCTCGGCAGTCCCGGCAATGGCTCGATCCTCGTTCGGCAGCGAAATAATTTGCCGTCGAATAACGGCGGCTTCGGTCTGCCGTCGGTTACGACTCACTTACACAATGGTCATACACCGCTCGAGAGCGACGGTTTCCCCTGTTTCTTCTTTGCTCAGGGCCAGTTCTACGATTATCACTACCCGAACGTTCTCGCCGGCATCAATTCCACGCATCCCGGCACAGGCGACATCAAGGAGGCGATGGCGACATTGTGGTATCACGACCACCGCATCGATCACACTGCTGAGAACACTTACAAGGGACTGGCCGGCGCATACATCCTCTTCAATGAATTCGACACTGGTAACGAAAACACTGGATTCCGCTTGCCGAGCTTCGGCGACGGACAAAATCCGCTCACCAGTTTCGATATCTACATGGTCTTCAACGACAAGCTCTTCGACCCGGTGACAGGCCTACTCGCGTTCGACCTGTTCAATACAGACGGAATTCTCGGTGACAAATTCCTTGTCAACGGTAAGATTCAACCTGTGTTGCACGTAAGTCCGCGCCGGTATCGTTTCCGCTGGCTGAACACCGGACCGTCGCGCTTCTACCAGATGTTTGTCCTTGGACCAAACAACACGACCAAGTCGTTCTGGCAGATTTC
>Ga0105243_10001955_pt1 | contig 17554 bp, 16 predicted proteins | sample KBSM34metaG_FD_81525 | JGI IMG/M metagenome (GOLD analysis project Ga0105243, IMG submission 81525) | Miscanthus rhizosphere microbial communities from Kellogg Biological Station, Michigan, USA - KBS M3-4 metaG | ecosystem: Host-associated > Plants > Roots > Rhizosphere > Soil | place... | reverse complement strand
CTCGTCGCCAACGTCTTCATCGTCATCCCGGGGCTGCCGCTCCTGATCGTCATCGCGTCGTTCCTCAACGAGACCGGGCCGATGGTCATGGCGCTCATCATCGGGTTCACGACCTGGGCGATCGAGACGCGCGTCCTTCGTGGCCAGGCGCTCACGCTCTGCAACCGCGACTTCATCCTCGCTGCGCGCGCCGCGGGCGAGTCGACGACCCGAATCGTGTTCCGCGAGCTCCTGCCCAACATGCTCAGCCGAATCGCCGCCGGCTTCGCGTTCGTCTTCATCAATGCGGTGTTCTTCGAGGCGGCGCTCGAGTTCCTCGGCTTCGCCGACGTGAACAAGGTCAGCTGGGGCACCACGCTGTACTGGGCGACCGTCAACTCGACGCTGCTCCAGGGAGAGTGGTGGCACTTCGTCTTCCCGGGGCTCGCGATCTCGCTGACGCTGCTCTCGATCGTGTTCATCAACTTCGGCATCGACGAGTTGGCCGACCCGCGTCTGCGCCTGAAGACCGGCCGTCGGGGCGTCCTTCGCCGCCTGCTCCGGCCGAGGAGCGCGCTGTGAGCGCCGTCTTGGACAGACAGCGCCGGCGTGTGGCCTCGTCGGAACGTGCGCCGCTTCTCGAACTGCGTGACCTCGTCGTCGAGTACGGCACCGAACGCGGCGCCGTCACGGCGGTGAACGGCGTCTCTCTCGCAATCCGGCCGGGGGAGATCGTGGGCCTTGCCGGCGAGTCGGGCTGTGGGAAGAGCACGATCGCGAACACGATTCTGCAGGTGCTCCGGCCGCCGGGACGCATCGCGGGCGGAGAGATCGTCTTCAAGGGCCGAAACCTCGTCGGCCTCCCCCCGTCCGAGCTGCGACAGATTCGCTGGCGGCACATCGCCATGGTCTTCCAGAGCGCGATGAGCTCGCTCAACCCCGTGACGCGGATCGAGGACCAGTTCGTCGACATGTTCCGGGCGCACCAGAAGATCTCGAAGCGCTTCGCGACGATGAAGTCGGCCGAGCTGCTCGAGGTGGTCGGCATCGACCGGGACCGACTTCGCGCATACCCTCACGAGCTCTCCGGGGGCATGCGGCAGCGCGTGGTGATCGCGATGGCAATGGCGCTCGGGCCGGAGCTCCTCCTCCTCGACGAGCCGACGACCGCGCTCGACGTGATCGTCCAGCGCGAGATCCTCCAGCAGCTCGAGGAGCTGCAGCGGGAGATGGGCTTCGCGGTGCTCTTCATCACCCACGACCTCTCGCTGCTCGTCGAGTTCTCCGACCGGATCGCGATCATGTACTCGGGCGACATCGTCGAGGAGGCGGACGCGGATGAGCTGTTCGCCCGTCCCGCCCACCCCTACACGGCCGGCCTGATGGCGTCGTTCCCGCCGTTGACCGGAGAGCTGACGACCATGACCGGCATCCCCGGCAACCCGCCCGACCTCCACGACCCGCCGACGGGATGCCGGTTCCATCCGCGGTGCCCGGCTGCGCGGAGGCAGCCGTGCCACCTCGAGATGCCTGCGCTCCGCGCTCTCGACTCGCCGAAGCACCAGATCGCCTGCCACTTCCCCCTGGAGACGCCGTGAGCGCCGTCTCCATCTCGCGCCCCGTGCTCGAGGCGCGGTCGCTCTCCCGCTCGTTCTCGATCGGGACGAGCTTCTGGGGCGCGCGCAAGGCGCTCCGCGCCGTCGACGACGTCAACCTCTCGCTGCGGCGCGGCACGGTTACGGCGCTCGTCGGCGAGAGCGGGAGCGGCAAGAGCACCGTGGCCCGCCTCCTCGGGCAGCTCTATGAGCCGACCGAGGGAAGGATCCTGCTCGAGGACGAGGACATGACCGGCATCCGCAACCGCCGCCTGCTCCTCGAGTACCGGTCGCAGGTGCAGCTGATCTTCCAGGACCCGTTCGCGTCGCTGAACCCCGTCAAGAGCGTCGGGCATCACCTCGCGCGCCCACTCCGGATCCACCGCGTCGTCCCGAACGACCAGGTGGACGCTCGCGTCCAGCAGCTGCTCGAGACGGTCGGCCTCGTCCCCGCCGCGGCCGTCGCCCGGAAGTATCCGCACGAGCTCTCCGGTGGGCAACGCCAGCGCGTCGCGATCGCGCGCGCTCTTGCCGTCCAGCCGAAGGTCGTACTCGCCGACGAGCCGATCTCCATGCTCGACGTCTCGATCCGCCTCGGGATCCTGAACCTCGTGCGCGAGCTCAAGGAGCGTGAGCAGATCGCCTTCCTCTACATCACGCACGACCTCGCGAGCGCGCGGTACGTCGCAGACGAGGTTCACGTCATGTACCGGGGGCGCATCGTCGAGCACGGCCCCACCGAGGCGGTGCTCCAGTCGCCGCTGCACGCGTACACGAAGTTGCTGCTCACGGCGGTGCCACAGCCCGACTCAGGGCTCAACACCACGTTCTGGCAGGGGCGCACCGGCGAGACCGCGGCGCTCGCCGCGCACGGCTGGGATCCGGACGTCCCCACGTCCCTCGTCGAGGAGCGCCCTGGGCACTACGTCCGACGGGAAGGGACCCCCGGATGAGCGCTCGGCTCGGGCTCGCCCTCTACACGGTGCGCGACGCGTGCGCGCGCGACTTCGAGGGGACGCTGCGCTCGGTCGCCGAGATCGGGTACGAGGGAGTCGAGCCGAACGACCTCTTCGGGCGTGACGCTCGTGCGCTGCGGGCGCTCCTCGACGACCTCGGGCTCGTCGTCACGAGCCGTCATGCGGGGCTCGAGGCGATCGAGACGAGCCTCGACGGGCTGGCCGACGAGCTCGGCGAGCTCGGGAGCGACCGGCTCGTGCTCTCGTGGATCGCGCAGCCGGCCTCGGGAGCCGAGGCCGACCGGGTCGTCGACCGGATCGGCGCCGCCGCCGAGCGCGCGAAGGCGGCGGGGCTCCGCCTCGGCTTCCACAACCACGATGGCGAGCTTCGCCCGCTCGAGGACGGTCGCACGGTGATCGACCGGTTGCTGCAGCTCGACGACGACCTCCTCTTCCTGCAGCTCGACCTCGGCTGGGCCTGGTTCGCGGGCGTCGAGCCCGTCGGCCTCGTGGAGCGGGTCTCACCGCGCGCGCCGCTCGTGCACGTCAAGGACCTCGGGGCCGGGACCCGCCCGCGCTTCGTCGCGGTCGGCGACGGCGCCGTGGACTACCCGCGCGTCCTCCCGGCGATCCGCGACTTCGACGTCGAGTGGCTCCTGGTCGAGCAGGACGAGACCGAAGGCGACACACTCGAAGCGGCCCGCCGCTCGTTCGCCGCGGTCACCACGATGGTCGCGAGCCCGACATGAGATCGCCGGCACAGGTCGGGATCGTCGGCTGCGGCGTCATCAGCCGGACGTACGCCGGCAACGAGTCGGCCTTCGACGCCTTCGACATCGTCGCGTGCTCGGACCTCGAGCCTTCGCGGAGCGAGGTCGTCGCCGCGGACTTCGGGCTCGAGCACGTCCCCGTCGACGAGCTCCTGCGATCGGACGCGATCGACGTCGTCCTCAACCTCACCCCGCCGGCGGCGCATGCCTCGGTGACGCGGGCGGCGCTCGAGGCGGGCAAGCACGTGTACTCCGAGAAGCCGCTCGGGACGACCGTGGCGGAGGCGCGGGAGCTGGCCATACTCGCGGAGGAGCACGGCCTGCGGCTCGGGTGCGCACCCGACATCTTCCTGAGTGGGGTGTACCAGCGTGCGCGATCGCTGCTCGACGAGGGTGCGATCGGTGAACCGCTCGCGGTCTCGGCGGCGATGCTGTCCGGTGGTCAGGAGACCTGGCACCCCGATCCCGACATCTTCTTCCGGGACGGCGCCGGCCCGCTGCTCGACATGGGGCCGTACTACGTGACGGCGATCGTGTCGCTGCTCGGGCCTGTCCGGCGCGTTGCAGGATTTGCCTCGACCTTCGTCCTCGAGCGCACGATCGAGATCGGGCCGCGCCGCGGCGAGCGGTTCGTCGCAGAGACGCCGACGCACATCTCGTCGATGCTCGAGCTCTCGAGCGGCGCGACCGCGATGCTCGTCGCGACGTTCGAGTCGCCGGGGCACTACGCCTCGACGATGCTCGTGCACGGCTCGGAGGGCGAGCTCGCGCTCCCCGACCCCAACACGTTCGACGGGCCGATGCAGATCCGCCGGCGCCGGGGGGAGTGGGAGACCGTCTCCTACGCGACGCGCGGCAAGGCGGACGCACGGGGCCTCGGCCTCCAGGACATGGTCGAGGCCATCGCCGAGGGGCGTCCCCACCGCACGTCGGCTGCCCTCGCCACGCACGTCGTCGACGTGGCGCGCTCGATCCTCGACTCGTGCGACACGGGCTCGGCGGTCGTGATCGGCACCACGACGGCGCGGCCCGAGGCCGCGCCGGTCGTCCTCGCTCGACCTGCCGGAGAACGGGCGCGCGGGTGACGAGCGACGGCGCGCCAGGCGCCGGCTGCCGGCGCGTCAGCGACGACGGCGTGTCGTTCCGCGACCTGAACGCCAACGGCGTCCTCGACCCCTACGAGGACCCGCGCCTCCCGATCGAGGAGCGGGTCGAGGACCTCCTCGCCCGCATGACGCTCGAGGAGAAGGCGGCACAACTCTTCCACCAGGGGCTCGGCGTCCCCGACGACGGCACGGTGAGCGACGAGCCCGACGGATTCACGCAAGTCTCGACCCTCGGCCTCGTCGGGCTCGGGCTGACGCACTTCAACATCTACTGGGCGCCCGGCCCGGAGGTGCTCGCGCAGTGGCACAACCGGGTGCAGGAGGCGGCCGAGCGGACGCGGCTCGGGATTCCCGTGACGATCTCCTCCGACCCGCGTCACGGCCTCGGCGACAACCCGGCGACGAGCATGGCCGGAAGCGGGTTCTCGCAGTGGCCCGACCCGATCGGTCTCGCCGCGACGAGGGACGAGGGTCTCGTGCGCGAGTTCGCGGACATCGCGCGGCGCGAGTACCTCGCGGTCGGGATCAGGCTCGCGCTCCACCCGACGGCCGACCTCGCCACCGAGCCGCGGTGGTGCCGCGCATCCGGGACGTTCGGTGAGGACGCCGAGGTCGCCGCGCGCCTCGTGGTCGCATATCTCCGCGGCATGCAGGGCGAGACGCTCGGCGCGCAGAGCGTCGCTTGCATGACGAAGCACTTCCCGGGCGCCGGGCCGCAACTCGACGGCGAGGACGCCCACTTCCCGTACGGCCGCGAGCAGGTCTATCCGGGAGGAGCCTTCGACTACCACCTGATCCCCTTCGAGGCAGCGCTGGAGGCCGGCACGGCTCAGGTCATGCCCTACTACGGGATGCCCGTCGGCACCGAGCACGAGGAGGTCGGCTTCGGGTTCAACCGAGGCGTGGTGACCGGGCTGCTCCGCGAGCGCTACGGCTTCGACGGCGTCGTGTGCTCCGACTGGGGCCTGCTCAACGACACGCTGCTCGCCGGCGCGCTCTGGCCCGCCCGTGCCTGGGGTGCCGAGCACCTGAGTCGCGAGGAGCGGGCCGCCAAGGTCCTCGACGCCGGCGTCGACCAGTTCGGGGGCGAGTCCTGCCCCGAGGTCGTCGTCGAGCTCGTACGCTCCGGCCGGATCGACGAGGGGCGTGTCGACGCTTCGGTGCGGAGGCTCCTCCGCGACAAGTTCCGACTCGGGCTGTTCGACGATCCCTATGTCGACCCGGACCGGGCTGCGGAGGTCGTCGGCGCTCGGGCGCACGTCGAGCGCGGTCATGCAGCGCAGACGCGCTCGATCGTGCTCCTCGGGAACGCCCGCGGGCTTCTCCCGCTCCGCGGCGCGCCCTGCGTCTACCTCCGGGGCCTGGACGTCGCCGAGATCCCGGCCGGCACGGTGGTCGAGCGGCCGGAGGACGCCGACGTCGCGCTCGTCCGGATCCAGGCCCCGTTCGATCCACGCGACGGGAACTTCCTCGAGGCGCTCTTCCACGCCGGACGCCTCGAGTTCGCGGCACCCGAGATCGCGTGGCTGCTCGAGTTGATGGAACAGGTGCCGACCGTCGTCGACATCCGTCTCGACCGCGCCGCCGTCATTCCCGAGATCGCCGCGGCCGCGGCCGCTCTCCTCGCCGACTTCGGCGCGACCGATGCCGCGCTGCTCGACGTCGCCTTCGGCCGCGCGGCACCCGAGGGGAAGCTTCCCTTCGAGCTTCCGTCCTCGATCGAGAGCGTCGAGGCCCAGCTCCCCGACCTGCCCTACGACTCCCGCGATCCGCTCTTCCCGTTCGGGCACGGGCTCTCCTACTCGGACGCTCCGATCGCTTCCCCTCCCCCGCGCTGACCCGCGCAGGCCCTGGACCGAGTTGCGGTCGGGGCTCGCGCGGGGGCCGGGCAGCGCCTCGACCTTCCTCCTAGTCCGCGCGCGCCGCGGGGGCGTCGAGTGTCGCGATGAGCGCCTCGGCGACGACCTCGAGCTTGCGCCCGGAGATCTGGCTCGCCTTGCGCAGCCGCGCGAACGCGTCGCGCTCGCTCAGCCCTTCGCGCTCCATGAGCAAACCCTTCGCGCGCTCGATCGCCTTGCGCGCCGCGAGCGCTGCGGCGAGCGAGTCCGCCTCGGCACGGAGCGCCACGAGCTCCTCGTGCCTCGCCTGGGCCATCTCGATCGCCGGCAGGAGGTCGGTCTCGCGAAAGGGCTTCACGAGGTAGCCGAAGACGCCCGCCTCGACAGCCCGCGCGACGAGCTCCTTCTCGCCGTAGGCCGTCACCATCACGATCGGCATCGGCCGCTCCTCGAGGATCCGCCGGGCGGCGTCGATGCCGTCGAGCTTCGGCATCTTCACGTCGAGCAACGCGAGATCGGGGGACTCGGCGAGCGCCAGCTCGACCGCCTCCTCGCCGTCTCGCGCCTCCGCAACGACCTCGAAGCCGCTCCGTTCGAGCAGCTCGCGCAGGTCGAGCCGGATGATGGTCTCGTCTTCCGCGATCAGGATTCGCATGTGTGTCTCTCCTCAGGCCGGGAATCGCACGTCGGCATGCAGGCCCGCCTCGCCCGAGAGCTCGAGCGACCCGCGGAGCTCGTCGCGGACGAGCGCACGGACGATCGAGAGCCCGGTCCCATCTGAGGCGCCCCGCATGCCCTGGCCGTCGTCGGCGATGGAGAGAACGGCGTCGCTCCCCTCGCGCCGAAGAGTAATGGAGACGGCAGCGCCGCCGTGCTCGAGCGCGTTCGAGAGCAGCTCGGAGAACACGAGCGCGAGTGCCGTCGCATGGTGCCCCGCGAGCTGGACGGGCTCGAGGTCGGCGCTCACCCGCGTGCCGGCGACGAGGCTCTGGACGAGGATCGCCCGGAGCCGGTCGACCAGCTCAGCGAGGTCGACGAGGTCCTCGCGGTGCTCGGTCAGCACCTCGTGCACCGCCGCGATCGCGAGGATCCGGTTGACCGAGTCGCCGAGGGCCTTCCGCGGGTCGACCCCGTCGACGCGCGCCTGCAGCCGCAGGAGCGAGGCCACGGTCTGGAGGTTGTTCTTCACACGATGGTGGATCTCCTGGGCGAGGACGCCCCGCAGCGCCATGCGCCCGTGCTCGAGCGCGACGGCGGCCTGGTTTGCGATCGCATCGAGCAGCTGCCGGTCGTCGTCGGAGAACGGGCTGTCCCGATCGACGACGAGCTCCCCGATCGTGCGGCCGCGCCAGCGGAGCGGGAGACGGATCGCGTGGGCGCCCGCCCGCCCTTCTGGCCACGCGATGCGACCGTCCTCGAGGACGAGCGCAGCGCCCGTGGCGTGGAGCGACGCCACCGTGGTCGAGACGATCGCCTCGAGCGACTCCTCGAGGTAGAGCGACTCGGACACGGCCTCCGAGATGTGCGCGAGCGCCTCGAGCTCGTGGACGCGGCGCTGGGCCTGCGCATAGAGCTTCGCGTGCTCGATCGACTGCCCGACCTGCGACGCGATCGAGGTGAGCAGCGCGATCTCCGCCTCGGTGAAGGCGCGCGGCGTACGTGTGCGGACGTTGAGCGCGCCCTCGAGCACGTCGCGCGCGAGGATCGGCACGGCGAGGATCGACTCGTACTCCTCCTCGCGGAGGTTCGGGAACGCCTTGAACCGTGGATCGAGGTGCGCGCCCGACGGGATCATGATGGGCGTGCGCTCCGCGGCCGCGACCCCGGTGATCCCGTCTCCCCGCCGCATCCGGGGGGCGCTCGTCGCGACCTCCATCGGCGTCCCGTGGGTCGCGCGCAGCACGAGCTCGTCGGCGCGCTCGTCGTAGAGGTAGACGAAGCAGGCGTCGGTCTCGAGCGCGGCCGCGACCTCGTGGGCGATCGCCTCGAGGACCTCCTGGAGGTCGAGGGACGAGTTGACCACTTCCGTGGTCCGTGTCAGCAGCGCGAGATGGCGTTGGGCGTCGTCCATCCGGCTCCTCACTCGAGCGTGCTCAGCACGACGGCCCCGAGCGCGGGGACGGCGATCGTGAGACCAAAGTTGAACCACCCAACGACCACGAGGCGGCGCCGCGTCGCCGGCGCCGCGTCGCTCGCCGCGCGCAGGTCGCGCTGCAGCCGCGGGCCCAGGACGAAGTCGTGGAGGATGCCGCCGACCACGAGCAGCGCCACGAGCACCGACTTCACGATGAGCGTCCGGTCGAAGTCCGTGTCGAGCGCCGCCCGGTGGAACCCGCCGTGCCGCTCGGTGAGCCAGAGCCCCGACAGGATCGCCACGGCCATGGCGCTCCAGCCGATGGGGCGCCAGCGTCGCCCGAGCGCCCGCATCGCCGTCGCCCGCGCCTCGCCCTCGAGCCGCCGGATCGCGGGCACGCCGACGAAGACGAGCGCCACGGTGCCGCCGACCCAGACGCAGGCAGAGAGGACGTGGAGGATCCGGAGCACGGTCATCACGATGGGTCAGGCTACGGGTTTCGCCGACGGCCTCGACGCGGAGGCCCGACATGACGCACAACGACCACGGGCCCCCACAGGGGACCCGCGATCGGCCGTCAGACACAGCCGGCGCCGCTCGCCTTGCGGCCCCGGGCTGCACCCGGATCATGCGCTTTCGGACGGACGTTGTCCAGACGGAACCGGCGACGTCTCCGGCGCGCTGCTAGAGCGCCGACAGGTAGCGCTCCTTCTCCCACTCGGTGACCTGGATGCGGTACTCGTCCCATTCGCGTCGCTTGAGCTCGACGTAGCGCGGGAAGATGTGCTCGCCGAGCGCGCGGGCCATGAGATCGGAGCCCGCGAGCTCCTCGATCGCCTCGCCGAGCGAGCCGGGAAGCGCCTGGACGCCCTGCTCCTCGCGCTCCGCGTCCGAGAGCCGGTAGAGATTCGTGGTCATCTCGTCAGGGAGCTCGTAGCCCTTCTCGATCCCCTCGAGACCCGCGTGGAGCAGGGCCGCGAATGCGAGGTACGGGTTGCACGCGGGATCGGGGCAGCGGATCTCGGCGCGGGTCGCCTGCTCGGCGCCCGGCTTGTAGAGCGGGATCCGGATCAGCGCCGAGCGGTTGCGCTGGGACCACGCGACGTACACGGGCGCCTCGAAGCCGGGGACGAGCCGCTTGTACGAGTTCACCCACTGCGCGAGCACGGCCGACATCTCGCGGGCGTGGACGAGCAGCCCGGCGATGAAGGCCCTGCCCGCCTTCGAGAGGTTGTGCGGGTCCTTCGCGTCGAAGAACTGGTTGCGTCCTCCCTTGAACAGCGACATGTGGGTGTGCATCCCGGAGCCGTTCTCGCCGAAGAGCGGCTTCGGCATGAAGGTCGCGTAGTAGCCGTGCCAGGCGGCGACCTCCTTCACGATCAGCCTGTACGTGATCGTGTGGTCTGCCATCGCGAGCGCGTCCGCGTAGCGCATGTCGATCTCGTGCTGCGACGGCGCCACCTCGTGGTGGTGGTACTCGATCGGGATCCCGACGGACTCGAGGGCATGGATCGTGTCGTTGCGCACCTCGGTGGCCGCGTCCTGCGCAGTCATGGCGAAGTAGCCGCCCTCGTCGAGCGTCGTCGTGTCCTTGTCGTCCTCGAAGAGGAAGTACTCGAGCTCGGGGCCCACGTTGAACGTGTCGAACCCGAGCTTCCTCATGCGGTCGAGCGCCGCGCGAAGGACGAAGCGCGGGTCGCCGTCGTAGGGCGTCCCGTCCGGCCTGACGACGTCGCAGATCATGCGCGCGACCTTGGAGCCCATCTCGTGGCCGTGCTCGTCGACCGGACGCGGCATCACCTGGAAGGTCTCCGGGTCCGGGATCGCGACCATGTCCGACTCCTCGATCCGGTTGAAGCCGGTGATCGACGACCCGTCGAAGCCCATGCCGTCGTCGAGCGCACCCGGGATCTCCGAGGGCGTGATCGCGAAGGACTTGAGATGACCCTCGAGGTCGGTGAACCAGAAGAGGACGTGCTCGATCTCCTCCTCCCTCATCGTCCGCAGCACCGCACGGCGGGACGCGACGGTCGACGTCGCGCGATCCTTGCTCTTGACCATGGCACCGGCGCGGCCGGCTGCCGCGCTTCTCGGTCTCGCCATCACGCACTCCTTCTCCGGGAACCGACAGCAGTCGACTCGTGTCGAAACTGCGCACGAGCGCTGCGACTCTATCGCAGTGGTTGGCGGCTTGACGCCCCTGGCGGCCGCGGCTATAAGAGGCGTAGCGGCCGTCGCCGGAGGCGGTCGCGAGGCGACGGCGCCTCAGGACACCGACAGGAGTCCTGGGGCTTTTTCATGGTCCGAGAGCGGGTCGGAGGTCGGCAACACCCCAACGGTGGACGCGAACGGCACCGCCGGGAGCGCTGCCCACCAGCGAAAGGAGCGCGATGCCCCACTACAAGCTCGAGTACATCTGGCTGGACGGCTACGAGCCGGTCCCGAACCTGCGCGGCAAGACGAAGGTCGTCGCGTTCGACGACTTCCCGACGCTCGAGCAGCTGCCCCGGTGGGGCTTCGACGGCAGCTCGACCAAGCAGGCCGAAGGGAGCAACTCGGACTGCACGCTGCATCCCGTCGCCGTCTACCCCGACGCAGCGCGCACGAACGGCGCACTCGTGATGTGCGAGGTGCTCCTGCCCGACGGGACACCGCACCCGACCAACACGAGAGCCCGGATCCCAGACGACCCCGACACGTGGTTCGGCTTCGAGCAGGAGTACTTCTACTACAAGGACGGGGCGCCGCTCGGGTTCCCCGCGGCGGGCGGATTCCCCGCGCCCCAGGGCGGCTACTACACGGGTGTCGGCTACGCGAACGTCGGCAGCATCGCGCGCGAGATCGCCGACGCGCACCTCGACCTCTGCCTCGCCGCCGGCATCGCGCACGAGGGGATCAACGCGGAGGTCGCCAAAGGTCAGTGGGAGTTCCAGATCTTCGCGAAGGGGAGCCGGGAAGCCGGTGACACGATGTGGATCGCCCGCTACCTCCTGCTCCGGCTGTGCGAGCGCTACGGAGTCGACGTGAACATCCATCCGAAGCCGCTCGGCGCGGACCTCGACTGGAACGGGTCGGGCATGCACACGAACTTCTCGACGAAGTACATGCGCGAGACCGGGGGCAAGGAGTACTTCGACGCGCTGATGGCGGCGTTCGCGGCGGCCCAGGACGACCACATCGCGGTGTACGGCGCCGAGAACCACCTCCGCCTGACGGGCCTCCACGAGACGCAGGCGATCGACACCTTCAGCTTCGGCGTCGCCGACCGCGGCGCGTCGATCCGCGTGCCGCACGGCTTCGTTCAGAGTGGCTACCGGGGGTACCTCGAGGATCGGCGACCGAACTCGCAGGCGGATCCGTACCAGGTCACAGGGCGGATCGTCGACACGATCGCCGCGGTCACGCCTCCCGGGCAGAACGGTGCCGTGCCCGCGGAAGCAGTGGCGGCCGCCGCGGCGGCCTGAGACCTCGGGCGACGGGAGCGGGCCGCCTGGCGCCCGCCCCCGTCGCCGACAATCGACCCGTCGGGGTGCGAGAGGGAGGCCTTCGCGGTGCGCACCGACGGAGCCGGTCGCGCGCGTTCGGGACGGCGCAGGCCGGAAACGCAGCCTCCGTTTCGGAAATGCCTGCACAGGAGAGCGTGGGTGTTGACTCCCGTTCACACCGGTCACGACCGGAAGGGGTGCTAAGGTCCCTACCTTCCGTTACCGGCCATCCCAGCCGACGCGCAGCATGCCCCCCCATGCACAGCGACCGAACCCCCCAACGGAAGCATCGAACTGCGCGTGAACACGCCGCTGCGGTCGCTCCTGTCCCCCACTCAGGAGGCGTTGTCGACGCATGATCGATCAGATGCTCGTCGAGCAAGCCCTTCATCTGCCCCGCCGCGAAGCGCGGCGCTGGCGGCACATCCCACTCGAGCAGGAAGACCTCGTCGCGGACGGCAACCTCGCCCTCGCCAAGGCCGCGAAGCGCTACGACCCGTCCTACGGGGTCCCGTTCCCGGCGTTCGCGACACCCTACGTCCGCGGTGCGATCGCGGACACGATCCGGACGCGGGCGCGCCGCAACACCCTGGGCGACGGACGCTATGCGGACGTCGTCGGCTTCCCCGATCTCGCCCCCCGGGCGCGCGAGGATGCCACGTTCGAGCCGACCGACCCCGGGCCCACCCCGCACGACACCGTCGAGAACCTCGACCGTTTGCGCGTGCTGGGGACGATCCCCGAGCGCGAGCGCATCGCGCTGATCCGCACGGTCGTCGACGGCGACACGGCCGCCGACGTGGCCAAGGACCTCGGCGTGACCGCCGACCGCGTCTACACGCTCGTGCACAACGGGTCGATCCGGGCACGGAGGCGTGCGGCGTGACGGGTCTGCTCGCCGAGGTGCTGGAAGGGGAGCCGCTCACCGAGCGCGAGACCGAGATCCTCGCCGCCGCGGCCGAGGGTGAGACGGCGGCGCAGACCGGCCAGCGCCTCTACCTCTCCTCGGAGACCGTCAAGGGCTACCGGAAGCGCATCATCGCGAAGCTCGGCGCGCGGAACGGGACCCACGCCGTCGTCCTCGCGCTCCGGCGCGGACTGCTTCCGCTCTCACCGCACCACGGCGTCGAGCCCGTGCGGGTGCGGTCGGGCCGCCCCGCACGCACTCGCTGACACGTCATCCCCGTCTGCCCGGGCCGGCGGCGAGCGCGGCCTCGATCTCGTCGAGCGGCCCTTCGTAGCGGATCCAGGCCGGGCGCGGCTCGTAGCCGAGCTTGTCGTTCACGGCGCGCATCGGCGCATTCCCGTCCTGGGTGGAGGTCATCAGCTCGCGAAAGCCATTGCTGGAGGCCCATGCGATCTGGGCACGCTTGAGCGCCGTCGCGATCCCGCGGTTGCGGTGCGTCTCCGCGACCGCCGTCAGGCCGTGCTCGGCCAGCCGCGGATCCGCCGCACGGCGAAGCAGGCTCACGAAGCCGACGACACGCTCGCCGTCGAGCGCGAGCAGCGTGCCGCCCTCGAGGACGTCCGGCCCCGTCGCCTCCTCCTCGAGCCAGCGCTCGTAGCTCGGCATCTCGAGCGGGGCGTGGAGCGGCATCTGCGGGAGCGCCTCGCAGGCGAGGGCGTACGCGGCGCGCAGGAGGTCGGGCCGCTCCGCGATCTCGACGAGCACGATGCCTTCGGGCGGCTCGGGTGGAGGCTCTTCCCCGGTCACCTGGCGGGAGATCTCGAGCTCGCGCAGCACCTCGCAGAGGCGAAACCGCGCCGCGAACGTCTCCCCCGCCTCGTCGCCCTCCTCGACCCCGGCGGCCAGGACATCGCTCCCGTGGGCACGTGCCGCGACGACGACCCGCTGGAGCAGCGCCCGGCCGAGGCCGCGTCGCCGGTGCTCGGGCAGGACGACGTTGCCCATGTACGTCCGCCCGGGCAGGTCGGAGCGGATTGCGGCCGCGCACCCCGCGACCATCCAGTCGATCCGGCCGATCACGCGGAGATCGTCCGGGCGGCGCGCGCGACGGCGCTCGAGCTCTTCCGCGGTGATCGGATACCGCGGCACGACCGCGCTCCAGAGCGCCGCGTAGGCCTCGTGACCGGCACGGTCGCCCGGCGCGAGCTCGGTGATCTCGAGATCGACGTCCATCGCTACCCCGATCGTTTCAGCTTGCCGTGTCGCTTGGCGTAGATCTCGCCGCGACCGAAGATCAGGAGCCCGAGGGGAATGCACGCAGCGCCGATCACGAGCAGCGGCCAGATGTCGTGCCAGAGCGACCCCAGCGAGGCGCCGTCGAGGATCGCGGCGCGGATCCCGTCGAGCGCGTAGGTGGCGGGCGAGATCTTCGCGAGCCACTGCATCCATTCGGGCAGCACCTCGACGGGGTAGTAGACGCCCGACACCACCAGCAGCATCCCCTGTGCGACGAACCCGAGCTGCGCCCCCTTCTCCGGCGAGATCAGCGGGAGCACCGCCGTCATCATCCCGATCCCGAAGAACGAGACGGACGCGACGATCAGGATCACGAGCGCGGCCGTGAAGTTCGCGTCGTCGAACGCGAGGCCGAAGAAGGCTGCCACGACGATGAACAGGAGGATCGCGCGGACGAGCCCATAGAGGACGGCGAAGACGCCCGACCCGCCGAGGTGCATGGCTCGCGAGAGGGGCGCCATGAACGTGTACTCGATCGTCCCCTCCCAACGCTCCCAGGCGACGGTCTCGGTGAGGAACTCGAAGATGATCCCGAGGTACGCCCACACGACGGCGCCGATCAGGAGCGTCGTCGTGGCGCGGTCGACGTCGATGTTGCCGCCGCTGGCCTCGATCCCCTTCGCGATGAAGACGATCGTCAGCGTGTTCGCGACCGTCCAGACGAAGAACGCGAGGTCCCAGTAGATGTAGCGCCGGGTGAGGTAGACGTTTCGCTCGACGACGCCGGCGAGACCGATCAGCTCGTGCTTGAGCTCCAGGGCGACGGCTCTCATGCGAGCACCTTCCTCTCCTCCGCGTCGAGCTCGTCGTGCTCGTCGTCGAAGCCGCGGCCCGTCGCCGCGAAGAATGCCTCCTCGAGCGTCTCGGCCTCGAACCGGGCCTTGAGCTCATTTGCGGTCTCGAGGGCGAGCAGCCGGCCGCGGTCGAGGATCCCGACCCGCTCGGCGAGCGCCTCGGCCTCGGCGAGGTCGTGCGTGCAGAGCAGGATCGTCGAGTCGTGCACGGCCCGCATCTCGCGGATGAAGCCCTGCACCTCGAGCTTCGAGCGCGGGTCGAGCCCTGTCGTCGGCTCGTCGAGCAAGAGCAGCACGGGCGAGGTCAGAAGCGCGCGCGCAAGCGCGACCTTCTGCTGCATCCCGCGCGAGAGGTTCTCCATGGGCTCGGTGCGCCGGTCGGGGGGGAAGCCGACGCGCGCGAGGATCTCGGGGATCCGCCCCGAGGTCTCCGACAGCGTCATGCCGTAGAAGCGCGCCGCGTAGTGGAGGTTCTCCGCGGGCGACATCTTCTTGAAGAAGCTCGCCTCGACGGAGACGCGGTTGACGAGGCGCCTGACCGCCTTGTCCTCGCGCACGACGTCGTAGCCGAACACGCGCGCGGTGCCGCCGTCGGGCAGCAGGAGCGTCGACAGCAGCCGGACGAGGGTCGACTTCCCGGAGCCGTTCTGGCCGAGGATCGCGACACACTCGCCGCGGGCGATCTCGAGCGTGACGTCCTCGAGCGCAGCGACGCGGCGCTTGCCGCGCTTCCGGTCCTTCCGGACGAACTCCTTGCGCAGGTCGCGGGTGTCCACGGCCAGCGCATCGGGCGGAACGGGCGACAACTCCTTCACGATGGTGCTCTCCCTTCCAAACGGCGATCAAGGACGTGCGAAAAGGGGCTCCGCGCCGGGCGGGCCTCGGCAACGGGTGTCCTAGATACGGCCGAGCATCATCACGGGCCCGACCCTAGCACCGTCCCCTGAGACCGGACAGTGCGGTGAACCGCACCCCGCGCCGACGCGTGCAACTTGCGCACGGCCGGCGTGGTCTCTAAGGTTCCGCGAACGGGCGGGGACGATGTCGGTCCCGCCGAAGGCAATGGAGCCTCGTTTCTCCCGTGGGGAGAGGCGGGGCTTTTTTCGTGGTCCAGGAAAGGAGCCGGCGGTGACACACACGCCTGCGAGAGTCCCCGAGACACCGGCGCACGCGAGCGCGCCGCAAGCCCTGACCCGCGGGCGCGTGCCCGGCGTGGGGCGCCGGGACGCGGTAGCGACAGGGCGAAGGGCCCCGGAAGCGGTGATCGCGTCGTGATGAAGGTCGAGGCGATCGTCGTCCGCGACCGGGTGGAGACCGTCATGGAGGCCGTCGAGGAGCAGACGGGTCACGTCGGCGTCACGGTCGTCGAGGCCGTCGGTCACGGGCGCGAGAGGGGAATCACCCACGAGTACCGGGGCCGTGTCTTCGAGTCGCGGTTCCTGCCCAAGGCCCACATGACGTTCGTCGTCCGCGACGACATCGCAGCGGGTGTCGTCGAGGCGATCGTCGATGCGGCGAAGACGGGCCATCCCAACGGGGACGGGATCAGCTGGATGTCGCCCGTCACCAACGTGACGCACAACCGAACAGGTCGGAAGCTGGAGGAGGTGGAGGTGGTATGAGCACCAAGGAGCTTGGATTCGCCGTGAGCACCGTCTGGGTCCTGATCGCGGCGGTGCTCGTGATGTTCATGCAGGCAGGCTTCGCCTATCTCGAGGCCGGCCTGACGCGCATGAAGAACGTCGGCCACATCGCGGCCAAGAACGTCCTCGTCCTCGCGATCGCGTCGATCGTCTACTACCTCGTCGGCTTCGGCATCGCCTTCGGCGACGGGGGCAACGGCCTGTTCGGCGGCTCGGGGTTCCTGCCGACCGTGGACGAGCTCCTGACGATCGGGGCATCGCCGTTCTCCTGGTTCGCGGCGATCCCCGCTGCGGCCGGCTACATGTTCGAGGTCGTCTTCGCCGCCGTCTCGCTGGCGATCGTCTGGGGCGCGATGGCGGAGCGCACGCGCCTCTGGGTGTACTTCGCGTTTGGCGCGATCTTCACCCTGATCTACTCCGTCGCCTCGCACTGGGTGTGGAGCCCTGACGGCTGGCTGTTCTCCAAGGGCATGCAGGACTTCGCCGGCTCGACCGTCGTCCACTACCAGGGCGCGCTCGCGGGCCTCGCCGGCGCGCTGCTTCTCGGACCCCGGATCGGGAAGTTCGTCGACGGGAAGCCGCAGCCGATCCCCGGGCACAACATGGCGTACACGACGCTCGGCGTCGTCATCCTGTGGTTCGGGTGGTTCGGCTTCAACCCGGGCTCGACGCTGTCCGTCGATTTCGGCGGCGTCGGCTTCTTCGCGTACGTCGCCCTGAACACGAACCTCGCCGCGGCGGCGGGCGTGTTCGGTGCCGTCGTCACCTCCTGGATCGTGATCAAGAAGCCCGACCTCTCGATGATGCTCAACGGCGCGATAGCCGCCCTCGTCGCGATCACGGCCGCGTGCGCCTTCGTGGCGCCGTGGGCTGCGATCCTCATCGGGTTCGTGGCGGGCGTGATCGTCGTCCTGGGCTCGCTCCTCGTCGAGAAGGTCGGCCTCGACGACCCGGTCGGCGCGCTCGCGGCGCACGGGATGTCGGGCATGTGGGGCACGCTCGCCCTCGGCTTCCTCACGGTGCCGAAGCTGGCCGAGAACCTCGCGACCGGGAAGGGCGGGCTCTTCTACGGCGGTGGGTTCCACCAGCTCGGCGTCCAGGCGCTGGGCCT
>Ga0105243_10001953_pt1 | contig 17555 bp, 16 predicted proteins | sample KBSM34metaG_FD_81525 | JGI IMG/M metagenome (GOLD analysis project Ga0105243, IMG submission 81525) | Miscanthus rhizosphere microbial communities from Kellogg Biological Station, Michigan, USA - KBS M3-4 metaG | ecosystem: Host-associated > Plants > Roots > Rhizosphere > Soil | place... | reverse complement strand
TCGTAGACGGCCGCGCGGAGCTGATCGACAACCAGCTGCCCCGGCGCGTACAACAGAGGATACGCGAGCGGCTCGGCCGGCTCTCCGACGAGGCGAGCGACGCTGCGACCGTCGCGGCCTCGCTCGGTCGCACGTTCTCATTCGACGAGCTGGCGCGGATGCTCGGGCGGCCCGCATCGGACCTACTGGCGCCGGTCGGTGAGCTCCTCGAGGCGAACCTACTCGTCGAGCGCGATGAGAAGCTCGCCTTCTGGCACGACATCACACGTGAGGCAGTCCGGGCCAGCGTGCCGCTAACTGCCCGCCGTGCCCTCGATCGCCAGGCGGCCGGCGTTCTGCTCGAAGCCGGCGCATTGCCGGTCGAAGTCGCGGTGCAGTTGGCCGCGAGCGCCGAGGCGGGAGACGAGGTGGCAATCGACACCCTGCTCGAGGCCGCCAAGGCGTTGGTCACGACCGACCCCGATACCGCCGCAACTTTCGGCCAGCGCGCACTCGAGATCGCGCCGGCCCACCACCCGCGACGGGGGGAGATCGTCGGTACGACGGCGATCGCACTCCACATCACGGGCAACAGCGAGGAAGCGATCGCGTTCGCCGATCGGGCGCTCCGCGAGACACTGCCGGCAACCCAGGAGGCAGAAGTCCGCCTCAGCATCGCCGGGATGTTCGCGATTTCACCGGAGATCCGGATCAGCGCAGGGCGATTGGCCCTGAGCCTCCCCGACCTCTCGCAAACGCTCCGTGCCCGCCACCTCGCCTGCCTCTTTCACAACATCGTCACCGCGGGTCGCGTGAACGAGGCGCGTGCGATGCTGGAGGAGGCGCGAGTCGCTGTCGCCTCCACTGACGATGCTCGCGCGTCTTTCACGCTCCGGGTCGCCGAGAGCGCACTCGAGTACACCGACGACCGATTCGACCCCTCGCTCGAACTGATCACCTCTGCCTACCGGGACGGGATCTTCGCCGGCGACGACCAACGCCTCCGGCTCGCCCACATGTGGCACGGCGAACTGCTGAGTGTCACCGACCGCGACGACGAGGGCCTCGCGATCGCATCCGACGGCCTCGCTGCCGCGCAGCGCGACCGGCAAGGCTGGGCCTACCAGATGTTCGAGACCTGGCACGGACGCATGTTGCTCAGAACAGGGCGGCTTACCGAAGCGCTCGCGGTACTCGAGGGACGCTACGCACTCGAAGACGGAACACATGCGGCCGCCGTGCTCGACGCCGCCGGAATCGTCGCGCTCGGACGACTGGCGATCCACACAGGCGACACGCGCCAGGCTCGCCGGCTCGCCGACATCGCCGAGGTCATGCTTGAACGGGGCACACCGGCGGTGCGGCGCCACGCAGCCTGGCTGCTGGCGCTCTTCGCACTGGCCGAGGGCGACGCCGAAGCGGCACGAGGCTGGGTACGCGCTCCAACCGAACCGGACGGCCGAGCGATCCTCCCGCGATTCCCGCTCGATATCGCCGACGAGGTGGTGCTCGCTCGCATCGGACTCGCCACCAAGGACGACGAACTCGCGCAGCTTGCGCTGCTCAACAGCCAGCGTCGATCTGAGTTGAACCCCGCCGCCGCCTCGATCGCGGCCACCGCGGCCAATGTGCGCGGTCTTCTCGAGCCAAGTCAGGCGGACCTCCGCGAAGCCGTCGATCTCTTCGAGCGCACCCCCCAACGGCTCGAGCTGGCGGCCGCGCTCGAGGATCTCAGCGTTGAACTGATCGCGGCCGATCGAGAAGCCGCCATCGATGGTCTTGGCCGTACCCTCGCCCTCTACACCGAACTCGGCGCAACCTGGGACGCCCGCCGCGTCCGCAGCCGCCTCCGCGAACTCGGCGTTCGGCGGCGCCTGATCGCCGCCGAGCCCGAGACGAACGGTTGGACGGCGCTGACGACGTCGGAGCTCACCGTCGCGCGCCTCGTCGCCGAAGGCCTGACGAATCGAGAGGTCGCCGAACGTCTTTTCGTCTCGCCGCACACAGTCAGCAGCCATCTCCGCCATGTGTTCTCGAAGCTCGGCATCACCTCGCGCGTGGAACTGGCGCGTGTTGCGCGCGATTATGAGATCGCCTGATCGTGCGATGCCGGCGGCGAGATGCCGTGACAGGCTCAGCCGAGCATGCCGCTGACGGGACTGAAGGAGACAGTCAGATGAGCGCCGAGGCGGTTTCGCCGATCACCACGTATTTCCGAGTCAGCGACGGGGTGCGAGTGAGGTACGCCGATAACACGGCGGACTCGGACATCACCGTACTGATGCTGGCGCCGTGGCCCGAAACCCTCTGGGCCTTTCGTCGCATCTGGGGCCGCATCTCCGCAATCGGGCGGGCGGTCGCTATCGACCTACCGGGATTCGGCCACTCGGATGGTCGCCCAGAACTGATTGTCCCAGACGCCTCCGGAGCCTTCCTGGCCGGTCTGATCGACGAATGGGCCCTGGGAGCTCCGCATGTCGTCGGCCCGGACGTCGGCACCGCAGCGGCGCTCTTCCTCGCCGCGAGGTCGCCGGAGCGCGTTACGAGCCTGACGATCGGCGGCGGCGCGGTCCGGTTTCCGATCGAAGCGGGAGGTGCGCTGAAGGACATCATCGAGGCGCCGAGTCTGGACGCTGTGCGCGGGCTGGACGCCAGAACCAACATCGGCCACGCCGTCGAGGCCGCCGCCGCGAGCGAGGGCGAGCCTGAAGTCCACGAGGACTACGTCAGCGCCTACGATCTCGGACGCTTCGCGGAGTCGGCACGGTTCGTGCGGCATTACCCCGAGCAGAACCCGGTCTTGCGCGAGCTGTTGCCGACGATCGCCACGCCAACCCAGATCCTCGCCGGGCGCAACGATGACCTCGTCCCCTGGTCGAACAATCAGTACCTCGACGACCTTCTCCCCAACAGCGAAATTCATCCCCTCGACGCGGGTCACTTCGCGTGGGAGCAAGCAGCGGAGGAGTACGGCAGCCTGGTCCTCGACTGGGTCATGGGCGGGTACCGACGCGTCGCGGGGCTAACCGAGGTCGAATGAGCAGCGACGTGATCATCGGACATGACGGGAAGCCACGCTGCGGCTGGGTCGGAGCCGGCGATACCGCGTTAGGCCGCTACCACGACGAGGTCTGGGGCAGACGCACCCACGACGAGCCCGCGCTGTTCGAGGCGCTCACCCTGGGCGTGTTCGAGGTCGGGCTGAGTTGGTCGATCGTGTTCGGGAAGCGGGACGCATTCCGAAAGGCATTCCTCGGCTTCGACGTCGCCAAGGTCGCGGCCCTGACCGCGCGGGACGTCGACCGGTTGGTTGAGGACGCCTCGATCATCCGTAACCGCGGCAAGATCCAGGCGACCGTCGACAACGCCCGGGCGATGATGTCCGCGTCGCCGAGCCTCGTGGCGCTCGCGAAGTCCTACGAGATCAACCGCAAGCGGGCGCCGCGATCAGTGGCCGACCTACCCAAGTCGACCCCACAAGCGGAGGCGTTCGCGAAGCAGTTGAAGTCGCAGGGGTACCGCTTCGTTGGGCCCACGAGTGTGTACGCGTTCATGCAGAACGTCGGCGTGGTCAACGACCACGTCCATGGGTGCTTCCGCGCGACCGACTACCCGGCTACGGCCCGGAGGCGCTGAGGAGATCGAGCACCTTCCGAGTCACACGTCTTATCGTCTGGAGATGACTACGACACTCATCACCGGAGCGAACAGAGGGCTCGGTTTTGAGGCCGCCCGTCAACTCGTCGCCGCCGGCCATCAGGTCTGGATCGGCGCGCGCGACGACGCACGCGGTCAGCAGGCGGCCGACGCGGCCGGCGCCAGATTCGTTCGGCTCGACGTGACCGATGACGCATCAGTGGCCGCGGCAGCCGAGAGGGTCGAAGCATTGGACGTGCTCGTCAACAACGCCGGCATCAGCGGCGGACGCATCAGCCCCAGCGACGCGACGCCTGACCTGATGCGGATGGTCTTCGAGACGAACGTGTTCGGACCGGTTCGCGTCCTCCGTGCATTCATCCCGTTGCTCGAGAAATCGCCCGTGCCAGTGGTCGTCAACGTCTCGAGCGGTGTCGGCTCTCTCAACCTTGCCGCCGACCCAGGAAGTCCCTGGCGCGAGGCCGTCTTCCCGGTCTACGCGTCGTCCAAGGCCGCGCTGAACATGCTCACGATTCGGTACGCGGCCGCCTTTCCGCGGATGAGGATCAACTCAGTCGATCCCGGGTTCACGGCAACGGACTTCAACGAGCATCGAGGGACGCAGACCGTCGAGGAGGGTGCCGAGGTAATCGTCCGCTACGCGCTGATACCCGTGGACGGGCCAACCGGTGGCTTCTTCGACCGGGACGGCCCCGAACCCTGGTGAAACGCTAAGGGAGTGCGCCCGTGTCGAGCCAGGAGCGGAACCGCTGCACATCTTCCTCCGCCCACGGACCATCGCAAGGCATCTGACCAGCTGCGAGCGCGGCGTAGATCGGCTCCGCGTGCGTCCGCACGTCCTCGTACGAACCCAGGTCAAAGGCGGACTGCATCGATCGGATGTCGAGATCCCTGAAGAGCGGCCGGATGTCTCTGGCGAAGCTCAGTTGCTGTGCCATCAAGTCTCCTCCTCCGTACCAAGCCGTCGCGTCTCGCTCCAGTCGAGGATGAGCTCGCGTTCGGCGAAGTACCAGCTTTGATCGATCTTAGTGAACGTATCGAGATACCGGAGGGAGGCGATCATGATCTTGCGGTTGCCGTCCTCGGTGTAGACGTGGTGCGCGATCGTGTAGCTCTCCCCGCTGGCGTGGTTCCCGTCGATTGTGACCGTGCTTTGGCCGTTGAAGTGCGTCGTTACCTCGTAGCGATTGAGGTCTTCGAAGATGGGCCCGAGCGCTTCTCGTCCTTGCAGAACGTAGGTCGGCTCGCCGCCTTCGCCGTCCATGTAGACGGCGAAGCGGGTGTCGTCCGTGAAGAGCGCCTTCTGGCCATCGGCGTCGCGGCGGTCGGCGCAGTGTGCGTACGCGTCGAAAAGTTCGCGCAACGCAAGCCGGTCGGCCGCTTCAGCCGGCGTGAGCTCGGTATGGACGGTCATCGACGGACCCCCTTCAGAGTCGGATCAGGTTGACGCCGGCGAGCGGGTGGTGGATCTGCTGCATGGCCCCGCCTGCAGCCAGGTCGCCGAGGTCGATTGCGGCGAACCCCGCGTCCTGGAACAGCTTGACGACCTCCGACTTCGCCTCGGCGTCGTCGCCGGAGATGAACATCACGCGCCGACCGCCGGCCTCCTGCGGGTCCGAGCCGAGCACTTCGGCGCCGAGCGTGTTCGCGGCCTTCACGACGCGCGCGCCGACGAGAAGGTCGGCGACGAGCTCGCTCGATGTTCGCCCGTTCAGGTCGTCGGCAGCCCAGTCGTTGGTCGCGTCGATCACCGCCTTCCCTTTCCAGGCGATGCCCTGAACGGCTTCCGGGACGCTGCCCCACGGGACAGCGATGACGACGATGCCGGCCGCCGCTGCCTGCTCCGCCGTTCCCGCCGAAACACCATCGCCAAGATCCGAGACCACTGACGCCAGCGATTCCGGGCCGCGGCTATTGGCGATCACGACGTCGCGGCCGGCCCGCCGGGCGGTCCGCGCCATCGCCTGCCCGAGCCGCCCAGCGCCGATGATGCCCACTGAATCGGTCATGGTTGCCCGTCGTATTCGGATGCGAAGAGATAGCTCACTGCAAGGCTCCGATACGGCCGCCAGCGATCCGACACCTCAACGACTTCGTCTTCGGTCGGAAGGTGGTCGAAGCCGTACGCACGTTGGATCGCGCGCCGGAGCGCGAGGTCGCCCGACAGAAAGACGTCAGGCCGATCGAGAGCCACGAGCAGGAACCCGCGCGCGGTCCACAGCCCGATTCCGGGTACTTCGGTCAGGGTCGCCTCGACCTCGTCATCGGTCATCCCCGACAGCGCTTCATCGCTCAGGCGTCCGTCGACGAACCTCTCCGCGAGCGCACGCAAGGTCTGGCCCTTTCGCGCCGAGAAGCCGCTGTCGCGCAGCACCTGCGGATCAGCCGCGAGCAGTTCGGCCGGCGACGGAAGATGCCCTCCGAATCGCTCGCGTAGATGCGAGACGATCGCCCGGGTCGAAGCCACGGATAGCTGTTGGCCCGCGACCTGGAAGATGAGCGTCCCGAAGGCATCAAGCGGAGGAAGCTCGTCCAGCCAGGCCCGTGGACGGAAGTCCGGCCTCGCGTCGATCAGCCGCGCGAGCACCGGGTCCGCCTTCCGAAGGAACTTGCGCGCCTCAGGATCGGCGATCGCGGCTCGCTTGCTGGGTGGAGCCTCCACACTCAATGTTTTTAGCAGCCGCCCGGGGGTCATGGCTTCCTCCGCAGCGGGCCAACACGGCGACTACGAGGAGCCACCTCAGCCGGTGCTCGGGCCGATGACGCCGTTCGCGAGTGCGAACATGACGAGCTCGGCACGCGTGTCGAGCTGCAGCTTGCGCATGACGTGCGCGCGATGGGTGTCGACCGTCCGGACCGAGATGAAGAGCTGCTTGCCGATCTCCTGATTTGTGTAGCCGAGGGCCAGCAGGTGCATGATGTCTCGTTCTCGATCGGACAGCGGCTCGAGAGCCGGTGAGCCGTTCGGAACGACGAGCTGTGCGCCGAGATCGGGCTCCACATAGCCGGCGCCGCTGGCCACGAGGCGGATCGCAGCCACAAGGTCACCATCGGATGAGTGCTTCGGAAGGTAGCCCGCTGCGCCGGCGGAGAGGGCCCGGCGCACTGAGCTCGGCGCGGCCTGCGACGACACGACGAGGACTTTCGCCTCCGGCGCGACCTCCGCGAGCTCAGGGATTACGTCGTAGCCGTTCTTCTTCGGCAGCAGGAGATCCAGCAGGATCAGATCCGGCTGAACCGCACGCGCCACGATGACCGCCCGTTCAGCCGAGTCCGCCTCGCCGACGACGGAGATCCCGTCCTCGCGTTCGAGCCGGCTGCGCAGTCCCGCACGCAGGAGCTCGTGATCGTCGACGATCACGACGCGGATCATGCGAGCGCCTCGGTGAACGTGAGAGTCGCGCGCGTGCCGCCCGAGGGCCGCGCAGACAACTCCAGTGCACCGCCGAAGCGGGCGGCGATGCGACGGCAGAGCGACAGACCGAGCCCGCTGCCGGCGTCGTAGCGATCGACCGCAGCGAGACCGACGCCGTCGTCGTCGACGAGCACACACCACGAGAACGACGAGCGCGTCGCGGTCACTTGTACGTGCTCGGCGCCGGCGGCGACGGCGTTCGAGAGCAGGTTGCGCAGAATCACCCGGAGCGCGGCCGGCGCCAGCGGCAACATCGTCGCCACATCGGCCGTGACCTCGATCTCGAGGTGGAGATCGTCGACGGCGTGCTCGAGGCACTCCGTCACAGAGGCGAACGTCTCGTCGCTCGACCCGCTCCGCGACACCTGGAGGAGCGTGTCGACGAGAAACATCGCGTCCTCGACGGACCTGGACGGGTCGTCGGCGACGAGCGCCGTTGCGAGCGGGGTCTTCAACTCGTGCGCGACGAGCGCCGCGAAATCCTCGAGCGCCTCGTTGCGCTGAGCAAGCTGGATCGTCGTTCGCGCCAGGCGCTCTTCGGCCTCACGCCGCCTGATGATCGGCGCCAGAGAACTCAGGACCGACTCGACTTGTGGGCCCAGAGGAGCACCGTGGAGAACGAACACACCGGCCGGCCCGAACGGCAGGCTCTGACATCGACCGCGAGCGGTCCCGGCGACGGCGACGAGCTCGAACACTCCGTCCTCATCCTTGGCCCACCACTCGGCCCTCGTGGCCCCGGAGTCGCGGCGAATCCGTCGGACCACTGCGTCCAAGCCTGATGCGAGGTCGTCCGCCGTCGCGAGCGCCAGGACCAGGTCGTGCTCGATTGATTCACGGCCCTCGAAGTCCTGACGAACCGGAAGCTCAATGACGTTGGCAAGGGCTGACATGACTACGCAGCGTCGAGCAGGAGCTGTGGGCGACTCGCGCGGAACTCGATCCCCCGGGAGGCTGCGTGCGCAAAGGGGTGGTGGAAGACATCCAGCGCCCGCTCGTGTTCGCCGAGGATGAGCTCGAAGTAGTCGTCGTTTGCGGCGTCGTCGACAGCGATCGTCACCAGGTTCGTCGATCGACTCCAGAGGAGTCTCACCGTGATGCCGTTCGTCTCGCGCGACGCCAGTTCTGTCCGCGAAATGTCGTCTGTGGCTTCGAACATCGCCAAGTCCCTTCCGTGGGGGAGGCCTTTTTACCTGGTGAAGATTGCGTTAAGCGGCCTTGCGCCGAAAGCCGACCAGTGCGCCTCTTTCCATCCGGACGGCGGGGATGCCTCCGTACCCGCTACCGGGCAACGGCGTAAGGTTGGGACAATCGTGGAAGCCCAGGCGACCACCCCCAGTCGCGTCGTCGTGGCCGACGACGACGTCCTTCTGCGCGAAGGGCTCGCCAGTCTGCTCGAGCGATCCGACTTCCAGGTGGTCGGCCAGGCGGGCAACGGGGACGAGCTGGTCGAGCTCGTCCGCGAACACGACCCCGACTTGGTCATCGTCGACATCCGGATGCCGCCAACTCACTCGACCGAGGGACTCGTTGCGGCACAGACGATCCGCGACGAGTTTCCGGAGACGGGCATCCTTGTGCTATCGGCACATGTCGAAATCGACGAGGCGACAGAGCTCCTTGCGGCGGGCGATCGGATCGGGTACTTGCTCAAGGGTCGCGTCTTGGACGTGGACGAATTCGTCGACTCGTTGCAACGGATCGCGGCGGGCGGATCCGTCGTCGATCCGGGTCTCGTGCAGACACTGGTCAGGGCGCGGCGGGGCCATGACCCGCTCGCGGATCTCACGGCGCGCGAGCGCGAGGTGCTGGCCCTGATGGCCGAGGGCCGCTCGAATGCCGGCATCGCCGCTCAGCTCTGGCTCGCCGAGGGAACGGTCGAGAAGCACGTCCGGCACATCCTCGCCAAGCTCCATCTCCCCGAGACGAAGGACGACCACCGCCGCGTCCTCGCGGTCGTCGCGTTCCTCAAGAGCAGCAAAGAGAAGGTCTAGGCCGCGCGCTCGAGCGTGTCGCGGATCGCCTGTGCCGAGAGGCGCGTCTTGGCGATGAAACCAACGGCAGGGCTTCGTTCGATCAGGTGCGCGAGATCTTCTTCCGCGTGCGTGGAAACGAGGATCACCTTCGAAGACGCGGCTGATGTCATTCAGCTGCTGCGCGAGCTCGAAGCCGTCCTCGTCTCCCAGGTCGATGTCGACGAGCGTCACGTCCGGCCGGAGCTCCTTCACGAGTCGAATCGCCTCCGCGCCGTTGGACGCAACTCCGACGACGTTCAGCCCTTCACGTCCGAGCAGCTCAGCAGCGCCCTCGAGGAAGAGGGCGTTGTCGTCAACGATGATGCACCTCACCGACACTCTCTAAGGATCCACAATCAGATGCTCGTCCGCATCCCCGCTAACTGGAATCCTTCGGCGAACAGCTTGCTAGCCCGCCGGCTGCGGCAACTCGAGCTCGACTGGCAACTCAACGGCGATCTGGGTCCCCTTGGCCGGCCGACTAGAGACGCGAATCGAGCCGCCGAGCGCCTCGACGCGGTCCGTGAGGCCGACGAGCCCTGAGCCACGCGCCGCATCTGCTCCGCCAACGCCATCGTCGCGAACGAATAGCAACAGGCTTCGCTCGTGCTGCCCGAGCGAGACGTCGATGCGCGACGCCTGCGAATGCTTCACCGCGTTCGCAAGAGCCTCTGACGCGACGAAGTAGGCCGCCACCTCGATCGGCTCCTCGAGGCGCACGTCGGTCGTGATATCGAGGTCGACAGGGATCGCGGAACGGTGCGCGAGCGCCTGCAACGCGGGGCCGAGACCGCCCTTGGACAGGATCGCCGGATGAATCCCACGCGAGATCTCCTGCAGATCTTCGACCGCAGCGACCAGTCCTGCAGCGACGCCTGACAATTGCGCGCGCAGGTCGTCCCGCTCGGGAGGTAGGTCAGCCTCCGCCGCGCGCACCGCCAAACCCAGCGAGACAAGCCGCTGCTGCGTGCCGTCGTGAAGGTCGCGCTCGATCCGCCGGCGCGCATCGTCCGAGGCGGCGACGATCCGTCGGCGCGACGCGGCGAGCTCCGCCGAGCTTTCCGTGTTTCCAATTGCGGTTGCGATCAATTCGCTGAACTTCTCGAGACGCTCTTCGGCCTCCGGGGGCAGTTTCTCGTCATACGAGACGCTCACCACGCCCCACAGACGCCCCTCGGCGTAGATTGGGCTCGCAGCCGTCGAGACGACGCCGAAACGACTTGCGATCGCGGCGAGCGGCTCCCGGGCTGCCGAATAGTCCACCTGGTCGACTCGAACTGAACGCCCGGTCCGGAAAACCTGGCCTGAAGCTGGGAGATCGTCGAGCTCCCATCGAGATCCCACGGGAACGCCTTCGTCGCCAGGCCCTGCGCCGACCACGACGAGCGCCGATGCATCGTGCTCGAACCTGCCGACCATCGTAAGAGACGAGCCGAATAGTCGACCGATCTCCTCGCCGACCGCTGAGAAGATCGCGTCGGGCTGCACTCCTTGCGCGACCAACGTCGCGACGCGCCGCAGCGCGGCCTGCTCGTCCGCGAGCCGTGCAAGAGCGTCACCCGACTCCGCGTTGGCGATCGCCGTCGCGACGAGCTCCGTGAAGGAAGCGAGACGCGCGTCGGTGTCCGTCGGCAGCGGCCCTTCGGTCGAGGTAGCCGTCATCACGCCCCAGAGATGTCCTTCGACGACGACCGGGCTTCCGACCGCCGACTTGATGCCCGCCTCCCTCGCGGCGACGCCGATCGGGTCGGTCGCAGCTGAGAAGTCGTCGATACGAGCGTATCGACCCGTTTGGAGCACCATCCACGCGACGTTCGTGCCCTCGGTCGGCCACCGCTTGCCGGTCGGAAAGGCAGCCTCGCTGGTGCTCCACGAGGCCACGGTGGTAACGGTGCCGTCGAGTTCGTAGCGACCCATGGTGGCGCTTCCGACAGGTAACAGGCGGCCGACCTCCTCGGCGACGGCCGCGAACAGATCCTGAGGCGACGCCCCTTGTGCCACCAGCGTCGCCACTCGCCGCAGCGCCGCCTGCTCGGCGGCTACACGCTCCAGCTCGTCGCGTGACTCGGCGTTAGCGATCGCGGTCGCCGCCAGCTCCGTGAAGGCGGCAATACGGGTCTCGGCGTTCTCGGTCCATGCATCGTCGCCCCGAGTCGCGGCCATCAGCGCACCCCAGAGCTTCCCCTCGACGAGGATCGGCGCCCCGACGGCCGAGCGCACGCGCAAACTCCGTGCTCGCTGCGTTGCCGCACGCTGCCACGCCTCCTCGTGGCTGTGCATTTGCGCCGGCGCGCCAGTCTCGAAGATACGGGTGGCGAGGCTGTCACCATCCAGTGGAAACCGTGTCCCGATCGGCAGCGAGGGGCCGTCGCCGCTCCAGCTGGCGATCGTCGTCGCTGTGGCGTCGCCGGGGAAGACATGCAAGACCGCAAGGTCGGCATCGAGGAGCAGCCCGACCTCCTGAGTGACGGCCGCGAAGACCTCGCTGGGGGACGGCTGCTGCGCGACGAGTACCGCCACTCGGCGCAGCGCCGCTTGCTCACCGGCGAGGCGGCCGAGCGCGACGCGCGACTCGGCGTTGGCGATCGCCGTCGCTATGAGCTCGGTGAAGTCTGTGAGACGGGCCTCAGTGTCTACGGCGAAAGGCTTGTGCCGCAGCGAGAAGAGCACCATCGCCCCCCACAAACGTCTCTCGACCACGATCGGGCTCGCGACTGCCGAGCGCAGGCCGGCGGCACGAGCGACAGCAGCGAGCTCGCCGGTCACGTGTGCATAGTCCTCGACACGGGCGGGACGACCGGTCTGCCGAACGGTTGCAATCACACCCGGGCTGTCCAGCGGCCGGCGCAATCCGATCGGGAACAGCTCGCGATCCCTTTCGCTGAAGCCGCCGACTACGACCGACCCGTCCGGCTCGTAGCGGACCAGCCTCACGTGCGGGACGTCGAAGACGCGGGCGACCTGCTCGGCGACGGCAGCAAAGAGCTGATCAGGCGCGGACTCGCGTGCGACGAGGGTCGCGACCTGCCGCAAGGCGGACTGTTCGGCGACGAGTTCGCGAACGTGCCTTTCTGAGCGCTCGAGGACCTCGACCGGCGCGGATTTGGCATGACGTGTGGTGACCTGGCGGAGGAGGTAGGCCTCACCCTGCCCAAGTGCCGCAGCCACACCAACCGACCCGTCGTACAGAACGACCTCACAGCCATCCTCGGGGATGTCGAGCGGCTTCGAGTGTGTCGGCCCGGCGCCTGCGAGTAAGTAACCGTCGCGGTTCACGAGCAGATCCGTGCTCCTCGTCATGAGATCGCCGTAGCGGCGCCTCAGCCGACCGTCGTGATCGTGCCGGAGATCCAAGAGACACTCCTCGATGCTTCTGGCGGCGGCGGTCACCAGGTCCAGACTTCGTGGGTGCGCGGTCTTCCAGAGGCTCGAGAGGTCGACCAGCGCGACGACTTGGCCTGACACCGGATCGTGCACGGGAGCACCGGAGCAGACCCAGTCGTGATGGCGTTCGTTGAAGTGCTCGAAGGCGAATACCTGAAAGGCGCGGTCTGCGGCCAGCGCCGTCCCGATCCCGTTCGTACCGTCGGCTGCCTCGCTGTACCGCGCGCCCTCGACGAGATTCATCACCGCGGCACGCTCCTTCAGCGACTCGTCGCCAACTCTGTGTAGGACGAGCCCCGACGCATCGGTTACGACGACCACACCTCCCGACTCCTCGGCTACCTTCCTGAGCTGCTCCGTCAGCACGTCGGTGAGCGACCCGAGCGGATGTTCGAACCAGCGCTCGAGCACCTCCGACTCATCGGCCTCGATCGGAGCAAGCAAGTCAGTCGGATCAAGGCCCGTCGCAAGCGAGCGCCGCCACGACTCGACGATCCTTGGCCGCAGTCCTGCTGTGGCTCCAGCCGGCAGGCCGGGACCGAGCGCGCCGTCGGCGAGCAGACGCTCCCAGCTTCTTTGCAGCTCTCGAGCGCGCCTCAGCGGATCCGTCTCCGCTCCGACAGCCAGCCACTGCGACGACATGGCTCTGCGATGATATGCCTCTCGATCGGGCCGGCGGGACCTTCCGGCGCAGCTTGCTAGCGGGCGGTCGCTGACAGCTTCAGCTCGACCGGCAACTCAACGGCGATCTTCGTCCCCTCACCCGGACGGCTGGAGACGCGAATCGAGCCGCCGAGCGCCTCGACGCGATCGGTGAGGCCGACGAGGCCTGAGCCGAGCGCAGTGTCGACTCCGCCTCTGCCGTCGTCTCGAACGGACAGCAACAGTCGATCGTCTCGCTGCTCGAGCGAGACGTCGATGCGCGACGCCTGCGAATGCTTCACCGCGTTCGCAAGAGCCTCTGACGCGACGAAGTACGCTGCCACCTCGATCGGTTCATCGAGACGCATGTCCGTCGCCAAGTCGAGGTCGACAGGGATCGCGGAACGGTGCGCGAGCGCCTGCAACGCCGGGGCGAGACCGCCCTTGGACAGGATCGCCGGATGGATCCCCCGCGTGATCTCCTGCAGATCTTCAACCGCAGCGACGAGTCCTCTGGCGACGCCTGACAATTGCGCGCGCAAGTCGTCTCGCTCGGGAGGTAGGTCGGCCTCCGCCGCGCGCACCGCCAAACCGAGCGAGACGAGCCGCTGCTGGGTGCCGTCGTGCAGGTCGCGCTCGATCCGCCGGCGAGTCTCGTCCGAGGCGGCGACGATCCGTCGGCGCGAGGCGGCGAGCTCGGACTTGTTCTCGGCGTTCGCGATTGCGGTCGTGACGAGCTCGGCGAACTTCTCCAGTCGCAGTTCCGTGTCGGGCGGCAGCTCCTCTCGAGCGTTCATTGCGATCACGCCCCACAGGCGGCCCTCGACGATGATCGGGCTCGAGACTTGCGAGTGAACCTCGAGCCGACGCCCCGCTTCGGCCACCGGCCCAGCGTGCGATGCCCAATCCACTACGCCGAGCCGAGCGGAGCGTCCGGTTCGATAGACCTCTGCGGACGCCATCCCGTCGGCGAACTCCCAGCGCGTTCCGATCGGGACTTCAGTTTCTGCCGAGACCCCCAGGAAGACCACGGCCGCAGGGTCGTGCTCGAATCGCATGATCGCAGCGATGGCACCGAACATCTCCGCAATCTCCTCGGTAACCGCCGCGAAGATCGCCTCGGGCGCGACCCCCTGGGCCACCAGCGTGGCGATACGACGCAGTGCGGCCTGCTCCTCAGCAACGCGCTCTAGTGCTTGTCGCGCCTCGGCGTTTGCGACTGCTGTCGCGACGAGATTGGTGAACTGGCCGAGACGCGCCTCCGACCGTTCGGGAATCGGCTCCGGATCGGTCGAGATTGCGATGATCACGCCCCAGAGGCGGCCCTCGACGGTGATCGGTGCGCCGATGGCCGATTGGAAGCCTGCACTCCGCGCCGTGCGTGCGATCTCGCCAGCCAGATTGCTGTAGTCGTCGATGCGCGCGGCACGCTTCGTGCGCGCGACCGTCACCATGACGCTCGGGTCGTCGAGCGACCAGGTGCTTCCGGCCGGGAACGGGTGGTCGCCCGACGCGGCAATCACCGTCCCCGTGGCGTCTCCGTCGTAGCGGACGAGCTCGATCCGCTCCAACCCGAGGAGGGTCGAGACCTCGTCCACGACTGCGGTGAACACTTCTTCCGGGGCCGCCCCAGCGGCAACCAGGGTTGCTACCCGTCCGAGCGCGGCCTGTTCGTCGCCGAAACGGCGCACCTCGTCGTGCGACTGCGCGTTCGCGACTGCGGTCGCGACCAGGTCCGTGAACGCGGCCAGCCGCTCTTCCGCGCCAACCGGAAACTGCTCCGCCCTCTGCGTGGCGACGAGCATGACACCCCAAAGTCGCCCCTCGACGATGACAGGGGCGGCAATCGACGAGCTCCAGCCGAAGCGGCGGGCGATTTCGGCGGCTTCCCCCGAAGCGTCGTCGTACCCGTCGACACGGGCGGGCTTGCCGGTCTCGGCCACCATCGTCAAAACGTTGTGGCCGCCGATGACCGAGCGAGTCCCGAGAGGCACGCCTACCGGAGACGCGCTCCAACTTCCGATCGCCGTCGCAGCTCCGTCGTCGTCGTAGCGGCCGAGAACCGTGATGTCGGTGTCGAGGAGCTTGGCAACCTCGGTCGCAACCGTCTCGAAGACTTCAGTGGATGGGGCGTCACGGGCGACGAGCGTCGCTACCCGCCGTAGCGCAGCTTGCTCGCTCTCGCTGCGGCGTTGGTCGGTGACGTCGCGCCCGATCCCGTACATCACGCGCTCCTCGGGGACGGGCGTCACCGTCCACTCGATCAATTTGTAGGAGCCGTCCCTACAAAGAATCCGGTTCTCGAACGCAAGAGCCTTTGCGCCGCCCACCACGCGACGTGCCTCTTCCTCGGTGCGGTCCCGATCGTCCGGGTGGACGAACTCCATGAACGGCCGCGCAAGCGCCTCGCGTTCGGTGTACCCGAGAACCGCCCCGACTGTCGGATTCACGCGCTTCCAGTAACCGTCGAAGCCCGCGAGGATGACCATCTCCGGAGAGAGCGTGAAGTACCGCTCGACCTCACGCATCGCAAGCCTGCGGCGTTCCGTCGTGACGGCGAGCGCGCCAATGACGGCGGCGAGAGCCAGCCCGGCGACAAGCACGAGCACTCCGTCGCGCAAGGATTCGATCTGCGTCACCGCGAGCGCCCCGGCGGCCACCGCTATCACCAGCAATACCGGCACGATCAGGCGCAAACGCACGTCGGCCCTGGTCATCCAAGGATTATTGTCCTCCTGGCGCGGCCCCCGTGGCGTAGGAGCCCCGCCCATCAACTGCGACAGTTCCCCGCCCACCGTTTACACGCTAGGGGTGTATCGGAACTCCCACGCTTCGGGATCGAAGCTGTAGTGCGAGAAATCCACGACGTCTGAATAGACGAAGTCACCGTCTCTTTCCTTCACAGGAACCAGTAGGCCGTCGTTCGGCCCGCCGACGACTCGTGCTTCACGGGTGCGATGTTTGTCGCTGTTTCGCCGTAGCAGTCTTCTCATGAGGCTCGAGGACGGTCGTGGGGCGGCGGCACGATGAGCACAGGCCGTCCCGCATGTTCGGTGACGGCGTGCGAGACGCTCCCCACGAAGGCTTCACGGGCTCCCTTGAGGCCGCGGGAGCCGAGCACGATCACGGCCGCATCGACTTCGTCGGCGACCTCGACAATGCCTTCCCAGCTCGGCGCGGCGACATCAGCTCGCGCCTCCGCGTCGAATCCGGCGCGTCGGGCGAGTTCCGCGCCCGCTCGTGCGCGTTGCCGGGCGTCGTCCTCGTTGACCTCCTCGAAGGCCGCACCGGGCGTCACCGGCGCCATCACGGCGAGGCTCTCCGCCGGTGTCAACGGCGGGCCGACATCCAGCACGACAGCGCGGCGCGGTCCGAGGAGGTCGGCCGCTGCGTCGATTGCGCGCTGAGCGTCGTCGGAGCCGTCGTAGCAGATCAGGATTGGGGCGTCGTTCATCGGGTCTCCTTCGTCAGGGTTCGTTCCAAGTCTTCCGATCTGATGCCGATGCGAGCATCGGCCTGTCCACCGATTCTCTGCGCACGCTCCGCAAGCGATCGCGTCTCCTCGGATGATGCATCAGCTGAGAATCTCGATGCAGTGTGTATGCATCTGCTCGCCCTAGTCGCCGGTCGTATCGCTGCCTGATGCTTCGCGCCAGACCGAGCCGACGAGGAGGCCCGCGACGACGAGCGGAAGCAGCCACCACGCTGACTCGCCGCCCCGCTCCAAGAGCCATGTTAGGCCGAGCCCGCCGGCGAGCCCGAGGGCTACCCGCCAGTCGTCGCCGACGATGAAGTTCCACCAGAAGAGAGCGAACGAACGCAGGAATCTCATGAGGAAGCGGGTGCCGGACTAAGCGTGAGCCGTCGACGCCGAAGCTCACGCGTGAGGGCGTAGGACACAAGCGAGAGAAAGGCGAGGATGGCGAGAATCGCGAGATCGGCTCCCGGCCACTCGACGCCGGCACCTTCGCCGCCCCAGAAAACGCCGAAGCTCGTCAGAAGCAGGCCCACCACGTATTTGAGCGAGTTCTCCGGCACCCGCTCGAGCGGGCCCCGGACGAGAAGTCCGACTGCGACGACGAGAACGACCGCGGCGGCCGCGGCCCCCGCCGCAAGACCGAGCCTGCCCTGGGTGCTACCGAAGCTGACGACGATGAAGGCGACCTCGAGTCCCTCCAGCAAGACGCCCTTGAACGACACCGTGAACGCGTACCAGTCCACTCGATCGGGCGCCGCGGTCGGAGCCGAGCCGGCCTCGTCGCGCTCTCGGGCGAAGGCAGCGGCCTCGTCGCGCTGGGGGCGATAACCGGCCGCGCGGAGGATCGCCTTTCGCAGCCACTGCAGGCCGAACGCGAGCAGGAGCGCACCGACGACGAATCGAAGCGTGCCGATCGGGATCAGCTGCAAGGCGGGCCCGAGAGCGGCCACGATCACCCCGAGCACGATGGTGGCCGCGCCGACGC
>Ga0105243_10001952_pt1 | contig 17560 bp, 18 predicted proteins | sample KBSM34metaG_FD_81525 | JGI IMG/M metagenome (GOLD analysis project Ga0105243, IMG submission 81525) | Miscanthus rhizosphere microbial communities from Kellogg Biological Station, Michigan, USA - KBS M3-4 metaG | ecosystem: Host-associated > Plants > Roots > Rhizosphere > Soil | place... | reverse complement strand
GCGAAATGTTAGCGGGCAGGACGTCACTGAAGAATTCATCGATCTAGAAGCAAGGATCAAAACGCAGAAAGCACTCGAACTGCAGTTCCTGGAGATCATGAAGAAAGCTAACAAGGTAGAAGATGCACTCGAAGTTCAACGACAAATTGCCGACGTCAGAACAGAAATAGAGAAGCTGGAAGGTCGAAAGAACTTCCTGGCAAATCGTTCGAGCTTGTCAACGATTACTGTCAACATTCAAACGCCGACGCCAATCGTTGTCAGCGCCACCGGGTTTGGACGCACAGTTCGCGACGCGGTCTCTGACAGCCTTGATCTGGCTTCAGGCATCGTTCTCTTCCTCGTTCGATTCGTCATAGTAACGATCCCGGTCTTTGTGTTTGTTATTTTGCCTTTGGGCTTAATCGCACTATATTTCAAACGACGAGCGCACCGGGTGAGGTTGGCTCATGCTTTGGAAGTTAATCCCGCTAGTGACTAAGGATGAATCATTGCCGAAACTAAAACTTGTTCTGGCAGTTCTTGCATTGAGTATTTCTCTTTCATGTACGAGGCAGAAGACTGAATCGAATACGCCGGCTCCCTCACAACCAGGAGTCAGCCAGGCACGCCATTCAGTCGACGTAGTTAAAGCCAGTTCAGCGGAAACCGAGATCGCGCGAAATCAGACAGGTGACGCGCTGGTTCAACTCAACATTGAGAAGGGCTATCACGTAAACGCTAATCCGCCGACGTTTCCTTATCTAAAAGCAACCGAGCTTACCCTTGCGCAATCTCCCGGCGTATCCGTGAGCTTTATTGTTTATCCCAACCCTCTTACAAAAAGCTTTCCCTTCGCGGAAAAGCCTTTGGCGGTCTACGAAGGAACAACGACCATCAAAGTGAAACTCAAGGTCGACAAAGCCGCGCACCCGGGCAAACAAAATCTGTCCGGGAAACTGCTGGTACAAGCCTGTGATGACCAGGTTTGCTATGCCCCGGGAACTTTGGACGTGAGCATTCCGTTGAGTATCAAGTGAAAAAGTTCTGGATAATCCTGGCGGGCGTATTCGCGGGTGTTGCGGTTGTACTTTTCGTGCGCGACGACTATGAAAAGGCTTTTGCGAGTGCGGCACTGGGAGCAGTTGCCTGGATTCTAAGTTACCGGGTTCAGCTGAGAGCGCATGTCAAAGCGAACGAACCGCCGGAAGAGATAGAGGATGATTTGGAGTCAAATGAAGAAGAGGAACAGCGTTAGATTTTGCTTACTAGTTAGCGCCGTCCTGTTGGCGACTTCGTTTACTGTCAGTGCGTCTGATGAATCAGATGTACGTGACACGGTCAACAAAGTATTTGAGCAATTGAAGTCCCACGACTACGGCGGGCTTTACGACGGGCTGCCGGGAACATCCAGGAGTCGCATGTCGAAGGATCGTTTCGTCACGGCGCTGCAACGAGCCCAGGGTATTTATGAACTCGATCGAATTGAAGTCGGGGGCGTTAAAGTCTCCGGCAACATCGCAGTAGTCGACACAGTTCTGTATGGACGTATAACGATTCCTGTTCAGGCTGAGGGGAAAATAGTTGTTCAGCAGTACCTGGTGCGAGAAGACGGAAAGTGGCGGGTTGCAACTGGCGATCAATCAACTATCAAAAAGTTTCTGGCAGCGAATCCGGCATTCGCCAAAGGCTTCAAGATCCGCCAGCCTCGGATCTATGTAAAGCAGGATGGAAAATGGATTGAGTTTTCAGCTCCTGCACCCAGGCAAAAACGCGCGTAGGACGCCTCCTTGGAGTGCGGTGGCCCGGCACCGCTTTAGTAGATCGGATCGATCACAAAGAACGTTCTTTACGAAAGCGGTGCCGGGCCACCGCACTCCAAAGAGTTAACTTAGCAGCAAATCCTCGAAAGACAGTTGTGCATCATCAACTCGTTCCGTGTATTCACCGTGGCGAATTCGGTAGCGGGGTACTTCAAGAGCCTCACGCACTGCGTCCAGGTGAAACCGGATGATGTGAGGCGTTAGGCGCACAGACGGAATCCGACGTTTCAGCGCAAGTCGACGCACAGTCGATTCACTCACTTGCAGAATCGCTGCCAACTGCTTTGCGGTCAAAAACTCTTCACGTTTCTCTTCCATAATTCAATCGCCGGCAATCCTAACGCACTCCAGAAACTGTAGCCAAACATAAAACACAAACAATCTCAGTCTCATTCGACAGCGACAGGTTTAGGAGATGAGGGAGCTTTACTTTGATTATATCCAGGTAGGCCTGAAAGTAATCCTTCAGTGAGATGGTTGCGTCCACATGCAAAATGTGACCGACAATAGGTTCCATCGGAGCGACAACCGATACAGTTTTTGACTAAGGTTTTGGCGGAACCGCCAACGAGAGGGCGACACGATAGACCGCGGCGCCATCGATCTCAACATCTTTGCTAACGGGTTCTACATTGTCGGACTTTAGTGTGACGCGGTACTTCGCTGTTTCCGGCGAGAGACGGAAAACAAAGGAACCGGTTTCGGTAGTGATCCTGCCGTCAATCTTCTTTGTAGATCCGTCCTCGAGAACCTTTGACAATTCGACTTTGGCGTTTGGAACGCTGCGGCCATCGCCATTGAAGACGCTTCCACGAATAAACGCGATCGAACCCTCATCGATAGTTAACACAAGACGATCGCCCATAGAGCGAGTTTTGCCTGCCTTAACTTCTACATTTTCAATAGCACCGATGCTTAGGCCTGGTTTCCGAAACGTGAGACCGTACATTCCCGGCGTCAGTCGATTAATAGAAAACTCTCCATTTTTGTTGGTAGTCACATTGGAAAGTTCTTTATCCCCTTGCCGGAGAATGACAGTCACCCCGTTAGGAGAACCGGCTTCCACCCGAACTTTGCCCTTTATCGCACCGGTTGTCTTGTCTTGTGAGTAACCAACGCTGACGGTCAACAACATAACAGCAGTCGCCAGGAATGTTTTTGTGAATCTCACAACCGTACCTCCACGTAATAGATAACGACAGTTTACAGGGCAGTCAACAGCGGACGCCGGATGATAGCACCATTCCCGTGGCAGTCATTGCCGCTTAATCACTGGATGCTTAAATTACCGGGCTTGTTGTCCTCCTTGGAAGTGGTAAGAAAAATCCTGGCTTCGTATAATCCCGGTCAACAGTTCTAAGGAAGCATTTTGATGTTGAACAAACCCTCCGCGGTTTTCTTTTATTCCCTTTTGACGACGCTCGTGTTGATTGCCCTGGCCGTGCCTTGTGTCACGCAAAATCCGGTTACGCCGACAGAACGACCACGAAAAGTCTTTCCGAAGGAGCAGGACCCTGAGGACGTCCTTCGCATAGATACGGATCTGGTCTCAGTTGATGTGACCGCAATGGACGCTCAGGGCCGGCCCATAAAGAACCTCAAGCAGGAAGACTTCAAAGTTTACTCTGATGGCGTCGAACAATCGGTGTCTTTCTTTCAATTGGAGAAACGAGAAGGAGATCCCAGACCGCTGGCAATAGTATTCGCGCTAGATGTTTCTGGAAGCATGACAGTTGATGAAATGAATCGTGTTCGGTCTGCGCTTCAGCTGTTCTCCGGTCAACTGGCGAGTCACCCCGTTGTTTACGCAGTCATGACTTTCGGAATGCGAGTTAAGACAGTGCAGAAGTTTACGAACAATTCCACCAAGCTCGACGAAGCGATCGAAAGGTTGGCCCGCGACGCTCCCAACGGTCTCTCGACGCATACCTATGATGCAGTCGACGATGCCGTTCGACTGCTGGTCAAGAGTGCACCTCGAACCCGAGAGAAGCGTTTGATGAAGCGCGCGGTGTTAGTCGTGACAGACGGATTCCCGGTTGGTGACACAGTAGCGCCACAGACTGTTATTGAACGTGCCAATTCTGCCGACGTGAGTGTTTTTGTTGTCACTCTTCCGTCGTACTCGCGGATGATGGCCTCATCTTCTCAGACGCCACTGCCCACCCCACTTGATGTTAGTGGCTTGGCGGAATCGACTGGCGGGAGGAACGTCTATGCGAATGAGAAGGACTATGGCCCACTGTTCAAGGCCCTCGCAGAAGAAGTTACTTCCGCATACGTCATGGCGTTTTATCCACCGGAGAACAAGCGCCGCGACGGAAAGATCCATTCGATCAGAGTTGAGGGGCCGCATGGTCTAACTCTTCGGCAGAGTCGAGTGGAATACAAAGCACCGGGTGGGCAGTAATGGCGGGCAAGTAGCGTACAGAATAAGAAAAACGGCAAAAGCAGTTGAGGCCTCAGAGGAAACCAGTTAATTGCCTGCTCTTGCCGTTTTCTAGTTTTTGGTTATGGCTGCTTTAGTACTCGTCTTCGTCATCGTCGTCGTCCAAACTCTCCTCTTCGACTATATCCAGTTCCACTGGATCGAGACCGACGATCTCGAGTTCAGTTCCGCATTCTTCGCAAGACACAATTTCGCCCTTGTCAGTATCCAAATCAACATGGACATCAGCATCACATTCAGGGCAGGTTCCGGTCGGCACTGTTTCTTCCTCCCACGCTTCTTGATAAAGGCAGTGGTGCACCTCGAATCCGGAGGAGAGCCCCTACCTTGAAATGACAGTCAAAACAATCTAACCGTCGTGAGAGGAATTTGCAATACTCTTTTTGTGGAGAGTCTGTGCCATCAAACACGTCAAACTTCCCGGTCAAATCACTCGTGAACAAAACGGACCAAACTACTTGTCAGCGGCTTACGTATTGCTACACTGGACCCAAGGTTGTCTGACCTAAAGATGACGTGACGTGTGAAATCAATGTTAATGAACACGGCTGCTCGCCCTCCTCAAATAGAATGGGACCATGCAGCGCAGAATTGATCATTCAGTTGGAGTGAAGTCGAACCGCAACAGTTCGGTGTGGTGAAGAATATGAAAGTCCTCAACTCTTTCCTGCTTGTATTCGCTTTTGCCTTGATCCCGGTACTAACTCCCGAAAGTCTTGCACAACAGAGACGACAACCAGCCAAGCCAGTCCGCAAAGTCGGTACGGTACAGAACGTTCCTACGTTCGATACCCTGATTGCCTCTGACACTTACAAGATCTATGTGGAAGTGCGCGGTGTCGGTCAGTTGATTCGATCTAACTCTGTAAATGAATTGATTGACCCGGTGATAAAACTGGCGGATCCGCCAAAAGAATTCAAGACGCTTGTTAAATGGCTAAATACACGCGCGGACGACGTGATGACGTCAAGAATGCTGGTCGCGACCTGGGCCACAGCTAAAAATGTTCCGGAAGCACTCGTCGCAATTGAATTCGACTCGCCCGAGGAGGCTATGAAGTTTGAGCCTCAACTGAACAGGTTCCTCCCAAAAGTACTGCCAACACCAACTCCACAGGCTTCGCCATCACCAGCCGAAACGACAACTAGTGCGAAACCAGAAGACGTAGCGGCCAAACCACAATACTTTCTCAAACAGGTCGGTTCACTCATCCTGATTACTCCCAGTGCCCTGAACCTGAAGGATCTACGCCCCCCAAAGAGCAGAGCGCTGTCAGAAGAACCGAGTTTTCGCGTCGCCCGTAATCGTTTTGCTTCGGAACAGTTCTTTGTCTATGTCGACGTCAACGGGATTGAAAAAGAAGAAGAAGATCGACGAAAGCAGGATCAGGTAGAAGAAGCTAAACGATCAGAAGAAGAAGCTAAACCGGCCGCGGAAAACCCCGTAGCACCGGACTCATCAACGACAGAAGAGAAAAAACCAAACGAAGAAGAACAACAAACTGAAACTGCCCTTACGGCAGTTACAACTCAGGATCAAACGTCGACTCAACAAACCGGGCCAGATCCGATGACGATGGCAGTTGGTATGCTCGCAAACTCGTTTTTTGGGGGAGAGGCGAAGTGGCCAAACGCTATCGGGTTTGGAGTGTCCTTTGAAGGTGAATCCTTCGACGTTCGAGCTTTAATGATCAACGCGCCAGGCGAGAAATGCGACGTTATTCCCATCTTCCCTAATCTAATTCCTGGCGCTCCTCTGAACCCCGTTTCACCCTCAATTCTTCCTGCTGATACCGAACTGTTTGCGACTCTATCTTTGGATCTCCCCGAGATCTACGCTGCGATATCCAAACCGCACCCAGGCGGGCAAGATAATTCTGGGATGCAAACGATCCGCGATACCGAGTTTGCGGGACCCTTCGCCGAAATCGAAAAGCATCTAAAGATCAAAATTAAGGACGACGTATTGCCGCTACTCGGATCAGAGATTGTTGTGAGTATGCCCGTGAACTTTTTGGAGGACAGCCGGCCTCCGAAACCCATCCCTGAGGCGAGCCCCTCGACTAGCACCGGGACAGAACCAAAACCAGCTACAGGCCCGAGTTTTGTCATTGCACTCTCCTTGAAAGACAAGGAAGCCATGCGCGCACTCTTGCCTAAGATTGTCGATTCACTTGGGTTCAAAGGGGCAGCCGCCCTGGCCCAAACCGAACGCCGCGAAAACACTGAACTCGTATCCTACGCCAACACGTTTTCGTACGCGTTTATCGAAAACTTTCTGATCCTGTCCGCGGACTCTGTAACCACTCGGCACGTAGTAGATTCGTATCTGAAGCATGAGACGTTATCATCAGACACCCAATTCAAAAACTACACACGTTGGCAACCGAGACAAGTCCAGGCACTGGTCTACGTGTCCCCGGCGCTAATGGACAGTTACAAGAGTTGGGCCAACCAACCCAGTACGCTGATCAGTGATCAAACGAGGGAAATATTGTCGACGCTGAGCCTGGTGGGCCAACCAATCACTTATTCGCTCTCAAATGATGGATTAGGAACGTTACATGAACTGCACGTGCCGAAGAATCTTGTGTTAATGGCAGTGGCAGGTATGGCGGCTGAGTCAAACCCGTCGCCGCTCGTTGCCAATGAAAGAGCTGCGATAAGCGCCCTCTATATGATCTACAACGTTGAGAGTCAGTACCGAGCTGGTGAAGGCCAGGGAAACTACGGGTCGCTTGAGAAACTGGTGGAAAATCAAATGGTTTCGAAAGAGATGATCGAAAACCATGGCTACAAGATCCAGGTGACAGTGCTCGGAAATAAGTTTGAAGTCTCCGCCGTACCTATTGATTACGGGACGACCGGAAGAACGTCATACTACATCGACCAAACCAATATTCTTCGGGGCGGTGATCACGGCGGTGCGGCTGCGACAGTTGATGACAATCCAATTCGCTAAGCTTCTTGAGGCGTCAGCGCTCGATTAGTCTCCTACCTACGCCGCTTGAGATTTTCGATCACTACAGGTTGGACCGCTTCAGCTAAATCGAACCCAAATACGCGCGAATAAAAATAGAGTTCGCCGTCCAAGGCGCGTTTGATATTCTGCGCTTGGCGGAATCCATGTTGCTCGCCAGCGAAAGAAACATATGAAACAGGTATCCCTTTCGACCTAAGAGCCTCGACCATCTGTTCCGCTTGATTCGGTGGCACAACTTTGTCTTCAAGGCCCTGGAAGAAGATCACCGGACACGACAATCGATCTGTAAAGTTGATTGGCGAGCGCTCGAAGTAAATGTCACGCCTCTCCGGGTAAGGACCAAGTAAGCCATCCAGATATCGCGATTCAAATTTGTGCGTGTCTCTCGCAAGCGCTTCAGCATCGCTAACGCCGAAATGACTTGCGCCAGCCATGAATGCCTTCCGAAACGTCAGCGCACAAAGCGTGGTATACCCACCTGCGCTGCCGCCCGTAATTACTAACCGCTTGCCATCAACCTCGCCACGATTAACCAGATAGCGCGCACCATTAACACAATCATCTACATCAACGATTCCCCATTTGTTGTTTAAGCGTTCGCGATATTGCCGACCGTAACCAGTACTCCCACCATAGTTCACATCCAGAACGGCAAACCCACGGCTGGTCCAGTATTGCACCGAGAGCGCCAATGCAGTCGTCGCGGCCGCCGTTGGCCCGCCATGACTTTTCACTATTAACGGTGGCCTTTCATTCTCGGGAGCTTGAAAGTCGGGATTCTGCGGTGGATAGAAAAAGCCGTGGGCAATTAAGCCAGCTTCGGTTGGAAATTCGATTGGGCGTGGAACCGAGAAATACCGTGGGAAGATGTCCAGGTCATTTGAGCGGCGCAACGTTTCGATTTCGCCCGTTTGCAGGTTCAACCGGGAAATTGAAGCGACCTCAGTCGGCGACCCGCCGCGAAATAGCGCAAAGTTTCCCGCCGCTCGCAAATACTGGATGTCGGTAAAGGGACAATCGACATCTTTTAGCTTTCGAGTATTCAGGTCTAATACGCCAAGTCGAGAGATACCGTGTTCTATATGACAGCAAACAACCTGCTCATCAGAGATAAACGCATATGAAGACATACCAAAGAGCCATTGTGGTGTTCCCAACTCGCCCTTTGTCGCGCAAACAGTTTCTATTTCGCCCTGATCAGCAATGCGTTGGAGGTTCCACCAACCATTTCTGTCTGACGAAAAGTAAAGGACGCCCGATGGGGACCACTCAGGTTGGAAAATGGATTCGTGCGCACCGCCGGCAACCCAACGCGTGTTCCCAATCGAACCATCGCTCTCAACTTCACCGACCCATAGCTCACAACCGTCCCAAGGCATGTTTGGGTGATTCCAGGTCAGCCATGCGAGATGGGTCCCATCCGGACTTAACTTTGGCGAAGAATAAAAGTCATTCCCCTCAACCAGCACTTCACCACATCCGTCATTTACGTCAAACTGAACCGCCGCTATCGAGCTTACGGCCTCACCGCCTTTCGAATGATCTTCGCGCACACAAATAAGGCGACTGCGCCCGTTATCAACACATGCATCCGCATAGCGGACATCGGCTAAAGCGGTGATCGGTTCTGGCCCACCGTCGGGGCGACTTCGATGCAAACGTTGGTCGGCAAAGTTTGAGAAATAGACCACTCGGCTGTTAACCACATAATCGCCGCCCCCATATTCGTGGGCCCGGGTCCTGGCGTTAAAAGGCGGCTGATTGATGTCGGTGCATTCACCTGAAGGGTCGCGACGAACTAACACGTTGCGTCCTCCTTCAGTAGGCCGCATCTCAATCCAATAAATGTCGTCGTCTGAAAAGGTAGGCTGACTTAAGCCAACAGTGCCGCTGACAATCAGATCAGACGTAATGGGTGATTTCCACGAGCCATAGTTAGCAATCGTTCGAGTATTTACCAAAGACTTTTCCTCAGGATTTCAGTGTTTACAGATCGATTTTAGTCTAAACAATTCCGGTTCGTGTAGAGCTTCGAAAAACTTTTGTCACAACCTCGCAAAGGCTTTACAAGACTTATGCAACCTACCCACGGAGACGGGAGTTTAGTATCTGCCCGTCGTTAATTCTCCATGGGAGAACTGAGATAAAGGCAAGGGCGCTGGTCTTGGGGGAGGTCAGCGCCCTCTCTTTTTGTCTTTTTCTATCTTACCAACGAAAGCCCATTGCGGGTGTAATCTTCTTTTTCTCACAGCTCCAACATTTGTTGCTCGTCGCTTAGTAGTTGTTAACTATTGACTAGGAGTCAAAACAGGTTAACAATTCGCCAGCCATTTCAGAGAGGTTGCCCTAATAAATGTCATCAGCAAAACGCTTCGCCCTCGTCCTATGTCTTGCATTCTCACTTCTACTTGTTTCCATTCGACCTTCAACCGCAGATACTTTCCGGCCTGTCGTCCGTGGTAAACGCGGCGTCGTAGCAGGTGGTCAACCCCTGTCCGTCGAGGCTGGGCTCAGAATGCTTCAAAACGGTGGCAATGCTGTTGACGCAGGAGTCGCGACGATTCTGGCAGCGTCAGTGATCGAGTTTTCACACTTCTCTTTTGGGGGTGAAGTACCGATTCTGATCAAATTGAAAGGTGGGGAAGTCGTTGTAATAGAGGGTATGGGGCAGGCACCCATGAAAGCCACCCGCGAGTTTTTCGTAAACCGTCAGAAGTCATCACCGAGCGAAGGGGCCGCCACCGCGCCAGACTCTTCGCGGGCTCAGCGCGGAGCCACTGACATGCCGAGCATTGCAGGTGCGAAGTCTGGGCCAATCCCCTCCACCGGTCCACTCCCGGCAACTGTTCCAGCGGTACTTGGAGCCTGTATCACCGCACTAGATCAGTTCGGAACCAAGACACTCGCCGAAGTGATGCAGCCGGCTATCGAGCTTGCTGATGGTTTTCCGATCGATGAACTGCGTGTCGAGTACATCAAGACTCGCTCACCAATCTTTTCGCAGTGGCCAGATGCCAAACGATTATTCCTTCCTGGAGGCGAGGTGCCAAAGGTTGGCGACTTGTTTGTCCAAGCAGATCTGGCTCGCACTTTACGTGAAATTGTCAGAGCCGAACGATTGGCAGCAAAAGGTTCAAGGAACCGACACGCTGGTCTACTAGCAGCGCGCGACTACTTTTATCGCGGGCCCATCGCTCGTCGAGTCGGCGACTACATGCAAGCTCATGGTGGATTGATTGCCGCCGAGGACTTTGCTCGTTTTGAAGCGAAAACAGGTCAGCCAGTGCGTGCTGACTATCGCGGCTACCAGGTCTACAAGGCTGGCTTTTGGACACAAGGACCAGCACTCGTAGAAACCTTGAACTTGCTCGAAGGCTATGACCTGAAAGAGATGGGTCACAACTCGGGCAAGTATATCCACACCTTGGCTGAAGCGTTGAAGCTGGCAATGGCAGACCGCGATCGCTATTACGGTGATCCGAACTTTGCCAAGATTCCAATGACTGAGTTGCTCTCGAAGAGTTATGCGACTCTTCGCCGTCCTTTGATAGACCCATTCAGAGCGTCTCTTGCTCAACAGCCCGGTGATCCCACTAACATGAAAGCGATCCTGGCGAGTGCCGTTCAAACCGTCGGGCGCGCTTCAGCAGTACCCGCTATCGAACGAGCCAACGACACAACTTGTGTCAATGTGATCGATAAAGATGGAAACCTTTTCAGTGCTACTCCGAGTGGCGCATGGCTTCCCGCCGTAGTTGCGGGCGACACCGGTTTGCTTATGGGCCAACGACTTCAGTCGGCACTTATCGACCCAAACAGTCCAAACGTCGTAGCGCCTGGCAAACGTCCGAGAATTACACTATCACCTACTCTCGTACTCAAGGGTAATGAGCCTTTCATGGTCTTGAGTACACCGGGCGGTGACAATCAAGATCAAGCACTTCTCCAAGTGCTTCTTAACGTAATTGAATTTGGTATGAATCCTCAGGAAGCAGTCGAGGCGCCAAGATTTGATACCCAACACTTCGTCAGCTCATTTGATGATCACGAATTTCTTCCAGGTTCACTAAACATCGAATCGCGCGTTGGCTTGTCCACCATCAAAGAACTAAGCCAACGCGGACACAAGGTCAAAGTACAAGGGGAATGGGGCACGCTTTCCTCGCCAACCGTAATCATTTACGACACCCGAACTGGAGTCGCTGCCGCTGGCGCTGATCCGCGTCGAGGTCGCTACGCCGTCGCCTGGTGAACGCATCAACAGTCATGACCTAAAACCCAATCTTCAGGAGACCCCCTTCATGAAAAACTGTGCCCGAAGAATGCGCGCGCTTTTTGGTATTGGTCTGGTCCTTACTCTCTCAACTTACGGCCTGGCAAATCCGGCCCACCCGGTGATTCCAAACCCGGTCATTACTTTTCTGGGTGCCGAATACTTAACTGTTAGTGGTTCACAACAAACCCGCTACTACTTCGAGGTTTTCAACAGGGAAGCCTATCCTCCCGACATGTTTGCAGCCTCGCCAAAACTGCCGCCTTGCGGAACTAACACAAACGCGTCGAGAACCTGGATCGATATCTTCGACCAGAACGGCAAGAGACTCTATGGGTTTTGCGCTATCGGAAAACCTGACGACCTCAACAAACTGTGGTTTGGAATACCAAGCAATGAAGTGCCTCCAAGTTGGATATACGTTGAGTTCACCGATCGGCAAACAAATACGAAGTACAAATCAAATCTTGCTGAGACTGTTTTGTAGCGGAGGACCATGAAACGAAAAACATTCAAGGCTGAACTTCTGGCTGGCCACAAAGACTCTGCAGTTGAAGTGCCGTTTGATCCAGCAACAGCATGGGGCGCCGAAGCCAAAGCATTATGGAAAGGCAGACGTGGTTACGAAGTTGAAGCTACGTTGAATGGCGTTCGCTTCGAAAGTTGTATCGTCCCCCGCCAAAAGAAGTTCTTCATGTTGGTTGACACCAACGTGCTGAAGGAAACTGGCGTCTCAACAGGCGATGTCGTCTCGGCGTCTGTTAGACTCGCAGCGGATTAACATTTCATCGAACAAGGAAAACACAATGGCTCTCGAAGAAGGAAAGCGCTTTGCAGATTTTTCACTCAAGAATCAGGACGGCGAAACCGTTTCACTGAACGACTTCGGCGGTAAATGGTTGGTTGTTTACGTCTACCCAAAAGACGACACACCTGGCTGCACGATCCAAGGCAAGTCATTCACGGCGACAAGGCAGGAATTCGACGACGCAAACATTTCGGTTGTTGGCGTTAGTGAAGACGACGTCGACTCACACAAGAGCTTCTGCAACAAGTTTAGTTTCACGATTGATCTGCTTGCGGATCCGAATCATGAATTACTCAAAGCAGCAGGTGTCGAACAAAGCGAATACAAGGGAACGATGTACTGGAACCGCACCAGCTTTGTGATCGATCCGGAAGGCAATTTGCGAAAGAGATACGACAAGGTAAATCCAGACGGGCATGAGCGCGTTTTGTTGAATGACATCAAAGCCATGCAGTCGCAAGGCTAGTTAGGTGCAGAACTAAACCAAGCCCACTGAAAGGTAAGATGCTCGCTTACGTCTTCTGGCATTGGCCACAATCCACTATCGAACGCCAGCTGTATGAAGATCTTTTAGTGAGCTTTCAACGCACACTGAAATCATACAGACCAGATGGCCTCAAGGAGGCCGCAATCTTTCGGGTCTCACAGATGCCATGGATTGGTCATGACGGCGACGCGTATGAGGAATGGTATCTACTCGAGGATTCGGCTGCACTGGATAGACTCAACCGTGCGGCGGTATCTGGCGCTTGCGAAGAGCCTCACAATCGCGTTGCCATGCAAGCTGCCGGAGGTGTCGCGGGTTTATACCGGCTCCGAACAGGCGAGGAAATCCTGACACACTCGAGGGTCGCTACCTGGTTTACAAAACCGACCGGACTTTCCTACAACCACCTCGAATCCACACTGCAACCTGTGATCTCACCGCCTGGCACTGGTCTGTGGGGCCGGCAGATGACCCTCGGTCCAACACCTGAGTTCTGTATTCACAGTCCGAACGGCGTTCAACTATCCACGGAATACAACGCCGTCTCAATCTCGCAGGAACTGATTTGGTCGGGTCGTACTGATAATCGGTAACGTCTATTAGCTTGTTGAACTAAGCGCTTGCAGCCGGCTCACAGTGTCGACTTTATTCTTAGTTGCGTGGGTGAGCCGCTGAAGCGCAACGTTAGATTGTTCATTTGGTGTTGCCGAAAAACTGCCTTACACTCTCACCCAATTAGCTAGGAGGTCCTCATAATGCACAACGAAGAAATCGAAAGAAAAATGAATTTCATTGTGGAGCAACAGGCCCAGTTCGCTTCTGATATTCAACAGCTGCAGGAATCGCAAACGCGAACGGAGAAAGTTGTCGTCCAAACATCAGAGGCCGTTGCCGTGACTGCTGAGACTGTGGCTCAAATGGGAGACGTCGTCACTCGCCTCGCAAATGTGACGCATGTCGGCTTCACCGAGGTAAACGCCAATCTCAATACCATTGTCGATGCCCAGATTCGCACCGAAGAGAACGTCGCTCGCACTAACGAGAGTCTGACAAACCTTATCGCGGTGGTCGATCGTCGTTTTCGCGAAGAAGATCGAAATGGCAGTAACGCTTGAAATCACGGCGACAGCCCAATTAAGCGCTTTGAGCAGACTGTCGATTAGTTGCCTTTGTCGTTAGTTGCTTGGGGACGCTCCGCGCTCAAGCCAACGTTAGTTCGACGCTCAGCGGACAGTGATCGGAAGCTGCTCGAATGAGACCCTCCGGTTCGCTTATCACTTCACATGCAATTAGCCGTTCCGCAAAGGTCTTCGGCAAGAAAACATAGTCAAGTCGAACACGTCGATCCCACGTCGGAAAGGTATATCCGGGAATGTCTGGATGAAGACCGCGGTACCCATCAACGTAGCCAGAGTCCAACATCAACTGAATGCTTTCTCGTTGAAGTTTTCTTCCACTAATCCAGATCAAACCACGAATCCAAGCCGGCATTCGCTTGATTTCCAAAACCTCACCGGGCGCCAGCGTATTGAAGTCACCAACCAGAACATGAAAGCCTTCCTGGTAACGTTTGATTCCTTCGAGGAGTGAACGAATCTCGCGCGTTCGCTTTCGTTCATCCCACTTTGAAAACCTGGCGCTCAAGTGAAGACCAAAGATTCGTGTTTCAGTTCCTGCCGGAACAATTTCAAGAAAGGAATGCTTGGCGCCTGCCGGATAGTGCCATTCGTGATAACCAATTTCGATCCGGCTCAGGTAGCCAATCGAATGGTCTTTCCGCGCAGCCCAAAATGGTAGTCCCGTCGACTGCGAAAGCCGCTCGATCACTTCCGGGTGAATTGCTTCCTGGAACACGACGATATCCGGAGCAACTTGCGTGATAACTTCTGCAAGCCCCGCTTCACGTCCAAGTCCTCCGAAGCGAATGTTGTAACTCAGCAATTTCAGATTCACGCAGTTTCACCGGGTGGCACAACCACGTAGTACGGCTCACCTAACAAAACGTCGCGAGCAAACAAGACAAGACTCGAGGTCGCTTGAAAGTTTACTGGCCGGCCAACCAGCTGTTGCAGCGATTCGCGCAACGAATTCAGCGTTGGTGCTACCGAGGGATCTTTGTCGCACAACGGTTTTGTGTGAAGAGCTGGAATGTAATAAGCGTCGCTGCCCCAGGCTTCCATCACTGTTTTGCCGACGAGAGTGACATCGAGATCGCTAGTTCCCTTGCCTAGCGAATCAAACGGGGCACTATCTTCGTGACGTGTATTTGTTACCACGCTACCGCGCAGCACAATCCCCGTCCCCTCCGGCAGACCCTGTTGTAGTTTTCGATAAAAGGCTATGAAGAGTCGCTCATCGCCATCGAACCCGAGAGTAATAACACGCGAGCGCACTTCGGCCTCGCTCATTTCGTAAGCATCTTTGGGCATAGTTGTCCCTACCAACCGATTCTAAAAAGTGATCATAAGGGGGCTGTCTAGCGGGAGATTTGGGTCACTACCTCGAAGAACTCTTTCGTTCCTTCACGAATGTTCTTCACTGAGATGCGTTCGTTGTTTCCGTGAACGCCCTCATTTTCCTCGGGGGTCGTGTAAAACGGAACCCAGCCATACGCCGTGATACCGAGTTGGCGATAAAGCTGGCTCTCCGTGTAACCACTCAACATCTTGGTTGTGACTATCGCTTCAGGGTGGTTTGCTTTAGTTACGTCCGAAATCACTTTGAAGAGTTCCGTGTCAACGCGGGAACTGTTTGGTGGTTTGAAGGTGTTGACGTTTTCAACTTTGATTGTCGGATCAGCGATTACGCCTTTCAGAGCCGCCAGGAAGTCTTCTCGGTTTTCGTCCGGAAGTAGTCTAACGTCTAGATTGCAGGTTGCACTATTGGGGATAACGTTGGTTTGCTTACTACCGCTGAGCATAGTCAACGAGATCGTGTTACGGAGGAGAAAGTTGTACTCACGTTCAGCTGTCAGTTCCTTAACAAATGCCGGGTCCTGCAAAGAAGCCCGAATGTTCGCGAACTTTGTGCGCATTGGCTCTGATTGCAAGGGCGCTACGTCTTTAAAGAATTTCTCGACCGCGGGTAACAACTTGATTGGGGTCTCCCAGTTGATGACTCGAGACATCGCGCGCACGAGGCGGTTAGTCGCTGAATCAGAAATCGGACGCGAGCCATGGCCCGGTTGACCCGTGGCGGTTAGTTGCAACCAGAAGGGCGCCTTTTCTGCCACGTCAACACCCACGTATCTCACCGCGCTGCCGTCAAGCAGATTGTCGCCGCCCTCGGTTATCAAAAACTCGGCGTCTTTGAACAGGTCCGACTTGTTGGCAATCATCCAGATTGAACCTTCGTCCTTTACTTCTTCATCGGCAGTTGCGATGAAGATGACGTCGCGAGACAGCTGGATGTTCTGCTGTTTGAGAATGAGCATCGTCATCAAGTGAAGTAGTCCCTCACTCTTCATGTCGAGTGCGCCCCGTCCGTAAATCGAACCTTTTCGTATCTCGGCGGAGAATGGATCAACTTCCCACGCACTTGGATCGGCAGTAACAACATCCATGTGACTTAGGAGGATGATCGGTTTCTTTGTGCCGTTGCCTTTAAGCCTGGCGATAATGTTCGCGCGGGTGGGTTTGTATTCGAAGATTTCGTTTGGAATGCCATTCTCGTCAAACAGCGATTTAAAGAACTTGGCAGTTTCGATTTCGTTGCCGGGAGGATTTGAGGTGTTGATGCGCAGGTATTTCTGCATGAGGTCGACGGCCATGTCCTGGTAATGCGGCCAGTCGATTTTTGGTTGACCGTTTTGTGCGTTGGCAACTGCTGCGCTCAGCAGGAGACACGAAATAGCGAAGGTGCTCGTGAATGTTCTTCTCAACATCGTCAGTATTGTTCCTTCTTCTCCCTACTACCCGTTTACGAGGTTCTGAGGCTCGAAAATAATCGGTTCGCTCTGGCGATGAAGTCAGTACCACTGCGCGGTAGCGTGTGGCTCGCTGAATTTCGAGAACACTATATACAGTCAGAGCCACACGCTACCGCGCAGTGGTACTGACTTCGTAACCAAGGTTGCGGCTGTGCCGCGCTGTGTATCCTCTCAGCTTTGAGGCCATGTCGCTTCACCTATCTCAATTGCAGATCAGCTACCACCGGCACATGATCAGACGCCAACGTTTCAACCACTCTAGCGCTTTTCACTTTGAAAGCATCCGCACGATAAAAGACGTAATCGATGCGTTTGATTGGCTTGTCAGCAGGATAACTAAAACCATCACCCGTTGCGCGGCTCGCAATCCATGAATCGCCAAACTTGCCCAACATCAGCTTGTAAGCATCGCCCGTTGGCTCGTCGTTCATATCTGCCACAACAATCAGCGGACCTTTCACGTCGCTAAGCAACTTCAACATCTGCTCAGTTTCAAATACACGACCGTCTTCATATTGATAGTCCAGATGAGTCGTTACGAAGTGTACCAGTTGCTTATCGACTTCGACTTCAACATGAAGCATCCCACGACGCTCAGCTTCGCGCTTATTTGCAAACATCTGATGGTCGACGTTCCGCAAAAGAAAGCGAGAGAGGATCGCCACACCATATTGGCCGCCCTGAAAGTCGAGATTGTGAGCAAACGCGTAGTCCATGCGTGTCATCTTTGCCAGTTCCGCAATTTCGTCTTTGCCTTCCGTGCGCTTCACACCTCGATCCACTTCCTGCAACCCAACCAAGTCGGGCTTCTCTTTATTGATCACGTCGGC
>Ga0105243_10001951_pt1 | contig 17561 bp, 15 predicted proteins | sample KBSM34metaG_FD_81525 | JGI IMG/M metagenome (GOLD analysis project Ga0105243, IMG submission 81525) | Miscanthus rhizosphere microbial communities from Kellogg Biological Station, Michigan, USA - KBS M3-4 metaG | ecosystem: Host-associated > Plants > Roots > Rhizosphere > Soil | place... | reverse complement strand
TCCTGACCGAGCCCAAGAACGCCCTGGTCAAGCAGTACAGCAAGCTGCTGGCCATGGAAGGCGTGGAGCTGGAGATCCGGCCTGCCGCGCTCAAGGCCATCGCCCGCAAGGCGCTGGCGCGCAAGACGGGTGCCCGTGGCCTGCGCTCCATCCTGGAGCAATCGCTGATCGGCACCATGTACGAGCTGCCCAATGCCGACAATGTCGAAAAGGTGGTGGTGGACGAGTCCACCATCGAAGACGGAAAGGCGCCGCTGCTGGTTTACCGCGAAGCGGCCAAGAAGGCCTGATGCGCCGCCGCCTGCAAAGGTCCGGCAGCGCAAGTCCCTGCGGCACGAAATCCTTTCGGGCCGCAGGGTTGAAATACACCGGTGTGCGGACCATCTTCCGCTGACAAACCGAGGATTCCCATGTCAGGACATACCCCTTTGCCTTCCACCCCCCTAGACCTGGCGCTGCTGCCGCTGCGTGACGTGGTCGTGTTCCCCCACATGGTGATCCCGCTGTTCGTGGGGCGCGCCAAGAGCATCAAGGCGCTGGAGCTGGCCATGGAGGGCGACCGCCGCATCATGCTGGTGGCCCAGAAGACCGCCTCCAAGGACGAGCCCACGGCCGCTGACATGTTCGATGTCGGCTGCGTCTCCACCATCCTGCAGATGCTCAAGCTGCCCGACGGCACGGTCAAGGTGCTGGTCGAAGGTCAGCAGCGCGCGCTGGTCAAGCAGGTCATGGACGAAGAGACCCACTTCGTGGGCTCCGTCGTGCCCGTGGCGCCCGAGGCCGAAACGCACAAGCCCAGCGAGATCGAGGCCCTGCGCCGCGCCGTGACGCAGCAGTTCGACCAGTACGTCAAGCTCAACAAGAAGATCCCGCCCGAGATCCTCACCTCCATCGCCAGCATTGACGATGCCGGCCGCCTGGCCGACACCATTGCCGCGCACCTGCCGCTCAAGCTTGAGAACAAGCAGGCCGTGCTCGACCTGGTTGACATCAAGGAACGCCTGGAAAACCTCTTCGAGCAACTGGACCGCGAAGTCGACATCCTCAACGTCGACAAGCGCATCCGCGGCCGCGTCAAGCGCCAGATGGAGAAGAACCAGCGCGACTTCTACCTGAACGAGCAGGTCAAGGCCATCCAGAAGGAACTGGGCGAGGGCGAAGACGGCGCCGACATCGAAGAGATCGAAAAGAAGATCAAGCTGGCCCGCATGCCCGCCGAGGCGCGCAAGAAGGCCGAGGCCGAGCTCAAGAAGCTCAAGCTCATGTCGCCTATGTCGGCCGAAGCCACCGTGGTGCGCAACTACATCGACGTGCTCACGGGCCTGCCCTGGAGCAAGAAGACCAAGATCAAGCACGACCTGGCCAATGCCGAGGACGTGCTCAATGCCGACCACTTCGGCCTCGAAAAGGTCAAGGACCGCATCCTGGAATATCTTGCTGTGCAGCAGCGTGTGGACAAGGTCAAGGCGCCCATCCTGTGCCTGGTCGGACCTCCGGGCGTGGGCAAGACCTCGCTGGGCCAGTCCATCGCCAAGGCCACGGGCCGGAAGTACGTGCGCATGGCGCTGGGCGGCATGCGTGACGAGGCGGAAATCCGCGGCCACCGCCGCACCTACATCGGCGCCATGCCGGGCAAGGTGCTGCAAAGCCTGGACAAGGTCGGCACGCGCAACCCGCTGTTCCTGCTGGACGAAATCGACAAGCTCGGAATGGACTTCCGTGGCGACCCGTCGAGCGCCCTGCTGGAAGTGCTGGACCCCGAGCAGAACCACACCTTCGGCGATCACTACGTCGAGGTGGACTTCGACCTCAGCGACGTGATGTTCGTGGCGACCTCCAACTCCATGAACATCCCGCCCGCGCTGCTGGACCGCATGGAAGTGATCCGCCTGTCGGGTTACACCGAGGACGAAAAGGTCAACATCGCCATCCGCTACCTGCTGCCCAAGCAACTCACCAACAACGGTGTGAAGGACGGCGAAATGCAGGTCGACGAGTCCGCCATCCGCGACATCGTGCGCTACTACACGCGTGAAGCCGGCGTGCGCTCGCTGGAACGCGAGCTCTCCAAGATCTGCCGCAAGGTGGTCAAGGGACTGCAGCTCAAGAAGCTGGAGCCCACCGTCGTCGTCAATGCCGACAACCTCACCGACTACCTGGGTGTGCGCAAGTACAGCTACGGCCGTGCCGAGCACAACAACCAGGTCGGCCAGGTCGTGGGCCTGGCATGGACCGAGGTCGGTGGCGACCTGCTGACCATCGAGGCCGCCATCATGCCCGGCAAGGGCGTGATCTCGCGCACCGGCTCCCTGGGCGATGTGATGAAGGAATCCGTGGAAGCCGCCCGCACCGTGGTGCGGAGCCGCTCGCGCATGCTCGGCATCAAGGACGAGGCCTTCGAGAAGAAGGACATCCACGTGCACGTGCCCGATGGCGCCACGCCCAAGGACGGCCCCAGCGCGGGTGCGGCCATGACGACGGCCTTCGTCTCTGCGCTGACCGGTATCCCGGTGCGTGCCGATGTCGCCATGACTGGCGAGATCACGCTGCGCGGTGAGGTCACCGCCATCGGCGGCCTCAAGGAAAAGCTGCTGGCGGCCCTGCGTGGCGGCATCAAGACGGTGCTGATCCCCGAAGAGAACGTCAAGGATCTCCAGGAGATCCCCGACAACGTCAAGAGCGGCCTGGAAATCATCCCCGTCAAGTGGATCGACCAGGTCCTCAAGGTGGCGCTGGAGCGTGTGCCCGAGCCCTTGTCCGAGGAGGAGGCCGCAGCGCCGCCGCCAGCGGAATCCAAGCCTGTGGAGCCAGCCGTCAAGCACTGAAGATGAAAAAATGTAGCGTTTTTCCTGAACCCTCCAAGAACTACGCTACAATTCATCCCATCGCAGCAAACGACGTTGTAGAATGTCAGGCTTCGGTAGAAATGCGGGAATAGCTCAGTTGGTAGAGCGCAACCTTGCCAAGGTTGAGGTCGACGGTTCGAACCCGTTTTCCCGCTCCAGATTTTGAACATGCTTTCGGGTGTGTTCGGTTCTGGTGGCGGTTGGCTGCCAGAATGGATGATTCAAGCGGGAATAGCTCAGTTGGTAGAGCGCAACCTTGCCAAGGTTGAGGTCGACGGTTCGAACCCGTTTTCCCGCTCCAGTTTTGGATGTGCCTAGTGCACATCCGATTCAGGTGACGGTTGGTTGCTTGAATTTTTGCGGGAATAGCTCAGTTGGTAGAGCGCAACCTTGCCAAGGTTGAGGTCGACGGTTCGAACCCGTTTTCCCGCTCCAGTTTTAAAAACTGCAGCAATGCTGCATGTTTGATAGTGATCTTGGCGCGATAGCAAAGCGGTTATGCCCCGGATTGCAAATCCGGTTAGACCAGTTCGACTCTGGTTCGCGCCTCCAAGAATATTAAAAAAAATCAAGCACTTATAAGGCCCCTCGGGGCCTTTTTTCATTTCTGGTCCGCCTCAGTTTGGACTCAATCGACCTCAAACCGCGCCGAAACTGCGGTCGAACCACGCCTAATCTTCCAAGTTTGTCGATGAGGTGAGTACACTCCGCCCGAGCATCAATGGGAGGTGAGAGTGTCGAGTGTGCGCAAGACGCCCCGCGGGCGCTATGAGCTGACTATCCGCAGCAAGCTGCTGCCCAAGCCCGTCTATATGACGTTCGATGATCAGGCTGAGGCCCAGCAGTACGGCCAGCAGGTCGACCAGCTGCTCGCTGCCGGCGTGGTGCCGGCTGGCCTGGTGCAGCAGACGGCTTCAGTCCCGAAGTCCAATGAGCGGCTGCGATTCGTGCTGGTGGCCTGGATCAATACAGGCCAGCCGGCTGCCACCGATATCCCGGTCCTCGAGCTGCTGGTCGGCGAGGTGGGCAAGGTGCTGATCGCCGAACTGACATACAAATGGGCCGAGGCCTGGGTGCGCAGCCTCAAGCTGGAGCGCAACTTCTCCCCGGGCACCATCCGCAAGCGCGTGGGTTCCCTATCCCGTTGTCTGGACTGGTGGCTGCGGCAGCATCCCGATGCCATGGTGGGCAACCCGCTGCGCCTGTTGCCGAAGGGCGCTGCCACATACACGCTGAAAGACCGGGCCGACATCGAGGCGCTCAACGCTGCGGCCGGCAACCGTGCAAAGCCCAAGGTGGCGAAGGAGGATATCCAGCGCGAGCGGCGGCTGCTGCCTGGCGAGCTGGAGCGCATCGAGCGGGTGCTGGCTGGCGAGCGGCGACCGGACCGCGAGCGCACCATCAAGCTGGACGACGCGCCAGCCCTGCGCGCCATGTTCCTGCTGATCCTCTACACCGGGCTGCGGCTGCGCGAGGCCTACACGCTCCAGCTTGGGCAGTTCAGCCTAGCGACGCGGGTGATCCGGGCGAAGGCCAGCAAGCAGTGGCACGGTAAGGTCAAGTACCGCGAGGTGCCCATGCGGCCGGAGTTGTTTGGCGTGCTGGAGGCATACCTGCAGGCCTTGCCGGACGAGGGCGAGCAGCAGCTGGCCTTTCCCTGGTGGAATGGTGACGAGGATGCCCAGGAGCTGGCCAGGGTCTCGTCGCGGCTGTCCAATCGGTTCGCTGGTCTGTTTGGCTATGCGCAGTGCGATGGGCTGACAGAGCACGACCTGCGGCATGAGGCGACGTGCCTGTGGTTCGAGATGCGCACCAAGACGGGGGACTGGATGTTCCGCGAGGCAGAGGTCCATCGCATCATGGGTTGGGCGCCGGGTAGCAAAATGGCTCAGCGGTATGCTAGCTTTCGAGCAGAAGATTTAGCAGCACGGATGTTCAGTTAGATTGCAGAATCTCTGATTGATCTGTTTGTTCTTATCGACATGTAGCTCGTTCATAGATGCGTTGTGGATAAGTTTTTTCCTGCCGTCGATTTTGCATGCCGGTGTGAATTTTTCAACCGCGTGATCACAGAAGACATTTGCTGGGTACTTCGAAGGCTGTTGACCCTTCGGAGTTGCTACATCAATGCAACGCACAGTTCAGTCATGTTGGGTGCAGGCATACTCTTCGCACTAGTCTGTACTGGACAAGTGTCTTAATTTTTGTAAACATTGGTATTCCAAACTACTTGAGGAAAGCTGGAGCATGAAAATAGAAAATGAAAGCCTTTTTCGTCACAGTCTAACTAATGGTATAAACTTATTTTTAGGGGCTGGATTCTCTGTTTACGCAAAAGGCGATGGGAAAAACCTTCCTGCTGGAAATGCATTGAGAGATGAGGTTATTGATGAATTCAATAGGCCCAAGCCATCTTCTTTAAATCTTTCGCAAATTTGTCAGATAATATCCAGTACAAAGAGAGATGCTCTAAATGATTTTTTTCTAAATCGTTTTACTGTTGATTATGTTGCTCCTGAGTATAAAAATCTAGAAAGGGCTAAGATAAAATCAATATTTACTACAAATATTGATGATTTAATATTTAAGATATTCGCAGATAGCGATAAATATTATATTAATGATATTCTTCTGCGTGGTCCTGTTATATCTGGAGTGACAGCAATAGATTTCATTGCTCTTCACGGCAATGTAGCATATGGAAGTGGGAAATACGACTTTTCGCCTATTGAAATATCATCAAGTTTTGATAGGGATAAAGATAAATGGTTTTCTTTTACAAATAGAATCCAACATACACCGACGTTGTACTGGGGATATCGAGTGGAGGATGCCGGGGTTCTGCAGGCTTTATCAAAGCACTCCGCAAATGGTAGAAGCAATGCAGAGTCTTGGATTGTCTTGCGTAGTGAAGAAGCTGAGTCTATTGAATATTATGGATCTCTAGGGTTTCAGATAATTATTAGCGAAACACTGGAGCTTCTTAAGTATATTGGGCAACTCCCTGTTAAAAAAAATTCGGGAGCTTCGAAATCTCTTCTAATCAAGAATTTTCCAGAATATAGAATACCGCAATTAACGAATGTTCCAGTTCGATCATTGAGTGAGTTTTATCTAGGGGCGGAGCCAACTTGGTATGATGTGTTTTCTGGGAAAATCTATGAGACAAGTCAATTTACTACAGCAAAAAATGCTATTGCAGGTAGCAAGAACGTAGTGCTTACTGGAGCTGCAGTTACCGGTAAGACAACTCTTCTTAAACAGCTTGCAACTAGGCTTACTGATTTTGGTACTAATATTTATATTGAGGAGATTACTCCGGAAAAGGCCGCGTTGCTGGTGAAGGATATTGATGTTGAAGGGCGACCTGTTATACTCTTTATAGATAATGTCGCAGATGCATCAGAGGCGATCAAGTTAATCGCTAGTAGCGAAAATATAAAGATAATTGCTGCCGAGCGTGATTACATATTCGATAGTGTTGCGCATAGATTCCCATCTTCAAAATTTAAGGTTATTGATGTTTCGGGGCTGACGGCAATTGATGCTCAAGCAGTTCAAGAAAGAATACCTGTTGATATTCAGAGAAAAACATTTGATTATCAAGAGGATGAGCTTGCTTCAGGTGCAGCACCCACATTTTTTGAGGTAATAACCTCGACTATTTTAGAAAATTCATTGGTTGATAGATTCATTGACGCTGTTAATGAATTTAGAGTAACTAGTCCAGTTTCTCACGACATATTGCTGGCAGCTTGTTACTGCCATCATTGTCGGATTCCGCTTTCCACTGACGTTGCAACAGCACTATGTAGGTCATATGAATACTCTGTAGTGGAAATTCTTGAATTGTTCGCGAGTATGGATACTCTATTGTCCGCGTATGAAGGAGCTATGGCGGAGCATAAAGAAGACTACTATATTCCACGCTCTAGACAAGTTGCGGAGGCTGTGCTTTGGAAAATTCCTTCACGCGAATTAAAGAGATTTCTTTTGATTTTCCATCAAGAGATTTCGCCAATGCGTATTGGTCGATACGATGTTTTCCGGCGAGCCGCTTTTGACGCTAAGTTGATTGGTCGAGCTTTCCCAAAGTGGGAGGAGGGCTTGAAATTTTATGAAGAGGCCTCGCACCGAGATACATCCTACTCACTAAAGCAGCAAGGTGCTTTGTATCTTTCTCAAAAGCGTAATTTTGAATTGGCATTTAACTGGATTGACGATGCTCGCTCGATGGCTCGTAAGAATAGCTTTGCTATTAGAAATTCTTATGCTGTAATTTTGTTTGATGCTAATTATCAGAAAATTTCGAGCGATGAGGTTAGGCAGACTCTTGATGAAAGCATGGGCATCTTGAAGTCTTGCTACAATCAAGATCATCGAAAAGTTTATCATGCAAAAATTTTTGCTGAACAAGCGCTGAAATACACAACCAAGTATCCTGAATCAGCTAATACTCGTGATTATTTGGAATCAAGTAAAGAGTGGTTGAACAAGGAGCTTGAAAAGAGGGTGGGCGATAGAAGAATGCTTCAACTTCGATCTCAGGTTTTAAGGGCATTGAAAGGTATAGGTAGATAACACTGCGGATCATTTTGGCAGGACGGGGAGTAACGGCGGTATACGTCGTTTTCTCCCGCGCTTCCTGGATGTAATCTCGTTCAGTAGCACAACAGGTGCTTCTAGGCTTAATCTTTCAGGTTTTGCTTCAATTTCACTGCCAATTAGTTGTGGTTCGTCAACTGTAAATGCATGGTGCGCGCGCCTGATGGCAGATTCCTCTCGTGCCTTTTCATTCAATCGCTCAAATAAGGCTTGGCGAGGGATGATCCATCCTCGTCCAACTTTTACCCCAGGTAAATCGCCGGTGGTAAGACGCGCGGCGGCAGTCTCCTTATCGCAGGAGAATAGTTTGGCTAAATCATCTACTGTGAGAATTTCGGCTTCCGCACGTGTCATTGTGTGGCCTCCTGCGGTTCAGTATTGAAGAGTTCCAGCTCGGTGTAGTCGGCGCTCAGTTCCCAACATTTGGCCGAGGCCATGGCCTCGTCGCCTAGGGACAGTGAGGAGTCGATGGGCAGCTCGACCATCCAGGCGCGGTCGCCCATGGGCTGGATGGCGACGGCCAGGCGGCCCCTGGTGGGCAGCAGCTTCTTGCCTGGGCCACGCAGGTCCACGCGGATACGGACCTGCTGTATCGGCTCGATGGCGTTGGGGCTGGTGACCTCGGCTGTGGCCATCGCATCCGCGATCGCGCGGGCGGCTTCTGCGGCTGTGGCTTTGCCTTTCTTCAGCTTGGGGCTGGCCTTGCCTTTGGGCGCTGCCTTGTCGGCGCGCGTGGCAGCCTCGGCTTTCATCTCGTCCTGCACCTGGCTTCGGATCGAATGGAGATCCACATCGGCCAGGTCCACCAAGTCCTCGAGGAGTGGCTCGCCGTTTTCCAGTCCGATGGTGCAGCCCATCATGAGCATGTACTGGATCTGCGCGGGCAGAGCCTGCTCGGCCAGATCCTCCAGAGCATTTTCGAGGTCCAATTCTGCACGGCCATCTTTGCCGTCGACCTGGAACATCCGATGCAGGAGTGGAGGGGGGACCTCGACGGCCAGCAGCTTCAGGATCTGCAGGGCAATGCGGCTGGGGATGTGGTCCAGCCCTTCGGGTGGACAGCGCAGGAGCCCGTCGATCGTTGCCTCGGCCGCACGCTCGCGCCAGCGGATTTCGTACTCGCGTTGCAGCGCTTCCCGCGTGGGCTCGGCTGGCTTCTCGGCCTGCGCCTTGACGGCGGCCTGGCGCTCTCCCTTGACCTTAACGGCCGCGCTGGCAGTGTGTGTGGGCACGGCCTCCACCAGGTTGCCGCTGGGCGACTCGATCAGCACCACGCTGGCGGCCGGCACGTCCTGGCCCAGCACCTGGCGCATGGGCGCGCTGCTGCCCTGGCTGGGCTTGTCCAGCAGCAGGTAGCCGCGGGGTGCGCCGTTCTCGCTGGGCATGATGTCGCGGGCCTGGCGGCCGGTGATGATCTGCTGGCCGCGCTGCTGGGCCTGGGCCTTCATGCGCTCGAAGTGGGCGTCCTTCTTTTCTGCGAAGCAGGCGGTGTCGGTACAGACGTCTGCATCGTTCTTATCCCACAGCTCGGGCGACGCGCCGGTGTGCTTTGGGCAGACCGAGCACGCGCCGGCGGCCGGGCACAGCGTGGCATCGTCCAGCGCGAAGGGGGCCTGGTCCAGCTTGAGCATGTAGCTGCGCCGTGCCAGGTCCAGAGCGCTGCGATAGCTCATGGGGCCGCCTTCAGGGCCGCCCGTGAGCACGCGCTTGGTGTATTCGGTCTGGATGGCCTCGGTAGGGTGCTGGGCCACCAGCAGGGCCACGCTGCGTGTCAACGTGCGCGCGGCCAGGGCGGCTGTGGCCTCGGGGCACAGCGTGAGCAGGCGCAGCGATTCGAACACGTGGGTGCGGCTCTTGTGCAGGGCTTCGGCAGCACCGTCGATCGAGAGGCCATGATCCAGGGTCAGGCGCTGCACGCCCAGCGCCTCCTGCAGGGGCGTGAGGTCGCTGCGGTGCAGGTTCTCGATCAGCTGCATCAGCAGCGCGTGCATGTTGTCCGCGTCGCGCTCGATGTAGGGCACAGCGCGCAGGCCCGCGATCTGGGCGGCGCGATACCGGCGTTCGCCGGCGATGATTTCGTGCGTGGCGCGGCGTGTGGCTTCGTCCTCGAAGGTGTCCTGCAGGCGCTCGGCCGGCAGGCGGCGCAGCAGCAGGGGCTGCAGCACGCCGTACAGCTTCATGGTGGCGGCCATGTCGTGCAGAGCATCGTCCTCGACCACCCTGCGATTCGTGCGGCTGGGCGCGATCTGGGCAATGGGCAGCGTGGGGTGCACGATCGCACTGGCGTCAGCGCTGTCCTCGCGCTCGGCCTGCACGACCTCGAAGGCATCCATGGGCAGGTTGACCAGGCTGTCGCCCACGGCGATCTGGTACTGGCGCCCGCCGGGCGTCTTGCCGATCACCTTGCCGCGCCGGCCGGCCTGTGGATGCGGCTTGCCGCCCTTGCCTGTGGCCTCGGCGCTGATCACCACTTCGCGCTGGATCAATGGGTCTTTACTTTTGGGAGCCACGGCTGGCCTCCTTTTCGTTGAGTTGCTGCACGCGCTGAGCGGCGACCTTGCGGCGCGCATCGAGCAGCTCGGTGGGCATGGGGTCGAATTGATCGCACTGCGTTGTGGCCGCGAACGTGTGGCCTGGTGCGTACCGCTTGCCGCAGTGCGCGAAGCCCAGGCGCACCATGCGGGCGTCGCTGGTGTCGGGCTGCCAGTGCGAGCAGGCCCTGCAGGCGGGCCGGCTCATGAGTGCCTGCGGGGATACACACGCTTGCCGCTGATCAGGCTGGGCAGCTTGAAGGCCTCCATGGCGCCCGGGCGCACGGACGGCTGCAGCTCCGTCGCCACCAGGTTGCCCTTGGTTGTTGTTGCCCTGATGGGTTGTTCCCGCTCAGGGGTGGTCACGCGCTCGCGCCCTACGCTTCGACAGTCTCGACGAGGTGCGGCGCATGGCACCTTCCGCGCTGGAGGATCTGGACTGGCAATCCGTCTATGAACGGCCAGAGCTGAGCGTGCGGGCGGCCATCATCAAGCTGCGCGGCTGCGATGCTCGCCCGCAGGCTTTGTCGCCGGGCCTCGACGCGCTGGTGCGCGTGGCCTTCTGCGACGCGGCCTACAACGGCGGCTGGAGCCACCTGCAGCAAGATCGCCAGCTGTGCGCCATGCAGCGAGGTTGCGACGCCGACCAGTGGTTCGGCCACGTCGAGCTGCACAGCGTCAAGAGCCGCGAGAAGTGGCAAGGCTACGGCCAAAGCGCCTACGACATCAACCGCGAGCATGGGCGCAACACCGTGCCGCTGTATTCCCGGCGCATGAAGTACTTGCCGTGGCTTGGGGTGTAGCCATGCTCGAAGCCATCAAGTCCAAAGCCTGGCAGGCCGGCGCCCTGGTGCTGGCAGTGCTGCTGGCCCTGCAGACTTGGCGCCTGCACGGCGAGCAGCTCGCCCACCAGCGCCTGATCGCGGTCCAGGCCCAGCAGGTGGCCGGCCAGGCCGTCGCGGGCCTGACCCTGGAGCGAAAGCTCGCCACCGCCGAATCTACCCACGCAACGAAAACCCAGGAGGCATCCGATGCATTCACTCAGGTCCGCCCTGCGCGCGACGCTGTTGTGCGCGCTGATCTCGACCGTGTTGAGCGGTTGCGCCTCGCCGCCGAACGCAGCGCAGCCACAGCCCGGGCGCAAGCCCAGGCCAACGCCGCTGCCAGCCGCGATCTTGCAGATCGATACGGCGCCCTCGCTCAGCACGTTACAAGCGGGGCAGCAGTGGTTGCAGAACTCCGAGCGGATCTTGCAAAGCGAGACGACGAGGTAGTGCTGATGCGCACACAGATGGACGTCGACCGCAAATTGCTAGCGCCCTAGACCAAACGACTACTAGCTATTGAGAGAGCTCCTCGACACCCATCCCCGATTGGTGCTGCTGCCCGGCGTGCTAGACTTCGCGCCCGCTCGGTGTCGCTTGCTAGACCTTAAAGAAAGATGCCTTGTGTCATGACGCCGCTTCAACGCTCTCGACTTATTGCACGGATGTTCTCTAGGCCTGTCTTGGAGAGCATGGCACGTTCTGGGTCAGTCTCTTCTGTAGTTGAGAGTTTCGCAAAGCTTGGAGTTGTTCCTCGCACCACTGGCGAAACTGTTGGTGATCTTTTTGATGCGGGCTTCAAGGAAATTGGTCGATGGTATCGGTGTGAGTACTATTACAAAGCGGTCATAGCAAATCGATTGGTTTATGGGCGTCATAGTCCGAAAACCTCCAGCCTTGCAATCGAGCAAGGTGTCCATGACTCTATAGTGGACGCAGTGGTTTTCAATGGAACATCGACGGCTTATGAGATCAAGACAGAATTCGATAGTCCTGCTCGGTTGACCACTCAAACGCCGGCATATCTGCGTGCCTTTGATAAGGTAAATGTCGTCACCGACCCTCACAACGGTGAACGCTACAAGCAGGTGCTTGATCCGCGTGTGGGCGTCCTGGTGCTGAATCGCGATAACTCCCTTACAGTACTGCGACCGGCGGTAAGCGATGTCTCCCGCATAGAGCCAGCTGTTGTTTTCAGGATGCTGCGACGGTCTGAGTACATGAGCGCTGTGCAGTCCATCTGTGGACCGCAGCCTGAACTTCCCAATGGAATGCTGGACGCTCACTATCGTAGTCTCTTCAGCGGCTTTACGAGTGAGCAGGCTCATAGGGTGCTGATCGCTGCGATGCGAGCGCGTACTACTGGATCTGGGGTCGTCTCTTACTTGCGTGCGCTTCCTACTAGTCTGCGCGCTTTGGGTTATGCGGCACCCCTCACGCTGCCCCAGCGCGTACGTTTGTTGGATTGTCTTCAAACCGTCTTTTAGGCGGGTGCCTCAATACTGATTATCGCTTCTCATTAGTGATGGTTTCCATTTGTTGCAAGTTCGTGCACAATGCGCATCATCTGCAAACTCTGGAGTGAGGTCGATGTATTTTCCATATTTGTATGGGCGCCAGTCGGAGCTGCTCGCGGTCTCATCGATGCTCAAGGACCATCGTTCCTTAGACAGTTTCTTGCCTGTTATCGAGCCAGTTGTTGGCAAGACTAATGGTATTGTCAAGCTGCTTGAGGCCTATGGAAAAAAGGGTAAGCAACTCGGGGTCGTGGTAAACCCGAATAAATATGAGCTTGCAGGTTCGGCAAATTCCAAGCCATGGGCAGGTACAGTGTGGCCTGTGGTTTTGGCTAATAAATCCATCCTTCCCGTGTTGCGCTATGAACAGGGGGTGAGCTTCGCACACATCAAGGATTTCCTAAAGAAATGTGCGAAACGCGACGTCGCTTTAGCGTACGCCAGTGCCGGACTACTTGATGTTGAATTCAAGGAGCTCGCCAAGTTGGAGCAAGTTCGTTTCCATATCATCTTGGATGAAGATAAAGCTCATCATCGCTACGGCCTCCTGCCAACAGCTAAATTAGTTCATATAGATGATAGGTTTAAGAAGCTCACACGTAATGCGGATTACGGAGGGCCTGAATTCTTTTCTCGACAGCATAGAACGTTCCTTAAGCAAGGAATTGCAGGGTTTGGCGACTACTGTTCGCTAGGAAAGGGTCTCGCTGTAGGAGGGGGTAAGGTGGCCGCTGTAGCCATACATGCTGCATATATGAACGAGGACAAGGATGCTTGGATGGAGCACTTTGTGTCGACCGACAAGGACATGCTTGTTGGAAGCCCTGGGGAAAAATTCCTGCAGGCCGCAAAGAAGTTGGATGCAGCGGCAAAAAAGCGACCGTTGCAGTTTGGTAGCAACTTTGCTCTTGACAAGTTTGCGGAGCATGTGGCAAATCGCCACTATCCGGGCCTGGGTAAGAACAAGGAGCTACAAATCGCTCACCATATCTGCTTCAAGTTGGACGCTGTGGCTGGTAAGTTGTAGACGATGCGCGCGGTTTTGCAAGGTTTGCTTCTAAGTTGTTGATTTTAGATGGATGGCTTAAATGCAAATCCGGTTAGACCAGTTCGACTCTGGTTCGCGCCTCCAAAAATTCATTGCAGACACAGTGTTCAAAAGGCCCCTCGGGGCCTTTTTCTTTTTCTGCATCACGGATCGTTGTTGGTCCTTGGTGCCATGTCTCCGCAGCGGCCTCGACTTGGCTGGCGCATCTTCTTCTCTTCCGATTCAGTGCGGTGGCAGTGCTTCACGCTCTGTGCATCGAGAGCATGGCTGCATGCCTGTTTTGGTCATTCATCGCTGATTTGGTGAATTCAATTGTTTCCATTTGTTTTAAGTGAACAGTCGTCATTGAAATTTGGCATTGTTGTCCATTGAGAAATTGCAAGAAATTGCAAGAAATTGCAAATGGGTTGCCATTGCCGGTAGATTGAATTGGGGGGTCGTGGATATGATGCGCGCTTCATTTATCGGGAGGGATTATGAAGATCAAGCTATTGACGGCGATTGTTGCCAGCGGCGTGGTGCTGGCGGGCTGTAAAACCATGGAGTCTGCCGATGTGGGCGGGTTGCTGGATTCGGGCTCCACGGCCATGAAGGCCATGACGCTCACGGATGACGACGTGGTTACGCTGTCCAATGATTCCTGCGCAGCCATGGATGCCCAGAACAAGGTGGCAGATGCAAAGAGCAAGTACACGCTGCGGCTGAACAAGGTGATTGCCGGCATGCCGCAGGCTGTCAATGGGAAGAAGGCTGTCTATAAGGTCTATATGACGCAGGACGTGAATGCCTGGGCCATGGCCAATGGCTGCATCCGTGTCTACAGCGGCCTGATGGATCTGATGAACGATGACGAGCTGCGTGGCGTGATTGGCCATGAGATCGGGCACGTGGCACTGGGTCACAGCAAGAAGCGCATGCAGACGGCCTATGCGGCGTCGGCTGCACGCTCTATTGCGGCCAATAGCGGCAATTCGGCGCTGGCCTCGCTGTCGCGTTCGCAGGCGGGTGATCTGGGTGAGAAGTTCATCAATGCCCAGTTCTCGCAGTCGCAGGAATCGGCGGCCGATGACTACTCCTTCGATCTGCTCACGGAAAAGAAGATGAGCCGCCAGGGGCTGGTCACATCGTTCCAGAAGCTGGCCAAGCTCAGCGCTGGCAGCGGCGGCAGCTCCATCCTGAGCTCCCATCCGCCGTCCGAACAGCGGGCCAAGCGCATGCAGGATCGCATCGACGGCAAGTAGGCGTCGACGGTGAAGCAGCCTGCCGCAGCAAAGTGCAAGGCGGGCTGCGATCTGCCTTGGTGCAGATTTTTTGCGGGCTTCTTCCGAAGCACCAAAAATCTGCGCTAGAATTCAAGTCTGCTCTGTGAAGCGCACAGCTTTACAGATACGCGGGAATAGCTCAGTTGGTAGAGCGCAACCTTGCCAAGGTTGAGGTCGACGGTTCGAACCCGTTTTCCCGCTCCAATTCAGAAAAAAGGGAAGCGGTAACGCTTCCCTTTTTCGTTGGTGCTGCAGTTGCAGGTGTGAGCAGTTCGCGCTGACCTGTGACGCTGCGGTGCAGGGCCCCGATGGTGAAATTGGTAGACACTGCGGACTTAAAATCCGCCGCTTCCGAACAGGGGCGTGCCGGTTCGATCCCGGCTCGGGGCACCACAACCCAATATGTACTAGGCATTGTTGCTATCTATACGGTAGCGGGTTCAAGCAGCCAAGGCGCCTGCTGTTCCGCAAATTCAGGCGTCGTGCCGCAACGTGCATCGACGGTCCTGCCCGCTTGCTGCGCTGCACGGTGTCCATGCGTTGCCAAGACCTTGCCCGTTGGCATAACGTGCGAGAATCCATTCATCAGGCCCCGGGCTGCTTGCCTGGATGGCGCGGCTCGGGCAGACAGTGATGGCGATGCCTGCATGCGTTCCGTTGACGTTGATCGTGGCACATGGTGCGGCGTGACAGGTGTGGCCAAACTCATCCCAGACGAGAACATGTCGAATTACAACGCTCCATTTGAAATCCACGTGCACGGCCAAGTGCTGCTGCGCCCCGACACGACCTACGAGCAGTTGCAGGAAGCGCTGGGTCCGCTGTGGAAGTATGCGGGGGCCCGTTCCCTGGCCGATGGCGCTGGCAGCGTCTATGAGGAGGAGCCTGGCATCCAGTTCGATACCAAGGAGCGCCTGCTCCAGGTGTGCTGGACCGTGCGTGGTGACGAGGATTTCCGCCAGTCGCTGGACGACATGTGCATGGGCATCAATGAGCTGGCCGAGCAGGGCGCGGCCATCGAGGTGACCTTCTACGACACCGAGTTCGACGAGGAAGAGGAGTCCGAAGAGGCCGAGTCGCGCGACGACTTCGTCATGCTCTTCGTGGGCCCGACGCCCGCGGCCATCATGCAGGTGCAGCGCGACCTGCTGGTGCAGGACGTGGTCAACCTGATGGAGCGCCATTTCGACGGCTCCGAGCTGGGTGGCGTGGTGCAGGAGATCGACAAGCTGTTCTCCCAGCGCTTCGACGCCCTGGTCAGCTCGCTGGAGATCGGCAAGCCGCCGCGCGGCATGGGCGGATCGGGTTCGGGCCACGGCGGCAACCGCCGCCCCCGCCACCTGCATTGAGCGCAAGGCGCTGCCCCGCGCAGCGTACAGCCATGGCGGCACAGGCCAGCACGCCCAAGTATTCCGGAGCAGTCACCGAGACCGTGCGCCGCCAGCGCGAGCAGCGGCGCGAGGTGGCCGGTGGCGCGCTGCCGCTTCCCTACCTGTCCGCCTACCCGGCCGCGCTGCAGTCACAGGTGCGTGGCTGGCTGGCCGATGACAAGGCCGAGGTCTGGCTGCTGCGCAAGCATCCCGAGGCCCATGCCGTGCGCACGGACAAGAGCCTCTATGACTACGTGGATGGCCTCAAGGGCCGGCACATGCGCAATGCCGGCACGCTGAACAAGGTGGCCTACGACGGCCGCATCCACGTGGTCCACAACGCCCTGGGCCTGCACACGCGCCGCACCGTGGTGCAGGGAAGCCGCCTCAATGCCCGGCATGAGATCCGCATCGGCGCACTGTTCAAGCAGGCGCCCGAGGCTTTCTTGCGCATGATCGTCGTCCACGAGCTGGCCCATCTGCGCGAGCCCGACCACGACAAGGCTTTCTACCAGCTGTGCACCCACATGGAGCCCGACTACCATCAGCTGGAGTTCGAGCTGCGCCTGTACCTGAGCTGGATGGACCACTCGGGCCGGCGCCTGTGGCAGGCGCAGCCCTGATTCAAGCGGCCGCTGGGACGGCGCTGGATTCTCCGACCTGAACGGACGAGCAGCATTGCGCAGGCAGCTCCAGCCAGCGCGATGCGGCCGATTGCAGGGCCTGCAGCGATCCCGTGGTCATCAACTGGACCTGGCCCTCTGCCGCGGGCAGGGGGCCTGATTCGCTGGCCAGGGTGCCCAGGCGGTCCAGCACGCGCCGCGTCTGGCGGGCTACCGGGGCACCTGTGTCGATGAACTGGATGTCCGGCCCCAGCAGTGTGCGCAACTGCTCGCGGGCGAATATGTAGTGGGTGCAGCCCAGCACCAGGGAATCCATCTCACCCGTCTTCTGTCCGAAGCTGCCCAGGGCATTCACATACCTGGCGCACAGTTGCGCGACCTCGGTGGCCATGGGGTCGGCGGGAACGGGTTGCTCCGTGCTTTCCTCGATGGCCTTGGCCAGTCCGTCGCAGGGCTGGACATGGAATTGAACGCGCTGGCCATGGTCGGCCACCAGGCGTGCAAAGCGTGCGCTGCTCACCGTGCCGCGTGTGGCCATCACGCCCACGTGGCCGGTCTGGCTCGACAGCGAGGCGGGCTTGATGGCGGGCTCCACGCCGATCAGGGGCAGTTCGGGCATTTCGGCGCGCAGCATGTCCACGGCCGCTGCCGTGGCTGTGTTGCAGGCGATCACCAGTACCTTGATCTGGTGCTGCTCGCGCAGATGGCGCGCAATGGTGCGCGTGCGCTGCTGAACGAAGGCATCGCCACGCGCATCGCCATAGGGAGCATTGCCGCTGTCGGCAAGGTAGACGAAGCGCTCATGCGGCAGTTCATGGCGCAGCGCCTGCAGCACGCTGAGGCCGCCGATGCCGCTGTCGAAGACGCCGATGGGAGAGGCCGGGGAGGTCATGTGGAGATGCGGATAAAGGCTTTTGGAGGCGGCGCCCAGTATG
>Ga0105243_10001949_pt1 | contig 17561 bp, 14 predicted proteins | sample KBSM34metaG_FD_81525 | JGI IMG/M metagenome (GOLD analysis project Ga0105243, IMG submission 81525) | Miscanthus rhizosphere microbial communities from Kellogg Biological Station, Michigan, USA - KBS M3-4 metaG | ecosystem: Host-associated > Plants > Roots > Rhizosphere > Soil | place... | reverse complement strand
GTGCGGACGCGGTTGTCACCGGTGCGGACGCGGTTGTCACCGGTGCGGATGCGGTTGTCACTGGTGCGGACGCGGTTGTCACCGGTGCGGACGCGGTTGTCACTGGTGCGGACGCGGTTGTCACCGGTGCGGACGCGGTTGTCACCGGTGCGGATGCGGTTGTCACTGGTGCGGACGCGGTTGTCACCGGTGCGGACGCGGTTGTCACCGGTGCGGACGCGGTGGGTGGGGCGGCCTCGCCGAGGCCGCCTTCGTAAGCCCTTGCCGCCACGGCGATCGAACGGGCGGACCGAAGCCTTGCGATCGCCGCCCTGAACTCTCCCGCCTATCACGCTCCGAAGCGGCCTCGGCGAGGCCGCGCCACCTTGCCACCCCACCGCCACAAGGGCTGAAAGCCCGCCACAATGCCCTTTCCGGCTTGGCCCGCCAACACCCCGCCCCTACAAACGGATCATGCCGACCCGCGCCGAACCCCATGCCTCCGGATCGCCTTTTACCGTGATACCCGACCGGTCGGGTATCCCCCCCAAACCCGACCGGTCGGATAACAATACTGTTAGCCAAAAACAATGAATTCCGACATCAAACGTTTTCTTATTAGGCTGGGAATTGCCTTACTGACGATTGTCGTCATCCGGGCATTATTGCCCAAGAAAACAGTTCTCGGAAGCGCTCCGACTAACACTGCACCAACCAAATTAGTTATTATTCCGACGGAGGGAATTCCAGCGGTTTTCCTTCAGGATTTGAAGTCAATACTGGAGAAGCAGCATAAGCTTCGCATACTGGTATCAACCGAGATGGGTGTGCCTAGTGAGGGTCGTATTGCTGACTCCAATCAATACAATTCCCATATTCTGGCATCCGCAGGGAGTAGTGTATTAAATTCACTGAAAAGAGATGGAGCCTATGGACTTGTTTTGACAAATGAAGATATTAATTATCCATATTCTGGCCTTAACTTTGTTTTTTCCTCACATTATCAAGGCCTTTCAGTTGTTTCACTTGCCCGCGTTAATCCGCAGAATTTTGGTGTAAATGTTGATTTAATCAGGCTGCCCTATATTTATGAACAAACCATGACGCGCAGCCTTAAGCTTATAAACAAGGGACTGGGACGCGGTTATTACGGGTATAAAATTTCAAGCAATAGAAATAGCGTTATGTTCGGGCCAATCATGGGTTTGGATGATTTGGATTCTATCGGGACATGGTATGAATAAAACATCGGAGGCTAACCAGCCGCTAGAGACAACGATCCTAGCTGGCTCAGCTTTGACGTTCGCTGAAAAGACGATCTCAAGATGAATGCTCTCCTCAAACTCGTATTCGACAACTTCTTCCTGCTCTTCGCGATCGCACTGATCTGGAATGTAGTTGGAGTCGGATTCATGCTCTGGAAGCGGAAGAAGAGAGGACTTGCTCTCCCCAAGGCCAGCGATCCGGATGTTGTGTTTTCCGAGCGATTTGCGTCGGGCTCATCTCACAAGTCCTGGATAACCCGTTTAGGCGGAGCGTCCAACTGCCTCACGATCATCGTTACAAGATCGCAGCTAGCGATCACAACATTCTTTCCATTTACCGCGTTTGCTGGCACTTGCGATTTAGAGCATCTCATTCCCATTTCAGACATCACGAACTTGATCCCGAAGGGCAGAGTCACAGAACTCGAATTTCGGCGCAGCGATGGCACCCGCCGGAAGCTATCCTTGCGGCTCCGAAACACGAATGGTTTTCTGCGAGCACTACAGGAAACAAACCAACAGCGAATCGGGTCCCGGGGAGTAGTTAGCTCCCCGGTCCCACACCACCCTGCGTAAGGCTCCGTACAGGGCGGTTCCCATCAGACTCGGACCCCGACGGCCACCTCAGGCAAGCTCCGCCGTTCCGCCGACGGGCCAGGTCTCGAACGTTTCCATGCCGCGCGCCGCCGCCGCGGCGCGGAGACGAGGCGGCGGTTCGCCCATCGGTTCGTCGGTCAGCCGGAACGTCCCCCAGTGCATGCCCACCGCGCGCCGGCAGCGGGTTTGCAGGAACACCTCGACCGCCTCCTCGGGCGAAAGGTGCACGCCCTTCATCACCCAGCGCGGCGCGTAGGCGCCGATCGGGATCATGCCGAAGTCGATCGGTCCGAGCCGTTCCCCGATTTCGGCGAACGCCGGGCAACAGGCGGTGTCGCCCGCGTGCCACAGCCGCTTGCCCGCGCCCTCGATCCACCAGCCGCACCAGTGGGCGCGGTTGCGGTCGAACGGGGTGCGCGCGGTAAAATGCTGCGCCGGCGTCGCGACCGCCGCCACGCCGGGCGCCAGCTCGACCGCTTGCCACCACGCGACCTCCGTCACGTTGCGGAATCCCCGCCGCGCCAGCCACCCGGCGTGGCCCTCCGGCACCAGCAGGCGCACGCCGTGGCCGAGCGCCCGCAGCGTCGGCAGGTCGAGGTGGTCGTAGTGGCCGTGGCTGACCAGCACGGCGTCGATCCGCGGCAGATCGGTTAGCGCACAGGGCGGCGGCACCAGGCGCTTCAGCGAGGGAAACGGCAGCGGCGAGCAGGAGTCCGAGAAGATCGGGTCGATCAGCAGGTTCAAGCCCGCGCCTTGCAGCAGGAATGACGCGTGCCCGAGCCAGCTGGCCCGCCAGCCGCGCTCCGGCGGCGCGGCGATTTCCGCCGGCTCCAGCTTCCTCCACGGCGCGGGCGAATCGTCCGCCCCGGGGAATGGCGCGTCCCCGGGGACCCATCCGCACTTCCAGCGGAGAATATCCGTGATGCGGTGCTCCGGGTGCGGCCAGGGGTTGAGGAAACGTCGGGCCATGCGGGCTGCGGCCAGCATGAACCACGCACCCCGGACTTTCCAATCCGCATTCGTTTCCAGGGCACTCGCCGATTCGCGTTTTTCAACGCCAACCGCGGCTGCCCCGCATTCGTCACGCTTTCCCCTTTCCTCTCCCGCATCGGAGCCTGTAGAGATCGCACAATGCCCGAATCCCTTTCCCGTCCGGACACCTTGCTGGCCGCCAACCGCGGTGAAATCGCGATCCGCATCTTCCGCGCGGCCAACGAACTCGGCCTGCGCACGGTTTCGATCTACGCCGAGGAGGACCGCTTTTCGATCCACCGTTTCAAGGCGGACGAAGCCTACGGGCTGAACCGCGAGAAGGGCCCGGTCGGCGCCTACCTCGACATCGAGGGCATCGTCGCGCTCGCCAAGTCGAAGGGCGTGACGCTGATCCACCCGGGCTACGGCTTCCTCTCGGAAAACGCCGCGTTCGCCCGCGCCTGCGCCCGCGAGGGCATCATCTTTGTCGGCCCGTCGCCCGATCTGTTGGAGCACATGGGCGACAAGACCGCCGCCCGCCTGCTCGCGGCGAAGTTCAACGTCCCGACCCTGCCCGGCACCGAGGAAGCGGTGACCGACACCGAGGACGCCCTGCGGATCGCCCACGAGATCGGGTTTCCCCTGATCATCAAGGCGGCCTTCGGCGGCGGCGGCCGCGGCATGCGCGTGGTGGAAAAACCGAGCCAGCTGCAGGGCCTGCTGGCGGAGGCCCAGGGCGAAGCGGAACGGGCGTTCGGCAACCCCGCCGTGTTTCTCGAACGCTACATTTCCCGCGCCAAACACCTCGAAGTCCAGATCCTCGGCGACAAGCACGGCAACGTCGTCCACCTCCACGAGCGCGATTGCTCGGTCCAGCGCCGCTACCAGAAGGTCGTCGAAATCGCGCCGTCGTTCGGCCTCGACCCCGCGCTCCGCAGGGACCTCTGCGACGCCGCCGTGGCGCTGGCGAAGGGGATCGGCTACGACAACGCCGGCACCGTCGAGTTCCTCTACGACATGGACCGCAAGGATTGGTTCTTCATCGAGATGAACCCGCGCATCCAGGTCGAGCACACCGTGACCGAATGCGTCACCGGCATCGACCTCGTCCGCTCGCAGATCCTCGTCGCCCAGGGCCACCCGCTGTTCGGCGAGGAGATCGCCATTCCGGCGCAGGCCGAGATCCCCTGCAACGGCTACGCCATCCAGTGCCGCATCACCACCGAGGATCCGGAGAAGAACTTCGCGCCGGACTACGGCCGCATCCTCAACTACCGCTCGGCCGCCGGCTTCGGCATCCGCCTCGACGCCGCCTCCGGCGACGCCGGCTCGGTGATCACGCCGTTCTACGACTCGATGCTGGTGAAGGTCACCGCCATGGGCCGCAGCTTCCACACCGCCTGCCAGCGCATGGACCGCGCCCTCCGCGAGTTCCGCATCCGCGGCGTGAAGACGAACATCCCGTTCCTCGAAAACGTCGTCAGCGACGACACCTTCCGCGCCGGCCAGGCCCACACCCGGCTGATCGACACCAAGAAGGAGCTGTTCCACTTCAAGGCGAAGCGCGACCGCGCGACCAAGACGCTCGCCTACCTGTCCGACGTCACGCTCAACGGCAACGCCGTCGCCAAAGGCTGGAAACCGGATGCCGCGATCCTTCCCGCGCGCGTGCCGGACGCCCGCCCGACCGAACATCACGCCGACGTACCGAAAGGCTCCCGCGACCTGCTGCACGAGCTCGGTCCGGACGCGTTCACCCAGTGGATTCTCGATCAAAAACGCCTGCTGATCACCGACACCACGCTGCGTGACGCCCACCAGTCGCTCATCGCCACCCGCATGCGCACCCTCGACATGCTGCGCGTGGCCGAGGCGATCGCCCACCGCACGCCGCAGCTCTTCTCGCTGGAGAACTGGGGCGGCGCGACCTTCGACACCGCGATGCGTTTCCTCAAGGAATGCCCGTGGGACCGCCTCCGCCGCCTGCGCGAGAAGATCCCCAACCTTTGCTTCCAGATGTTGTTCCGCGGCTCGAACGCCGTCGGCTACTCGAACTACCCCGATAACGTCGTCGCCGGCTTCGTCAAACACGCCGCCGACAGCGGCATGGACATCTTCCGCATCTTCGACTCGCTCAACTACCTGCCGAACATGCGGGTCGCGATGGAGGCGGCGCGCGGCCATGGCAAGGTGCTCTGCGAGGCCGCGATCTGCTACACGGGCGACATCCTCGACCCGAAGCGCGAGAAGTTCTCGCTGAACTACTATGTCGCCAAGGCGAAGGAGCTCGAAAAAATGGGCGCCCACATCCTCGCCATCAAGGACATGGCCGGGCTCTGCAAGCCGCAGGCCGCCTTCAACCTGGTGAAGGCGCTCAAGGAGGAAATCGGCATCCCGATCCATTTCCACACCCACGACACCTCCGGCCTCAACGCCGCCTCGGTGATCGCCGCGTCGAAGGCTGGAGTCGACATCGTCGACCTCGCCATCGCCTCGATGTCCGGCTCGACCTCGCAGCCGAACCTCAACTCGGTCTGCGCCGCGCTGGCCGGCAGCGAACGCGACCCCGGCCTCGATCCGAACGCCTTGAACGAGTTCTCCGACTACTGGGAGGAGGTGCTCGGATTCTACAAGCCGTTCGATTCCGCACCGCGCGCCGGCACCGCCGAGGTCTACGAGCACGAGATGCCCGGCGGCCAGTATACCAACCTGCGCGAGCAGGCCGCCGGCATGGGCCTCGGCCACCGCTGGCGCGAGATCGCCCGCACCTACGCCGACGTGAACCTGCTGTTCGGCGACATCGTGAAGGTCACGCCGTCGTCCAAAGTCGTCGGCGACATGGCGATGTTCCTCATCACCCGCGGCATCAAGGCGGCCGACGTGCCGAAGCTCAAACCCGGCTCGATCGACTGGCCGGAAAGCGTGATCGACATGCTCTCCGGCGGCCTCGGCCAGCCCGACGGCGGCTGGCCGGCCGACGTCCAGAAGGTCGTGCTCGGCCACCGCAAGGCGACCACCCGACGCCCGGGCGAACTGGCGGAAGCCGTCGATCTGGAATCGGTCCGCACCGAGCTCGCGGGCAAGCTCGGCCGCCCGGCTGGCGACGACGACCTCTACTCGCACCTGATGTACCCGCAGGTGTTCGCCGACTACGTCGCGTTCCGTTCGAAATACGACGACCTCGGCGGCCTGCCCACGCCGGCGTTCTTCTACGGCCTGCAGCCGGGCGAGGAGATCGAGTTCGAGATCGACCCGGGCAAGACGCTCATCATCAAGCTCGTCTCCGTCGGCGAGCCCGACCTCGAAGGCCGCCGCACGCTGTTCTACGAGCTCAACGGCATGCCGCGCGAAAGCATGGTGCGCGACAAGGCGCTCCAATCCGTCGCCAAACCGGCCCGCGAAAAGGGCGACCCGGACAACCCCGCCCACGCCTGCGCGCCGATGCCCGGCATGGTCACCGAAATCGCCGTTTCACCCGGCCAGGAGGTGAAGGAAGGCGACAAGCTCGTGGTGCTGGAGGCCATGAAAATGCTCACCACCGTCAGCGCTCCGGCCGACGGCACGGTGAAGAGCGTGCTGGCGGGCAAAGGCGACCAGGTGGATAGCGGAGATTTGCTGGTCCGGTTGAATTGAAAAAACCGCGAATCGAACGAATCTCGCGAATCTCGTTTTTGATTCGTGAGATTCGCCAAATTCGTGGTGCCTCATTCGCGTCCTTTTGTGCCTTTTTGCGGCTAGGAATTCTCCCGCGAATGATCCGCACCCGCTTCGCTCCCAGCCCGACAGACCGTTCGCGCCTCGTTGAAGGCTTTCACACACCCGTCGGAGCAGAGCCAACGGGTGTGCCGCCTTGAAATCCCCCGGCAACCCAGAAGGAGCGCCGATTATTTGAGGAACTTGACGGACGCTTCCGCCGTCTTCTTGGCGCCTTCCTTCATGTAGGAATCCACCGTTTGGGTCGCGGCGATACCGCCGCCCAGCGCCCAGCTGTTCTTGTCGACCTTGATGTCGCCCAGGTTTTTGCCGGTCTTGCCGTCGTAGAAGTGGACATTGGCGTCGAAATACGAGCTGCCCGCACCCATGCCGACCATCAGGCGGAGGGCCGCGTTGCCTTCCATATAGCGGGTCACCTCGCCGCCGATCACCAGCGTGTCGGCACCCGGCTTGCCCGTGCGGGAGACCTTCACGCCGGGCGATTCACGCTGGATGGCGTAGGAGATTTCATCGGAGAACTTCCGGGCGGCGACCGGCGTGGTACCGTCATCGTCACTAACCGTGTGGGTGAAATCCCGCACCAGCACGTTGCGGTATTTCTGGGCAACCGGAGCGGTGGCCGACGGTTGGAAATCTGACACCGAACCACAGGAGGAGAGAACGGCACCGAAGGCGAGCGGGAGGAGGTAATTGCGCAGTTTGGTCATGCGGGAACCGTTGTTTGCCGTCCCGCATGTGCCTAGCAAGCCGTTTGTCGAGGCGGCCGTTTTTGGGAAAGTTGATAAAAAACCGCCTTTGAAATGACTCATCCCGTGGACATTACCAGCGCCCGCGCATGCTGCTGAAATCCATCCCGCTCCGGCTCCTCGCCGCCGTTCCCGTCGGACTTGATGCTGTCGGAATTGGGTCGACTTGACCAGGACCAGCCGCCCGCGGATTTTTTGCGTCTTCTTGCGCCATCTTGCGGCTAAAAACTCTCCGCGCATGATCCGCACCCGCTTCGCTCCCAGCCCGACCGGCCGGCTCCACCTCGGCCACGTGTTCGCCGCCACGGTGGCGCGCCACCTCGCCCGGGCGCGCGGCGGCGAGTTCCTGCTACGCTTCGAGGACATCGACGTCACCCGCGTCCGGCCGGAGTTCTACGGCGGCATCGAGGAGGACCTGCGTTGGCTCGGGCTCGATTGGGACGGCGAAGCACTGCGCCAGACCGACCGCTTCGCCGCCTACGAAAGCAGCCTCGACCGGCTCCGCGCGCTCGGCGCTGTCTACCCGTGCTTCTGCACCCGCCGCGAGATCGACGGCGAGCTCGCCCGCATGACCGGCGCGCCTCACGGCCCGGAAGGCCCGCATTACCCGGGCATCTGTCGCCGGCTCATGCCCGCCGAGCGCGAGGCGAAACTCGCCGCCGGCGCCGCGTTCAGCTGGCGCCTCGACGCGGCGCGCGCCGGCGCGCTCGCGGGCGGCCTGACATTCACCGACCTGCGCTTCGGCACGGTGGCCGTGGACCCCGGCGTGCTCGGCGACGTCATCCTCGCCCGCAAGGACATCGGCACCAGCTACCACCTCGCGGTGGTCACCGACGACGCGTTCCAAGGCATCAGCCACGTCACCCGCGGCGAGGACCTGCTCGCCTCGACCCACGTCCACCGGGTGCTGCAAGCCTTGCTCGGCTTTTCCGAACCGGCTTACCTGCATCACGAACTGATCCTCGACGACACGGGGAAACGTCTGGCAAAACGTCACGACTCGCTTTCCATCAAAACACTGAGAGACTCCGGGCGATCCCCCGCGGACGTCCTCGCCCTGTTGCCTCAACCCCGCCTCTGACCGCGATGTTCAACTTCGACCCCTACAACATCCTCGCCGGCCTCATTTTCGGCACCATCGGCCTGGGTGCCTGGCGCTACGGCCGCGCGTTGGAACGCTGGAAACCGGTCGCCATCGGCCTGGCGCTGATGATCTATCCTTATCTCATCACCACGCCCTGGCTGTTGTGGAGCGTCGGCGTCGGTCTGGTGGTCCTACTCTGCTTCCAACACGACGAGTGAGCCATCCGCTCTTACTTCTTGCGTCTTCGAGTCTTCCATCTCTTTCCTTCCCCATGTCCAACGACATCCGCATCACCCTCCACACCACCGCCGGCGACATCGAAGCGACCATGTTCGCTTCCAAAACTCCCGTCACCTGCGCCAATTTCCTCAACCTCGCCAAGCGCGGCTACTACGACGGCGTCGCGTTCCACCGCGTGATCGATGGTTTCATGATCCAGGGCGGCGACCCGACCGAATCCGGCCGCGGCGGCCCGGGCTACCGTTTCGCCGACGAGTTCCACCCGGAGCTCCGCCACAGCAAGCCGGGCATCTTCTCGATGGCCAACGCCGGCCCCGGCACCAACGGCTCTCAGTTCTTCGTCACCCACGTGCCGACCGGTTTCCTCGACAACCGCCACCCGGTCTTCGGCGAGGTCACCAAGGGCCTGGAAGTCGTCAAAGCCATCACCGGCAAATCCAACACCGGCGAGCGCGGCTGCAAGTTCAACGGCGTGGGCGACAAGATCACGTCGGTCACCTTCCACGACGACGCCTCGGCCCTCTTCGAGGAGCAGAAGGACAACGTCGAACACTGGAACTCGGTCCTCGACCGCGCCAAGTAAGCCCGCCCTTCCCGGCCCGGTTCCCCCGCGGATCGGGCCGGTTCCGGCTTGTCGTCCGCACGCGGCACCGCCATGTTAGACCCGGTTTTCCCATGAAATTCCTTCCCATCACGCTCGCGGCCGTCATCGCCGCCGCCCACGCCTCCGCAGGCGAGACGCCCTCGGTTTTCGCCGGACTGTTCCAAAAGGACGTGCCCGTGCGCGGCCAGATCGGCGTGGTCATCCCGCCGCCGGAAATCGAAAAATACGTCGCCAAGGTCGAACAAGCGGCGAAAAAGAACCCCGAGTGGTTCCGCGAATACTCCAAGAACGCCAAGCCCGGCGCGCCGCTGCCCTTCGACGAAAAGCTCGGCCTGACCAAGGAGGAATACGACGGCTACCTGAAGCTCTGGGCGAAGCGCGAGTTCAAGCCGATGCAGGACGCCGTGCTGGTCCTGCGCGAAACTTCCGACGGCAGCTGGACGCTGGCCGGCACCGGCAACGCCGCCACCCTCGCCACCCTGCGCTACCAGCCGAAGGGCGATTCGTTCCGCTCGCCCAACGGCGAGCTCAAGCGCATCGAGGACATCAACGCCGACGCCAGCAGCATCCTCGGCGCTTGGAACGGCCGCGAGTGGCGCTTCGAGGAGGAATCGACCCTTGGCAAGACCAAGGAGAACATCGCCTTCGGCCAATACGCCGACAAAAAATACGGCCTGGTGGTCTACCGCGCCCAGGAGATCTCCAGCGAGGGCACCCGGCTGCTCGACAAGAGCCTGATGATCCGCTTCCCGCTCGGCAAAACCGCACCCGCGGCGGCCCCCGCGCCCACCCCGGCCAAAGCCGCCGATAAACCCGCCCCGGCGAAGGGCGGCGACAAGAAGCCCGCCAAGAAGTCCTGAGCGTCCGCGCCTCCGTCTTCCCCAGCGCGTCCGGCCCGCCGGACGCGCTTTTCTTTTTCCCCGGAGGTTGCCAGCCGCCGCCCGCGCATGGCACCAATCCGCCATGCGCATCATCGCGGGAAAAGCCGGCCGACTGGTCATCAAGGTGCCGAAGGCGGTCGCCCGACCGACCACCGACCTCGTCCGCCAGGCGCTCTTTTCCATCCTCGGCGACCTCGTCGACGGCGCCCGCGTGCTTGATCTATTCGCCGGCTCCGGGGCGATCGGGCTGGAGGCGCTCAGCCGCGGCGCCGCCTCCTGCGTCTTCGTCGACGAGCACCGGCAGTCGGTCGCCGTGATCGGCGAAAACCTCGCCAAGTCGAGGCTCGAAGGCGGCCGCGTCGCTTCATCCGAAGCCCTCGCCTTCCTCCGCCGCGACGCCGGCGTCTACGACCTGATTTTCGCCGACCCGCCCTACGTCAAGCACCCGGGCGACCGCGACCACGTGAAGGCGCTGCTGGAGAGCGGCCTGCTCGCCCCGCGTCTCGCGCCCGGCGGCTGGTTCATCGCCGAGATTTCCGCCGGCCAGCGCTCGCCCGAGGCCGCCGGCTGGTCACTGTCCGATCGCCGCGAATACGGCGGCTGCGCCATCCTGCTTTACGCCCCCGTCGCCGCCGCCTAGCGTCCCGCGCGATGCGAAGGATTCTGGGAATGGCGCTCTACCGGCTGTTGCTGCCGGCGCTTTTCGTGACCGCCTTTCCCGCCTGGCTGGTGAAAATGGCGCGCCGCGGCGGCTTCGGCAGCGGCCTGCGCGAGCGGGCGTCGTTCTACCGCGGCCCGCTCGAGTTCGAGCCCGCCGCGGCCGTCCACCTCCACGCCGTGAGCGTGGGCGAAACGATGCTCGCGCTGAAACTGCTGCGCGAATGGCGCGCGGCCGAGCCCGCCCGCCGCTTCGTACTCGCCACCGGCACCTCGACCGGCCACGCCGTCGCCCGCGAACACGCGCCGGACGACGTCCGCGTCGTCTATCAGCCGCTCGATTTCCGCTGGATGGTCCGCCGCTATCTGGACCGCTTCGAGCCCGCCCAGATCGTCCTGCTCGAAGGCGAAGCCTGGCCGAACCTGCTGGCGCTCTGCCGCCGCCGCGGCATCCCGGTGAACCTGGTCAACGCCCGCTTCTCGCCCCGCTCGCGCCGCCGTTACCGCAAGTTCGCCGCCTGGGTCCGCCCGGTGTTCTCCCTGCTCGACCGCGTGGCGGTGCAGGAGGCCGAGGACGCCGCCGCCTGGCGCGACCTCGGCGTCGCCGCCGAAAACATCGCCCTCACCGGCAGCCTGAAGTTCGACCCCGGCAGCGGCACGTTGCCGCGGCAGCGCGACGAATTCGCCGCCATGCTCGCCGCCTTCGGCCGCCGCCCGGTCGTCCTCGCCGCCAGCACCCACGCCGGCGAGGAAGCCTGGATCGCCGCCGCTCTCGCGGACTCCGGCGCGTTGTTCGCCGTCGCCCCGCGCCACGCCGAACGCCGGGCCGAGGTGAAAACCGAACTCGAAGCGCTCGGCCGCGAGGTCGTCCTGCGCTCCGCCTTCGCCCCGCCGCAGGACGCCGCGAACGCCTGCTTCGTCATCGACTCCACCGGCGAGCTGCGCGACTGGACCGCCCACGCCGACGTCGTCGTGATCGGCAAAAGCTTCCTCGGCGAAGGCGGCCAGAACCCGTGCGAAGCCGTGCTCGCCGGCAAGCCGGTCGTCTTCGGCCCCCATATGCAGAACTTCGAGCCGCTCGCATCGCTCCTCGCCGCCACCGGCGGCTGCGTGGTCGCCCGCGATCAGAACGAGCTCGCCGCGGCCGTCCGCACCGCCCTCGCCGGCGGCCCGGAGGTCGAACACGCCGTCGCCGCCGCCGGCGAAACACTCGCCCGCCACCGCGGCGCGACCGCCCGCACGGTGGCGCTTTTGCGCGGAAAATGAGCCCGTCCTAGGCGGTTGTCATTTCCGCGAAACCCGGTAGTGTCGCGCGCCGTGAGCGATTCTGACACCAACCCCCTGCGCGGCCTTCTGAGCGGCATGGATCTCGGCCCCGCGTGGGCCCGCGACAAAACATCCTCCCGCACGCCCCGCGAATACCCGGCCGACGAGCGACCGCACCGTGGCACACGGCGCGAATTTCGCGGCGAAGAAGGCAAAGGGGGCTTCCGCGAACCGCGCGGCGAGGGCCGGCGCTTCGAAAAACGCGACGACCGCCGGGACGATCGCCGCGGCGGCTATCAGGATCGCCGCAGCGGCCCGCCGCAGCGCACCGAGGTTGCACCCGCGCCCGGCGTGCGCGTCCAGCTGCACCCGGACACCCAGGCCGTCCATCTCGTCGCCAAGGAGATCCACCACGTCGCCCGCGCCTACTCGCTGTTCGACGTCGCCCAGCTCCTGCTCGCCCAACGCGAGCGCTGCCGCGCCGTGTTCGAGGTCGCCGAATCCAAGCCGGCCTTTTTCCTCGGTAAACACGACGGCTCGCTCTGGCTCACCCGCGAGGAAGCCGTCCGCCACTTCTGGCAGTCCGACGCCCGCAAGGAGATCTTCGACGAGGAAACCGTGGAGGTCGACGCCCCCGCCGGCAACTTCCAGTCCGTCGCCCGCTGCGGCCTGAGCGGCGAATGGCTTGGACCGCCCAATTTCCACGCCTACCAGAGCAACCTGCGCCGCCTCCACCGCGAGCGCTTCGCCAACATGCCGTTCGAGGTCTACTCCTCGAAGGTCCGCACCGAGCGCGGCGAGGAGGCCGTCAACGCCTGGCTGGAAACGATGAAACAGCGCACCCGCTGGCGCGCGAAAGCCGCCGAGGGCGAGGAGGAACACGCGTGGATCGACGACGCCGCCGAAGCCGAGCGCGCATTCGCCACCCGGCATTTCGCCGAAGCATTCGAGGAAACCCGCCACGCCGACATTTCCGCCGGCGTCCCCGGCAAGCACCTCTCGCCCGCCCTGCTCTCGTCGCTCCGCGTCGCCGGCAGCCACGCCCGCAAGCACCCCGCCGTGCTGATTCCGGCGATCTGCCGCATGCTCGAAGCCGAGCACCTGCCGATCTTCAAGCGCGAGGGCAAGCTCTTCACAGGCCCCGCCCGCCCGCACCCGCTCACCCCGGAAACCATGCTCGCCGAGCGCCCGGCCGCCATCGCCGCCTGGCTGAAAGGCCGCAAGGAACCGAAGCTCGCCGAGCTCTGGAAGGCGCTGCTGCCGGAAGGCACCGAGGAACCGCCGCAGGAATGGCTCGCCGACCTGTTCTGGCTGCTCACCCAGGGCCACGTCCTGCTCTTCTCCGACGACCGCCTGCACCTGCCCGAACGCCGCCAGACGCCCGCCGCGGCCCCCGCTCCGGCTGCGGCTGCGGCCGGCGACGAAGCCCCGGCCAAGAAGAAGCGCAAGCGCAAGCCGAAGAAGCGGAAGGCGAAAAAGCCCGTCGGCGCCCAGCGTCGCGCGCTCAAGCTCAATCGGCTCGCCCTGCGCGTCGCCAAGACGCTGCCGGACCGCCCGTTCCGCCATCAGCTGCGCAACCGCACGCTGCGCCGCACGCAGGTGCTCGCCGCCCGCGACGAACAAGGCTGAACTCCTTCGCCTTTCTTCACGATTTTTCGGGCGAGAGGTTGACGAAACCGTCTCACTGTGGTTCAAACCCCTCGCCCGAACGGCACACACGGAGCGGTGGCTGAGTGGTCGAAAGTACTCCTTTGCTAAAGGAGCGTAGGAGTGATCCTACCGAGGGTTCGAATCCCTCCCGCTCCGCCACTATTTGAGAGACGAACCTCGCGATTCTCTCCTCTCAGACGAAAGCCCCGCAACTGCGGGGCTTTTTCGCGTTCCGAGGCTCTCTCTGATTCGCCTGCCCGGCCAAATTCGCGCCGCCTCCGCTCGATCCGGCGCGGTTTCTCTCAAACCGGATCAGGTGCCATGTTCACTTTCCGGATTTCCGGAATCCTGAGAGGCCATTCTCGGCCAACTCACCGCAAGGCACTTGCCGCGGTGCGAACGAAGCCCATTTCCCGCTTCTGCACGTCCCAATCCATCGGCCGCGGCTTGATCAGGTCCTGCACCTGCCACTCCGCCGGCTGGGTGCCTTGAAAAATCGCCCGCTTGATCTCCGGAGCCAGATAGGCCGCGTTGATCAGCCGGCGCACATAGTTAGCGGACACCCCGTGCGGTTCCACCACATCGGCCAGAGACTTACCGGGCTGCTTTTGCAGCTGCGACCGCCAGTATTCCGCTTGCACCAGTGCTTGGATGAGAACCGGGTTCGGCGAGGATTCCCGGACTTCGAGCGATGCCCCGGTTTTCGCATCCACCAACCGCACTTCGCCTCGTCTCCGGGCCAAGCTCACATTCGCGCTGATCACTGCTTCTCCCTCTCCGATCTCGATCTCCGGTGACCCTTCCCAGACCGGCAGCTCGGCCGTCTGCGCACTTTCCGGGACCCAGTCCGCCAACCTGCCCAAGCGGTCCAGCGGCAGGTGGATTCGTATCCGCTCGGGCTCCACCACGATTTTCGGCTCCAGCAGCTGGATGATCCGCGTGAATGCCGCCAGATTATCTTTCCCGGCCAAGCCAGCAGCGTGGCCTTCGAAGCGGCGGCGAATCTGATCCGGCGTAAGTTCCGGGTGCCCGACTTTGCCTGATAGCGCAGGCAAGCTCTGGACCAGCATTTGCCGGACCGCCGTTTCGAGCCGTTCTGCGTTCAGCGTTTTGAGGGTGGAGTTCTGATAGCCCAGCCGGATGGCCTGCTGGGACACGTAATAGCGGTAGCGCTTCCGCACCTTGGTCCCGTCGGCTCGCTTTTCGCTCTTGTTGGTGTAGGTGGGCGTGAGGGCGTGGCCATCCAAACACCACAGGCATCCTTTCAGCGGATGGATCAGCCGCGTCTTCTGAATGGCGATTTCATTCAGATGCCCGCCTTCTTTGCGAAATTCCGGCTGCTGGCTGCGGAGCTTCTGCTGAACCGCCTGCCAGAGTTCCTCGTCGACCAGTGCTTCGTGCTCGCCGTCATACAATTGCCCTTTGTGCTGGATCTTGCCGCGATAGGTCGGCTGGGTCAGCACCCGGTGGAGTTGCTTGGCGACCCATGCCTTGCCGACCTGCACCCGGCCCTTGGCGCTGATGAACGCCTTGGTCTGCAATCCTTGCCGGTTCAATTCCTGCACCGCTTCGATCAGGCCGCCGCGGTCCAAATAGGCGCGGAAGCACGCGGCCACCACCTCGGCTTCGGCAGGATTAACCCGGAGTTTGCCTTCCACCGCGTCGTATCCTAGCGGCGGGATCCCGCCCATCCACATCCCCTTCTGTTTCGATAGCGCGATTTTGTCGCGGATACGCTCGCCGGTCACTTCCCGTTCGAACTGGGCGAAGGAGAGCAGCACGTTGAGCGTCAGCCGGCCCATGCTGGTTGAGGTGTTGAATTGCTGGGTCACCGACACGAACGACACTTCGTGCCGGTCGAAAAGCTGCATCAGCTGGGCGAAGTCGGCCAGAGAGCGCGACAGGCGGTCGACCTTGTAGACGACCACCACGTCGATTTTCCCCGTCCGAATGTCCTGAAGCAGCCGTTGGAGACCAGGCCTCTCCATGTGGCCGCCGGAAATGCCGCCGTCGTCATAGACATCCTTCAGCGCCTTCCAGCCTTCGTGCTTCTGGGAGCGGATGAAGGCTTCGGCGGCATCCCGCTGGGCGGCGAGCGAATTGTATTCCTGTTCCAGTCCCTCCTCGGAGCTTTTGCGGGTGTAGATCGCGCAGCGGCGGACGGGCGGCTTAGCCACGGGGCACCTCCTTCAATCCGAAGAACAACGGCCCCGACAGGTGCTGGCCGGTGACCTCGCGGGCAATCGCGCTCAGGGATTTGAATCGCTTTCCTTCGAACAGGAACTCCCGGGCTCCCAGCACCTGGACGGTGAGGGTCCGGTCGTTCCATTGCCGGGTGAGCACCGAGTCCGTCTCCAGCAGGATTTTGACGGGCGTTTTGGCCAGAGTTTCCGGTTTTCTGGAGTGGAGGGATTTCTCGAACGCCGCCATGTGCCGGGCCAGCGACACCCGGGTGTTCTTGTCGAGCTTGCCGTGTTGCTGCTCCTGCAGCCGGTAGGCGAGTTCTCGGATCAAGCGGTCCAACCGTGCCGGAGGCGGCGGCTTGCCCGGCAGCTTCCGCCACCGGGCCAGCAGCTCCTCTTTGGTCAGTTTCTCCAGATTCTCAATGGATTGCATGCCGTCCCGACACACGCTCTGCGTGCCGAACGAATCAAGTTATATAGGCCCACTTTGAAACCAGATGCGCTTTCACAGGCTTCAAGCGATGAGGAAAACCCATTCCCTTGGAATTACTTCTTTTCAGAAAGTTCCTGCTGGTTGGCGATGGCCGCTTTGATTTTCAGCATCCTCACCGGCACATCGTTGACTTCGAATTTTCTCATCCCCGTAGGTGCGAATTCAGCGATGCCATAGGCACCTGCTCCAAAATCACGAATCTCGCCGCCAATCATAAAAACGGTGAATTGGGTCCACTGCTGCTTTTCTTGAGCCCAGATTTCTGCAGCGGTGTCGATCATCCTCTCTCGGGTAGGCAAATCATCCGTCTCCAAGCGCACGCGCACAACCATCCTAGGCATCCCCCTCAGCGAAACATCACTGCGTTCTGAAATGAGGTAGCGGTAGGGGTTCTTTTGCGGGATTGCGGGAGCAGGGCGACCTCTCTGCGGTGTTTTGGATCTACCGTTTGGAGGGCCGACCAATGCGACGATCAGCAGAATAGTCGAAAATCCGATTACGCCCAGGCATCCAATGCTGGAGTAGACTCCCTGTTTCAATTGGGACGTGACGCTTGGCGCTGATTGGTCGCTCATTTCTGTCGGGGGATTGTTGCCGCACAATGCCTTGCTGACAATACGCAGCAAGCCTGAAATGACTACGATGCCATCCTGCGATCAGCGAGAATCGCTAAATGCCGTCAACTTCCGGCGCAAAGTCTCGCCAACCCTCGGGGTCGCACGACCCCGACGTGGCGTACTTGTGCCGATTTGTTTTCCGACTGAAAGCAGAGCGGTTGGCCCGCGGGATGACACTCCGCGATCTGGAAAAGGCAACGGGCATCAATAACGCCCATCTCTCCCGGGCAGAGCGAGGCATTACCGAAGCTGGCGTAGTCGTGTTGAGGCGTTGGTGCCGAGCATTGGACCTGAACTTTGAGGATGTTTGCCAAGAGGTTGCGAAACAAGGCGAGTGATTTCCACCATCGACCGTAAAGAGCCCCATCGGCGCTTACCTGGTCACTCCGGAGCGATCGGAAGATCGGGAACCTCGACCTTCATCGGGTCGTATTTAGCTTCGTAGTCCTGTCTGAGCTGAGCGAAATCGTCTTGGGTAACCCAAGTGGGATTGTAAACTTCCCCTGAAAAGCCGCCGGACAAAACCAGAGGTTTCGGGTTGAATCCAACGACACCGAACGATGAAGAAGAGCCGATTCACGGAGAGCCAGATCGTGGCGATCCTCAAGGAAGC
>Ga0105243_10001947_pt1 | contig 17571 bp, 18 predicted proteins | sample KBSM34metaG_FD_81525 | JGI IMG/M metagenome (GOLD analysis project Ga0105243, IMG submission 81525) | Miscanthus rhizosphere microbial communities from Kellogg Biological Station, Michigan, USA - KBS M3-4 metaG | ecosystem: Host-associated > Plants > Roots > Rhizosphere > Soil | place... | reverse complement strand
GCGCGGAGGTCCTTGGGCCTGCCGAGGGTCACCGCGCCGACCAGGCGGCCGTCCCGCCGCGCGAGCAGGGTGAAATCACGCCCGGCGATGCTGCCCCGAACGACGGTGTCGTCGTCGGCCTGCGGCCACCCCGCGATCTGGAGATTGAGCCCGTACTGCGAGGACCAGCACCAGGGCACCTCGCGGGCCGGAGCGGGCTCCGCGCCCGCCAGGCCCGCGAGCATTGCCCGCGCGGCCCCGGCGCCCTGGGTCTGCGCGGAGTTCCAGTGCTCGGTTCGATGCCTGCCGCCCAGCACGAGATTCGGGCAGTTGGCCACGTCCCCCGCCGCATACACACCGGGCTCGGAGGTGGCGTGGCGCTCGTCCACCACGATTCCGTCCGCGGTGGCGAGCCCGGCCCGCTCCGCGAGGAGCGTGTTCGGCACCATTCCGACCGCGAGCAGCGCCGCGCCCGCGGACCACACCGTCCCGTCGTCGGCGGTGGCACGCACCCCGCCCGCGCCGTCCGAGGCGAGCTCGGCGAGCCGTACCGAGGTGTGCAGCGCCACGCCGTTTTCGCGGTGGATCTGCTCGTACAGCGCGCCGACCTGCGGCGGGAGTACCCGGTGCAGCGGCGCGGGCGCCGCTTCGAGCATCGTCACCTCGGCACCGAGGCCCCTGGCGGTGGCGGCGACCTCGGAACCGATCAGGCCCGCCCCGATCACCAGGATCGAATTGGTCCGGTCGATGGCGGCACGCAGCGGTGCCACGTCGTGCATCGACCGCAGCGCCAGCACCGCGTCACCGGCCGAGTGCTCGATGCCGCGCGCCCGGCCGCCGGTCGCGAGGAGCAGGGCGTCGTACGGCAGCTCCTCGCCGGTGTCGAGCCGGACCGATCGGCCGGCCAGGTCGATCGAGATGACGGCCACCGACGTGCGGAACTCGATCGCTCGCTCGGTCCAGTAGTCGGCCGCGCGGATCCGGGCCTTCTCCGCGGGCATCGTCCCGAGCAGCAAGTCCTTCGAGAGGGCGGGCCGGCGGTACGGATGCGCGGGATCGTCGCCGATCACGGTCACCGCTCCCGAGAAGCCCTCCGCCCGTAGCGTTTCGGCAGCGGTGATCCCGGCTACCCCGGTGCCCACGATCACGATGGAGCTCACGAGCGGGCAACCTCGACCATCTCGAAATCGGCCTTGGCCGCGCCACAGTCGGGACAGCTCCAGTCATCGGGAATGTCGTCCCAGCGGGTGCCGGGCGCGATGCCGTCCTCGGGCCACCCCAGTTCCTCGTCGTACTCGAAACCACACTGGACACAGCGGTAGAGCTTCATCATTCAGTCCTCTCGAAATCGATCTTCTCCCGCACTCCGCAGTCCGGGCAGCACCAGTCGTCGGGAACCGAATCCCATGGGGTGCCTGCCGGGAATCCTTCTCGCGGGGCACCTTTCAGTTCGTCGTAGCGGTAGTCGCACACCGGGCACTGATAGGCAGCCATGATCACGCCGCCCCGTAGCGGGCGAGGATCCGCTCACGCTTGGCCGGCTGGACGTTCACCCGGGTGATGTCGCCGTCGTAGTGGTCGAGGACACGCTTGTCCATCACCTTGCGCCAAACCGGCGGGAAGTACGCGAGGGAGATCATGCTGGCGTAGCCGCTCGGCAGGTTAGGGGCGCCGTCCATGCTGCGCAGCGTCTGGTAGCGCCGCGTCGGATTGGCGTGATGGTCGCTGTGCCGCTGCAGGTGGTACAGGAAGATGTTGGTGCAGATGTGATCCGAGTTCCAACTGTGCACCGGGGCGCAGCGCTCGTAGCGGCCACTGGCGGTCTTCTGACGAAGCAGTCCGTAGTGCTCGAGGTAGTTCACGGTCTCGAGCAGCGAGAATCCGTAGACGGCCTGCAGTAGCAGGAAGGGCAGCACCTCCCAGCCGAACCCGGCGACGAGCGCGACGTACAGGACGGCGGACATCAGCCAGGCGTTGAGCACGTCGTTGTGGATGCTCCACGCGCTCTTGCCGAGGCGCTCCATGCGGGCCTTCTCCAGCTCCCACGACGACTTCAGGCTGCCCCAGACGCTGCGCGGCAGGAAGGACCAGAAGGTCTCGCCGAATCGGGCACTGGCCGGGTCCTCCGGGGTGGACACGCGAACGTGGTGGCCGCGGTTGTGCTCGATGTAGAAGTGCCCGTAGAAGGTCTGGGCCAGGGTGATCTTGGACAGCCAGCGCTCGAGCTCGTCCTTCTTGTGACCGAGTTCGTGGGCGGTGTTGATGCCGATGCCTCCCATCACCCCGATGCTGAACGCGAGTCCGATCTTGGAGGCGAGCCCCAGGCCGCCCTCGATACCCAGCCAGGCGAGGTTGTCCGCGGTCCACAGGTAGCAGGCGAACACCAGGCTCGCGAGCTGGAACGGGATGTAGACGTACGTGCAGTACCGGTAGTACTTGTCGTTCTCGAGCCGCTCCATCACCTCTTCCGGCGGGTTCTGGCCGTCCGGCCCGAAGAAGATGTCGAGCACCGGCAGCAGCCCGTAGACGAGGATCGGCCCGATCCACCACCACACCGGCGAGACCGCGGACCAGCCCAGCTCGTTGAATCCCCAGACCAGTCCGGCCGCGAGGAAGACGGCGGTCGGCGGGATCAGCCCCAGCAACCACAGATGCCGCTTCTTGTCTCGCCACTGCTCGGCGGGTGCCTGCGCCCCCGGATCGACCTGCATTGCCACGACTGCCTCCTCTGGGAACGGGGCCCGGCGCTGTGAGGTGGGCCACGTAGAAATAGACGATATGCCACCTTCCGTCTGCTGTCTATACAAATCGAATGATTTGTACACGCGGGGAATCCGACCGATGAACGCAGAACACCCCGCCGGGATCCGGCGGGGTGTTCGCAGCACAACGGTTCGGCCTGGTCGGCCAGGGGTCAGAGCCCGACCCCGCCTGGCCCCTCCGGACCACCGAGGTGACCGAGTGCCTCGGCCTCCACCCCCGGCTGGGGCCTGCCACGTAGGCCCACCATCGAATGCCGGTACCCGTAGAGGAAATAGACGACGATGCCGATCGCCATCCAGACGACGAAACGGATCCAGGTCTCCACCGACAGGTTGAGCATCAGCCACAGGCAGGCCAGCACCGCGAGGATCGGCACCAGCGGGACCAGCGGGACCCGGAAGCCGCGCGGCAGGTCCGGCCGGGTACGACGCAGGACGATCACGCCGAGGCACACCAGCACGAACGCGAACAGGGTGCCGATGTTGACCATCTCCTCGAGGGTCCCCATCGGGAAGAAGCCGGCGAGCAGCGCGGAGACGACACCGACGATGACGGTGATCCGCACCGGGGTCCCGTTGCGCCCGGTGTGCGCCAGTTGGCGCGGCATCAGCCCGTCCCGCGACATCGCGAACAGCACCCGGGTCTGGCCCAGCAGCATCACCATCACCACGGTGGTCAGGCCGGCCAGGGCACCCAGGTTGATCACCCACTGCGCCCAGGTGATGCCGTGGTACTCGAACGCCGTCGCCAGCGTCGAGTTCTCGCCCGCGAGGTCGGTGTACTTGACCATGCCGGTGAGCACCAGCGTCACCGCGACGTACAGGACGGTCACGATCAGGAGGGAGGCGATGATGCCTCTCGGCAGCGCCTTCTGCGGGTTCTTGGTCTCCTCCGCCGTGGTGGCCACGACGTCGAATCCGATGAACGCGAAGAACACCAGGCTGGCGGCGGCAAGCAGGCCGTACCAGCCGTAGGTGCTGCCACCCGCGCCCGTGAGGTAGGAGAACAGCGACTGGTGGATGCCCTCGCCGGTACTGCCCGGCTGCGACGGCGGGATGTACGGCGAATAGTTGTCCTTGTTGATGTAGAAGGCACCGACGACGATCACCAGCAGCACCACGCCGACCTTGATGCCGGTGATCACTGCGGACACCCGCGATGACAGCTTGGTGCCGGTCACGAGGATGACGGTCAGGGCCGCGATCAGCAGGATCGAACCCCAGTCCATGTCCACCGGCCCCATCGAGATCACCGTCGACCCTTCGGCGCCGATCACATTGCCGAGGTACAGCGACCACCCCTTGGCCACCACCGAGGCGGCAAGGGCGAATTCCAGGATGAGGTCCCAGCCGATGATCCAGGCGACGAACTCGCCGAACGTGGCGTAGGAGAAGGTGTACGCGCTGCCGGCGACCGGGACGGTCGAGGCGAACTCCGCGTAACACAGCGCGGCCAGTCCACACGCGATGGCGGCGAGCACGAACGCCAGCGAGACCGAAGGTCCGGCAACATTGCCCGCGGTGCGCGCGGTCAGCGTGAAGATGCCCGCACCGACGACCACCGCGACGCCGAAGACCGTCAGGTCCCAAGCCGTGAGATCCTTCCGGAGCTTGCTGTCCGGCTCGTCGGTGTCCGCGATCGACTGCTCGACCGACTTCGTTCTGAAAATCCCGGATCCCATCGCTACCTCCTCGTGAGGGAATGCGGCCAAGCCTATTGCGCCCGGCACCCCTCACACGAGGTTTCGCCGCGGTGGCGCGTCGGCTACGAGGCGGGTTCCCGGTACAGGTCAGGCTCGAGGTAGATGACCCGGGCCAACGGGACCGCGGCGCGCACCCGGGCCTCTGCCTCGTCGATCGCGGCCGCGACGGTCTCGATATCGGATCCGGGCGCGATCGCCACCTTCGCGGCGACGAGCATCTCCTCGGGACCGAGGTACTGGGTCTTGCAGTGGATGACCCGGTCGATCTGCTTGCCGTCGACCAGCGCGGCCAGGATCCGCTCCTCGTCGTCCTCCGTGGCACCCTCGCCGATCAGCAGGCTCTTCATCTCGATGATCAGGATGACCGCGATGATGCCGAGCAGGACACCGATGCAGAGCGTGCCGATGCCGTCGAAGACCGGGTTCCCGGTGAGCATCGACAGGCCGACACCACCGAGCGCGAGGACCAGGCCGACGAGCGCGCCGGTGTCCTCGAGCAGCACGACGGGCAGCTCAGGGCTGCGCGAGGTCCGGATGAAGTGCCACCAGCCGGCCTGCCCCTTGAGCGGACGGGATTCCTTGACGGCGGTGAGGAAGCTGAAGGTCTCCAGCCCGATCGCGATCACCAGGATGATCACGGCCACGATCGGGGACGTCAGGTCCTCCGGATGCTGGATCTTGTGGATGCCCTCGTAGATGGCGAACATCGAGCCGAGGGTGAACAGCACCAGGGCCACGACGAAGGAGTAGAAGTAACGGTTGCGGCCGTACCCGAACGGATGCAGCCTGGTGGCCGCCCGATTCGCCCTGGCCTGCCCGAACAGCAGCAGACCCTGGTTCGAGGTATCCGCGACCGAGTGCACCGACTCGGCGAGCATCGACGAGGAACCGGTGATGAGGAAGCCGACGAACTTCGCCACCGCAATACCGGCGTTCGCGAGCAATGCCGCGACGATCGCCTTCTTGCCACCATGAGCGGACACAGCAGTTCTCCTCTCCCCGATCGCATCTGCGACCCGGGCATCGATCAAACCTGACTAGGGGGTGTTCACCCGACAGCGGCGCTGAACACCTGCGCGGTCGAGGTCCGGGCGACGGCCACGAGCTCGGGATCCGAGGCCGCGATCCACGCCGCGCCGCCCTGCTCGAGATCCAGGGTCTTTCCGCCGCTCCGAAGTGTGACAGATCCGGAGGTGCACAACAGTATCCGCGGTCCGGCGAGTTCGAACTCCACCGAGGCGGGGTGCCGATCGCCGGATCGGTCCAGGTCCACCCGCGTCAGCGCGAACTCGGGGGCGGGCGTCTCGTAGACGACGGTGGCGGCACCGGGGACCGCGGACGGCGTCAGCACCGGCCCGGTGAGCGGCTCGAAGTCGAGCACCCGTAACAGTTCTGGCACGTCGACGTGCTTGGGGGTGAGCCCGCCACGCAACACGTTGTCCGAGTTCGCCATCACCTCGACAGCGAGCCCGTGCAGGTACGCGTGCAGGTTCCCGGCCGCGACGTAGAGGCCCTCGCCCGGCTGCAGGGTGATCCGGTTCAACAGCAACGAGGCCAGCACGCCCGCGTCGCCCGGGTAGGACTCGCCCAGACCGAGCACGGTCCGCAGCTCCGCGGTGTACGCGCGCGAGCCGGGCCCACCCGACAGGTACCGAACACAACCCTCGAGAATCTGTGGGAGCAGCGCTTCGAGCGCGGGCGGGGGCAGCGTGATCCAGGTGGTGAACAGCGCCCGCAAACCCGACGAATCGGGCTGTCCCGCAAGGAGAGCGATGTAGTGATCGAGCGCGGGCACCTCGAGTGCCATGAGCAACTCGATGGTCCGATGCGGATCCCGGAACCCGGCGAGCACCTCGAACCGGGTCAGCGCCACCACCAGTTCCGGCTTGTGACTGTCGTCGCGGTAGTTGCGTACCGGTGAGTCGAGCGGAATCCCGGCGGCCTCCTCGCGCTGGAAGCCCTCCTTGGCCTGAATCGCGCTCGGGTGGGCCTGCAGCGACAGCGGTTCCTCGGCGGCGAGCAGCTTGAGCAGGAACGGCAACCGGTCACCGAACTCGGCCCGCGCCCGGTCACCGAGCTGGCCGGCCGGGTCGGCGTCGACCGCCTCGAGCAGCGAGACCGGGTCCGCGCCGCCGAGCAGACGTGCCGGGTCGGCCGGATGGGCGCCGAGCCAGACCTCGGCCTCCGGATGGTTCGACGGCACGGGCCTGCCACACAGTTCGGCGATAGCGGTGCGCGAACCCCAGGCATAGGTGCGCAGCGCGCCTTCGAGCAACTGCACTAGCTACCGCCGATCAACTGCAGATAGGCCGCGGCCATCTCCAGGCGCACGGCCGTCACCGCCAGCTGCTCGATCTCGGTGCGCTCCCCAGCCATCTCCCGGCCCCCCTTGTCGATCTCTTCGTCGTCCTCCACGGCGAGCACCAGCTCGGCATCGCGCAGGACCGCGATCCTGCGCGATGCCGCGGCCTTGGTGGCCGCGCTGGACAGCACGAAGACCCGCACCGGATTGCTCGGTGGCGGACCGTCGAGTTCCTCGTCATGGAAGATCGGATCGTATCCAGCCGCGTCCGCGACGGATCCGCCGGACGCGAATCGTGTGGCCGAGGCCACCACATCGCTGAGGTCGGCCGCCGCGACCACCGCGCCCGCGGTGCGCATGAGCACCTCGGCTCCGTGCCGTGCGAGCGCGCCGGTTGCCGGGCCGTCTCCGGCGAGCACCACCCGGCGTCCACCCATGCGGACAGCCAGTGACTTCGCGGGATTGTGGAACACCTCGTTGGCCGGGTGCCCGCGCAGCGCCTCCGCGTCGACCGCGTCGGCGAGTTCGTGTAAGTCAGGCAGCAGGTTGTCGGTGCGCGACGGCCCGAGCACGGTCAGCACCGCGAGACCGGCGGACAGGTACCGCAGGAACCCGTGCTGATCGGCGACGCGAATGCGCGGCGGCAGCTGCATCGCCCGTCCGGCACCCGCTGCGCGGAGCGGCCCCTCGTCCGGCGCGGCGATCACTACCTCGGCGCCCCGGCGCAGAGCCGAATCGACCGCGGACAGCAACAGTGGATCCCCCGCGTCCTCGCCGGCGACGACCACGACATCGAGCGAGCCGACCCACGGCGGGACCGCGGGCAGGTGCAGGATCGGCACGCCGATCCGGGCGCCGAGCGCACCGGTGAGCACCGAGGCGGCCCGGCCTGCGCGGCCACCGCCCGTCACCAGGACGATGCTGCGCGGGCGGAGATCCCTGATCCGATCGAGGGCGCCCTCGTTGACCGACTCCGCGGTGGCCCGCACCTGCGCGCCACCGAGCGCGGCGGACCGCAGCGATCCCTCGGAATCGGCTGCGGTGACGCTTGCGGAGTCATCGAGGTCGAGAAGGTGTGACGGAGCCGTCATGGCGTCCTTCCTCTCTCGCTCTGCCCGGGGCAAGAATTCTACGGCTCTTCCCGTGTCCGCTAGGCGCGCACGACACCAAGTATCTCAGCCACCAGCGCTTCGACCTCTTCGACCGTCCGTGCTTCCACGTTCAGCCGCAGCAAGGGCTCGGTGTTCGAGGCGCGCAGATTGAACCACGCGCCCTGGCCGAGATTGACCGTGACACCGTCGAGGCGGTCGACGGACTTCGTGCGGCCCGAGAAGGCGGCGAGGACGGCGGCGGTCCGTTCGGCGGCGTCGGCGACCGTCGAGTTGATCTCGCCCGAGGCCTCGTAGCGCTCGTAGCTCTTCATCAGGTCGGATAGCGGTCGGTCCTGCTCGCCGAGCGCCGCGAGTACGTGCAGCGCGGCGAGCATGCCGGAGTCGGCGCCCCAGAAGTCGCGGAAGTAGTAGTGCGCCGAGTGCTCGCCGCCGAAGATCGCGCCAGTCTCCGCCATCTGCTGCTTGATGAAGGAGTGCCCGACCCTGGTCCGCACCGGAGTGCCGCCGAGCTCGGTCACCAACTCGGGCACCGCCCTGGAGGTGATGAGGTTGTGGATGATCGTGGCGCCGGGCTCCTTGGCGAGCTCCCGCTCCGCGACCAGTGCCGTCACCGCGGACGGGGACACCGGGTTGCCGAGCTCGTCGACGACGAAGCAACGGTCCGCGTCGCCGTCGAAGGCGAGGCCGATGTCCGCGCCGGTCTGCCGGATCCGCTCCTGCAGGTCGACCAGGTTCTTGGGGTCGAGCGGGTTGGCCTCGTGGTTCGGGAAGTTCCCGTCGAGCTCGAAGTACATCGGATCCACGCTCAGCGGCAGCGGTTCGAACACGGCCGGGACCGTGTGCCCGCCCATGCCGTTACCCGCGTCCACCGCGACCGACATCGGCTTCATCGACGACAGGTCGACGAGGCCTCGGACGAAGTCGGCGTACTCGGCGAGCACATCCTGCTCGCTGACCGAGCCCGCCTCACCGTCGTAGCCGGGCACGCCCTCGATGACCTCGGCCGAGATCGTCGCCAGCCCTGTGTCCTGTCCGACCGGCTTGGCGCCCGCACGGCACAGCTTGATCCCGTTGTACTTCGCGGGGTTGTGGCTCGCGGTGAACATGGCACCCGGACAATCGAGCAACCCCGACGCGAAGTACAGCTGATCGGTGGAGGCGAGGCCGATGAGGACGACGTCGAGCCCCTGGGCCGTCACTCCGTCGGCGAACGCGTTCGCGAGCTCCGGCGACGACTCCCGCATGTCGTAGCCGATGGCCACGCGGTCGGCGCCGGCGCGGACCAGGCGGGCAAACGCGCCACCGACATCACGCACGAAGTCGACATCGATCTGTTCGCCCACCACTCCGCGGACGTCGTATGCCTTGATGACGGCATGGACGGATTCGGCGGGACGTGCCACTGCGATAACTCCTGCGTTCGGGGACGGTCTTGATCGGTGCACCGCCAGCCTAGTGCCAGGTGCCGCGCGGGTCAGTTCGTGGGATCGGGCAGAACCCGCAGATGGCCGCGACGACCGGTGCGCGGGGCCGGGGCAGGCGCGTGTGCCGTTTCCACCGAACCCGACGCCACGGAATCGACGGATGCACGCTCGGGCATACCCGCCTCGCGGACGGCCTCGGCGAGTGCCGTGAGGTCGTCCTCGTCCGGGGTGGTGGTGGAGAAACCGCCCTCGTAGCGGACCAACTCCCAGCCCTTCGGCGCGGTGATCCGGGAAGCATGCGTCTCGCACAGATCCCAGGAATGGGGCTCGTCGACGGTGGCGAGCGGACCGACCACTGCCGTCGAGTCCGAATAGACATACGTCAGCGTCGCAACGGCGGGGTTCTTACACCCAGGCCGGCAGCATCGACGCAGTGCTCTCACGCTGATGAGGGTAGCTGGCAGACCCGCAGGCTCCTACTCGGACACACCGGAAGCCGATGGGTGTCGGTAGGATTGACCTTCATGCGCAGAGCCCGACACGGACGACCGTTGACCTCCCGATCGGCCGCTCGACGGGGACGCGGTATCCGCGGACCGGTGCTCCCGGCGAGTGTGCCCGCATGGCGCAGCCGGGCGGAGAAGTTCGACATGCTGGTCCTGGAGGCGTTCGCCCCGATCGACGCCCGCTGGCACGATCGGATCACCAAGCTCGACATCGCCGTCGACGAGGTGCCGAAGATCCGCGCGCTCGACCCCGATTCGGTCACCTGGCCGCCGGAGGTGGTGGCGGAGGGACCGGTGCCGCTCTCGCGACTGGTACCGGCAGGCGTTGACCGGCACGGCGCCGCCACGAGAGCGCGACTGGTCCTGTTCCGCCGGCCCCTCGAATTGCGCGCCAAGCGTCAGGAAGATCTCGTCGATCTGTTGAACGAGGTGTTGGTCCGGCAGGTCGCCACCTACCTCGGAGTCGACCCTGAAGTGATCGACCCGGAGCTCGGTGAAGACCCCGAGGACTGAAAAGTACTTGATCCGTAAAGGATCCGGCTCTAGACGATTCCGCGCTTGAGCCGACGACGCTCGCGCTCCGAGAGTCCCCCCCAGATTCCGAATCGCTCGTCATTGGAGAGCGCGTACTCGAGGCACTCGTCGCGAACCTCGCAACCGAGGCAGATTCGCTTTGCCTCGCGGGTCGAGCCACCCTTCTCGGGGAAGAATGCCTCGGGATCGGTCTGAGCGCACAGGGCGCGCTCCTGCCACTGATCTTCGATGTTCTCGAACATCTCATCAAATCCGGTGACCAGGCTCAGCTGAGGCCGTACCGGCTCCCTCTCCCCCAAAAGTTCGCCAACACCCTCCACTGCGTTCGCTGTGAAATCGGTCTGCGGTTCGTAATCAAGCGCGCTCAGAAGTCGTGATCCCTCGTACTGGTTGGGCATCGTTCCGCCTCCTCACCTTGGATTGCGCAGAAAATTCCGGTCACTTTCGTTCCCCGACAATGTCATCCACTCCGAACGAACGTTCGAATCAAGGTTCGCCACAACTGATCTCGGGTGGCGAAGGTTGAATGACATACCTGTGATTAGACACGGCACCGAGCGCTGGGGTCAAGCTGTTGGGCAATTCCCCTTACCACCACACACGGCGGAATCGCCTCGACGACGCATTCGTGCGCGTCACCAGCGTGTCGCACCGGCTGTCACCGATCGACCGGTGCAAGTCGGCTGCACCGGCGCAGGACGCCTAGGCTCTTGAGCTGTGAGAGTCACAGTATTGGTCGGCGGCGTCGGCGGAGCCCGTTTCCTGCAAGGTGTGCGGAGCCTGCTCGGAGAACCGGATGCCGCGGGCGCACACGAGATCACCGCGGTCGTGAATGTCGGAGACGACGTCTGGATGCACGGCCTGCGCATCTGCCCCGACCTGGACACCTGTATGTACACGCTCGGCGGCGGCATCGACCCCGAGCGGGGTTGGGGTCACGTCGGCGAAACCTGGAACGCGAAAGAGGAACTCGCGGCCTACGGCGCGAAGCCGGACTGGTTCGGTCTCGGCGACCGCGACATCGCCACACACCTCATCCGGACCCAGATGCTGCGCACCGGCTATCCACTGTCGGCGGTCACCGAGGCGCTGTGCAATCGCTGGCAACCCGGGGTGCAACTGCTCCCGGTGACCGACGACCGCAGCGAAACCCATGTGGTCATCACCGATCCGGCCGACAACGAGCAGCGGGCGATCCATTTCCAGGAATGGTGGGTCCGCCACCGCGCCCAGGTACCGACGCACAGCTTCGTGCACGTCGGTGCCGACAAGGCCACGCCTGCACCCGGGGTCATCGATGCGATCGAGAACGCGGACGCGGTGCTTCTTGCACCCTCCAACCCGGTGGTCAGCGTCGGCGCCATTCTCGCGGTGCCCGGGATCCGCGGCGCGCTGCGAACCGGCAAGGCAAAGGTCGTGGGCCTGTCGCCCGTCATCGACGGAAAGCCGTTGCGCGGCATGGCCGACGAATGCCTGGAGGTGATCGGCGTGGAGACCACCGCCGAGGCGATCGGCCGCTACTACGGCGCCCGCTCGGACACCGGGATCCTGGACGGCTGGCTCGTCCACGAGACCGACACCGCGCAGGTTCCCGGAGTCCAGGTCGAGGCGGTCCCGCTGCTGATGACCGACCCGGAGACGACGGCGGAGATGGCGCGGGCCGCGCTGCGCCTGGCCGGGATCACGGTGTGAACGGCGATCACGGAGCCGGCGGTTCCATCGAGATCCTCCCCGTGCCAGGACTTCCCGAGTTCCGGCCGGGCGATGACCTGGCCGCTGCGATCGCGGCTCAGGCGCCGTGGCTGGTGGACGGCGACGTACTGGTCGTCACGAGCAAGGTCGTCTCCAAGGTCGAGGGCCGAATCGTGGCCTCCCCCACCGATCCCGACGAACGCGATGCCGTTCGCCGACGCCTGGTGGATCAGGAAGCGGTCCGGGTCGTGGCCCGCAGGGGCCGCACCCTGATCACCGAGAACAGGCTGGGCATCATCCAGGCGGCGTCCGGCATCGACGGATCGAATGTGGACCCGGCGGAGCTGGCGCTACTGCCGGAAGACCCCGATGCGAGCGCTCGGCAGTTGCGTGAACGGTTGGCCGAACTACTGGGCGTGAGCGTCGCCGTGGTCATCACCGACACCATGGGACGGGCGTGGCGGGTCGGCCAGACGGACGCCGCGATCGGCGCATCGGGACTACCGGTGCTGCACGGCTACGCGGGATCGGTCGATGCGCAGGGCAACGAGCTCTACGTGACGGAGGTGGCGGTCGCGGACGAGCTCGCGGCGGCGGGCGATCTGGTGAAGGGCAAAGTCGGGAGCGTACCGATCGCCGTGGTCCGCGGGTTCGAGTTCGCGGACGACGGTTCGGTGGCGCGGGACCTGGTGCGGCCGGGCGAGGAAGACCTGTTCTGGCTCGGCTCCAACGAGGCAGTGGAGCGCGGCCGCCACGAAGCCCTGCTGCTGCGTCGCTCGGTGCGCGAGTTCTCCACCGAATCGATTGATCCGCAGTCCCTTCGGGATGCGATCGCGGAGGCCCTGACGGCCCCGGCACCGCACCACACCCGCCCGGTGCGGTTCGTGTGGATCCGCACGGCCGCGACCCGCAGGCGCCTGCTGAACGCGATGCGGGAGCAGTGGCGCTCGGATCTCACCGCGGACGGGCTGAGCCTGGAGAAGATCAACGCGCGGCTCGACCGCGGCAACATCCTGTTCGAGGCGCCGGAGCTGGTGATCCCCTTCTGCGTGCCCGAGGGCGCGCACCGCTACCCCGACGAGGCCAGGACCAGGTCCGAACAGACGATGTTCACCGTCGCCGCGGGCGCCGCCGTGCAGGGGCTGCTGGTGTCGTTGGCCACCAAGGGAATCGGTAGCTGCTGGATCGGTTCGACCATCTTCGCGGCGGACCTCGTCCGGGCCGAACTCGGCTTGCGCGCGGATTGGCAGGCCCTCGGCGCCATCGCCGTCGGGCATCCTCTCGAGCCCCTCGCGCCTCGCGTACCGAGCGAGCCCGGAGACCTGCTGGTGGAAATGTGAGTGCTCAGTCCCTGCACCGTTCGGCGCGCGAGGCGTTGCTGGGCTGGCAGACACCGAACGCTGCCGACGAGTCGTTGCGGCACACCATGCTCGCGTTCCTCGACTCGGCGCCGCTGGGTTGCCTGCGCGAGCACGCCCCCGGCCACATCACCGCGTCGTCGCTGGTACTCAGCGAGGACCGGCGCCAGGTGCTGCTCACCCTGCATCCGCGGGTGGGCCGCTGGATCCAGCTCGGCGGGCACTGCGAGGCAGCCGACGAGACGGTCGTCGGCGCGGCACTGCGGGAGGCCACGGAGGAGTCCGGGATCGCGGGCCTGCGGATCGATCCGTTGCTGCTGTCGGCGCACACCCACCCCATCACCTGCTCGCTCGGGGTGCCCACCCGGCACCTGGACCTGAGATTCCTGGTGTGGGCCGAGGTGGGCGCCATGCCGGTGCGCAGTGACGAGTCGCAGGACCTGCGGTGGTGGCCGGTCGACGACCTGCCCGACGGCGCCGAGAAGGAGACGATCGACCACCTGGTCCGGCTGGCGAACGGGCGCTGAGCCCGTCCGCCGGCCGGCGGCGACGCTAGAGCAGCAGCGTCGCGGCGGTGGCGGCGACGACGTCGTCGACGCTGATGCCGGGCGCGGTCTCGACCAGGCGCAGGCCCTCGTCGGTGACGTCGAGGACGGCCATGTCGGTGATGATCCGCTGTACGCACGCCTTGCCGGTGAGCGGCAGGGCGCACTCGTCGAGGATCTTCGACTCGCCCTTCTTGGAGACGTGCTCCATCATCACGATGACGCGCTTGGCGCCGTGGACGAGGTCCATCGCGCCGCCCATGCCCTTGACCATGTGGCCGGGGATCATCCAGTTGGCGAGGTCACCCTTGGCACTGACCTGCATCGCGCCCAGCACCGCGACGTCCACCTGGCCGCCGCGGATCATGCCGAACGACTGCGACGAGTCGAAGTACGACGCGCCCGGCAGGACGGTGACGGTCTCCTTGCCGGCATTGATCAGCTCGGGGTCGAGTTCGTCCTCGGTGGGGTACGGGCCCACACCCAGGATGCCGTTCTCCGAATGCAGGACCACCGTGATGTCCTCGGAGATGTAGTTCGGCACCAGCGTCGGCATACCGATGCCGAGGTTGACGTACTGCCCGTCGGAGAGTTCCTGCGCCACCCGCGCGGCCATCTGCTCGCGGGTCAGCTTCTGCACAATCGTCTGAGTCATGCTCGCACCGTTCGCTTCTCGATTCCGACAGTGACCTTGCCCACGTGCACGACGCGCTGCACGTGGATGCCAGGGGTGTGGATCTGGTCGGGATCCAGCTCGCCCGGCTCGACGAGGTGCTCGACCTGCGCGATGGTGATCCGGCCCGACGCGGCGGCCGGGGGGTTGAAGTTGCGGGCGCTGCGGCGGAAGACGAGGTTGCCGTGGCGGTCACCCTTCCACGCGTGGACGAGGGCGTAGTCGGCGACGATGCCCCGCTCCATGACGTACGTCTGCCCGTCGAACTCGCGGGTCTCCTTGGCCGGGCTCGCGACGGCGATGCCACCGTTGCCGTCGTAGCGGCGGGGCAGGCCTCCGTCCGCGACCTGGGTGCCGACGCCGGCCGGGGTGAAGAACGCGGGGATGCCGGCGCCGCCGGCGCGCAGCCGCTCGGCGAGGGTGCCCTGCGGCGTCAGCTCCACCTCGAGTTCACCGGAGAGGTACTGCCGGGCGAACTCCTTGTTGTCGCCCACGTACGAGCTGACGGTCCGGCGGATCCGGCCCTGCTCGAGCAGCACACCGAGGCCGAAGCCGTCGGTGCCGCAGTTGTTGCTCACCGTCTCGAGATCCGTCGCGCCCTGTTCCAGCAGCGCGTTGATGAGGATCTCCGGCACTCCTACCAGGCCGAACCCGCCGACCGCGATCGTCGCGCCGTCGGGCACATCGGCGACGGCCTCGGCCGCCGTGGCAATGACTTTGTCCATCATGCGAGCCAGCATACGACGGTTCGTGCGTAATATGAACCCCCGTCCGCATTGCGAACAATTTGGGCGCGGGCCGTTGATCGCGCCCGCGGAACGCACTACGGTTGTTCGCATAACGTAACTTCGTCCACATTCCGAACAGGGAAGGCCGAACAAGACTCGGTGCCCCTCACCCGGACCGTCCCCACACGAGGTCGTCACATGCTTCATCTGCCCCCGCAATACCGGCCGATCGGCGCCGACGTGAATGCGCCGCCGGACTTTGCCGACTACAAGACCACCGCGCTGCGCAGCCCCCGGCAGCCCCTCAAGCTGATCCCGCAGCGCCTCGGCGAGGTCACCGGACCCGTGTTCGGCGAGGACCGAGTCCAGCCCGGCGACGCCGACCTGACCATCGCCAACGGCGGCGAGGCCCAGGGGCAGCGCATCGTGGTGCACGGCCGGGTCCTCGACTCGGGCGGCAAGCCCGTCCCGAACACACTGCTCGAGGTGTGGCAGGCGAACGCAGGCGGCCGGTACCGGCACATCGGCGACAACTGGCCCGCGCCGCTCGACCCGCACTTCGACGGCATCGGCCGGTGTGTCACCGACGCCGACGGCCACTACACGTTCACGACGGTCAAGCCGGGCGCGTACCCGTGGCGCAACCACGACAACGCGTGGCGCCCGTCGCACATCCATTTCTCGCTGTTCGGCCAGGCGTTCACGCAGCGCCTGGTGACGCAGATGTACTTCCCGGACGACCCGCTGTTCTTCCAGGACCCGATCTACAACGCGGTCCCCGCCGCCGCCCGGCACCGCATGGTCAGCGTCTTCGACTACGACGCGACCGTGGCCGACTGGGCCCTTGGCTTCCGTTTCGACATCGTCCTGCGCGGACGCGACGCCACCCCGTTCGAGGACGACGAGGATCACGATGACTGACACTTCCCCCAAGAACTCCGGTGCACCGACCTACGAGGTCACCCCTGGCGACTTCACCACCGCCGAGTTCGGCGTCACCCCGTCGCAGACGGTGGGCCCGTACTGGCACATCGGCCTGCCGTGGGCGGACGGCCCCGACGCCGCCCCCGAGGGCACCCCGGACCGGATCACGCTGCGCGTCACCGTCATCGACGGCGCCCGCACGCCGGTCGCGGACGCGATGATCGAGACGTGGCAGGCCGACGCGGCGGGCCGATTCGCCCACGCCGACGACCCGCGCGGCGCGGCCGAGCCGACGCCCGCCGGGTTCCGCGGCTTCGGGCGGGCCGGGGCGGACGAGAGCGGTACCGCTGTGGTCCACACCGTCAAGCCGGGTCCACTGCCCGCCGAGAACGGCGCCGTCGAGGCCCCGCACGTCAACGTCGGTGTCTTCGCCCGCGGCATTCTCGAGCGCCTGTACACCCGGCTGTACTTCCCGGAGGACACCGATGCGCATGCCGTCGACCCGGTGTTGACGTCGCTGCCCGAGTCACAGCGGCCGAAGCTGATCGCGAACAAGACCGACGACGGCTACAGCCTCACGGTCTATGTTCAGGACAGCGATCCCGAGGGCGTCGAGACGCCGTTCTTCGAGCTGTGATCAGGAGCCTGGCGTGACACACACCCGCGGTGCACTGTTCGATCCTGTCTTCGGCGGCTCCGCTGTCGCCGAGGAGGTCTCGGATCACGCGTGGGTGGTCGCACTGCTCACGGTCGAGGCGGCCCTGTCACGGGCCGCCTCGACCGTGGACCTGGTGACGGTCGAGCACGCCTCGACCGTCACGGCCGTCGCGACCGGGCTCGCCGTGCCCGGCACACTCGACATCGCCGACCTCGGCCGCAGGTCCGCTGCCGGCGGCAACCCCGTCATCCCGTTGCTGAAGATCCTGCGGGCGGCCTGCGCCGACGAGGGGGTGCCCGCGTCGGCCGTTCACGTCGGCGCCACCAGCCAGGACGTGATGGACTCGGCGCTGATGCTGATCGCACGCAGGGCGGGTCACATCGTGCTCGCCGGAATGCGGGCGGCGGCGACCTCCGGTGCCGAACTCGCGCGAGCGCACCGCGCCACCCCGATGGTCGCGCGCACGCTCGGGGAGCAGGCCCTGCCCACCACCTTCGGCGCGCTCGCGGTGTCGTGGTTCACCGGCCTCGACGACGCGGCCGCCCAGCTCGAGCGGGCCCTGTCCGCGCTGCCCGTCCAGTTCGGTGGCGCGGCAGGCACTCTCGCCGCTGTCCACCCGCACGGCCTCGACATGGCCGACGCCCTCGCAGACGGACTCGGCCTGACGCGGC
>Ga0105243_10001943_pt1 | contig 17585 bp, 17 predicted proteins | sample KBSM34metaG_FD_81525 | JGI IMG/M metagenome (GOLD analysis project Ga0105243, IMG submission 81525) | Miscanthus rhizosphere microbial communities from Kellogg Biological Station, Michigan, USA - KBS M3-4 metaG | ecosystem: Host-associated > Plants > Roots > Rhizosphere > Soil | place... | reverse complement strand
GCACCGGGCACGGAGGTCGCCGCGGTGGACGCCGCGGCCCGGTCGGTGATCGAGGCCGCGGGTTACGGGGAGCTGTTCCTGCACGGTCTCGGGCACGGCGTCGGGCTGGAGATCCACGAAGCACCGGGAATCGGCAAGCTCGGCACCGGTACACTGCTAGCCGGTGCTGCGGTAACAGTCGAGCCCGGTGTGTACTTCTCCGGTCGCGGAGGCGTCAGGATCGAGGACACGCTCGTTGTTCGCGAGCAGGAGCCCGAGCTCCTCACCCTCACCACCAAAGATCTCGTAATCGTCTGAAGGAGACGCGAAGTAAGTGGCTGACACCAGTGATTTCAAGAACGGGCTCGTGCTGAAGATCGAGGGCCAGCTCTGGCAGATCATCGAGTTCCAGCACGTGAAGCCGGGCAAGGGCCCCGCGTTCGTGCGGACCAAGCTCAAGAACGTGCTCTCCGGCAAGAACGTGGACAAGACCTTCAACGCGGGCGTCAAGGTGGAGACGGCGACCGTCGACCGTCGCGACATGACGTACCTGTACCACGACGGCAGCGACTTCGTCTTCATGGACGGCGACACCTACGACCAGATCTCGATCAGCGAGGCCACCGTCGGCGACGGCGCGCGCTTCCTGCTGGAGAACATGCAGGTCCAGGTCGCGACCCATGAGGACGCGCCGCTGTTCGTCGAGCTGCCGGTCACGGTCGAGCTCGTCGTCAAGCACACCGATCCGGGCCTGCAGGGCGACCGTTCGACCGGTGGCACCAAGCCCGCGATCCTGGAGACGGACGCCGAGGTGCAGGTCCCGCTGTTCGTCAACACCGGCGACAAGCTCAAGATCGACTCTCGGGACGGCAACTACCTGGGCCGCGTGACTTCGTAGCGTGTCCGGTAGTCAGAAGAAGCTCGGGGCCAGGCACAAGGCCCGTAAGCGCGCAGTCGATTTCCTCTTCGAGGCGGAGGCGCGCGACCTCGACCCGGTCGATCTCGCCACCGAGCGGGCCGAGCTCGCCCGTACGGACGACGCCGTCGCCCCGGTGAACCCCTACACCGTCACCCTGGTGACCGGGGTCGCGGAGAACCTCGACCGGCTTGACCGGGTCATCGCCGACCACCTGCAGGACTGGACACTCGAGCGTCTGCCCGCGGTGGACCGCGCGGTCCTGCGGATCGCCGTGTGGGAGCTCTTCCACGCCACCGACGTGCCGCCTGTGGTGGCGGTCGACGAGGCCGTGGAGCTGGCCAAGGAGCTGTCCACCGACGACTCGCCGGGATTCATCAACGGGGTACTCGGTCAGGTGGTGCTCGTCGCGCCGCAGGTGCGAGCCGCCGCGGCCGCCACCTCGCAGCGCACGGAGGCCACGCCCGAGCCGGGCACCGACGCCTGACCCGGCGCCGAACGACACGCGAACGCCGCGGACCGATCACGGTCCGCGGCGTTCGTCGTCCGGGCCGGGAAACGGTCGAAACGGGGGTTCGACTGTGGCTCAGCACACCCCGAACCGCGTCGGGTTCCTGGTCACCGCGCTGATAGGCTGGCGGGCGTCAGACATCCTTTAACGATCCGTCCAGAGAGGCGGAGAAGGAGGTCCAGCTTGCTCACGCCCGAGCCATCCTCCGCCGATTCATCGGCCCAGGATCACCCTGTCACCAGGGAGCTGCTCTCTTCTGCCGACGTTGGTCGGACGATCGCGCGGATCGCGCACCAGATCATCGAGAAGACCGCGCTCGACGCCGAGACCGACCCGCCCCGAGTGGTGTTGATCGGTATCCCGACGCGCGGCACCACCCTCGCCAACCGCCTGGCGAACAAGATCGAGGAGTTCTCGGGTGTCCGCCCCCCGACCGGCTCGCTCGACATCACCCTCTACCGCGACGATCTGCGGACCAAGCCGCACCGTCCGCTCGAGCGCACCTCGGTGCCCGAAGGCGGTGTGGACCAGGCGCTCGTGGTCCTCGTCGACGACGTGCTGTTCTCCGGGCGGACCGTGCGCTCGGCGCTCGACGCGCTCCGTGACCTGGGCAGGCCGAAGGCCGTGCAGCTCGCGGTCCTGGTCGACCGCGGCCACCGGGAGCTGCCGCTGCGGGCCGATTTCGTCGGCAAGAACGTGCCGACCGCGCGCACCGAGGACGTGAAGGTGCAGTTGGTCGAACACGACGGGGTCGACAGCGTGACGCTCAGCGGCGGCGTGAACAAGCCGAGCGGGGAGCCGAATCTGTGAAGCATCTGTTGTCGGTTTCGGATCTGACCCTCGAGAGCGCGACAGGTCTGCTCGACGAGGCCGAACGATTCGAGCAGGCCCTCCTGGGCCGCGAGGTCCGCAAGCTCCCGACGCTGCGGGGGCGCACTGTGATGACGGTGTTCTTCGAGAACTCGACCAGGACCAGGGTGTCCTTCGAGGTCGCGGGCAAGTGGATGAGCGCCGACGTGATCAACGTCAGCGCCAGCAGTTCCTCGGTGTCGAAGGGCGAGTCGCTGCGGGACACCGCGATGACCCTGAGGGCCGCGGGGGCGGACGCGTTGATCGTGCGGCACCCGGCCTCCGGTGCGGCGCACCGGATCGCGGAGTGGACCGCGGACGGCGATGACGGCCCGGCCGTGATCAACGCCGGTGACGGCACGCACGAGCACCCCACCCAGGCGCTGCTGGACGCGCTGACCCTGCGACAGCGGCTCGGCTCCATCGCGGGCAAGCGGGTCGCGATCGTCGGCGACATCCTGCACAGCCGGGTGGCCAGGTCGAACGCCTTCCTGCTCTCCACGCTCGGCGCGGAGGTCGTGCTGGTCGCGCCGCCCACGCTGCTGCCGGTGGGGGTGTCGAGCTGGCCGGTGACCGTGTCGCATTCGCTGGACGCGGAGCTGCCCGGCGTCGATGCGGTGCTGATGCTGCGGGTGCAGGCCGAGCGCATGAACGGCGGGTTCTTCCCGTCGCCGCGCGAGTACTCGATCACCTACGGGCTGTCCGAGAAGCGGCTGGGCATGCTCGCCGAACACGCCGTTGTGCTGCACCCGGGTCCCATGCTGCGCGGCATGGAGATCGCGTCGGCGGTCGCGGATTCACCGAAAGCTGCAGTGCTGCAGCAGGTTACGAACGGAGTTCACATTCGCATGGCTGTCCTGTTCGGGTTGTTGGTCGGTACTGAGGAAGGTGTGGCGCTGTGAGCCAGGACATTTCCCGAGGCTTCGCCCGCGGTGACATCCTGATCCGCGGGGCGCGCATCTACGGCGAGGGTGAGCCGCAGGACGTGCTGATCTCCGACGGTGAGATCCGCGGGATCGGCGCCGGACTGGACGCACCCGAGGGCGCCGAGGTCATCGAGGCGGCCGGCCAGGTGCTGCTGCCCGGCTTCGTCGACCTGCACACGCACCTGCGCGAACCCGGTCGTGAGGACACCGAGACCATCGAGTCCGGGTCGTCCGCCGCGGCGCTCGGCGGCTACACCGCGGTGTTCGCGATGGCCAACACCAGCCCGGTCGCCGACTCAGTCGTGATCACCGACCACGTGTGGCGCAGGGGACAGGAGGTCGGCCTGGTCGACGTCCATCCGGTCGGCGCGGTCACTGTCGGGCTCGCGGGCAAGCAGCTCGCCGAGATGGCGACCATGGCGTCGGGCATCGGCAAGGTCAAGATGTTCTCCGACGACGGCCACTGCGTGTACGACCCGTTGATCATGCGCCGGGCACTCGAGTACTCGAGCGCGCTCGGAGTCCTCATCGCCCAGCACGCCGAGGAGCCGCGGCTGACCGTCGGTGCCGTCGCGCACGAGGGTCCGACCGCCGCCCGGCTCGGCCTGGCCGGCTGGCCCCGGGCCGCGGAGGAGTCCATCGTCGCCCGCGACGCGCTGCTGGCCCGCGATGCAGGTGCCCGCGTGCACATCTGCCACGCCTCCACCGCAGGCACCGTCGAGCTGATGAAGTGGGCACGCGGACAGGGCATCTCGATCACCGCTGAGGTCACCCCGCATCACCTGCTGCTCGACGACTCCCGGCTGGAGACCTACGACGCGGTGAACCGGGTGAACCCGCCGCTGCGCGAACCCAGCGACATCGCCGCGCTGCGACAGGGCCTGGCCGACGGCGTCATCGACTGCGTCGCCACCGACCACGCCCCGCACGCCGAGCAGGACAAGTGCTGCGAGTTCTCGGCCGCCAGGCCCGGCATGCTCGGGTTGGAGACGGCGCTGGCGATCGTCGTGCAGACGATGGTCGAGACCGGCCTGCTGGACTGGCGCGGCGTGGCCCGGGTGATGAGCGAGCGGCCCGCCGAGATCGTCGGACTGAGCGATCAGGGCCGACCGATCGCGGTCGGCGAGCCGGCCAATCTCACGCTGGTGGACCCGGATCGCGAATGGACGGTGCGGGCACCGGAACTGGCGTCGATCGCGCAGAACAGCCCGTTCGACGCGATGACGTTCGGCGCCAGGGTCACCACCACCCTGCTGCGCGGCCGGGTCACCGTCCTGGACGGGAAGGTGCGCGCATGAGCACGGACCGGATCCTGCTGACCGTCGGCTTCCTCCTGTTCTGGGCGCTGATGGTGGCGCTGATGTACCGGGGCTGGAAGAAGCGGGCCGGCCGTCAGGCGGACGCGATCGGCGAGCTGCCCGCGGTGCCAGCCGACCTGGGCGCGCAGCTGATCCCGCCGAGCAGCGGCCTGTACGTGGGCAGCACCCTCGCGCCCAGCTGGCAGGACCGGATCGCGGTCGGGGACATCGGCTTCCGCGCGACCGGCGATATCAGCAGGCACGAGAAGGGTGTGCTGCTCGAACGAGACGGCGCCTCGGCGATCTGGATCCCGCAGTCCTCGATCCGGGCGATCCGGACCGAACGCGGGCTCGCAGGCAAGGTCATGAGCAAGGACGGGGTCCTGGTGATCCGGTGGGAGCTGCCCACCGGAACGGAGATCGACACCGGATTCCGTGGAGACGACAAGAGTGTGTACCCGGCATGGGTGAACGGAGAGAACGCGTGAGTGACAGCTTTGAATCAGCGAGCGGCACAGGACCGGCGGCCCTGGTCCTCGAGGACGGGCGGATCTTCCGCGGCACCAGCTTCGGTGCGGTCGGCCAGACCCTCGGCGAGGCGGTCTTCAGCACCGGCATGACCGGCTACCAGGAGACCCTCACCGATCCGAGCTACCACCGCCAGATCGTGGTCGCCACCGCCCCGCAGATCGGCAACACGGGCTGGAACGGCGAGGACGGTGAGGCGCTGAGCGCTGGCCGTCAGGCCTCCGGCGACTCCAACAAGATCTGGGTGGCCGGCTACGTGGTCCGCGATCCCGCGCGCCGCACCTCGAGCTGGCGCGCCACCGGGTCGCTGCAGGACGAGCTCGTCCGCCAGGGCATCGTCGGGATCGCGGGCATCGACACCAGGGCACTGGTCCGGCACCTGCGCACCCGCGGTTCCATGCGGGCCGGGGTCTTCTCCGGCGCGGCGCTGACCGACGACGCCGCCATGCTGCAGGCCGTCAAGGACCAGCCGTCGATGCTCGGCGCCGATCTCGCGGGCGAGGTCAGCACCGACAACGGCTACATCATCGAGCCGGTCGGCGGCGAGGCCCGGTTCACGGTTGCGGCCATCGACCTGGGCATCAAGACCAACACCCCGCGGATGTTCGCCCAGCGCGGCATCCGGGTGCACGTGCTGCCCTCGAACGCGAGCCTCGAGCAGATTCTCGACCTCGGCGCGGACGGAGTGTTCCTGTCCAACGGCCCTGGCGACCCGGCCACCGCCGACGGCGCGGTGCACCTGACCAAGGAGGTGCTCGGCCAGGGACTGCCGCTGTTCGGCATCTGCTTCGGCAACCAGATCCTCGGCCGCGCGCTCGGTCTGAGCACCTACAAGATGAAGTTCGGCCACCGCGGCATCAACATCCCGGTGATCGAGCACGGCACCGGCCGGATCGCCATCACCGCGCAGAACCACGGGTTCGCGCTCGAGGGCGAGGCGGGCCAGGAGTTCGACACCCCGTTCGGCCGCGCCGTGATCAGTCACACCTGCGCCAACGACGGCGCCGTCGAGGGCGTCCGCCTGCTCGACGACTCGGCCTTCTCGGTGCAGTACCACCCCGAGGCCGCGGCGGGCCCGCACGACGCCGCCTACCTGTTCGACCGCTTCACCAGCCTGCTCGAGGGAGTCAAGAAGTAATGCCACGTCGCACAGATCTCAAGCACATCCTGGTGATCGGTTCCGGACCGATCGTCATCGGACAGGCCTGCGAGTTCGACTACTCGGGCACCCAGGCGTGTCGTGTCCTGCGTGAGGAGGGCCTGCGCGTGTCGCTGGTCAACTCCAACCCGGCCACGATCATGACCGACCCCGAGTTCGCCGACGCCACCTACGTCGAGCCGATCACCGCGGAGTTCGTCGAGAAGGTCATCGCCCGCGAGGCCGAGCAGGGCCACAAGATCGATGCGGTGCTCGCCACCCTCGGCGGCCAGACCGCGCTGAACACCGCGGTCGCGCTGCACGAGCAGGGCATCCTCGAGAAGTACGACGTGGAGCTGATCGGCGCCGACTTCGATGCCATCCAGCGCGGCGAGGACCGGCAGAAGTTCAAGGACATCGTCGCCAAGGTCGGCGGCGAGTCGGCGCGCTCGCGGGTCTGCTTCACGATGGAGGAAGTCCACGACACCGTCGCCGAGCTCGGCTACCCGGTCGTCGTGCGGCCCTCGTTCACCATGGGCGGCCTCGGCTCCGGCATGGCGTACAACGAGGAAGACCTCACCCGCATCGCGGGCGGCGGACTTGCCGCCTCGCCCACCGCGAACGTGCTCATCGAGGAGTCCATCCTCGGCTGGAAGGAGTACGAGCTCGAGCTGATGCGCGACGGCCGCGACAACGTGGTCATCATCTGCTCGATCGAGAACGTCGACCCGGTCGGCGTGCACACCGGCGACTCGGTGACCGTGGCCCCGGCCATGACGCTGACCGACCGCGAGTACCAGAAGATGCGCGACCTCTCCATCGACATCCTGCGCGAGGTCGGCGTCGACACCGGTGGCTGCAACATCCAGTTCGCGATGGACCCGACCGATGGCCGCCTCGTGGTCATCGAGATGAACCCCCGCGTGTCGCGCTCGTCGGCGCTTGCGTCGAAGGCGACCGGCTACCCGATCGCGAAGATGGCCGCGAAGCTGGCCATCGGCTACACCCTCGACGAGATCGTCAACGACATCACCGGCGAGACCCCGGCCTGCTTCGAGCCGACCCTCGACTACGTCGTGGTGAAGGCGCCCCGCTTCGCGTTCGAGAAGTTCCCCGGCGCCGACGGCACCCTGACCACCACCATGAAGTCGGTCGGCGAGGCGATGTCGATCGGCCGCAACTTCACCGAGGCCTTCGGCAAGGTCATGCGGTCGCTCGAGACCAAGCGGGCCGGCTACTGGACCGGGCCCGAGCTCGAGGTCGACGACCTGGACGCCCTGCTCGCGGACCTCAGCGTGCCGCAGGACGGCCGGATGTACGGCATCGAGAAGGCGTTCGCGCTCGGCGCGACCATCGAGCAGCTCTTCGAAGCCACCAAGATCGACCCGTGGTTCCTCGATCAGTTCCAGCAGATCCACGAGCTGGGGGAGCAGGTCCGCGCGGCCGAGGTCGTCGACGAGGCGCTGCTGCGTCAGGCCAAGTACCACGGCCTGTCCGACCGCCAGATCGCCTCGCTGCGCCCGGGTCTCGGTGGGGACAGCCAGGAGGGTGAGGACGCGGTCCGCACACTGCGCGACGCGTTCAAGATCCGCCCGGTCTACAAGACCGTCGACACCTGCGCGGCCGAGTTCGAGGCCAAGACGCCGTACCACTACTCCACCTACGAGCTCGATCCCGAGGCGGAGTCCGAGGTCGCGCCGCAGACCGAGCGGCCCAAGGTGCTGATCCTGGGCTCGGGCCCGAACCGCATCGGTCAGGGCATCGAGTTCGACTACTCCTGTGTGCACGCCGCGCTCACGCTCTCCGAGGCCGGCTACGAGACCGTCATGGTCAACTGCAACCCGGAGACGGTCTCCACGGACTACGACACCGCGGACCGGCTGTACTTCGAGCCGCTGACCTTCGAGGACGTCCTCGAGGTCTACCGCGCCGAGTCGGCGTCGGGCACGGTCGCAGGCGTCATCGTCCAGCTCGGCGGCCAGACCCCGCTCGGCCTGGCGAAGCGGCTCAAGGCCGCGGGCGTCCCGATCGTCGGCACCAGTCCCGAGGCCATCGACCTCGCCGAGGATCGCGGCGAGTTCGGCCGCGTGCTCACAGAGGCGGGCCTGCCCGCGCCGAAGTTCGGCACCGCCACCACGTTCGACGGTGCCCGCGAGATCGCGGGCGGCATCGGCTACCCGGTGCTGGTGCGCCCCTCCTACGTGCTCGGTGGGCGCGGCATGGAGATCGTGTACGACGAGAAGTCGCTGCAGGACTACATCTCTCGGGCCACCGAGATCTCCGACGACCGCCCGGTGCTGGTGGACCGGTTCCTGGAAGACGCGGTCGAGATCGATGTCGACGCGCTGTGCGACGGCACCGAGGTGTACCTCGGCGGCGTGATGGAGCACATCGAGGAGGCCGGGATCCACTCCGGCGACTCGGCCTGCGCGCTGCCGCCCATCACGCTCGGCAAGGCCGACCTCGAGAACGTCCGGCGTTCGACCGAGGCACTGGCCAAGGGCATCGGGGTCAAGGGCCTGCTGAACGTGCAGTACGCGCTCAAGGACGACATCCTCTACGTCCTCGAGGCGAACCCGCGCGCCAGCCGCACGGTGCCGTTCGTGTCCAAGGCCACTGCGGTGCAGCTGGCGAAGGCCTGCGCCCGGGTGATGCTCGGCGAGTCCATCGCGGACCTGCGCGCGAGCGGGGTCCTGCCCGCCACCGGGGACGGCGGCAACACCCCGGCCGGCGCGCCGATCGCGGTCAAGGAGGCGGTGCTCCCGTTCAACCGCTTCCGCAAGGCGGACGGCACCGGCGTCGACACCCTGCTGAGCCCGGAGATGAAGTCCACCGGCGAGGTGATGGGCATCGACGCGGACTTCGGTACCGCGTTCGCCAAGAGCCAGACCGCCGCCTACGGCTCGCTGCCCACCAGCGGCGTGGTGTTCGTCTCGGTCGCGAACAAGGACAAGCGGTCGCTGATCTTCCCGGTCAAGCGGCTCGCCGACCTCGGCTTCACGATCCTGGCCACCGAGGGCACCGCGGACGTGCTGCGGCGTAACGGCATCGCCTGCGAGGAGGTGCACAAGCAGTCCGGCGAGGATCTGCCGGAGGGCGCGCGCACCATCGTCGACCAGATCAAGGCCGGGGAGGTGGACATGGTGATCAACACCCCGTACGGCAACTCCGGTCCCCGCGTGGACGGCTACGAGATCCGCAGCGCGGCGGTGTCGGTGAACATCCCGTGCATCACCACCGTCCAGGGCGCCTCGGCGGCGGTCCAGGGCATCGAGGCCGGTATCAGGGGCGATATCGGTGTGCGCTCGCTGCAGGACCTGCACGCGGCGCTGCGCGAGCCGGGACAGAAGTGAGTCAGCACAGCTGGGGCAGCCGGCTCCGGTCCGCGATCGCGGACCGGGGCCGGCTGTGTGTGGGCATCGACCCGCACCCTTCGCTGCTGCGGGCGTGGGGGCTCCCAGAGACCGCTGGGGGCGTCGAGACCTTCGCGGAGATATGCGTGGAGGCCTTCGTCGGCGACGTGGCGCTGGTGAAGCCACAGGTGGCCTTCTTCGAGGCCCACGGGTCGGCCGGGTACGCGGTGCTCGAGCGGACCATCTCGGTGGTGCGCGCGGCGGGCACGCTGGTCATCGCCGATGCCAAGCGGGGCGACATCGGTTCCACCATGGCGGCGTACTCGCAGGCCTGGCTGGGCGAGGAGGCGCCGCTGGCGTCGGACGCGGTGACGGTCTCGCCCTATCTCGGGTTCGGCGCGCTCGAGCCCGCTGTCGAGTTGGCGACCGAGCACGGCCGCGGGCTCTTCGTGCTCGCCCGTACCTCCAATCCGGAGGGTGGGCAGTTGCAGGGGGCTCGGTTGCTGGGTGATCAGCTCGACGCTGCCGACCTGTCGGCTGTTTCTGCTGGTAAGGGCGTGTCGGTCGCGCAATCGATCGTCGACGCGGCAGTGGCGCAGAACCGGGACGGCCGGGACACGGTGGGCCTGGTGGTCGGCGCGACACGCGGACACGGATTGGATTTATCGGAATTTTCCGGGCCGATTCTTGCGCCCGGACTGGGCGCGCAGGGCGCCACCGTGGCCGATCTGGCAGAGATTTTCCGCGATTCACGAGAGTTGTTGCTGCCCAACACTTCTCGTGACGTTTTGCGGCACGGGCCGTCTGTTTCCGCGCTTCGCGAGGCCGCGGAGCGGGTCAGGGACGACGTCGAGAACGGACTTGCATAACCCACCGGAATTACGCGCTGACCTGGGGGGTGGGTTCGCAATCGGCGCTCGGCGTGAGTACGGTCGCTATCGCTGCTGGTTAACCGGTGGCAGAAGACTATTTGCACACGACGAGACGGAGGAACCGTGGCCCTTCCCCAGTTGACTGATGAGCAGCGCGCCGCTGCTTTGGAGAAGGCGGCTGCAGCCCGTAAGGCCAGGGCTGAGCTCAAGGAGCGCCTCAAGCGCGGCGGCACCGACCTGAAGCAGGTCCTCAAGGATGCCGAAGAGAACGAGATCCTCGGCAAGATGAAGGTGTCGGCACTGCTCGAGGCCCTGCCCAAGGTGGGCAAGGTCAAGGCGCAGGAAATCATGACCGAGCTGGAGATCGCTCCGACCCGTCGCCTTCGTGGCCTCGGCGATCGGCAGCGCAAGGCTCTGCTCACCAGGTTCGATTTCGACGCTGAGTAGGAATCTGGTGGCTGACACAGACAACGTGTCAGACAACAGCAAGACCACCCCGGCTTCGAACAGCGGGGAAAGCACAGCGCAGAGGGGCCGGCTGGTAGTACTGGCCGGCCCCTCAGCCGTGGGTAAGTCGAGTGTGGTCCGCAAACTGCACGAGCGACTTCCCGACCTGGTCTTCAGCGTGTCTGCCACGACGAGAGACCCGCGGCCCGGCGAGGTCGACGGCAAGGACTACACGTTCGTCACCGCCGACGACTTCGAGCGGATGATCGCAGCGGGCGAGATGCTCGAATGGGCGGAGATCCACGGCGGGCTGCAGCGGTCGGGCACCCCCGCCGCGCCGGTGATCGCGGCCCTCGAGGCCGGACATCCCGTGCTGGTGGAGGTCGACCTGGCGGGTGCTCGTGCCGTCCGGGCGGCGATGCCGGAGGCGATTCTTGCCTTCCTGGCGCCGCCGAGCTGGGAGGAACTGGTGTCCCGGCTGACCGGTCGCGGCACCGAGTCCGAGGCGGTCGTCGCCCGCCGCCTTGAGACCGCGAAGGTCGAGTTGGCGGCCAAGGACGAGTTCGACACGGTCATCGTGAACGAGGATGTCGACCGTGCGTGCGACGAGTTGGTATCCTTGTTGGTTGGAGCGCCGCGATAGTCGGCGTCCGTTCAGAATTCTGTAAAGAAGACAGTATCGATCTCGACTAGCAGCACCTTTGCTCGAACCTGCAGTTCTCAGAAGTAGTTGCAGTTGAAACAAGCGCCGACCACCACAGGAGATTCGCCAGTGAGCGCAACTCAAGCAGCCTTGTCCGACGCCGAGCGACACGGCGTCCCGGCGTACGACACCCCGTTGGGCATCACCAACCCGCCGATCGACGAGCTGCTCGCCCGCACCTCCTCGAAGTACGCGCTGGTGATCTACTCGGCCAAGCGTGCGCGCCAGATCAACGACTACTACAACCAGCTCGGTGACGGCATCCTCGAGTACGTCGGCCCGCTGGTCGAGCCGGGCCTCCAGGAGAAGCCGCTCTCCATCGCGCTGCGCGAGATCCACTCCGACCTCCTCGAGCACACCGAAGGCGAGTGATACAGAGCCCGTGAGCGAGCTCCCATCGGATTCCGCCGACCGACCCCGCCGCATCGTCGTCGGGGTCGGCGGCGGAATTGCCGCATACAAGGCCTGTTCGATCATCCGCAGCTTCACCGAGAGTGGACACCACGTGCGGGTGATCCCCACGGACTCGGCTCTGGAGTTCGTCGGCCGCGCGACGTTCGAGGCGCTCTCCGGCAACCCGGTGCAGACCGGGGTCTTCGCCGACGTCCCGCAGGTGCCGCACGTGCGGCTCGGCCAGGAGGCCGACCTGGTGGTGATCGTGCCCGCGACGGCCGATCTGATGGCAAGGGCCGCACACGGTCGCGCCGACGATCTGCTCACCGCGACCCTGCTCACGGCCCGCTGCCCGGTGGTGTTCGCGCCCGCGATGCACACCGAGATGTGGGAGCACCCCGCGACGGTCGCGAACGTGGCGACCCTGCGCGAACGCGGCATCTGTGTGATCGAGCCCGCCTCCGGTCGACTCACCGGCAAGGACACCGGCGCGGGCCGGCTGCCAGAGCCGGACGAGATCGTCGGACTGGCGACCCTGCTGCTCGAGCGTCCCGACGCGCTGCGCCGCGACCTCGTCGGCCGCAAGATCCTGGTGTCCGCGGGCGGCACCCGTGAACCCCTCGACCCGGTCCGATTCCTCGGCAACCGCAGCTCCGGCAAGCAGGGCTACGCCATCGCGCGGCTCGCCGCCCAGCGCGGCGCCGAGGTGACCCTGATCGCCGGATACACCGCGGACCTGGCCGATCCGGCCGCGCTCGAGGTGATCCGGGTCCGCACGGCGGGTGAGCTGAAGGAGGCCGTCGACAAGGCGGCGGTCGCAGCGGAGGCGGTCGTGATGGCCGCGGCCGTCGCGGACTTCCGGCCGTCCACCATCGCCGACAGCAAGATCAAGAAGGGCGCCGACGAGCCCGACACGATCCCGCTGACCCGCAACGAGGACATACTGGCCGGGCTCGTCCGGTCGCGACGCGACGGCGACCTGCCGAACACCTCCGTGATCGTCGGCTTCGCGGCGGAGACCGGCGACGCGCACGGCGACGTGCTCACCCACGCGCGCTCGAAGCTCGCCCGCAAGGGCTGCGACCTGCTGGTGGTCAACGCGGTCGGGGAGGGCAAGGCGTTCGAGGTCGACCACAACGACGGCTGGCTGCTCGGCGCCGACGGCTCCGAGGTCGCGCTGGAGTACGGCTCCAAGGCCTTGATGGCCAGTCGGGTGCTCGACGCTCTGGTGTCCCTGCTCGACAGTGGCGGGGGCGCGCACGCACAGAACGGTTCGGCCTCGTAGTCTGAAAGTCAGACCCTTTGTCGCCGACCCCGGCGCGGAGGGAATACATTTCCGCTGATTTCATTTTTCTGCTGATTTCAATGGTTCATATCCGTCGTACCCCGCACTAGGGTCTGTGGGGCAATACCAACGCTGTGGCGAGAGGGAGATCTGTGAGCAAGTCCGGCAGTCGGCTATTCACCAGTGAGTCTGTGACCGAGGGACACCCGGACAAGATCTGTGATGCGATCAGCGACTCCATTCTCGACGCACTGCTCGAACAGGACCCGCGCAGCCGGGTGGCCGTCGAGACGCTTGTGACCACCGGTCAGGTGCACGTGGCGGGAGAGGTCACCACCACCGCGTACGCCGACATCCCCAAGATCGTCCGCGACAAGGTCCTCGAGATCGGTTACGACTCCTCGGCCAAGGGCTTCGACGGCAACTCCTGCGGCGTGAACATCGCGATCGGCGCGCAGTCCCCGGAGATCGCGCAGGGCGTCGACCACTCGCACGAGGCCAGGGTCGACGGCATCACCGACGACGAGATCGACCGGCAGGGCGCGGGCGACCAGGGCCTGATGTTCGGCTACGCCTGCACCGACACCCCCGAGCTGATGCCGCTGCCGATCGCGCTCGCGCACCGGCTCTCGCGCCGGCTGACCGAGGTCCGCAAGACCGGCGTGCTGCCGTACCTGCGTCCGGACGGCAAGACCCAGGTCACCATCGAGTACGACGGTGACAAGGCCGTGCGGCTCGACACCGTCGTCATCTCCACCCAGCACGCCGCGGACATCGACCTCGACAACCTGCTCACGCCGGACATCCGCGAGAAGGTGCTCGGCTCGGTGCTCGCCGAGCTGGGCGTGCCCACCCTCGACACCGCCGACGTCCGGCTGCTGGTCAACCCGACCGGAAAGTTCGTGCTCGGCGGGCCGATGGGTGACGCAGGCCTGACCGGTCGCAAGATCATCGTCGACACCTACGGCGGCATGGCCCGCCACGGTGGCGGCGCCTTCTCCGGCAAGGACCCGTCGAAGGTCGACCGGTCCGCCGCGTACGCGATGCGGTGGGTGGCCAAGAACGCCATCGCCGCCGGCCTGGCGGAGCGCATCGAGGTCCAGGTCGCATACGCGATCGGCAAGGCGGCCCCGGTCGGCCTGTTCGTGGAGACCTTCGGCACCGAGCGGACCGATCCGGCGCTGATCCAGAAGGCGATCACCGAGGTCTTCGACCTGCGCCCAGGCGCGATCATCCGCGATCTCGACCTGCTGCGTCCGATCTACGCGCCGACCGCGGCGTACGGGCACTTCGGCCGCACCGACATCGACCTCCCGTGGGAGCGCACGGACCGGGCCGAGAAGCTGCGCGCGGCCGCCGGACTCTAGATGGCGACAGCGACGAGCCGCTCACCGAAATCGGTGGGCGGCTCGTGCCGTCGGTACGGGGTGGTCGTTTAGTGGCGGTGAGCGCGGAACGGGAACCGGCGGCGGAGCTGCCCGTCGCCAGGGTGATCCCGATGCTGCCGCTCGCGCACCTGGACCGCGAGTTCGACTACCGGGTACCGCGCGAGCTCGACGTGCAGGCCCAGCCGGGGGTGCGGGTGCGCATCCGCTTCGCGGGCAGGCTGGTGGACGGGTTCCTAGTCGAGCGCATCGCGACCAGCGAGCACCCCGGCAAGCTGGGCTGGCTGGACCGCGTTGTCGGTGCCGAGCGGGTGCTGACACCGGAGATCGCCGCGCTGGTGGACGCCGTCGCCCAGCGGTACGCGGGCACCAGGGCGGACGTGCTGCGGCTGGCGATACCGCCCCGGCACGCGCGCGTGGAGGCCGAGCCGACGGCCGAGCGGGGGCCCCTTCCCCCGTCACCCGGCTGCGAGGCCTGGTCGAGCTACGTGCACGGCGAGGCCTTCGTCTCGGCGGTGCGGGCGGGCCGCGGTCCGCGGGCGGTCTGGCAGGCACTTCCGGGAGAGGACTGGCCCGCCCGGCTGGCCGAGCTGGCGGCGGTGGTCGTGGCGCGCGGTCAGACCGCGGTGCTGGTGGTGCCCGACCAGAAGGACCTGGACCGGGTCGCGGCCGCGTCTGTGGACCTGGTCGGCGACGATCTGGTGGTCCCGTTGGCGGCGGGACTCGGTCCCGCGATGCGGTACCGCCGCTGGCTCGCGGCGCTTCGGGGCACCGCCCGGATCGTGGTCGGAACCAGGAGCTCGGTGTTCGCGCCGGTGCCGGACCTCGGCCTGATCGTGGTGTGGGACGACGGCGACGACAGCCATTCCGAGCCGCGCTCGCCGTACCCGCATGCCCGCGAGGTGGCCCTGCTGCGGGCGCACGCGAGCGGCTGCGCCCTGGTGGTCGGTGGTCACGCCAGGACCGCCGAGGCGCAGGCGCTGGTGAACTCGGGCTGGGCGCACGACCTGGTGGCCGACCGCGCCGAGGTGCGGGCCAGGTCGCCGCAGGTCACCGCCCTCGCCGATAGTGATCATGCGCTGGCGCGGGACCCGGGGGCCAGGGCGGCCAGACTGCCCGCGATCGCCTTCGCCGCGGCCAGGGAGGCGCTCAAGGCGGGAGCGGGCGTTCTCGTGCAGGTGCCGCGCCGCGGATACGTTCCGTCCCTGGCCTGTGGCAAGTGCCGGGCGCCCGCCCGGTGTCGACGGTGCAACGGTCCGATGTCGCTGGCGTCGGCGGTGGGACCGGACGGTGCCGGTACCCCGACGTGCCGGTGGTGCGGCGTCGCCGACGCCACCCATCGGTGCAACGCGTGCGGGTCGCGATCGCTGCGCGCCGTGGTCGTCGGGGCGGGCCGGACCGCGGAGGAGCTCGGCAGGGCCTTCCCCGGCGTCGCGGTGACGCATTCCGGCGGGACCGAGGTGACGGCGGCGGTCAAGCCGGGCCCGCGGCTGGTGGTGGCGACCGTCGGGGCCGAGCCGGTGATGCCGGGCGGCTACGGGGCGGCGCTGCTGCTGGACGGTTGGGCCTTGCTGGGGCGGGCTGACCTGCGGGCGGAGGAGGAGACGTTGCGACGCTGGATGACCGCGGGCTCGCTGGTGCGTCCCGCCGGCGAGGGCGGGCGGGTCGTGGTGGTCGCCGACTCGGGCCTGCCCACTGTCCAGTCGCTGGTGCGCTGGGATCCGGTTGGCGCGGCCCAGGCTCAGCTCGACGAGCGGGCGGAGGTCCGATTCCCGCCGACCGTGCACATCGCCGCGGTGGACGGCTCGCGCGAGGCGATCGAGGCGTTGCTGGCGAACGCGACACTGCCCGACGTGGTGGAGCGGCTCGGTCCGGTGCCGTTGCCGCCGGGCGAACGGTTGCCGTTCTCTGGTGACGGTCCGGAGCCTGCCGATGTCGAGCGGATGCTGCTGCGGGTGCCGCGGGGGAGCGGCGGCGCCCTGGCGACGGCGTTGTCCGAGGCGCAGGCCGTGCGCGGCGCCCGGCGTGAAGCGGGGTCGGTCCGCGTGCAGATCGACCCCGTCCGGATCGGCTGAGGCCTCCCGATTCACCCCGCCGAAGAACATTGCTCGATAGGTTGAGAACCGGTGCGGAATCAACCATGGAACGAGTCCTTCGAGGAATCGAGCAGAAGATGTCCAGCTTCCCGGGCCTGGCCCACGTCGCCGTCACGGTATCCGACCTGGCCGCCAGCACCGCGTGGTACAGCGCATTGTTCGGGGCGGCGCCAGTGCTCGACGAGGACGAGGAGTCGGGAACCTTCCACCACACGGTGTTCGCACTCGACGACGGAATGCTCTTCGGACTGCACACCCACACCGGCGGTGGTGCCCCCACCACATTCGAGGAACGGCACGTCGGTCTCGACCACATCGCGTTCCGGTGTTCCTCCGACGAGCTGCCCCGATGGCGGGATCGGCTCGACGCCCTTGGGATTGAGCATGGCGGGATCAAGTCGGCACATTACGGATCCGGTCTGTCCTTCCGCGATCCGGACAACATCGCTCTCGAGTTCTTCGCGCCGCAGGCGTAGACATTCGGTGTCCGCTCCGCCACCACCGGCGGCCACGGACCGGCGGTTGTGCCAGGAACGGGCAGGGCGTTCACTGGAAGTGGATTCGTGGTTCAACCGTCTGAGTCCGAGGAGGCTCGGCATGAAGCGGGCAACGCCATCGACAACGCGCAGGACCTACGACGTCTTGCCCCACGAGGGCGACGCGGCGCACTGCTGGGAGGTGCACCAGTACGGTTCGCGCGAGCACAACTACTACGGCACCGAGCGGGAGGCGATCGCCGCCGCCCGTGAACTGGCGCACGCGCATCACCCGGCGAAGGTGGTGCTGCACGGGCGAGATGGATTCGCGTACCGCGAATTCAACTGTTAGCGCGGGCGTTTCACCCTCTTGAGTCGGTCGCGAGGAGTGCCATGGGAGCTCGGCCGGAGCAGTGGGCGAGCGGCGAGG
>Ga0105243_10001942_pt1 | contig 17598 bp, 15 predicted proteins | sample KBSM34metaG_FD_81525 | JGI IMG/M metagenome (GOLD analysis project Ga0105243, IMG submission 81525) | Miscanthus rhizosphere microbial communities from Kellogg Biological Station, Michigan, USA - KBS M3-4 metaG | ecosystem: Host-associated > Plants > Roots > Rhizosphere > Soil | place... | reverse complement strand
GCGAAGTCGCCCATCGGGCGGGGCCCCGAACAGGCCGCGCCGATCGAGCGCCGCAGGCGGTCCCCCTGGCCGAGCGTGCGCACCTACATGGGTGCGGCCATCATCCTGATCTGGGGGCTGGCCCCGTTCTACTGGATGGTCATCACCGCGTTCCGGGACGTCGACCACACCTTCGACACCACCCCGTGGCCGACCTACGTCACGCTCGACAACTTCCGGGACGCGCTGGCCACCGACAAGGGCAACGACTTCCTCGGTGCCATCGTCAACAGCCTCATCATCGGCGCCGCGACCACCGCGGTGGCGATGATGCTCGGCATCTTCACCGCGTACGCGCTGGCGCGGATCGAGTTCCGCGGCAAGTACGTCGTGACCGGCATCATCCTGGCGGCCTCGATGTTCCCCGGCGTCGCGCTGGTGACGCCGCTGTTCCAGCTCTTCGGTGACATCGGCTGGATCGGTCACTACCAGGCGCTGATCGTCCCGAACATCTCGTTCGTGCTGCCGCTGACCATCTACACGCTGACCTCCTTCCTTGGCGACCTGCCGTGGGAGCTCGAGGAGGCGGCCCGGGTCGACGGCGCCTCGCGGGGGCAGGCCTTCCGGAAGGTGATCCTGCCGCTGGCGGCGCCTGCGTTGTTCACCACCGCGATCCTCGCCTTCATCGCGACGTGGAACGAGTACATGCTGGCGAACATGCTCTCCACCCGCGCGACCGAGCCGGTGACGGTGGCGATCGCCCGGTTCGAGGGCCCGGACTCCTTCTCTCAGCCGTACACCGCGGTGATGGCGGCGGGCACCCTGGTGACGGTCCCGCTCGTGATCATGGTGCTGATCTTCCAGCGCCGCATCGTGTCGGGTCTGACCGCGGGCGGCGTCAAGTCGTGAGCCGCGGCTCGTGAAGAACCGGGCGCGGCGTCGCCAGCAGGTCGAGATGCTGATCGGGATCCTCGGGTTCTTCACGGTCATGGCGTTCATCGCGGCGGTGGCCGGGATCGTGCGCGGCGAGGCTGGTGTCACCGAGTCGCTGGTGCTGGCCGGCTGTGCGGTGTTGCTCGGGCTGGCCGTCGCGGTGTGGCGACGGGTGCGCTGACCCTCATCCGTCGCGGGTGAATCTGGTGGCCCGTCCAGTTCGGCTCGGCGGAATTGTGGCGCGTCGATGGCCACGCCTGTTTACGAATGTCAGGATGCAGGGAAGACTCGGTCTCCCAGACAGGAATCCTGCATGTGAGCTCGCCCGCCAGCAATGCCCCGACGACCCCGCCGCCGCCCGAAGAACCGGGTGGTGGCGACCCGCCGGGTGATGAGCCCACTCCCCCGAAGCGGAGCAGGCGCCGCCTGTTCCTGTGGATCGCGGCCGGGCTCGTCACGCTGCTGGTGGTCGTGCCTGCCGCGGTGTTCGCTGTCGGCTACTGGCAGGCCGAGGTGCCGCATCCCTCGGACATGCGTACCAACCAGGTGGCGACGATCTTCGCCACCGACGGTTCGACGATCACGAAGGTCGTGCCGCCGGAGGGCAACCGCACCGATGTGGAGCTCGCGCAGATCCCCGAGCACGTCCGGCAGGCGGTCCTGTCCGCCGAGGATCGGGATTTCTACACCAATCCCGGTTTCTCCGTCTCCGGCTTCGCCCGGGCAGCACGCGACAACATCCTCGGCAAGGCCAGCGCGGGCGGCGGCTCGACGATCACCCAGCAGTACGTCAAGAACACCCTCGTCGGCGCGGACCGGAACGTCGTCCGCAAGATGCGTGAGCTGGTCATCTCCTCGAAGATGGCCCGGCAGTGGTCCAAGGACGACATCCTCGCCGCCTACCTGAACACCATCTACTTCGGTCGCGGCGCGTACGGCATCGCGGCCGCGTCGAAGGCCTACTTCAACAAGCCGGTCGAGGAGCTCACGGTCGAGGAGGGCGCCGTGCTCGCCTCCGTCATCCAGAGCCCGTCCAGCCTCGACCCCGAGACCAACCGCGCCAGGCTCGAGTCCCGCTGGCGGTACGTGCTCGACGGCATGGTCAGCCAGGGCCAGCTGTCGAAGGAGGCGCGGTCCGCCGCGCTGTTCCCGGCGGTGGTGCCGGCGAGTCAGCTGGTGGATGCGAACGCGGCGCGCGGACCGGAGGGGCTGATCCGGGCGCAGGTGCTCGCCGAGCTGGCCGCGGCCGGGATCAGCGAGCAGCAGCTGAACACCGAGGGGCTGCAGATCACCACCACCATCGACCCGAAGGCGCAGGACGCGGCGCTGGAGTCGGTGCGCGAGACGATGGCGGGCGAGCCGCAGGAGCTGCGCGCTGCGGTGGTGTCCATCGATCCGCGCAGCGGTGCGGTCCGCGCCTACTACGGCGGATCCGACGGTGCCGGTTTCGATTTCGCGCAGTCGCCGCTGCAGACCGGGTCCGCGTTCAAGGTGTTCGGGCTGGCCGCCCTGCTCAAGGAGGGAAAGGGCCTGCAGACGATGTTCAACAGTGCCCCGCTCACTGTCGGTCAGGTGGAGATCACGAACGTGGGCGGCGACGGCTGCGGGACCTGCACCATCGCGCAGGCGCTCAAGCAGTCGCTGAACACCAGCTTCTACCGGCTCACGCTGTCGATGGAGAACGGCTCGCAGAAGATCGCCGACGTCGCGCACGAGGCCGGCATCCCGAAGCAGATCCCCGGCGTCGAGGGCGAGAGCCTGACCCAGAACGGCGGCCCGCCGGAGAACGGAATCGTGTTGGGGCAGTACCAGTCCCGTCCGATCGACATGGCATCCGCGTACGCGACGCTTGCCGCATCCGGGATCTACCATCAGCCCTACTTCGTGCAGCGGGTGGTGACCGCGGACGGCGCCGTACTGCTGGATCGTCCTGCGCCGCAGGGGGAACGGCGGCTCGATGCCGCGGTGGCCGACAATGTCACCCAGGCGATGCTCCCGATCGCGGTCTACTCGAACGGGCACGCCCTGTACGGAGGGAGGCCGTCGGCCGCCAAGACCGGGACCGCGCAGTTCGGTGACACCGGGATGAACAAGGACGCGTGGATGGTCGGCTACACGCCGTCGCTGTCCACCGCGGTCTGGATCGGTACCGAGCAGTCGCAGGCGATCGTGAACCAGTGGGGCGGATCGATTTACGGGTCCGGGCTGCCCTCGGACATCTGGAAGGGCACGATGGACGGCGCGCTGGAGGGCACCGACTTCGAGTCCTTCCCGTGGCCGCAGCCCATCGGTGGCCAGTCGGGTGTGCCCGCGTACTCGGGTGGCGGCACCGGTGATGGTTCCCGCACCAACACGGGTGGCTCGGGACAGCAGGCGCCGCTGCCGCAGGCCCCGGCGGCCCCGGCTGTCCCGGATGGCGCACCCCCGGTCGAGGCCCCGGCCCCGCCGGTATTCGTGCCGCCCGCGCCGCTTCCGCCGCCGCCCCCGCCGCGGAATGTGGAGATCCTGCCTGGCATCGTCATCCCGCTGCCGGGGTAGGCGCTTCGCACGGGCGCGCGGGTGCGCAAAGGCCCCCCGAACGGAATTCGTTCGGGGGGCCTTTGGATGGCTGCGGTGTTTAGTCGTCCGCTCCGATGATGAAGGCCTCGAGCTCGGCGCGGGCCTTGTCGTCGGCCATCTGGACCGGCGGGCTCTTCATCAGGTACGCCGACGCCGGGTAGACCGGTCCGCCGATGCCGCGGTCGAGCGCGATCTTGGCGGCGCGGACGGCGTCGATGATGATGCCTGCCGAGTTCGGCGAGTCCCAGACCTCGAGCTTGTACTCCAGGTTCAGCGGGGCGTCACCGAAGGCGCGACCCTCGAGGCGGACGTACGCCCACTTGCGGTCGTCGAGCCACTCGACGTAGTCCGAGGGGCCGATGTGGACGTTGCGGTCGTGGACCTTGCCGGCGAGTGCACCGGTCAGGTTCGACGTCACGGCCTGGGTCTTGGAGACCTTCTTGGACTCCAGACGCTCGCGCTCGAGCATGTTCTTGAAGTCCATGTTGCCGCCGACGTTGAGCTGGTAGGTACGGTCCAGCACGACACCGCGGTCCTCGAACAGCTTCGCCATCACGCGGTGGGTGATGGTGGCGCCGACCTGGCTCTTGATGTCGTCGCCGACGATCGGGATGCCGGCGTCCTTGAACTTGGCGGCCCACTCCGGGTCGGAGGCGATGAACACGGGCAGGGCGTTGACGAACGCGGCGCCCGCGTCGATCGCGCACTGGGCGTAGAACTTGTCGGCATCCTCGGAGCCCACCGGGAGGTAGGACACGACGACGTCGACCTTGGCCGCCTTGAGGGCCGCGACGACGTCGACCGGCTCGAGGTCGGAGACCTCGATGGTCTGTGCGTAGTACTTGCCGATGCCGTCGAGGGTCGGGCCCCGCTGCACGGTGACGTTGCTCGGCGGCACGTCGGCGATCTTGATGGTGTTGTTCTCGCTGGCGAGGATCGCCTCGGAGAGGTCGAAGCCGACCTTCTTGGCGTCCACGTCGAACGCGGCGACGAACTCGACGTCGCGGACGTGGTACTGACCGAACTTCACATGCATCAGGCCCGGCACGGTGGCCGTCTCGTCGGCGTCCTTGTAGTAGTGGACTCCCTGGACCAAGGACGAGGCACAGTTCCCCACGCCCACAATGGCCACGCGCACCGAGGTGCTGTTCTCACCCATGGTCGGGTTCTCCTTCTTTCTTGGGTACTGCTGTCGATGTTTGTTCGGCCACGATCAGCTCGTTGAGCCAGCGCACCTCGCGCTCGCTCGACTCGAGACCGAGCTGATGCAGCTGCCGGGTGTAGCGGTCGAGGGAACCGGTGGTCCGCCCAACGGCCTCACGGAGCCCCTCGCGGCGCTCCTCGACCTGACGTCGCCTTCCCTCGAGGATCCGCATCCGCGCCTCGGCGGGGGTGCGGCTGAAGAAGGCGAGGTGAACGCCGAAACCGTCGTCCGTGTAGTTCTGCGGACCGGTGTCGGCGACCAGTTCGGCGAACCGCTGCCTGCCGGCAGGGGTCAGCTCGTATACGCGGCGGGCACGTCGCATGGAGGCACCCGTCGGCCCGGCGTCCTCGGCGATCAACCCGTCGGTCTGCATGCGGCGCAGTGTCGGGTAGAGCGAACCGTAGGAAAAGGCGCGGAACGCGCCCAATAGGCCGGTCAGCCGCTTGCGCAGCTCGTATCCGTGCATGGGTGATTCGAGGAGCAGCCCGAGAATCGCGAGTTCGAGCATTACTGCACCTCCTGAGTCACCTATCGATTGATGCGACAGCAAACTATATCGCGCCGATATATAGGAGCCTACGACAAGGCGCGTTTGTGTGACAAGGCGTCACGGCTAGACGTACGCTCCGGGCCGGGCTAGTCCGTCGCGGGGTAGATCGAGAAGACCTCCCCGTCGAACCCCGCGGTTATGTGTCCGGACGTGCCCATCCGCCCGTCGGACAGGTACATCGACACCTCGGGGCCCTGGTCCCCGTTCTCGACGGACATGTGGATCGAATCCGGTGTTGCCACGCCCAGCGTCTGCGGGGCGCCGAGCAGCAGCCCGACCACGGCCGGAATGTCGAGCCGGGCCAGATCGACCGGGATCGTCTTGGGGTCCCGACCGGTGCGGGAATCGGGCTCCTGGAGTCCGTCCCGATAGTCGATGTCCTGGGACATGCCGGGCGCCCCCGGCTGGGCGCGCTGAATCCGCGCGTACTCGGGATAGATCGTCGCCTCGTCGACCACCGCGTCGCCGTATCCGGCGCGCAGCTCGTCGATCATCTGGGCGAGCCCCGGAGCGGACAGCACGTTCTCGGGGCGGTCGGGAGCGTCCGCGTCGCCGTCACCGCCGCCGATCGCGAAGAAGACGACGGCGCCGAGCGCCGCCACGGCCCCGATGGCGATGGCGAGGCGCGGGCGGAGGTGCAGGCCGAGGCCGGGGCCGGTCGGCGGGAGGGGCAGCGACCCCTTCAGCTTGTCGGGGATCTGCAGGTCCGACACCAGCGCGTCGAGCTCGGCGAGGGTCCGGGCGGCCATCGCCGCCTTGGTGCGGTCGCGGTGCTCGAAGTCGGAGAGCTGGCCGTCGTCGTGGGCGGAGTCGAGGAGCCCGCACACGTCGACGCGGTCGGTGTCGCGGGCGCGCATGCGCAGCGAGGAGTTGCTCGGCACCCGCCGAGCATAGGAGCGCGCTGCCGATCAGCTGGGCGTGGACACGCGGGTTACCTCCCCCGTGGGACTCAGCTCCAGGTAGCCGCTCGCGCCGGTCTCCTCGTTGTCCACGTAGATGGACACCGTCGGGTCGCCCTGTTCGAACTGCATCCCGATGTAGTTGATCGCCCCGCCCGGGACCCGCACCGACTGGGCGGCGCCGAGGAGGTGGCCGGCCAGGGCGTCGAGGTCGACGCTCGCCAGGTCGAACGGCGGATCGTCGCTGGTGTGGCTCGACACGCTGTCGGGGTCGAAACCGCCGCGGAAGGTGTAGTCCTGCTCGCGGTCGGGTTGGTCGGGCATCATCCGCGTGATGCTGACGTAGTCGCTGCGGAAGTTCGCGTCGTAGACGAGGGTGTCACCGAATCTCTCCCGATATTTACGGATGAACTCCTCGATGCCGGCCGCCGTGAGGGTGTCGATCGGCGCGATGACCCTCGGTGCGACGTCGGCGTACTTGTCGGGCGCGGGCGCTGCGGGGGGAATCGGTGCCAGCGGCGCGACCGGCGGGGCGGCCGTCGCGGGCGCGGGATCGGGGCCGTCCTGGTTGATCAGGATCAGCGCGACCGCTGCGGCGACCACCACGGCGATGCCTGTCACCAGCGCCCCACGGCGCGGCGGCGCGGGCCGGTCCGCCGCGCTGAGCGTGTCGGTCAGGGCCGTCGGCAGCTGCAGGTCGGTGACCAGTGACTCCAGCTCTCTGAGAGTTCTGGCGGACATGGCCGCTGCCGTGCGCGACTTGTGCTCGTCGAAGTCGAGCTGGCCCTCGCCGTACCCGGCGTCGAGCAGCGTGCAGGTGTTCGAGCGGTCGATGTCCCGCGCTCGGGTCGTATTGCGGCTGGCCACGGTCGAAATGATAGGAGAAGCGGTGCGCGGGGGTCAGGCAGCCGGGTAGTGGCGCGATCGACAGTGCCGATTCGCGATCCGGCACGGGCAGCGCGCAGCCACTGGTCGGGCGGGGTGCGCCGCGGGTGTCGGCCCGGCGTGTCGCATCTCGCGCCGCCGCCAACCCGAGACCTCGCACGATTGCCCACGTACTCTGGTCACGTGCGATTGCAGCGGCAGGTGGTGGACTACGCGCTACAGCGGCGATCCCTGCTGGCCGAGGTCTACTCCGGCCGGACGGGTGTCGCCGAGGTGTGCGATGCCGGTCCCTACCTGCTGCGCGCGGCGAAGTTCCACGGCAGGGGCTCCGACGCGACCTGTCCGATCTGCAGGAAAGAACAGCTCACCCTCGTCTCGTGGGTGTTCGGCGACAGGCTGGGCCCGATCTCGGGTTCGGCACGTACGTCGGAGGAGCTGGTTCGGCTGGCGACGACCCAGGAGGAGTTCTCCGTCCACGTCGTCGAGGTGTGCCGCACCTGCAGTTGGAACCACCTGGTGCAGTCGTATGTGCTCGGAGCGGCCCCCGCCCCGAAACGGGCTCGCCGCCCCTCGGGTGCGCGTGCGCCGAGTCGCCGCATTGCGAGTGAGTGAGCACCACCAACCCGCCGAACGATGTAACTGACACAGCCGTGTCTACGTGAGCACTGGAGATTCCTACGTGAGTTCCCCCTACGACAACATGCAGGGTGGTCGACCCGCCGGACAGCCGCGGCCGAGTGGCCCGCCACCGGGGGGCCGACCGCCGGGGTACTCACAGCCCAACGCTCAACCCGGATACCCGCAGGCCCGGCCCAACCAGGCGCCCGGGTATCCGCAGGGCGCGCCGCCGCGCCCCAACCAGGCCCCCGGATACCCGCCGCCGAACCAGGGGCAGGTCAACTACGCCGCACGTGGCCAGGCGCCCCGCCCCGCGACGCAGCGGCCGCCGGCCCAGCGCCCCCCGGCGCAGCGGCCCGCCGCGCCCCGCACCGCGTCGGGTAGCGGTAACGGACCCGGCGGTCGTCCCCCGGCGGGCCCGCCGCCGAAGGGCAGGGGTGGCTCGTCGGGCGGTCAGCCGCCGAAGCCGCCGAAGAAGAGCAGCTCGAAGCGCTGGAAGATCATCCGCCGCACCGTGATCAGCCTCGTCGCCCTCGGACTGGTGGTGCCGCTGCTGACGTTCATGGTCGCCTACACGGGCGCCGACGTGCCCAAGCCCGGCGACATCAAGACGAACCAGGTCGCCACGATCTACAACAGTGACGGCACCTCCGTGATCAGCACGATCGTCCCGCCGGAGGGCAACCGCACCGACGTCACCATCGACCAGATCCCGCCGCACGTGCGCAACGCCGTGCTCTCGGCCGAGGATCGGGACTTCTACACCAATCCCGGGTTCTCCGTCTCCGGCTTCGCCCGGGCCGCGCGCGACAATGTCCTCGGCAGGGAAGACGCGGGCGGTGGCTCGACGATCACCCAGCAGTACGTGAAGAACGCGCTGGTCGGTGACGAGCGCGCCCTCACCCGCAAGATGCGCGAGCTCGTCATCTCCTCGAAGATGGCCCGGCAGTGGTCCAAGGACGACATCCTTGTCGCCTACCTGAACACCATCTACTTCGGCCGCGGCGCGTACGGCATCGCGGCGGCATCGAAGGCCTACTTCAACAAGCCGGTCGAGGAGCTCACGGTCGAGGAGGGCGCCGTGCTCGCGGCGAGCATCCAGCTGCCGTCGCTGCTCGACCCCGAGACGAACCCGACCGGCGCCGAGAGCCGGTGGGGCTACGTCCTGGACGGCATGGTCAGTGCGAACACCCTCAGCGCGGGCGAGCGGGCGGGCGCCAAGTACCCGCACACGATCTCGCAGTCCGAGGTCGACAACGGCGTCTCGGCGAAGGGTCCTGACGGCCTGATCCGTAGCCAGGTGATCAAGGAACTCGCCGCGAACGGCATCAACGAGCAGGTCCTCAACACCGAGGGACTGCAGATCACCACGACCATCGACCAGCAGGCCCAGCAGGCGGCGGTCGACGCGGTCAACAACAACATGGAGGGCGAGAAGCCCGAGCTGCGCACCGCGGTCGTCTCGGTCGACCCGAAGACCGGCGGGGTGAAGGCCTACTACGGCGGCGCCGACGGCGCCGGCTTCGACTTCGCCCAGTCCGGGCTGCAGACCGGTTCGTCGTTCAAGGTGTTCGGGCTCGCGGCGGCCCTCGATCAGGGCATCCCGCTGTCGAAGATGTACGACAGCGGGCCGCTGACGATCGGCGGCATCACCATCACCAACGTCGAGGGCGAGTCCTGCGGCACCTGCACCATCGCCGAGGCGCTCAAGCGGTCGCTGAACACCAGCTTCTACCGGCAGATGATGTCCATCGAGAACGGCCCGGAGAAGATCGCGGACATCGCGCACAAGGCCGGTATCCCCGAGGAGATCCCCGACGTCAAGGGCATCACCCTGCAGGAGCCGAACGGGTCCTCCGAGTACGGAATCGTGCTGGGCCAGTACCAGTCTCGTGTGATCGACATGGCATCCGCGTATGCGACCCTGGCCGCCTCCGGCGTCTACCGCGCGCCGCACTTCGTGCAGAAGGTCGTCACCGGCGACGGCACGGTGCTGCTCGATCGCGGGCCCGCGCCGGCAGGCGAGGCCCGGCTCAAGCCGGCGGTCGCCGACAACGTGACGTCCGCCATGCAGCCGATCGCGGGTTACTCCCGCAACCACGGCCTGGCAGGCGGGCGTCCGTCCGCCGCGAAGACCGGCACCGCGCAGCTCGGCGACACCGGCCAGAACAAGGACGCCTGGATGGTCGGGTACACCCCGTCGCTGGCCACCGCCGTGTGGGTGGGCACCGAGCAGGGCCTGCCGCTGCAGAACAGCTACGGCGGACTGATGTACGGCTCGGGGCTACCGTCCGACATCTGGAAGGCCACGATGGACGGCGCGCTGAAGGGCACCGACGTCGAGACCTTCCCGAAGCCCGAGGCGATCGCCGGTCAGGCAGGCGTGCCCGCGTACACCGCGCCGTACGTGCCGCCGAAGACCACGGCCGTCACGCCGAGCCCGACGCCGGCACCGGGGCTGACGCTGCCTCCGGTCATCATCACCCCGCGCCAGGTGGAGGTCCTGCCCGGCGTGACGATCCCGCTGCCGGGTCTGGCGCCGAGGCCGACCACACCGCCCGCGACGGTCGATCCGGGTCCGTCGCCGGGCCAGCCGACGCAGGACGAGGTCGAGGCCGAGGACGGTCTGAGCCCGGGAGCCAACGCGCAGGGAGGCAGCCCGCAGGGAGCGCCGATCCGGCCGAACCGATAGCCGATCGGTAACGTCACTGCGGTGGCCGAGCAACCTGACGACAGCACCGTGACGGTCGTTCCGCATGCTCCACCACAGGAGCCTGCGGGCGGCGCGGTCATCGCCTCGCCGGGCCCGTTGGCGGACGACTGCCGGTCAGTCGTGGACCGGGACCTGCCCGGGCGCACCGATCCGATGGTGGCCGAGCTCAGCGGCGTCATCGGCGGACCGGTCGGGCGGCACGCGCTCGTCGGCCGGACCCGCTTCCTCACCCCGCTGCGGGTGATCCTGCTGCTGGCGGTCGTCTTCCTCGCCCTCGGCTGGTCCACCAAGGCGGCGTGCCTCCAGCAGGCCCCGAACGGGCCCGGCGGTGCGCTCGGCCTGGACTGGAGCGGCAGCCGCCAGTACACCGCGCTGTGCTACTCGGACACGGTGCCGCTGTACGGCGCGGAACGGCTCGACGAGGGCGCCTTCCCGTACAAGAAGTCGTGGGAGGAGAAGGCGGGCGACGGGTCCACGCAGGTGCGGTACATGGAGTACCCGGTGCTCGCGGGGCTCTACCAATACGGCTCGATGAAGGTCGCCAAGGCCTGGGACGCGGTCTCCTGGTTGCCAGGGGCGCTGCAGGTGGTCCTCTACTTCAACGTGGTCGCGCTGGGATTGTCGCTGGCGTGGCTGGTCACGGTCTGGGCGACGGTGCTACTGGCAGGCAGGCGGGTCTGGGACGCGGCGCTGGTCGCGGTGTCCCCGCTCGTGGTGGTGCACGCGTTCACCAACTTCGACCCGCTGGCGACGGCGTTCGCGGCGGGCGGCCTACTCGGCTGGGCGCGCAGGCGTCCGGTGCTGGCAGGCGTGCTGCTCGGGCTCGGTGGTGCCGCCAAGATGTACCCGCTGCTGCTGCTCGGTCCGCTGCTGGTGCTGTGCCTGCGGGCCGGCCGGATGCGGCCGTGGCGGCAGGTCGTTGCGGGCGCGGCCGCGGCCTGGCTGGTGGTGAATCTGCCCATCGCGCTGTTGTTCCCGGCCGGCTGGCGGGAGTTCTTCCGGCTCAACTCCGAGCGTGGCGCCGACCCGGACTCGATCTACAACGTGATCTCCTCGTTCACCGGCTGGCCCGGTTTCGACGGCCCGCTGGCCGGCGGTGAGACCCCGACGAATCTGAACGCGGTGTCGCTGGTGCTGTTCGCCACCGCCTGCGTCGGCATCGGGTACCTGGCCCTGACCGCCGCCCGCAGGCCCCGCGTCGCGCAGCTGTGCTTCCTGGTGATCGCGGCCTTCCTGCTCACCAACAAGGTGTGGAGTCCGCAGTACTCGCTGTGGCTGGTTCCGCTCGCGGTGCTCGCGCTGCCGCATCGTCGAATCCTGTTGGCGTGGATGACGATCGATGCCCTCGTCTGGGTGCCGCGGATGTACTACTACCTGGGCGTCCAGAACAAGGGGCTGCCCGAGCAGTGGTTCACCGCGACGGTGATTCTCCGGGATGTCGCGGTCGTCGCGCTGTGCGTGCTGGTGATCCGGCAGATCCGCCGCCCCGAACTGGACCTGGTGCGCGAAGCCGGGGTGGACGACCCGGTCGGTGGTGTCCTCGACGGCGCCCCGGACCGGCCGCCGGGGTGGCTGCCGTCCTGGCTGCGCCCGCGGGACCGGCGCGGCACGCAGGCGTGGTCGGAGGCGCCGGTTATTCGCTGATCCGCGCCTCGAGCTGGGCGCGGGCGAGCGGCCAGTCGTCGTCGATCATCGAGAAAAGTGCTGTGTTGCGCCAACTTCCGTCCTGGCGGCGGCGGTGTTTGCGGAGCAGCCCCTCGAACTCGGCGCCGAGCTTGGCGATCGCGCCGCGCGAGTGTGCGTTGAGCTCGTCGGTTTGCCATTCGATTCGCACCGCACCGAGATCCTCGAAGGCCCGGCGCAGCAGCAGCAGCTTGGCCTCCGGGTTGATCCGGCCGCCCTGGGCGGAGCGGGAGAGCCAGGTGTAGCCGATCGCGAGCGACTGGTGCAGCGGGTCGATCTGGTAGTACGAGGTGGTGCCGACCACCACGCCGGTAGCAGTGTCGATCTGGACGTACGCCAGCCGCTGCGGGTCGTCGAGCGCGTGGGAAATGTACTCGGTTGCGTCCGAGACGCTTTCGATCGGGCGCCAGGTCCAGTGGAACAGTGTCGGGTCGTCCGCGGCCCGGTACAGGTCCTCGGCATGCGCGAGGGTCAGCGGCTCGAGGCGGACGAATTCGCCGGTGAGCGTGGGCTGCTCGAACCAGGGTCCGGTCATGACGCCGCCGTGAGGGCCGGATCCCGATGACCGAGGCCGTGCCGCGGGCCTGCATCGGCGCCCGCGGCGTCCCATCGCGGGCGTGCACGGAGGAAGACGAAGAACAGCACCACCAGCAACGCCGCGCGCCCCCAGACGCCGAACTGCACGACGAACTCCATCACGGACGCGTCCGATCCGCTCGCGAGCTCGTAGAAGTAGCGGAACACCCCGATCCCCATCGCCAGGTCGGCGAGCAGGTAGCCCCCGATCAGCGCCCACGGCACCCGCAGCAGCACCAGGAAGGGGATCAGCCACAGCGTGTACTGCGGCGAATGCACCTTGTGCAGCAACATGAAGCCGCACAGCATCGCCGCGCTCACCGCGATCCAGGGGTAGCTGCCCTCGCGGCGATACCGGCGCAAGCCGAGCCAGAGCGCCAGCGCGAACGACGCGGCGATGAGCAGCGGTGAGGCCAGGCCGACGAAGGACGCGTAGGCGCTGTCCGGGCCCTCGACGCCGCCGAACAGCTGCCGCACCCCCCAGTACCAGATCGAGTTGGTGGTGATGTCGGCCTGGCGATCGGACTGGAAGGTGAACGAGGCGAGCCAGCCGGGATAGCCGGCGAGCGCGAACGGCAGGTTGATCGCGATCACCGTGCCCGCCGCAGCGGCGGCCACCATCAGCGCACCCTTCGGATCGAACCGGCCCCGCACCGAGGAGGGCAGCTCGGCGCCGTCGGCCCCGCCGGTGAACACGAAGGCCATCAGCGGCAGCACGAAGGCGCCGGGGTAGATCTTCAGGCACAGGCCGATCGCGAGCAGGACGGCGGCGCCGATCGCCCTGGTGCGCAGCGGGATCCGCTGGTAGTACACGACCACGAAGATCGCCGCGGTGGCGGCCGCGACGACCGGCAGCTCCCAGTTGTGGAAGGCGTAGAGGACCAGTGGCGGGGCGGCCGCCCACAGCAGCGCAGGCCAGCCCGCGAGCCGACCGAGCATCCACGCGGTGGCGAGCCCGAACGGCACCAGGATCAGCGCCGAGTTCAGCAGGAACTCGGCATCGTTGTGTGCACCGATCCCGCCGAGCCACATCAGCAACCCGCTGAGCACGGGGTACTCGACGGTGCCGCCGGTCAGGAATCCGTCCGGCGTGATGCCGCCCGTGAGGTAGGGGAAGACGTGGTTGTCGATGTCGCGGCCGAGCCAGAGGAACTGGATGTCGGAGTAGCAGAAGTTGCTGTCCTTGAGCCGGTCGAAGACGAGGCTGCGGCCGTTCTCGGCGAATGGGGCGCCCGCGCACCTGGCCTTGTTCAGATAACCGAGGGCAAGGGTGAGCCCGCACAGCAGCGTCACGGTGACCGCCACCGCCGGTGTCCCTGCCTGGGCGCGCGTCCGCATGGTTGTCAGCCTAGGTGGTCCAGGCCGCGGGAGGGATCCCTCCGCCCTCGTAGCCGTCGCCCGGACGGACGCGATTTCGCAGGTCAGGGGCCGCTCGTGTAACCTGCATGGGTTGCTGACGCAACGACCCTCCTGTCACGGATAGTCCGTGGCCGTTTCACTAGTCCATAGGAGGTGATGAGGTCTTATGCGTCATTACGAATTGATGGTCATCCTTGACCCCAGCCTGGACGAGCGCACCGTCGCTCCGTCGCTGGATACGTTCCTCAATGTTGTTCGCCAGGACGGCGGCAGTGTCGACAAGGTCGACGTTTGGGGTAAGCGCCGTCTCGCCTACGAGATCGCCAAGCACAGCGAAGGCATCTACGCGGTGATCGACATCAACGCGACCCCTGCCACCGTGAACGAGCTGGATCGTCAGCTCGGCCTGAACGAGTCGGTGCTCCGCACCAAGGTTCTGCGCCACAACAAGTGATTTCTGTCTGCGCCTGGCCCTAGGCTCGGCGCAACAGGATTCCACACACTGCAGGAGGAACCCACATGGCAGGCGACACCGTGATCACCGTCATCGGAAACTTGACGGCTGATCCCGAGCTTCGATTCACCCCCGCGGGGGCCGCGGTTGCGAACTTCACCGTCGCATCGACGCCCCGCACCTTCGACCGTCAGTCCAATGAATGGAAAGACGGCGAGGCGCTCTTCATGCGCTGCAACATCTGGCGTGAGGCCGCAGAGAACGTTGCCGAGTCCCTGACTCGCGGTTCTCGGGTGATCGTGAGTGGACGGCTCAAGCAGCGGTCCTACGAGACTCGCGAGGGCGAGAAGCGCACTGTCATGGAACTCGAGGTCGACGAGATCGGCCCCTCGCTCAAGTACGCCACGGCCAAGGTCAACAAGGCCAACCGCGGTGGCGGCGGAGGCGGCGGAGGGTTCAGTTCCTCGGGCGGTTCGGGCGGCGGACGCCCGGCTGCCAACTCCGGCGGCGACGACCCGTGGGGCAGCGCCCCGCAGTCGTCCGGCTCGTTCGGTGGCTCCGGTGGTGGAAACGACGAACCCCCGTTCTGATCTCCGCTCTGGCGACAGCGCCGGGATCTGATGCGAACGAACATTGAAAGTACGGAGAAAGACAATGCCGAAGCCGCCGTTGCGCGACAAGGTGATGAAGAAGAAGGTCTGCTCCTTCTGTAAAGAGAAGAACACGCAGATCAACTACAAGGACACGACGCTGCTGCGTAAGTACGTCAGCGACCGCGGCAAGATCCGCGCGCGCCGTGTCACCGGCAACTGCGTCCAGCACCAGCGGGACGTGGCCGTTGCCGTGAAGAACTCGCGTGAGGTCGCTCTGCTTCCTTACGTCTCGACGGCTCGCTAAGGAAAGGGAAGACATGAAGCTGATCCTCACTGCAGACGTGGACAACCTCGGTGCGCCCGGCGACACCGTTGAGGTCAAGGACGGTTACGGCCGTAACTACCTGCTGCCCCGCGGTCTCGCGATCGTCGCCACCCGTGGCGCCGAGAAGCAGGTCGACGGCATCCGCCGTGCGCAGGAAGCCCGCGCCGTGCGCGGACTCGACCACGCCAAGGAGATCAAGGCCGCGATCGAGGGCCTCGAGAGCGTCTCGCTGACCGTCAAGACGGCCGGCGACACGGGCAAGCTGTTCGGCTCGGTCACCGCCGCCGACGTTGCCGGCGCCATCAAGGCCGCCGGTGGCCCGGTCGTCGACAAGCGCAGCCTCGAGCTGCCGAAGGCGCACATCAAGGCGACCGGCAAGCACGCCGTGGTTGTGAACCTGCACCCCGACGTCGTTGCCAAGTTCCACCTGAACGTGGTCGCCGGCTAGTCCGACCCACGTTCGCCCTCGGGGCCCCGCGGACCTATGGTCTGCGGGGCCCCGAGTCGTTTGTGGATAACTTTCCGCGCGTTGTGACGGGGTCCCAAGACAAGCGTCCAGTTCGTGTGATCGATCACTGTGATGCAACTCATATTGCGAGGTCAGCGCGTTTCGGCAACACGCCCGGATGCCCAACCCGTGGGACACGCCGAAAGTATTTTCATCCACAGGTGTGTGAATAAGAAAAGGTACGATCACCTGCGCAGATGGGAAGTAGTCACACAGTTATCCTCAGGTTGTCCCCAGGGCGCTAACACTGGTCAACTGTGGTTTCCACAATTCATCCACAGTTGTGTACACAGCCCGTGTTGAACGAGCCGGTCCGGATGCCTAACGTCGTGCGCGCGTCCTGCGGCGGCTGTGCCGGACCCCGATTTCGGGGGTCGGGATCAACCTGTCGGTCCGGGCGCGTATGTATTGCGTGTGGACGCACCGGACGGCGTGGCCGACCGGGCGTCGAGGTTTGCGGGAGAGGACGGTTATCGCGTGGCGGTTGTCGATGATCGGGGTCACTCGGACTACTCGGAGCCGGCTGAGCCGCCCCGTGAGGATTTCGGGCGCCAGCCGCCACAGGACATGGCGGCCGAGCAGTCCGTGCTCGGCGGCATGCTGCTGAGCAAGGACGCGATCGCGGACGTGCTCGAGCGGCTGCGGCCCGGCGACTTCTACCGGCCCGCCCACCAGAACGTCTATGACGCGATCCTGGACCTGTACGCCCGCGGCGAGCCCGCCGACCCCGTGACCGTGTCGGCCGAGCTGGAGCGTCGTGGCGACCTGCGCCGGGTGGGCGGCGCGCCGTATCTGGTGACGCTCACCCAGACGGTGCCCACCGCCGCGAACGCCGGCTACTACGCCGAGATCGTCGCGGAGAAGTCGATCCTGCGCCGCCTGGTCGAGGCCGGCACCCGGATCGTGCAGTACGGCTACGCCGGGTCCGAGGGTCAGGACGTGGCCGAGGTGGTGGACCGCGCCCAGGCCGAGGTCTACGACGTCACCGAGCGCCGCACCAACGACGACTTCGTTGCGCTCGAGGAGCTGCTGCAGCCGACGATGGACGAGATCGACTCCATCGCCAGCCGCGGTGGTCTCTCGCTCGGCGTGCCCACCGGGTTCACAGAGCTCGACGAGGTCACCAATGGCCTGCACCCCGGGCAGATGATCATCGTCGCGGCCCGCCCCGGTGTCGGTAAGTCGACCATCGGAATGGACTTCCTGCGGTCCTGCTCGATCAAGCACGGCATGGCCAGCGTCATCTTCTCCCTCGAGATGGGAAAGACCGAGATCGTCATGCGTCTGCTGTCGGCGGAGGCGAAGATCAAGCTCGCCGACATGAAGTCCGGCAAGATGAACGACGAGGACTGGACCAAGCTGGCGCGGCGGATGAGCGAGATCAGCGAGGCGCCGCTGTTCATCGACGACTCCCCCAACCTGACCATGATGGAGATCCGCGCCAAGGCGCGCCGGCTCAAGCAGAAGCACGACATCAAGCTGATCGTGCTCGACTACCTGCAGCTGATGTCGTCAGGCAAGAAGGTCGAATCGCGTCAGCAGGAGGTCTCCGAGTTCTCCCGAAGCCTCAAGCTGCTGGCCAAGGAGCTCGAGGTCCCGGTGGTCGCGATCTGTCAGCTCAACCGTGGTCCCGAGCAGCGAACCGACAAGCGCCCCATGGTGTCCGACCTCCGCGAGTCCGGCTCGCTCGAGCAGGACGCCGACATGGTCATGCTGCTGCACCGGCCCGACGCCTTCGAGCGGGACGACCCGCGCGGCGG
>Ga0105243_10001940_pt1 | contig 17614 bp, 15 predicted proteins | sample KBSM34metaG_FD_81525 | JGI IMG/M metagenome (GOLD analysis project Ga0105243, IMG submission 81525) | Miscanthus rhizosphere microbial communities from Kellogg Biological Station, Michigan, USA - KBS M3-4 metaG | ecosystem: Host-associated > Plants > Roots > Rhizosphere > Soil | place... | reverse complement strand
CAGCAGCACCTGCGGTTCGCCGAGCAGTGCGGCGGTGAGGCCGAGCAGCATCGTCTCCCCGCCCGACAGCGTCCCGACGGTCCGGCCGAGCGCGTCCGTCGACGGGGCGATGTGCGCGAGCCCCAGTCGATCGAGGGTGGCGACGGCGCGTTCCTCGATGTCCCAGTGTCCGGCGGCGACGGCGAAGTCCTCGTCCGTTCCCGCACCGGATTCGATGCGGTGCAGTGCCTTTCGCGCAGACTCGATGCCGAGAATGGCGTCCACCCGTCGGTTCGGGTCGAGGGCCAGGTCCTGGCGCAGGTACGCCAACGACCCGTGCACGGTCACCGAACCGCGGTCGGGGGCCAGCTCGCCGGCGATCAGCCGGAGCAGCGTGGATTTGCCTGCGCCGTTCAGGCCGACGAGCCCGGTTGTGCCGCTGCCGAACGCGGCGTCGAGGCCATCGAAGACGGGGTCGCCGTCGGGCCAACTGAAGGTGAGATCGGACAGGGCGAGATAGGGCTGGGCCATGGTTGCTCCTAGAGGTGGGTGCGGGGCGACGGCGTGCACGAGCACGCGACGCGATGCGTTCACTACCTCTGAATGAGCAAGGGCCCTTCTCCGATCGTCGACAACAAGACGGCCACCACGATAGGACGACCCCGGTCGTTCGGCAAGGGAATTATGAGCGGCGCCTCAGATGTTCGGCCCCTCGGACCGCAGCTCGTCGACCCGGCCCATCGCCTCGCGCAGCTCGGCGAGCCATTGTTCGCTGTGCTCGCCCGCGAGCTTGACCGCCCAGGTCAGCGCGTCCGCCCTTGACCGGGCCACCCCGGCATCGACCAGGGTGTCGAGCACCCGGCGCTCGGGCTGACGCAGCCGGGTCATCACCGGTACCGCCAGATGGGTGAACAGCACGTGCCGCTCGCCCACGGTGACGCCCCAGGCCACCTTGCGCCCGTAGCGGGCCTCGGCCTCGTCGGCGATCCGCATCCGGTCCGCCCTTGTGGTCTCCCGGAACCGGGAGATCCGGCCGTCGACGGCTGCCTGGGAGTTCTCCTCCGGTGCGGGCAGCTCGCCGGTGACGACGATCTCCTCGCGGTCCACCACCACCGCGGCCGGTCCGGTGAACCAGTCCTCGGGTAGTCGTCCGGCGAACCACTCGCTCGCGTCGCTCGCGTCGGGGGTGTCCGCCTGCTGCCAGCCGCCGGGCCGCCCGAACCTGCGGCCGCCGTGTCCCGTGTATCCCATCGAGCTCACCTCTAAGGTTGCGATGATTACTTGATTACAGTCATACGCCTGTTTCTGAGGATGCGCTAGCGGTCGCCCGACGCCAAGGACCCCGCATCGGTATCGATGCGGGGTCCTTGGCAGATCGGGGCGGGGGCGAACGATCTCCTAGCCCTGCGACAGCCCCGGCTGCGTCTGGATCTTCCCGGGACCACCGGCGGCGCCGCCTGCCTTCGCCGGCATGTGCCATTCGCCGTCCGCGCCGCAGACCAGGCCGTGGCTGACATCGCCGGGCTTCTTGTTGATCACCGTTTCGTTGCCCTGATCGTCGGTGTTGACGATCGGGCACGGCCCCGTCGGACCGTTGGGACCGATGGGGGTGCTGGGCTCGGCATTGGCGACGGACGCCGCCCCGAAGGCGCTCAGGATCGGAAGGGCTGCGATAGCGACGACGGCAAAGGTGCGACGGGCGTTGAACATTCAGTATCTCCTGGGGTGATGGGGGTGAGGTGCGTCGGTGACAGGGACAACTCTGCCCAGTCCGGGCATCACCCAGAAGCGACCCAAGGGTGCGGCGCAGGCCACCCAGGGAATGGATCCTCGCCACCCCAGGATCGGCGCCGCCCCGGCCGCGCGAGGTGCGAAAACTGCGCGCCGGCGGCGGGGCCGCCTAACCTCGAGGCCATGCGGATGAAGCTGAGTGTGGCGGGGATCGCGGTGTCGGCGCTGGTGCTGGGCGGATGCACCATCGGGCAGACCGAGTCGGAAACGGAGATCGCGGCGCAGCAGTTCGCCGACGCGCTCACCCAGCGGAACGCGCAGGCGGCCGCGGACCTCACCAGCGACCCGGCGGCCGCGGCGGCCGCGATCACCCAGATGTTCGACGGCCTCGCCGCCCGGGATGCGACCTTCGTGGTCGCGGGCACCGACAGCGACGCGGGCACCTTCACCCTCGACGCGGACTGGACCCTCGGCGCCGAACCCGAACCCGAGGCGGAATCCACCACGACCCCCAGCGCCGGGGCGATGACCACCGCGGCGGCCACCGAGTCCGACTCGGCACAGTCCTGGAGCTACACCACGACCGGCGGCGGCCAGGCCGTCGCCGACGGCGGCAAGATCCCATGGGACCCGCAACTGCTGGCGCCGGGGCTGACGGCGGACAGCACGCTGCGCTACACCACACTCGCCGGTGGCTCCCCGCAGGTGCTCGACGCCGCAGGTCGCCCGCTGATGACCGAGCAGACCGTCACCCTGGTCAATCTCGACCCGGCGACGATCCCAGACCCGGCCGGTACCGCCGCCGCGGTCGCTCAGTTGGTCGGGCCGGTGGCCCCCACGGTCACCCCGGCCTCGCTGCAGGCGGACCTGGCCGGATCCCAGGGCAAGACCGTCACCGCGATCACGCTGCGGGACGCGGACTTCCAGCCGATCGCCGATCGGCTCGCCGCGATCCCCGGTGTGCAGTTGGTGAAGCAGGCCCGGCTGCTGACCGCGGACAAGGCCATGACCTCACCGACCCTCGACGGGCTCCGGGAGCTGTGGCAGCAGGGCCAGGATGCCTCCGCCGGCTGGGCGGTACAGCTGGTGTCCGCCAACGGATCCGCGCAGCGGCTGGCCGGTGAAGACGGCACGGTTCAGCCCGACATCGCCACCACCCTCGACCCCACGATCCAGGGCGCAGCCCAGGCGGCCATCGCCGATCTCCCGCAGCAGTCCGCGATCGTGGCACTGCGGCCGTCCACGGGGGCGGTACTCGCGGTGGCGCAGAACCCGGCCGCCACCGCGCAGGGCCCGATCGCGCTGACCGGCCTGTACCCGCCGGGGTCGACCTTCAAGACGGTCACCACTTCCGCAGCGCTGCAATCGGGTTCGGTCACCCCCGACACTGTGCTGCCGTGCCCGGGCAGCGCAAACATCGAGGGCCGCACCATCCCCAACGACGACAACTTCGACCTCGGTTCGGTGCCGCTGCACACCGCGTTCGCCCGTTCCTGCAACACCACCATGGGCGCGCTCGCGGTCGCGCTGCCGCCGACCGCGCTGCCCCATGCCGCCCTGCAGTTCGGTCTCGGTGTGGACTACGTGACGCCGGGGCTGACCACGGTCACCGGCAGCGTGCCGCCCGCGGACACCCCGGCGCAGCGTGTCGAATCCGCGATCGGACAGGGAAGGGTGACGGCGACGCCGTTCGGGATGGCGCTCGTGGCGGCCTCCATCGCCAAGGGCTCCACGCCCGCGCCGATGCTGGTCGCGGGGATGCCGGGCGTCGCGAACACGACTCCCGCCCCTGCGCCCCCGCAGGTCACCGAGCAGTTGCGGACCATGATGCGAGAAACGGTTACAGGGGGCACCGCCACCCAGCTCGCGGACATCGCCGACCTGCGCGGCAAGACCGGCACCGCCGAGGTCGGTGACGCCCCCGCGCACGGCTGGTTCGTCGGCATCGACGGCGATGTGGCCTTCGCGGTGTTCGTCGCGGGGGCGGACAGCTCGGCCCCCGCGGTCGATGCGGCCGGACGGTTCCTACGACCGATTCAGGCCCAGATCCCGCGGTGACGGCGATGCGGCCGACGGGTGTGTTCGGGTCGGCGGTTCTGCGGCTGATCTAGCCCCTGGATCGCTCGACAGGGGCGTCTCGCGGCGCGGCTCAGATGCACCAGACGAGTGCGGCGGACCCGAGCGGGACGCTGAAGCAGAGGGCAACCGAGCCAAGGGCGGGGGTAGCGGCCACGGTGTCGCTCGCGGAGGCGGCAGGGGCCGCGAAGACTCCGACTGTCAGGGCGATTGCGGTCGCAGCGAGGGTTTTCGTGATCTTGGTGGACATTGTGCTCACACCTTTTGATTGGGACGAACCTGCGGTCGAGCCACCCCTCATGGCTCCCAACCATCGTCCGCCCGATGCGACACCATGCACAAGGGTGCGGCCGCAGGAGGTTGCTAGTGCACCCCGCGCATCATCCGGCTGATCCATGGCGAGAGCAGGATCATCACGACGCCGACCGCGATCGAGGCCGCGCCGACCCAGGTGAAGTACGGCACCTCGTCGTTCTCGTTGTAGTACTTCGCCATGGTGCCCGCCATCGACGAGCCCAGCGCCACGGAGAGGAAGAACAGCGCGACCATCTGGGTGTGGAATGCCTTGGGCGCCAACTTGGTCGACAGTGAGAGCCCGACGGGGGAGAGGAACAACTCGGCGAAGGTGAACAGCAGCAGGATGAACATCAGTCCCAACAGGGGGGTGCTGTTCGGCCCGCCGCCCGCGAACGGCAGGAACGCGAGGAAGGCCAGGCCCATGATGATGGTGCCCGCCGCGAACTTGAGCGGTGAGGACGGCTGGCGGGGGCCGAGCTTCGTCCAGATCGCCGCGAACACGCCCGCGAAGATGATGATGAAGACCGGGTTGATCGACTGCACCCAGGAGGCCGGGAAGTCCCAGCCGAACAGGTTGCGGTCCAGGCGCTTGTCGGAGTAGATCGCGACGACGGTGAACTGCTGCTGGAACAGGGACCAGAACGCGGCGCTGGCCAGGAACATCGGGATGAAGGCGATGACGCGGCTGCGCTCGGTGCTCGTGATCTTCTTGCTGGTCAGGATCACCAGGAAATAGGTGATCGACGCGACGATCGTCAGGCCGACGACCACGTCGGAGAGGTTGTCGGTGGTGATGAGCCCGATCAGGCAGAGCACGAGGATCCCGAGGATCGCGACGGCGCCGAGGGCCGCGTATCGCAGCCGCTGCGCATGCGGCATCGGGTTCAGCGGCCGCTCGCCGATCCCGGCGAGCCGCTTGCGGCCGAGCGTGTACTGGATCAGGCCCAGCGCCATGCCGATCGCGGCGAGCGCGAAGCCGACATGGAAGCCCCACTCCTTCTGTGCCCACCCGGTCAGCAGCGGGCCGACCAGCGCGCCCAGATTGATGCCCATGTAGAAGATCGAGAACCCGGCGTCGCGGCGGTCGTCGTTCTCGGCGTACAGGTCGCCGACCAGGGAGGTGGCGTTCGCCTTGAGTCCGCCGCTGCCGACGGCGATCGCGATCAGGCCGACCCCGACGCCCGCCAGGCCCGGGATCACGGCCAGGGCGATGTGGCCGCACATGACCAGGACCGCGCTGTAGAAGAGGGTGCGCTCGGACCCAAGGATGCGGTCCGCGATCCAGCCGCCGAGGATGGTGGAGAGGTAGACGGTGCCGCCGTACGCGCCGACGATGCTGGTCGCGGCGGCCTGGGAGATGCCGAGCCCGCCGTCGGCCACCGAGTAGTACAGGTAGTAGATGAGGATGCCCTGCATCCCGTAGAACGAGAACCGCTCCCACATCTCGACGCCGAACAGGTTCGCGAGCGCCACTGGCTGGCCGAAGAAGCCGCGGTCGGCCTTGGGATCACGGGGTGGCGAAGTGATTTCGCTCATCGCCAAACTTTCTCATGAGTGGGTGGTGCGGGGTGGGACTCGACGCCAACTCGTTAGGCGGCGGCCGAGCGCTTCCGGACCGCGGCGTAGATCGCGCGCCAGCCCAGCAGGAAGGCCGCCAACACGCTGGTCGCGACGATGATGAAGCTGAACGCGGTGCCCTGACCGCCGATGACCCGAAGGGTCATCCCGACCACCACCGTGCTCAGCCAGATGATCACCCCGGCCGGAACCACCGAGGCCGGGAGCGACTTGTTGCGGTACAGCGCCTCGTTGGCCAGCCAGCCGGCCGCCAGCCCGCCGAGGAACGGCCACGCCGTGGTCGCCAGCCCGGTGAGCGCGTTCGCCTCGTCGTGGCTCCGTCGGCCGATCGCGCAGAACACGACCACCAGGACTATGTCGACGGCCAGGACGGCCAGGACGGGCGGGCGCTTGTTCACGGATCCAGGGTAAGCCGCGGATCCCCAGGCGCCGAACCGGGATGTTCCCTCTGACTGGGACGTTGATGTGATGCAGGTCTCGCCGCCGCCTACCTTGGGCATACCAAGACGGTCCGGTCGAGCCGACGAATGCCGCCCTGGCGGGCGGCGGTGTGAGAGGTGCAGAGAATGGTGCAGTGGAACGAGACGTGTGACGTGCTGGTGGTCGGGTCGGGTGGCGGCGGCGTCACCGGCGCCTACACCGCGGCCCGCGAGGGCCTGGACGTGATCCTGGTGGAGGCAACCGACAAGTTCGGCGGTACCACGGCGTACTCCGGCGGCGGCGGGGTGTGGTTCCCGTGCAACCCGGTGCTCAGGCGCGCGGGCACCGACGACACCATCGACGACGCGCTCGAGTACTACCACGCAGTCGTCGGCGATCGCACCCCTCGTGACCTGCAGGACGCGTACGTCCGCGGCGGCGGCCCGCTCATCGAGTACCTGGAGCAGGACGAGAACCTCAAGTTCGAGATGCTGCCGTGGCCCGACTACTTCGGCAAGGCCCCCAAGGCCCGCCTCGACGGCCAGCGGCACACCATGCCGTCGGTGCTGCCGGTGTCGGAGGCTCCCGAGCTGCGCGAGCTGGTCCGCGGACCGCTGGACGTCGACCGGCTCGGCACCCCCGCGCCCGACGACTACTTCATCGGCGGCCGCGCGCTGATCGCCCGGTTCCTGAAGGCCATCGAGAAGTACCCGAACGCCACCCTGAACCTGAACACCACGCTGGTCGAGCTGGTGGTCGAGGACGGCGCCGTGGTCGGCGGAATCGTCGAGCGCGACGGCGAGCGCGTCGCGATCCGCACCCGCAAGGGTGTCGTGCTCGCGGCCGGCGGCTTCGAGGGCAACGACGAGCTGCGGCAGAAGTTCGGGGTGCCCGGTGAGGCCCGCGACACGATGGGCCCGTGGGCCAACCTGGGCAAGGCACACGAGGCCGGCATCGCGGCAGGCGCCGACACCGACCTGATGGGCGAGGCCTGGTGGTCGCCGGGCATGACCCACCCGGATGGCCGCTCCGCGTTCGCGCTGTGGTTCACCGGCGGCATCTTCGTCAACCAGGACGGTAAGCGGTTCGTCAACGAGTCCGCGCCGTACGACCGCCTCGGTCGCGACGTGATCCGGCAGCTCGAGGACGGCACGGTCACGCTGCCGTATTGGATGGTCTACGACAACAAGGAGGGTGAGGTTCCTCCGGTCAAGGCCACCAACGTCTCCATGGTCGAGGCGGAGAAGTACCAGGCGGCGGGCCTGTGGCACACCGCTGACACCCTCGAGGAGCTCGCCGAGAAGATCGGCGTCCCCGCCGAGAACCTGGCCGCCACCGTCGCGCGGTTCAACGAGTTCGTACCCAAGGGCGTCGACGAGGACTTCGGCCGCGGCGACGAGGCCTACGACCGGGCGTTCTCGGGCGGCGAGCCGCCGCTGGTCACGATCGATCAGGGGCCGTTCCATGCGGCCGCGTTCGGAATCTCCGACCTCGGCACCAAGGGCGGGCTGCGCACCGACACCGCGGCGCGGGTGCTCGACCAGTCGGGCAACCCGATCGCCGGCCTGTACGCCGCGGGCAACACGATGGCCGCGCCGAGCGGCACCGTCTACCCCGGTGGCGGCAACCCGATCGGTACCAGCATGCTGTTCAGCCACCTCGCCGTGCTCGACATGGCAGCGGGCAGCTAACCACTCGAGAACGCCCCCGTCGCGACCCCAGGAGGTGGGTCGCGACGGGGGCGTTGTTGCGCGTGGGGGATCAGGCCTGCAGGCCGGCCTCGATCTCCAGGGTGATGGTGATCTTGTCGCCCACCACGGCGCCGCCGCCCTCGAGCGGCATGTCGATGCTGATGCCGAAGTCCCTGCGGTTGATGACGGTGCTGGCCTCGAAGCCGGCGACCGGTCCGTGGCCCATGCCCGGGTTGACGCCGTTGAACTCGAGCTTGAGCTCGACCGGGCGGGTCACGCCGTGCAGGGTGAAATCGCCGTCGACCACGAAGTCCTCGCCCTTGGCGCGCACGCCGGTGGAGGTGAAGGTGGCGGTCGGGAACTGCTCGGCGTCGAAGAAGTCGGCCGCGCGCAGGTGGTTGTCGCGCTGCTCGTTGTCGGTGGTGATGGAGGCGACCTGGATCTCGGCGGTGACCGACGGGGTGCCGTCCTCGGCGACGGTGATGGCGCCCGAGAACTCCTGGAAGCGTCCGCGGACCTTGCTGACCATCAGGTGCCGGACGGAGAAGCCGACGGTGGAGTGGCTCGGGTCGATGGCCCAGGTGCCGGTGGTCAGGGTGGGGAGGGCGATGGCGGTGGTCATGTGGACTCCTCGTAAGTAGTTCAAATTTCAAGCATGTGCCCCGTCCAACGATGCCACGGCCGCGAATATTTCCGAGTCAATGTGACCTGCACCACACAGAACCGCCGGCCGAGGGAATCGGCCGGCGGTCCTCCTGGGATCACCCGATGAGCACCAGGGATCAGTCGAGCGTCGCCGCGGCCAGCACCGCCCGCAGTGCCGACGCCGTGACGGACGACTCGATGCCCATGCCCCACTGCGTCTTGCCGTTCATCCGGCACTGGGCGAAGGTTATGGCCTGCCCGTCTGCGCCCTCGGCGACCGACTGCAGCGACATCGCGAGCACCTCCACCGGGCAGCCGTGGTCGGCCAGGATCAGGGTGAGTGCCTCGACCGGCCCACTTGCCGAGGCCTCTCCGCTGACCTGCACATCGCCGAGCGTCGCGCGGACCGTCAGGTGGTCGCCGTTCCCGAGGTGTTCGAGCGACCACTTGTCGAGGGCGCCGTGGTGGGCGTACTCGGCCGTCAGCAGCTTCCACAGCTCCTCGGCGGTCACCTCACCGCCGCCGTCGTCGGTGGTGTGCTGCACCCGTCGCGCGAAGTCGATCTGCAGGGCGCGCGGCAGGTCGAGCCCGTAGCCGGTCTGCAGCAGGTACGCGACGCCGCCCTTGCCGGACTGACTGTTCACCCGGATGATCGCCTCGTAGTCGCGGCCGATGTCGGCGGGATCGATTGGCAGGTAAGGCATCTCCCACGGCTGCTGCACGGGCTCCACTCCGGCCGCCTTCGCCGTCGCGTTGTGTTTGGTGAACCCCTTCTTGATCGCGTCCTGATGGGTACCCGAGAACGCCGTGAACACCAGGTCGCCCACGTACGGGTGGCGCGGGTGGACATCGATCCTGTTGCAGTGCTCCGCCGTTCGCCGCACCGCGTCGAGATCGGAGAAGTCGATCATCGGGTCGATGCCCTGCGAGTGCAGGTTCAGCCCGAGCGTCACGAGGTCCACGTTCCCGGTCCGTTCACCGTTGCCGAACAGACAGCCCTCCACGCGCTGTGCGCCCGCGAGCATCGCCAACTCCGATGACGCGACGCCGGTGCCCCGGTCGTTGTGCGTGTGGACCGACAGGATCACCGACTCACGGCGGTCGAGGTGCCGGTGCATGTACTCGATCTGGTCGGCGAAGACGTTCGGCGTTGCCGTCTCGACGGTGGTCGGGAAGTTGTGGGAGACCGGCCGGTCCGGGCTGGCATCCCAGACCTCGGTGATGCTGTTGCAGATCTCGAGGACGAAGTCCGGTTCGGTCAGGTTGAACACCTCGGGGGCGAACTGGTACCGCATGCCAGGAATGGTGTCGCCGATGCGGGCCACGTACTCCACCGACTTCAGGATGTGGGCGAGCAACTCCTTCCGGTCCTGGCCCAGCACCATGGATCGCCACATCGGGGCGGTGGGCACGTAGACGTGGAGCACCACATTGGCGAGGCCGCGCACCGACTCGAAGGTTCGATCGATGAGGTCGGGCCGCGCGGCGGTGAACGCCACGACGGTGACGTCGTCCGGCACCAGGTCGAAGGTGACCAGGTCGCGGGTGAAGTCGAACTCGGCCTGGCTGGACGCCGGGTAGCCGCACTCGATCTCCTTGTAGCCCATCCGGACCAGCTGCTCGAACATCAACCGCTTGCGGGCGGTGTCCATCGGTTCGGGAAGGGCCTGGTTCCCGTCCCGTAGGTCGACTGGCGCCCACAGCGGTGCCTCGGTGAGGCGGTTGGACGGCCACTGACGCCCGATGCCGTCGTCCGGTGGCGTCGGCACCCGGTCGTAATGCGACCGATAGCGGTGCGAGGGCATACCGGACGGGACTTGGCGATTCCACTTCATGTCGGCTCCTTGGGTGAGAGGAGGCGGTCGACATACTCGAATCCCGCGGTGGAGAGGGGCCTGATCAATTCTCTCCGCGGCTCACGGCGTGTCGCCCGTACATGGCATGAGAGTTAGGCTATGTGAGATCGGCCACGGCGGAGAAGGCAATTGCCCGATTCGGGTAATGGGCACCCCCGCGGCATGAGTGCGCTCGATCTACCCGCTGATCAGTTGTTTTCCCGGCGTTGCCGCTCGCCCTTCGGGCTCTCGAGTCCCTCGATCTCGACGGCAGGCGGCTCGTGCAGCGCCCGCTGTTCGCTGCGTTCGAGCTCGACATCGAACTCCAGATCCTCGTGCTGATGGCGGCGGAAGAGGAAGAGGAAGACGATCCAGCCGACCATCGCGACAAGGATGAAGCTAACCCCGCGGTACACGAAGGCGGCCGCCACGGCCTGCGAGGCGCTGATGCCGGCCGCGGTGGTGAGGGTGGCGATCAGGGTGGCGTCGACGAACACCAGGCCGCCCGGCGCGAGCGGGATGGTCGCGACCGCTTTGCCCGCCGCGAAGGCGATCAGCAGCCCGGACAGGGCGGGGTCGGCACCGATCGCGTAGCAGGCCGCGGCGAGACAGGCGATGTCCGCGACGCGGTGCACCGCGGACCAGCCGAGGGTGATCGCGCCGTCCCGTTTGCCCAGCTGCACCGACTCGAGCTGTTGGAGCATCTCCCGCACCGTGGACATCCCGGTGTCGGCCGGCTTGTTGCGCATCGCGTTCACGCGCACGAGCGCCCAGCGGACTGCGGCCTCGATGGAGTTCGGATGCGCGGAGACGTAGCGGACGGCGAAGATCAGCGCGATCAGGCCTGCGATGGAGAAGGTCAGTGTGAAGGGACTGACCGACCCGCCGACCAGCAGCGCGCCCCCGACCCCGATCAGCGCCAGCCCGATCCCCGCGATCACCCCGGAGATCGCCAGTTGCCAGGACGCCACGACGGGGCTGGCGCCCCACCGCCGGGTTTCCCGGTAGGTGAACGCCGTCGAGAAGACCTGACCGGCGGGCAGCGTCACCGCCATAGCAGTGGAGGCGTAGACCACCGAGACCGACTTGCGCTGGCTGACGGCCACCCCGCCTGCCCGGAGCAGTTGCTTCTGAACGCGTCCGTAGCCACTGAGCGAGACGGCCTGCGCGAGGATGCACGCGGCCAGCCAGCCCCAGTGGATCTCGGAGAGTGCGATCCAGGATTCGTGCAGGCGCGGCCACAGGTACACGCCCTCGGCGACGAGCAGGGCGACGAGCAGCACGCCCGCCACCCACTTGACCCACCAGAACCGCCCGCGCGGGCGATCGGGTGTCGACCCCTCCGATGTGTGGGGGACGACCTCGCTCCGGTCGGGCTGCGGCGCTACCACCTGCCCAGCGTAACCAAGCACTTCACTCATCTAGGGATACTGGACCGGCCAGGCGAGGTGGGTGACCCGGTTGCGGCCGCGCAGCTGTACCTGATCGCCCAGCTCCCACTCGGCCTGTTCCTCGTCGTCGGCGAAATACAGTGCGCTGGTCGAGGCCAGTACCCGGCTCGGCCGCAGCTTGGCCAGCTCGGTCAGCCGCGACGCCTCGTTGACCGGGTCGCCGATCACGGTGTACTCGAAACGCTCGGCGGCGCCGATGTTCCCGGCCACCGCCAGGCCCGCCGACACGCCGATGCCGATGTCGAGTCCGGTGATGTCGTTGAGCGCGAACCGCAACTCCCTCGCCGCGGCCAGCGCCGCGGACGGTGCGTCCGGCCGGTCGAGAGGCGCACCGAAGATGGCAAGCGCGGCGTCGCCCATGAACTTGTTGACGAATCCGTGGTGCTGGTCGACGACGTCGACGACCACCCGGAAGAACTCGTTGAGCAGCCGGACCACCTCGCCGGGGGGCTGTTCGGCCGCCGCGCCCGTCGAGCCGACCATGTCCACGAACAGCACGGCCACGAACCGGGTCTCGCCGCCCAGCTCCGTACCGAACTGCAGCGCCCGGCGCGCCACGTCCTCCCCGACGTGCTGGCCGAACAGCTCGCGGAGCAGCTTGCGCTCGCCCGCGTCCTTCATCATCCGGTTGAACCCGACCTGCAGCCGGCCGATCTCGCTGCCGTCGAACACCTCCACCTGGACATCGGTGGCCCCGCGCTGCACCCGCTCGATGGCCCTGCGGAGCTGCCGGATCGGATCCGAGATCTGGCTGGCGGTGAGCATCGAGAGGGAGAACGCGGTGGTGATGGCCAGTCCGGACAGCAAGATGATCGCGATGGCCAGCGCGTTGGTCGAGAACTGGAGGTCGGTGCTCAGCTGGGTGGCGCACAGCAGGATGATCCCGATCACCGGCATCAGGGTGCCCAGACCCCAGGTCATCGCCATCCGGGGCCCGACGCCAGGTGCAAGGAGGCGGTCGAATTGCCCCTCGCTCAGTGCCTTTGCCGCGACCGGCCGGAGGATCCGCTCGCCGAGCATGTAGGTGAACCCGAAGGTGGTGGTCGCCGCCATGCACACGGTCACGATCACCGCGACGGCGAGCTCGGGCATCTCCCAGACGGTGAGGAAGACGAACAGCACGCCACCGACGACCCAGAGGATCAGGTGCACGATCGCCTGGCGTAGCGGGGCGTGCAGTGCGGACATCTGCTCGCCGCGGGTCGGCGGACCCCCTCGCAGCTGCCAGCGGATCACCGACCGCAGCATCATCGCGGCCGCGCCGAGGCTGACGATCCCGGCGAAGAACAGGTAGATGCCGAAGATGACGACGTTGCGGACCCGATCCGCGATGATCGCCTGCGACTCCGAGATGGGCAGGCCGTACCGGATGAAGGCCAGCACGAGGACCGCGCCGAAGAAGTTGGCCAGGATCATCGAGCCCATGTAGAGCGGCCATCGACTACGCATGGTCAGCGCGACCGCTCGATAGGAGGATGCCAGCACAGGACCAACTTAGTCGTGCGGTGCCGGTGCCGAGCGCACCGCGTCGACGTGGCGTGACCTGGACCTCACCGCCCGCCCTGCCGCGCCGATCTCCGCCTCCCGCACAACGCCCCATCGGCCGATAGGCTCGCCGGGGTGAGCGCGAACGAGCCGCGATCGGATCCGCCGCCCTACGGTGACGCCAGGGCGGTGCACCCCATCGTGCGGGTGGGCGCCGAATGGACGTGGCGGTTGCTCGTCCTCTTCGCCGGGCTGGTCACCCTCGGCTACCTGATCAGCAAACTGGACACGGTGCTCATCCCCGTCGGTCTGGCGCTGCTGGCCGCCGCCCTGCTCTACCCGCTGGTGGACTGGATGCAGCACAGGGGAGTGCCGCGATCGGCGGGCGTGGTGGTGGTGCTCGTCGTCGCGATCGGTGTCGTCGCCGGGATCATGACCTTCGTCGTCGAGCAGTTCATCGCAGGCCTTCCGGAGCTGACCGACCAGTTCACCCAGTCCATCGATCAGATCCAGGATTGGCTGACCGCGGGCCCGTTCCACTTCTCCGAGGACCAGATCCGGCAGGCCGGCGATTCGGTGGTCAAGTCGATCCAGGACAACAAGGAGGCGGTGACCAGCGGCGCGCTGACCACCGGCAAGGTGATCGGGGAGCTGTTCACCGGCGCCGCGCTGACGCTGTTCACGGTCATCTTCTTCCTGTACGGCGGCGAGCAGATCTGGGAGTTCGTCACCCGGGTGGTCCCGACCGCCTCGCGCGAGCGGGTCCGGCTGGCGGGCAGCCAGGGCTTCGGCTCCCTCGTCGGGTACGTCCGGGCCACCGTCGTGGTCGCGGCGGCCGACGCGGTGGGGATCGGGGTCGGGCTGGCGATCCTCGGGGTGCCGCTGGCGCTGCCGCTGGCCTCGCTGGTCTTCGTCGGCGCGTTCATCCCGATCGTCGGCGCCTTCGTCACGGGCTTTGTCGCGGTGCTCGTCGCGCTGGTCACGAAGGGACTGATCACCGCCCTGATCACCCTCGGCATCATCATCGGGATCATGCAGCTCGAGGGGCACGTGCTGCAGCCGTTGCTGCTCGGGCGCGCGGTCCGGCTGCACCCGCTCGCGGTGGTGCTGGCGATCACCACCGGCATCGTGCTCGCCGGGATCGTCGGCGGTCTGCTCGCGGTGCCGATCGTCGCGGTGCTCAACACCGCGATCCGCTCGCTGCTCGCCTCCGATCAGGAGGAGGTGCCGGACGAGGTGGAGGTCGCCGACCCGCGGATTCCGCTCTTCCCGGCGACCCCGGACGAGTGGCCGTGAGTCGGGGCGGCACCGCCGCCGTGAGTCGGGGCGGCACCGCCGCCGTGAGTCTTCTCGGCCCGCAGGAGGACCGGAAAGACTCACGGGCCACCGAGCCGCTGTGGCGGGCCGCGCAGGTGTTCCGGTTGGCCACGCTGGTGTACGCGGTCAGCTATCAGGTCGCGTCGGTATCGGACTACACGCGGCCGACGCTGAGCTGGGTCATGGTCGCGCTCATGGCGGTGTGGTCGGGCCTCGCGGCGGTCGGGCTGTCCAGGAACACGGCGGCGCGTCGGTGGTTGGTCGCCGCCGACCAGGTGGTGGTCGTGGCGCTGATGGCCTCGACCCGGCTGGTGTCCGATCAGGACTGGTACTCCACGCATCAGACGCTGCCCACCACGTTGTGGGCCACGAACGCGGTGATCTCCGCGGCGATCCTCGGTGGGCCATGGCTCGGGGTCGCGTCCGGGGCGGCGATCTCGGTGGCCAGCGCGCTGGTCCGGGGCCAGATCGATCTCGACCTGTGGCGCGACGCCACCGCACCGATCCTGATCTCGGTGGGGCTCGCGCTCGGGCTGGCCGCCAACACCGCGCGCCGTTCGCACGCGCAGCTCGAGCGTGCCGCGCGGCTGACCGCCGCCGCGGAGGCGAGGGAGCGGCTCGGACGCGAGGTTCACGACGGGGTGTTGCAGGTGCTCGCGTACGTCCGCCGTCGCGGCACCGAGATCGGTGGCCCGACACTGGAATTGGCGACGCTGGCGGGTGAGCAGGAGGTGGCGCTGCGGGAGCTGATCTCGGAGCAGGCGGTACCGTCCCCCGCAAGCGGGAGGTACCCCCAGCACAGCGACGGTGACGTGGACCTGCGACCGCTGCTGCGCGGCGAGGCCAGCACCACGGTGTGGGTGTCGGCGCCTGCCGTCCCCGTCCTGATGGCGCGGGAGCGGGCCGCGGAGGTCGCGGCCGTGGTGCGGACGGCCCTGTCGAACGTCGAGCTCCACGCAGGCGGGGGCGCGAAAGCCTATGTGCTGCTGGAGGACCTCGGCGAGGAGGTGATCGTCTCCGTGCGCGACGACGGCGTCGGGTTCGCCCCCGGTCGGCTCGCCGAGGCCGAAGCGGAGGGGCGAATGGGGGTGTCGCGCTCCATCCTCGGCCGGGTCGCGGACCTCGGCGGCGCCGCGACGCTGGAAAACACCCCTGGCGAGGGTGTCGAATGGGAGATCAGGGTGCGCAAGCAGGCGTCGGGGAAGGGGAGAGCGTGATGGAGCCGCTGACGGTCATGGTGGTCGATGACCACCCCATGTGGCGGGACGGGGTGGCACGCGATCTCGAGGCGGCCGGCTTTGCGGTGGTGGCCACCGCGGACGGTGTGACGGCGGCGCGCACGCGCGCCGCGGCGGTCCGGCCAGCCGTGGTCCTGATGGACATGCAGCTGCCCGACGGAAACGGGGCGCAGGCCACGGCCGCGGTACTGGCGGCCTCGCCGGACTCGACCGTGCTGGTGTTGTCGGCGTCGGCGGAGCGTGAGGACGTGCTCGAGGCGATCAAGGCCGGGGCCACCGGATACCTGGTCAAGAGCGCCTCGGCCGCCGAATTGGTGGACGCCGTTCGGGCCACCGCCGCGGGCCAGGCGGTGTTCACCCCCGGCCTGGCGGGGCTGGTGCTCGGCGAGTACCGGCGCATCGCATCCGGTCCCTCCGATGACCGTGCCCCCGAGGTGCCCCGGCTCACCGAGCGCGAGACGGAGGTGTTGCGGTTGGTGGCAAAGGGACTGAGCGCCAAGCAGATCGCCACTCGACTCACGCTCAGTCACCGGACGGTCGAGAACCACGTCCAGGCCACGCTCCGCAAGCTCCAGCTCGCGAACCGCGTCGAGCTGACCCGGTACGCGATCGAACGCGGGCTGTAGAGCCGCTTCACGCCGGGCGGCGGAGCCGCATATCCTGGCGACATGGATGCGAGGAATCTGCGGGTATCCGATGCGGAACGCGAACACGTCGGGCAGTTGCTCCAGCGTGCGGTCGGGCAGGGGATGCTCTCGCTCGGTGAGTTCACCGAACGCATGGACACCACGCTCGCCGCGAAGACGAGGGGCGAACTGAACGCGGTGCTCGTCGACCTGCCCGGGATACAGCTCGTGGGGGAGCACGCGCCGCAGGCCGCGCCCTACCCCCAGCCCGCCCCGTACGCGCAGCCGCATCCCCAGCCGCAGCCGCACTTCGCCCCCGCCGAGCCGTACCGGGGAACAGTCGGGCACCAGGGCGGCGTGGTGCGCGGACGGATGTCGACGGTGAAACGCCAGGGACCGTGGCAGGTGTCCCCGACGCTTCACGTGGACAGCATGATGTCCGACGTCACCCTGGACTTCACCGAGGCGATCATGACCAGTCAGGTCGTGGAGATCGTCGTGTCGGACTACTTCAGCTCCATCTCGATCGTCGTCCCGCCGGAGGCCACCGTCGACCTCAATGCCGTCGAGACGGTCGCGGGCAGCGCCACCAACAAGGTCCGCACCGGTCCCCCGATCGGCCCGCTGCACGTCGTGGTGCGGGGGAAGGTCCGGTTCGGCTCGCTGACCGCCAAGCACCCGTTCGGCACCACCTGGAAGCGGATGCTCGGCTGACTCCCGAGGGGCCCCATGTGGATCCCGCGCAAAACCCCCATTCCGATTGGGTAGGACTACTCATGTCAACGGCGGCCCGCGCGCCGATTGTTGATGCATGGTCAATCTCGAAGGCAATTCTGTCGTAAGCCCCCAGATCGATCCGCAGTTGGTCGCGCGGCTGTCCGGTGAGTTCGACGCGCTCGGGCTGCACATGCGCGGTGTCGCCGCGGATCTGACGCGGCTCCGGTCGCAGCTCGAGATCCCCGCGCCCCAGCCGGCGCCGCAGGCGCCCGCGCCGCCGCCGGTCTACGCACCGCAGCCCCCGGTTCCGCAGCCGCAGGTACAGTGGCCGATGACACCGGCACCGCCTGCGCCGCAGTCCGTTCCGCCGGTTTTCGCGCAACCCGCCCAGTGGCCGCCGGTTCGCCCGCAGGCCGTCGGGCGAGCGCCCCGCGAGCCGTGGTGGCAGCGTGACGGCATGGTCAGCCGGGTGCTCGCCGTCGCGGGCGCGGCGGTGACCCTGATCGGCGTGCTGATGCTGCTGGTGCT
>Ga0105243_10001929_pt1 | contig 17685 bp, 16 predicted proteins | sample KBSM34metaG_FD_81525 | JGI IMG/M metagenome (GOLD analysis project Ga0105243, IMG submission 81525) | Miscanthus rhizosphere microbial communities from Kellogg Biological Station, Michigan, USA - KBS M3-4 metaG | ecosystem: Host-associated > Plants > Roots > Rhizosphere > Soil | place... | reverse complement strand
TCCCGTGATGAAAAAGCTCAGAAAGCACTGGATATTGTGGGATTAAATGGCTTCGAAAACCAGTTTCCTTCCCAACTTTCAGGAGGAATGCAGCAGAGAGTAGGATTAGCCAGAGCTTTGGCCAACGACCCTGAAGTATTGCTGATGGATGAGGCTTTCTCCGCACTGGATCCTTTGATAAAATCTGAAATGCAGGATCAAATGCTTGAATTGCAAAATACATTGCAAAAAACCATTGTTTTCATTACACATGATTTGGACGAAGCCATTAAAATTGGAGACCGTATCGTCATTATGAAAGATGGTGTCATAGAACAAATAGGAACAGCCGAGGATATTTTAACCAATCCTGCCAGTGACTATGTAAAAGCCTTTGTAGAGAAAGTGGATCGTAAAACAATTATTACCGCTAAATCTTTGATGTTTGACAAAGCTACAGTAGTGCGTTTTAGAAAAGACGGACCTGAAGGTGCCTTAAGAAAAATGAGAGCAACAGGTTTAGAAAACTTACCTGTTGTAGATTTTCAAAATAAATTTCTGGGCTTTGTCACGCTTAATGATATCGTCAGAATTGCAAAGAAAAAAGAACCCACGGTAGAATCGGTTATCAACAGCAACGTTCCTTCCGTTTATCCGGAGGTGACTGTAGAAGAAATGTTACCGCTAATTTCCGGAAGTAAATCAGCCATTGCCGTGGTAGATGAAAACAATAAATTTTTAGGTCTTATCACCCAGCTATCTCTCATCATAGAAGCTACAAAGTTTAACGAAGAAGAGATCATTGAATTAAAAGAAATCGCAAACAATCAATAAGATGAATAAAACTATAGATATAGGTCAATATGTAGAAACTGCAATCAATTGGCTCACAGAAAATGGAAAACCTGTATTTGATATTATAAAACATGTAGGAAACTCCTCTATTATGGGGATTGAATGGGTTTTGGTAAACACTCCTTTTTATGTTATCATTCTCTTTTTTACGCTATTGGCATTATGGAAAGCCGGAAAAGGCATCGCTGTGGTGACTGTAGCTGGATTGAGTTTAATATTTTTAATGGGATTATGGAAAGAAACCATGGAAACCCTTGCCCTTATTTTTGTAGCAACTATTACTGCATTGATCATTTCAATCCCTTTAGGAATTTGGGCTGCCAAAAGCAAAATAGCCGCAAAAATTATCCGCCCATTACTGGATTTAATGCAAACAATGCCCGCATTTGTCTACCTGATTCCGGCTGTATTATTTTTCAGTATCGGTAAAGTTCCGGGGGCTTTTGCCACGATTATTTTTGCGATGCCACCAGCCGTAAGGTTAACGACATTGGGAATTGAAGCTGTTCCGAAAGATATTGTGGAAGCAGCGAGGGCTTTTGGAGCTACCAACCGCCAGATATTATTTAAAGTAGAACTTCCTTTAGCCATGAAAACGATTTTAACAGGGATCAATCAAACGATACTGTTATCCTTATCTATGGTCGTTATTGCAGGAATGATTGCTGCAGGCGGTTTAGGTGAAAAAGTACTGGAAGGAATCAATAATCTGGATATCGGATTAGGATTTGAAAGTGGATTATCCGTTGTGATTTTAGCTATTATCCTCGACCGGATTACTCAAGGATTTGTAAAGAAAAAACAATAAGATGAAAAATTTAAAATATCTATTTTTTCCAATTTTAATGGGAATATGCTCTATATTGAATTCATGTGAAAATATAAAAAACTCCAAATATATCACCATCGGGATGGTAGATGGCTGGGCAGAAGATGTTGCCATGACGCATGTTGCCAAAGCTATTTTGGATCAGCGGGGATATCATGTTATTATTCAAAAAGCTTCTACAGATATGATTCTGGCTTCGATGAATAATGAAGATACGGATCTTTTTATGGGAGTTTGGCTACCTTACACGCACGCTAAAAAGGTAGCTAAGTTTCCGGGACTAGTGAATATAGGAACAAATTATGATAGCGGCCGTATAGGATTGGTGGTCCCGGAATACATTCCTGTTAATTCCATTGAAGAGCTTAATCAGCATAAGGATCAATTCAATCACAGCATCATTGGAATTGAGAAAGGAGCAGGACTGACATCCGGAACAGATCAGGCTATTATAGACTATACACTGGATTATAAACAAATCAACTCTTCTACCATTGCCATGATCACTGAATTACAGAATGCCATACAACGTAAACAATGGATTGTTGTAGCTGGATGGCAACCTCACTGGATGTTTGGAAAAATGAAACTTAAGTTTCTTCATGATCCTAAAAAGGTATTTGGTGAAGCTGAACAGATTAAAACTTACGCCAGAAAAAGCTTTGGTAAAGATCATCCGGAGTTGACCAAATTCTTTGCTAAAGTACATTTTGATGATGAACATATGGCTGATCTTTTACTCAAAATGGAACACAGTAAAAATAAGGAAGCCACTGCCATCAAATGGGTGGAAGAACATCCTGAACTGGTAAAATTATGGCTAGATAAAAAGTAACGGACCGGTACTATTACCCCCATCTAAAATCCTCAACTCTTCAGGAGTCTGAGGATTTTTTTGTCATCTATGATTCAGAAGAATTCATGGATTCTTTGATCTTCTCCCGATGGAGTATTCCCCAATTAACCAATGTCTCCGTCACCGGAAATACCGATTTCCCATATTCGGTAACAGCATAAGTAACAGTGATGGGTTTTGTATCCTGAATCGTCCTCGTAATAAGAAGGTTGATTTCCATTTCTTTCAGTTCTTTGCTCAGCATTTTAGCAGAAATTCCTTCAATGCTGCGCTCCAGTTTTTTAAAATGAATTTTCTGATCAGGCCTGTTGGTCAGGTATCGCAGGATCATCAGTTTCCATTTTCCGCCTAATACATCCAGACTATCACGCATCGCGAACAATTCTTCCGTGCAGCTCGCTTCTCTTTCTATTCCGTTTTCAATGATTTTTGCCATAATAGTTTCATGAAGGTAACTAGTTACCATTTGTTAACTAGTAGCAAATATAAACTATTCCCTCTTTACATTTGTGTATCAAATGAACGGGGTGAAATCGCTATGATTTCTCAAATGCAAACAGATGATCTTGCGATTGCATATGACCTTAAAAAAATAAATATCAACATATGAAAGTAGTTATCTTAAATAAAAATTTCCAACTGGAAGATGGGAATATAGAAATACCACAGGTAAAAAGTAATGAAGTTTTAATTCAGATCAAAGCAAGTGGCTTCAACCCCATCGATTATCAGATGCTGGAAAATGAACTGGAGCGAAAACTGATCAGTTCACCAATATTGGGCCGGGAATTGTCCGGAGTTATTGTAGAAAAAGGAACGGAGGTCTCTGAATTCAATGTTGGAGATGAAGTTTTCTCAGGAAGCGGCTCTATGGGCAGCAATGGAACCTATGCAGAATATATCAGTGTTCCGGCAGCCATTGTTTCTCTCAAACCTCAAAATATATCCTTTGAACAGGCCGCATCTATCCCATCCGCTGGCCTTACATCTCTGCAGATCTTTAAACGGTTACAATTAAACCCCGAAAATACCATTCTTGTAACAGGCGCTACAGGAGGGGTAGGCTCTTTCCTGATCAAATTATTACAGGCTAATCATATCCGGAAGATCATTGCAACGGTTGGCAGTGAAGCCAACAGACAAATCCTTCTCAATATGGGGCTGGAAAGCCATCAGATCATCAACTATAAAGAGGAAAACCTTATTGAAAACCTTTTAAAAGCAAATAAGGGTCAGTCTTTCGATATTGGGATAGACCTGGTAGGCAATCATATGTCAGAAGTCACGGCCAATGTATTAAAGATCAACGGAACTTATGTAGACGTTACCGCCCTGGTGACTAAAGAGGCCCATGAGCACCTTTTCAACAAAGGAAGTTTGATTATGAATATCTCCAATTACACCTACAGTATGGTGAAAGATTATGGATATTACAAAAATAGCTTGGAGGAAATATCAAAACTCATTGAAAACGGAGCTATTCTTCCTCCGCAATATAAAACTATAGGGAATTTATCCTTAGAAACAGTCCTTCAGGCTCATTCTCTTCTTAAAAACAATCAGGCCCAGGGCCATAAACTCATTATGAAACATTAATTTATGAATAAAATACCAAGACGCATTGTAACAGGAATTCAAAGCGGAAAATCTGTTATTATCGAAGATCAGCCTGTAGCAAATGCAGTAGAACATTTCCCCGGACTTATTATTTCCGATGTATGGAATACCCAACAAACGCCGGCAGGCTTAGACTTTGAAACCCCAATTCCTAATACCGGATTTCCGCAAACGCCAAAGAATGGAACCTACTTTCGATATGTAGTGGTACCTCCGGATAAAGTTCTGGGGATAGAATGGAAAAAGAATGAACCTCATCCGATGATGCATCAGACACCGACACTGGATTATATTATTATTCTTTCCGGTGAACTCTACCTGATCATGGAAGAAGGCGAAACACTTCTGAAACCGGGAGATATTGTCATTCAGAGAGGAACCAATCATGCCTGGAGCAACCGCTCAAACGAACCGTGTATTCAGCTGGCAGTGCTAATAGATGCAAGTGCTCAGGGGTAGAATAATTGAAAGATTGAAGTAGTTCTCACTAATTTCAAAATAAGTTAAAGAAAAAATCTGCGGGATCTGCGGGAAATGAAAAAAATTTTTAAGATTGGACAAACGTAAAGGTGAAAGAAATCAAAGGTTTTCAGCAAGGATTTACAAATATTGTATTAGGAATATACATTTTTATCACAGCTAAAATCCTTGCACCTTAAAGCATAATAAAAAGAAAAAATTGCGCCCTTGCGTTTTCCAACAAAAACCACCCACTTACAAAGCAGAAATTTCCAACAGCTTCTGTTTCATTTTTTCAGCAGTAAACTGTCCCTCATGATAATAGACCAATTTTTGGTTTTTATCCAGAATGATCCACAGTGGATATACAGGCTGATCTTTATTTTTTGACAATGCCAGCGCCAACTCATGGATTCCTGAGCTCCCATTGGATAAATAATTAAACTCATGATCCTGAAAATAAATTTTTTCTTTTGTCTTTTCTGCTTCAAAATTGATAAAATAAAAATGGTCATTCATCATTGTAACAAGGTCTTTATCTTTGCTCAAACGGAAAGATTCAATTTTACAAACCGCACACCAGTCTGTATAAAGATGAATAACAGTAGGCCTGGCATCTTCTTTTTGCAAAACCTCTACTTCAGAAAAAGTGCCTGTCTTCATCTGAGACAGATAAAAACAGGGCACTAACATTAAAAATAAAGCTAATTTTTTCATTTCAAAGTATATTTTACTCCCAGGAACCCTCTGATACGCTGCATAGGAGCATACCCATAAGCCGTATCAAAAGTATAATGATTGGGATTGCTGATGGGATCATCAGCATGTTTATCAAATGGGTCAAACGGTCTCATTAAAGGATCTTTGGGAGTAAAATTGAATAAATTTTTCACTCCGCAATACACTTCAAAGCCGGATTTAAAGCTTTTTGAAACCTGAATATTGGCCAAAGAATAGAATGGTGAATATTCGGGACGGAAGTCGTTAGGTAAAACCGGAAGTCTCATGGGACCATAAAACTGCCCGGTAAAATCTACCGTCAGATTACTTGGGAATTTATACGTCAGGTTATAGGTTCCACTCCATTTTGGAGCATGCAGTTGTTGTGTTTTCTGATTTTCATTATCAAATTTCTGATATACGTCAAGATAAGTTACTCCTAAGTTGACACTTAAAGGAAAGCTGAAGCTGAAATCTACATTCAGGGAAGCTCCTCTTGAAATTCCATATCCATGAAGATTATCATAAATAATTTTATCAGGATCAGAATCAAAATCACCTACAATTTTATTACTGAAATAGGTATAAAATGCAGAAGCATCAAGATTCACCATACGGGTACCCACAGGAATTTTCCAGATATAGTTCAGGTTTCCGTTAACCGACCTTTCAGGTTTAAGATCAGACTTTACGACCACTTCACGGGAACCCGTTAAGGCTGCATGATCTTCGGTAAACAAGTTCACAACCCTAAACCCCGTTCCAAAGTTGAAACGCAGAGTATGGTAAGGATTCGGTGAAAATTTCCATGCCAATCTTGGGGAATGCACCGAATGATGTACTTTATCATAATCATATCGGTAGCCCAACAGCAGCGTATTTTTATCATTAATTTCCCATTGGTCCTGAATAAATGCTCCCCAGATCGGAGACTTCATCGGTGCATTGGTGATTCCGTCTGCTCCCAGCGTTCCCGGTGTATTATCATCGTAAAAAGTTCTTTTGAAGGTAAGTCCGGCCGTGATATCATGTTTCCCAAAACTTCTGTCCCAATACGTTTGTACAAAAGCCACTTTTTGAAGTGCATTAAATGGATTAGCTCCATAAAAAGAATTCTGGTCATGATAATTGTAAGAAAACTGAGTGACAATATGCTCTTTCATAGGCCATTCATACAAACCGAAAACCTCTGCTCTGTTGGTATAAATACTTTCTCCATATACTTCATCACTTCCCCGGTAGGATTTATTCCACTGCATTTCTCCTCCGAAACGGTCTTCATATAGATATCTCATGGCAAAGCTCGCCTGGCGGTTTTCTTTTCTTTTAAAATTCCATTTGTTAAAAACAGAAATTCGGCTCTGTAAAGTGGTATCGGTAAAATTATCTTTATTCTGATCTATTTTTTCCTGAAAACTGAAATAATTTAAACTTAGCAAGGACGCCGCGTTTTTCCCTACATTAAACTTTGTAGAGAGGTCCAGATTATTCTCACTCCATGTCGTAGTCATCAGATCCACGCTCCATTTTGGGGCTGTCAATGCGTTTTTGGTAATAATATTGATTACTCCGCCCATGGCTTCAGAACCATAAATAGAAGAAGCCGGACCTTTTACCACCTCTATCCTATCCACCAGGCTGTTCGGAATTCCACTTAGACCATATACCGTAGAAAGCGAACTTACTATAGGCATTCCGTCAATCAGAATCATGGTATAAGGACCCTCCAGTCCATTGATGTGAATATCCCCCGTATTGCAAACCGAACAGTTCAGCTGAGGTTTTACTCCATTTACCATAGCAATGGCTTCAAAAATACTTGGAGTAGGATTCTTCTGGAAAAATTTCTGGCTGTAAATCTCTACTGCCACAGGACTTTTGGATCTGCTCATCGGTTTTATAGTTCCGGTAACCACTACATCTTCAATACTGCTGGTTTTAATTTCTTTTTTTGAAATTCTGGTTGAATCTATGTTTTTATTTTGATGTAAACTTAAACTGTCTGTCTCCTGAGAGAAACAATAGGATGATAAAAAAGTAATAGAAAATAATATTCGCTTCATGAAATTAAAATTGTTAGACAAATCTAACAATTATTTTTGAAACACAAAACACTATGTTGAATATTTTGGTTGAGTCAATTCGTGAAAAATGATTAAATTTGAGAAACTACATATAAAAGTAAAATGAGATATCATTTATCGGGAAACATCCCACCAAAAAGACATACCATCTTTAAGTCTCCGGAAGATAAATTTTACTATGAACAGCTTTTCGGAACAGAAGGCTTTCACGGTATCTCTTCTCTGCTATACCACATTCACCGCCCTACACAGATAAAATCAATTGGGGAGCCTAAGGATGTGACACCGAAAATTGCGGTAGAAAAAAATATTACCCCAAGAATGTTCAAGGGAATGAATGTCACTCCTGAAGATGATTTTATGGACAGCCGAAAGATCCTTTTGATGAATAATGACCTGAAAATGGGATTGGCAAAGCCGAGAAAATCAATGGATTATTTCTATAAAAATGCCGAATGTGATGAGCTTTTATTCGTTCATGAAGGAGCCGGTATCTTAAAAACATTTGTAGGAGATCTTGAATTCGTAACTGGTGATTATCTTATCATTCCGAGAGGAACCATTTATCAGGTGGAATTACAGTCTGAAAATACGGTGTTCTTTGTTCTGGAAAGCCACTCTCCTATCTATACTCCGAAAAGATACAGAAATGAATTCGGACAACTTTTGGAACACTCTCCGTTCTGCGAAAGAGACATGATTGCTCCTGTTTTCAAAGAACCTAAAGATGAAAAGGGAGAATTTTTAATTAAAGTAAAAAAAGAAAACCAGATTACAGACTTCATCTATGCAACACACCCATTTGATGTAGTAGGCTGGGACGGATATTTTTATCCTTATAAATTCAATATCAAAAACTTTGAACCTATTACAGGAAGAATTCACCAACCCCCACCGGTACACCAGAATTTTGAAGCTCATAATTTTGTAGTGTGCTCATTCTGTGCCAGAATGTATGATTACCATCCAATGGCTATTCCGGCTCCTTACAATCATTCCAATATTGATTCTGATGAGGTTTTGTTCTACACAGAAGGAGACTTTATGAGCCGTAACCACATTGACCTGATGGATTTCACTCTTCATCCGGGTGGAATTGTACATGGACCTCACCCGGGGGCTATGGAAAGAAGTATTGGTAAAAAATTTACTGAAGAATATGCCGTAATGGTAGATCCCTTCCGTCCTTTGAAAATTACAGAAGAAGCTTTGAAAGTGGAAGATCCGTCATACAAAACTTCATGGCTGGAATAATTGAAATGATTTTAATTCTTTAGGCTGAACAAGAAAAATATCCCTTAAGTTTCATAAAAATGTTTAAAACACAGGTTCTGTGACTTTTAACCACGTTGAATCTTAAGTTTTGAGTTAAAAATTCTAATAGATGTATCTCATACTAAAGAGCCTAAACAATTTCTTATAAAAAGTACTGCTGAATACATATAAAAGACCCTTTGAATGCTTTATTTAAAGGGTCTTTTTTCGTAAATTTGTGAGAGATGGTTAACATTTATAATCACCATTATTTTTCATAACGCATCCTAAGTAATGGTGGTTACCACAAAATCAAGATTACATGTTAGAAAGAATCAGATTAGAAAGTCTACACCAAAAAGTGACAACAGCTGAAAACGCTGTAAAAATGATTAAAGACGGTATGGTCATAGGATCTAGCGGCTTTACAAAAGCAGGTGACAGCAAAGCAATTTTGCCGGCATTAGCTGAAAGAGGAAAAACTGAAGATATTAAGGTCACTCTAATGACCGGAGCTTCATTAGGACATGGTACCGATGGCAAATTAGCAGAAGCTAATGTATTAAAGAAAAGGATGCCTTTCCAGGTAGATCCCATTTTAAGAAATAAGATTAATAATGGCGAAATTCTCTTCATTGATCAGCATTTAAGTGAAAGTGCCGAACTGCTTCACACTAAAAACCTACAGACTATTGATCTGGCGGTGATTGAAGCAGCTTACATCGAAAGAGACGGGAGCATTGTCCCTACAACTTCTGTAGGAAACTCAGTCACCTTTGCGGCATTGGCCGAAAAAGTCATCATCGAGATCAATACCGAAGTTCCTGAGGAAGTGTATGGTATTCACGATATCTACCAGGCTGAAGATTATCCTTACAGAAACGTTATTCCTATTGTCGCTCCATGGAACAAAATCGGAAGAAAAAGTATTCCTATTGATCCTGACAAAATTGAGGCTATTGTTTTTACCCACCTTAAAGACAGCCCTGCAGATATTGCGGAACCGGATGAAAAAACAACTGCCATTGCAAAGCACCTCCTGGGTTTCTTTGAAAATGAAGTTCTTCTGGGACGTCTTACAGACAGATTACTTCCTCTTCAGGCGGGAATTGGTAAAGTAGCCAACGCCGTTCTTACAGGATTTAAGGACAGTAATTTTTATGACCTTACTATGTTTTCTGAAGTGCTTCAGGACAGTACCTTTGATCTCATTGATTCCGGTAAACTAAGTTTTGCTTCCGCATCTTCCATTACGGTTTCTCAGGAATGCTATGAAAGAGTATTAGGAAACCTTTCAAAATACAGAGAAAAATTTGTTTTAAGACCCCAGAATATTTCCAATACTCCAGGATTGATCAGGAGATTAGGAGTCATTGCTATCAATACAGCAATTGAATTTGATATTTACGGAAATGTAAATTCCACCCATATTGGCGGAACAAAAATCATGAACGGAATCGGAGGGTCCGGAGATTTTGCAAGAAACGCTTACTTAAGTATTTTTGTGACACAGGCTGCTTCCAAAGGAAACAATATTTCCCATGTGCTTCCAATGGTTTCTCATACCGATCATACAGAGCATGATGTTGACATTTTGGTTACCGATATCGGGCTGGCTGATTTAAGAGGCTTAGCTCCCAGAGAAAGAGCTCAAAAAATAATTGACCACTGTGTGCATCCTGATTATAGAGAAGAGCTGCAGTCCTACTTTGACAGAGCCTGTGAAAGAGGTGGCCACACTCCTCATTTACTTGAAGAAGCCTTTAGCTGGCATTTGCGATTTTCTGAAACAGGAAGTATGAAGCAGAAAACTGAAGCTCCTATTTTAAATTAAGAAATTAATTCTAGCCTATAAAAAGACCGAATGCAGTGCATCCGGTCTTTTTGCTTTTTCTTTAAATTCTTTATGTTTAACATGATAAAAATCTTCTAATTCGCCTAAAATATTTAGAATAAGTAAAGACGATAAAGCTTATCTTTGAGAGAAGACAGGTGTTTTATGAGATAAAAAATTAATATCAAAAAAATAAAATATGCATAATTACATAAGCGCTGAAGAAGCAATATATACTATAAAAAGTGGAAACAGGGTATTTTTCCATGGCAGTGCATGTACTCCTAACTACCTTATTGATGAACTGGCGAGACAATCTCATCGGTTGGAAAATGTAGAAATGGTTTCTATTACCCAACAGGGAAATGTAGAAATTGCAAAACCCGAATATAAAGACAGTTTCTTTGTCAATTCTTTATTTGTTTCCACACCGGTTCGGGATGCTGTCAATTCAGACAGAGGAGACTTTGTTCCCGTATTTCTCAGCGAAATTCCTATTTTATTCAGAAAAAATATACTGCCTCTGGATGTGGCTTTAATAACTGTCTCACCTCCTGACAGACATGGCTTCTGTACGTTGGGAACTTCTGTAGATATTGCAAGATCAGCAGTGGATACCGCAAAAATCATCGTTGCAATTGTTAACCCTAGAATGCCGAGAACTCATGGAGACGGAATGATCCATATCAGCAGGATTCATAAGCTGGTATGGCATGAAGAAGAGCTTCCCACAGTAGATTATGGTTCAAAAGTAGGTCCTGAAGAAATGCTTGTAGGAAAAAACGTAGCCGAGCTTATTGAAGACAGGTCTACCCTTCAGATGGGTATCGGAACAATTCCCGATGCCGTTTTAAAGTGCCTGGGCAATCATAAAGATCTGGGTATTCATACCGAAATGCTCAGTGATGGAGTCATTGACCTTATTCAGAATGATGTAATTAACAACAAATACAAAGGCTATAACGACAATAAAACCATCACAAGTTTCTGCTTTGGAACCAGAAAATTATATGATTATGTAGATGATAACACTGTTTTTGCATTCAGAGATGTGAGCGAAGTTAATTTCCCCATTAACATTATGAAAAATAAAAAAATGGTAGCCATTAACTCAGCTATTGAGATTGATCTTACCGGCCAGGTATGTGCCGACTCTATAGGAACCATGCAGTATAGTGGTATCGGAGGACAAATGGACTTTATGAGAGGAGCAGCATTGGGTGAAGACGGAAAACCAATTATTGCCATCACTTCAAGAACCCGAAAAGGAGTTTCCAGAATTGTCCCATATCTTAAACAGGGAGCAGGGGTAGTTACTACCAGGGGGCATATTCACTATGTAGTTACGGAATATGGAACTGCTTACCTCTATGGTAAAAACCTTCGCCAGAGGGCACAAGAGCTGATCAGTATTGCGCATCCGGATGACAGAGAAATGCTGGAAAGAGCCGCTTTCGAAAGATTTAAACATTAATAATCAAACAGATAATCTCTTAAATGTTGTTTTTATTTAGAATCAAAAAAATTTTTCCATGCCAGACTCCATGAATCATTATAAAACATTAACATTTTGGCAGTATATTTGATAAAATCATTATAAAACAAGGAAATTGAAAACGATATATAATTCGATACGAGAAGAAGTTGAAAAGCATTCGAAGGTAAGGAATTCTGTTTTGGGGAATGTGAGTGAATGGAAAAGAAGCCATTATATTATCCTTTCCGAAATTATTAAAGAAGAATTATCTGAGGCTGAAGAATTGAAGGGAGGGAAAAAATTTGAAATAGGAAATACTATTTCACATGTTACTTTACAACGTTTTTTTGAAAACGATTACCAGGACAAAACCCATAGCGATCTCAGATTTTTAAAAACTCTGGACAAGATATGTATCTTTCTGGGATACAAAGATCTTAATGATTACATTCTTTCTATGAGGCATAAAAAACAGGAAGATAAGGAAGCTGATGATCATTCATTTCTAACCCAAATGGTTTATGATTACTGTGCCACCGCTTTTGAGTTTTACAAACAGTTTCCTAATCATAATACCGGTATCTTTAAAGATTTGGTATTTAACGATTCCCCTTTTTTAGAAAGGGCATCATTATACAGTAAAGAGCTGTGTGACAAAGATTTTCAATTGGTCACAAAAAACAATCGGTCCAATTACGAAGTTTTTGACATCCACATTGTTACAGATGAGCCTGATAAAAAAATACTGGAGTCTCAGGAGTTCTGGAATCTTCTGTTCAAAGTAGGAGAAACCGGCGAAGAGCATTTTGTCAATCAGCTGAGCACCCAAATTTACTTTATCAGAAAGGTAGATGACACCTGGAAGATCTGGGATAATTACAATCCTGATGCAGGAAGCTTAAACAGGAAAATAGAAGTTTTATAAAAATAAGAAAGCCGCAGAAGATTTTCTGCGGCTTTCATGTTCGAAATATTATTTTTCACTTGTCTTTTGTATTACAAATGTAGGAGGTCCATTCTAAACCTAAGAAACTTAAATATACTTAAATGAACTCTTCTTTAACTTTATGTTAAATAAACACCAGGATTTCTGTTTATTATTTTCCCTATGTCCAAGATTTTTGTAATTTGCATACCAATAAAATAAAAGTAACAAGAAAACATGTCAACACTAACATTTGCCGAAAAAATTGCTCAAGCAGAGAATTTTTTACCGATTAACGGTACAGATTATATTGAGTTTTATGTAGGAAATGCAAAACAGGCTGCCCATTATTATAAAACCGCTTTCGGTTTTCAGTCTGTAGCTTATGCGGGTCCTGAAACAGGAGTAAGAGACCGTGCATCTTATGTTCTTCAACAAGGAAAAATAAGATTGGTCTTAACTACCGGACTTAAGTCTGACTCTCCAATCAGTGAACACGTAAAAAAACATGGTGACGGAGTAAAAATTTTGGCACTTTGGGTAGATGATGCCTATGCAGCTTTTGAAGAGACTACAAAAAGAGGTGGAAAGCCCTATTTAGAGCCTGTAACACTTACTGACGAGCATGGTGAAGTAAGAATGTCCGGAATCTATACTTACGGAGAAACGATTCACATGTTTATTGAAAGAAAAAACTATAAAGGAGCTTTCATGCCAGGATATGAAAAATGGGAAAGCAACTACAACCCTGAAGAAGCCGGTTTATTGTATGTAGACCACTGCGTAGGAAATGTAGACTGGAACAGAATGATTCCTACCGTAGAATGGTATGAAAAAGTAATGGGATTTGTGAATATCCTTTCTTTTGATGATAAACAGATCAACACAGAATATTCTGCTTTGATGTCTAAGGTAATGTCAAACGGAAACGGATTTGCAAAATTCCCTATCAATGAGCCTGCAGAAGGTAAAAAGAAATCTCAGGTAGAAGAATACCTTGATTTCTATGAAGGAGAAGGGGTACAGCACATTGCTGTTGCTACAAAAGATATCATCCACACAGTCACGGAATTAAAAAAACGTGGGGTAGAATTCCTTTCCGCTCCTCCTGAAGCTTATTATGATATGGTTCCTGAAAGAGTAGGTCATATTGATGAAGATCTTAAGAAATTACAGAATTTAGGTATACTTATTGATCATGATGAAGAAGGGTACTTACTTCAGATTTTTACCAAGCCTGTAGAAGACCGCCCTACCCTATTCTTTGAAATCATTGAAAGACATGGTGCACAGAGTTTTGGTGCCGGAAATTTTAAAGCGTTATTTGAAGCACTGGAAAGAGAACAGGACAGAAGAGGAAATCTTTAATTTTACAGTATATACTAAGTTTTGTCAGGATGCAAAGTCTTGACAAAACTTTTTTATAAAAACACAGCATATGAAAAAAATTTTAATAGGAACTCTATTCCTTGGAACATTGGGCTTAAAAGCTCAATATGGAACATTGGATGCAATTCTTACCAAACTTGAAGAAAGAAGAGGCATCAATCAGAATCTCGACAATGTAAATATTGACAATAAAAAGTTTGTTTTCATTAAAGATGAGGCAGACCACACGGAAAGAGATTTTATTATCATCAAAGGAAATAATGCTACTTATGTAGAAGTTTTTGATGATAAAGCTACCGGGGAAAGCAGTTCCAATGTTTTTACAGGTGACATCATCAGAAAGAAAAACATTATTTCTTTAAGAGCAGATAAGCTTGAAGATAAAAAAATTCCACTGCCGGTAACTAAAACCCTGATGCTCACCAAGCAAAAGGATATTCTTTATCTCATTGATGTCAATACCAGAGACCGATGGATTGATGAAGAATCCTACTCGAAAAAGGCAAAATAAATATCTTGAAAACAGCTGTTTCTCAGGGTGCTATTTTAATCTAACTTAAATCTAATAAACTTATGAAATCATTTGTAGACTATTCCTCAAATTCGGATTTTTCTATACATAATATCCCTTTCGGAGTCGCAGTTTTTAATAAAGAATATATCGGATGCTGTACAAGGATCGGAGATCAGATTATAGATCTGGCAACCTTGTATGATCTTGGATATTTTGAAGACATTGAAGGATTGGATGATAATGTTTTTGAAGCATACACCATCAACGAATTTATTGAACTGGGTAAACCGGTTACCAATGCTGTTCGTACAAAAATTCAAACGCTATTACAGGAAGGTTCTGCTCTTTCAAAAGACCAGAAAACCATTGAAGAAGCATTTTATGATCTTGACAAAGTGAAAATGATGATGCCTCTTCACATTCCTAACTACACTGATTTCTACAGCAGCATTGAACATGCTACCAATGTTGGAAAAATGTTCCGTGATCCTGCCAATGCTTTATTACCAAACTGGAAACACTTACCGGTAGGTTACCATGGAAGAGCCTCTTCAATTGTAATTTCCGGAACAGACATTAATCGTCCTAAAGGACAGATGAAACCTGCAGATGTGGAAAAACCTGTTTTTGGTCCTTGTAAACAATTGGATTTTGAACTGGAAATGGCCTTCATCATCAACAAAAATACTGAGATGGGAGAAAGCATTTCTACAAAAGACGCTGAAGATGCTATTTTTGGAATGGTGGTATTCAACGACTGGTCTGCAAGAGACATACAGTCTTGGGAGTATGTGCCACTAGGCCCATTCCTTGCTAAAAATTTCGGTTCATCTATTTCACCATGGGTAGTTACCCTGGAAGCCCTGGAACCATTCAGAACCGCTTCTCCTACACAGGACCCTGAAGTGTTAGACTATTTAAAATTTGAAGGAGACAAAAACTACGATATCAATCTTGAAGTTTATATCCAGCCTGAAAATGGGGAACAAAACCTCATCAGTGAAAGCAATTACAAACACATGTACTGGAATATGACGCAACAGCTGGCTCACCATACTGTAAACGGATGCAACGTTGAGGTAGGTGATCTGTATGCCAGTGGTACCATCTCAGGAAGCGATCCAAAATCTTTCGGTTCTATGCTTGAATTGACATGGAGAGGACAAAACCCTTTATCATTAAGCAACGGAGAAGAAAGAAAATTCATTGAAGACAATGATACGGTTACCATGAAAGCATGGGCTGAGAAAGATGGTGTAAGAGTAGGTTTTGGTGAAGTTTCAGGTAAAATTATCCCAACCGTATAATAATTATTTAAACACTTTAGTTTTTTAAGCTAAATAGTAATGGAAAAATTGAGTTCACTTTAGTTTTTGAAAATCTGCGATTTTCATTTTTTTCTCACATGATGATTACTCAAAAATTGATTAATGAGCTATCCTACAAAATTGTTGGCGCTTGTATAGAAGTACATAAACTAGCGGGTCCTGGTTTGTACGAAGAGGTTTATCATCAGTGTTTAGAAAAAGAATTTGATCTGTTAGGTTTAAAATATCAAAGTGAACTTGAGATTCCATTTTCCTATAAAGGAAACCATATAAATTGTAAGGTAAAATGTGACTTTTTAATTGAAGAATTAATCGTTTTAGAGTTAAAATCAGTTGCCGAAATTCATCAAATTCATAAAGCACAAACTATAAACTATATGAACCTTTTAAAAGCACCTCGTTCAATTTTAGTCAACTTCAATGTTACAAACCTTTACCATGAAGGTTGTGAATCCTTTGCGTCCAAAATATTTAAAGATCTTCCAAAAGAATGAAAATCGTAGATTTTCAAACTTAAGTGTACTTCAATAAAACGCAATAAGAAATAACTAAAAATAACTTAGGTGTTAAAAGTAAAAATATGAAAACAGTAATCCCCTCTGAAATAACCGCCGTACAGCTGCAAACCATCATGCAGACCGCCGTGTCACCGCGCCCGATTGCATTGGCTTCTACGGTAGATAAAAATGGTACGATCAATTTATCACCATTCAGTTTTTTCAATATGTTCAGTACCGTTCCTCCGATTTTGATTTTCTCACCATCGAGGAGAGTGCGTGATAATACGACTAAACATACCCTGGAAAATGTTCTTGAAGTTCAGGAAGTGGTGATTGGAACAGTAAATTTTCCAATTGTTCAGCAAATTTCCTTAGCTTCCACAGAATATGAAACCGGAGTCAATGAGTTTATAAAATCAGGGCTGACAATGAAAGATGCTGATTTGGTACAACCTAAGTTGATTGAGGAATGTCCGGTCAATTTTGAATGCAAGGTTTTAGAAGTAAAATCTTTGGGTGATCAGGGAGGAGCCGGAAATCTTGTGATCTGTGAGGTTCAGAAGATTCATATCAGAGAAGAATACCTGAATGAGGCTGGAAACCTGGATCAGAAAAAACTCGATATGGTAGCCCGCCTAGGAGGCAACTGGTATTCCCGAAGCAATGAAAACAGCCTTTTTGAAGTTCCAAAACCCCTGGTTACAAAGGGAATTGGATTTGATCTTCTGCCTGATTCTATTAAATACAGTAAGATTTTCACAGGAAATGACCTTGGAATGCTTGCCAATGTAGAAGTATTGCCAACAGGAGACTTTCATGCGGATGAACATATTCATGCAGATGCACAGAAGTTATTATTGGAAAGTAAAATTGAAGAAGCCTGGATAGTACTAACGATAAAATAAAAAAAGCCTGAGATTTCAGGCTTTTTTATTTTAAATGAATGTCCCGTCCTGAAATAAGTTGACAATTACTCAACTTATATTATGAAAGATCAAGAATTAAAAAAGGAAAAGCGTACTCAAAGAGATTACAGTATTGGCTTTAAATTACGAATCGTTTCTC
>Ga0105243_10001923_pt1 | contig 17711 bp, 15 predicted proteins | sample KBSM34metaG_FD_81525 | JGI IMG/M metagenome (GOLD analysis project Ga0105243, IMG submission 81525) | Miscanthus rhizosphere microbial communities from Kellogg Biological Station, Michigan, USA - KBS M3-4 metaG | ecosystem: Host-associated > Plants > Roots > Rhizosphere > Soil | place... | reverse complement strand
GGCCGCGAAGCTGCGTCCCGACGTGATCGTCGTCGATGTCGGCATGCCGCTGCTGAACGGCGTCGACGCGGCGCGGCAGATCAAGCAGGCGTGGCCGGACACCCGGATCGTGTTCCTGACGATGAACGAAGACCCGGACGTCGCGGCCGAGGCCTTCCGCGCCGGCGCGTCCGGCTACCTGCTGAAGCGCTCCGCGGCTTCCGAGCTGCTGGTGGCGATCCGCGAAGTCATGCAGCGGCGGTCGTACGTGACGCCGCTGGTCACCGAGGGCCTGGTCGGCTCGATGATCCTCGGCGCCGCCCCGCACGTCGCGGGCGCACAGCTGACCACCCGCCAGCGCGAGGTGATTCAGCTGCTCGCCGAAGGGCACTCGATGAAAGCGATTGCCCGCATGCTCAACATCGCGCCGCGCACCGTCGCGTTCCACAAGTACCGCATCATGGACCAGCTCCATCTCAAGACCACGGCGGAGCTGATTCAGTTCGCGGTCAAGCATCACATCGTCTGAGGCACGGCAGGATGAGAGACCAGCAGCTTCGCGGTCACGCGTCACGGACGCAGCCAGGCGATTTGCCACGTCACCGCGACGGTCTCGAAGTCGCCGCCAATCCGCGTCGTCGTGCCGGTGCTGAACGCAGCCTTGAGCGACTGGCGGCGGCCGAACGGGATCGAGATCGCCGTGCCGATGCGCGAGTTGCGCTGCAGGTCGGCCTTCTCGACGCCGTTGATCGAGGTGACGCCGCCGGTATACCAGGTGGCATTGAGTGCCACCCACAGCCGCGGGCGCATCGAGTAGCTGGCGTGCGCCTGCAGCGAGGCCACCGGTGCCTGCTGGTGGGCGGCGGTGCCAGGGTAGAAGGCGTCGTTCTCTGTGAAGATCCAGTACCCGCCATAGGTCTCGAGCGTCCACCGGCCGGCGGGTACCGAGACGCCGAGCTCCGGCTTGAACGACCAGCGGTTCGATCCAAGGTTGACGAGGCGAGAGGAACGGTAGCTCCCGGTGGGCGCGACGACGCTCAGGCTGGCGCCGAGAATCGGACCGCGCCGCGCCGCAGCGAATTCACGCGCGCGCATCGCCCGGCCGCCGACCAGATTGACCGACAGCCGGGTACGCGTGTCGGCCCAACCGAACCGCTGGGCATCGGCGCGTTCGGCGCCGAGCTGGCCCGACAGGCGGGCGCGCGCGTAGGGCACCGCGACGACGACCAGCGCGGTGCGCGACGCGAGGTCGAAGGTCCGGCCGACGCCGACGGTGGCGACGCCGAGGCGCGCGCGGACGTCGTCAAGCGGCAGCGACGGATCGATGAGCACGCTGCCGCTCGAACGGCCGGCGCCGATCACCAGGAACGTCATGCCGACGGGCGATGCGCTGTAGGCGCGCGGTTCGAGTTCCTGAGCCCCGAGCGGGTGAACGGCCGCCGCCCAGGCGGTGGCGAACAGCAGAACCAGCAGACGCGGACGCAGGGTGCGGAGAGCGGGGTCGCGGAACACGGCGACGGTCGATTCTCCGCGAGCGCCAGACGCGGCGCTATGCAGTTTCGGCAGGAGTGAGAGCGGATCGAGGCAGGAGGAATCGTGATGCGTGCATACGGTGCGGCCCTGTCGGTGGCGGGCGCTCTCCTGGCGGGGACCGCGCTGCCGCGCGCGGCGGTCGAGTATCCGCTGGCGCTGACCCTCGAGGCGCAGGTAAAGAGCGGCGTGACCAGAGTCACGTCGACGCTGTCGATTCGCGTCGATCGCGCGATGGACGACCGCCTCCGGACCCGCGTCACCGACGCGCTCAAATACGGCGGCTATTCCGACTTCGTCACCGCGCTCCGGCCGATGCCCGCGTGGGGCGAGATCGCAACCGCCTCGCACAAGGTCGAGGTGCGCTATACGCGCGAAGAGGAAGACGGTGGAAACCGCCGGCTGATTGTCGTCGCCGATCGGCCGCTGTTCTTCCTCAGCGGCGATCCGGCCAAGGCCAGAACCGGGTACGAGCTGACGGTGGTGGACCTGCGCATCGCCGCAGACGGCGCCGCGACCGGCACGATGGCGGCGGCGGCACGTGTCAAGCCCTCACCGAACGGCGTGGTGCTCGACAACTATGCGGAGTCGCTCGTCGAGTTGAAGGGCAGCATCGCCCGCAAGTGACCGACGTGCCGCGCGACGGCGAACGCCGTCGCTCGGCTGCGGATCATCCACGGTCACGCTCGTCTTCTTTCCCCGCCGACCTGCAAGGATTGACAGTTGTGCGCCGGCCGAGATGGTCGCAATCATGGCGCACCCGGTGCAGATGCGTGCAATCACCCGCGTCGATGGGTGCGGAGCCGCGCGAGTAAAAGCGCCGATGGCCGCACCCTGGATCTCCGAAACAGTCCGATGGTGCGGTACGAGGAGCAGGCAATGAAGGGCGATTACCTCGGTCACGTTTCCCGCGCCAGCTGTGCGGCCCTGGCTTTGGGCGCAGTTCTGGCCTGTGCGGCATGCGAGCAGTCGTCGGACGTGGCGGTTGAAAACCCGGTGGCGCCCGGGCCTTTCGTCGGGCGCCTGTCGAGCACCGTCACGACGGTCGTCCGGACGCACGGATGCGGGTGGCACGTGTCGCCAGGCTTCGATCTGGTGGTGACCTCGATGCACAGGAACGTGTTCCTCGATGACGTGACGATCCACATGATCGACGGCAGCAATCTCGGCGGCCCGATGGTGCCGTTTCCCAGGCCGACGTTGAACAGCATGTTCAGCTCGACGCGGATCCTGGCCGGCCAGAGTCGGGTCTTCATCTTCAACCCGGCGCTCGCGTGCTCCTGGTTCACGCCCGGTGCCTTTCGCGCCGACGTTCGCGTTGTGGACGAACAGAACGTCACGGCGTTGTTCAGTGCGGTGTCGGCACCCTAGACGCCGAGCGGAGGCATGGTGCCTGGAACGATGAGGGGCGCGTCGATTGCGGCTGCGGTCGCCGCCGCGGCGGCGCTGTCATCCGGCTGTGAGGCGACCTATCCGATCCAGGTGATGACGCCGATCCGCGCCGTGCTGGATGTCACGCGTTTCCGGCGCGTCGTGATTCCCGGGTTCGTGACAAGCCCGCACGATCCGATCGATACCAACGCGGAGATGGTCCGCGTCCTGCGCAGCCAGCTGCGAGCCCGATCACACCTCGGCGTGGTGGCAATCGAGCCGGTGGCCATCGAGGGGCCGCAGCTGGGCGACGTGGTCTACTGGCGCCGCCTCGGCGAAGAATACGACGCGCCGCTCATCGTCACCGGGACGGCGTCGTTCAGCGCCTCGGTCGAGAGGCTGCACATCGGCCGGCAAATCGAGGCACTGCGGCTCGCCCCGGGCCAGATGCCGCGCGCGAGCGAAGCCGAGGACCGCACCCGTTTCACGTTCGACGCGAGGCTGCTGTTCATCGACGGCGGCAGCGGGGCGACGCTCCACACCCTGATGTTTCGCGAGACCATGATCCATTTTGGCAACGACAAGGTGTTCGCGCTCTCGGCCTACTTCGAGATCATGGATCGAGTGCTGCCCACCTTCACCAACCTGATCAGCGACCAGGTGTTCGACGGCACGCGCATCCTGCTGAAATAACGTGGCGTCGCCGCGTCCCGTGCCGAATCTGCATATTGGCGGAAACCCTGCGGGCTTGGGCTCAACGGGCATTCACGCCTGGGTGATGCGATGAGAGGACCGGTTCGAACCTCCCTCGGCGCGCCGGACACCGAACCGGTGCACCTGCACCTGAGCGAACGGCAGAAGACTCATCTCGAGCAGATCTCGTCCACACAGTGGTTGCCCGCGTGGACGCACATCTACCGACGAGGCGATCCGGCGACATGGGTCTACCAAGTGCTCGACGGTGTGGTCACCACGTTCCGCGAGGTGCGGAACCAGCGTCCCCACGTGATGGGGTTTCTCTTCGAGCGCGACTTGTTCGGCCTCGCGGTGAACGGGACGTATGCGAGCAGCGCGCGGGCGGTGACCCGGGTGACGCTGCGCCGCGCTCCCGCCGACCGGCTGAAGGCTCTGGTGCTGCGCGAGCCCGAAGTCGAGTTCGGTCTGGTGTGCAAGCTGACCGCGGCGGTTCGCCACGCCCAGCGCCACGTCATCGCCGTCGGCCGCCGCTCTCCGCTCGAGCGGGTGGCGATGTTCATCAGCATGATGGAGCAGGCGCAGGCGCAGATCGACCAGCCGGCGGATACCATCGACTTGCCGATGACGGCCAGCGATATCGCCAATTTTCTCAGGCTGTCGCCGGCGGCGATGCGCCGCGGCTTCCGAGAACTGGAGCGCCAGTCGATCATCGTCCCGGAGGCGCCGCACCGGATCCGCATCAGGGACCGGGACGCGTTCAACCGCCGGCTGCCCGACGCGCCACGCTACCTGCAGACCTGATCAGTCGCGCGACGTCATCGACCGGTCTCCTCCGTTGCGCGATGGCTGGATGGCCGTTCGCTGCGGCGCCTCAGCGGATGATCGTGGCGGCGACTCCTTTCTGAGAGACCAGCTTGTCGACCCGCGCGACCATCCGGTCGCGGCGGCCGATGATCGAGCGGATTGCGTCGGCGTCGAGCCACTGACCGAGCGCCGCAGTCAACCGCTCGGACGTGAGCGCCTGGAATTCATTCCACAGCGCGGCGTCGACGCGCTCGAACTTCCACGGCAGATCCGCTGTGGTGGTGAATGCCCTCGAGTGATCAATCAGGATGACGTTGTTCGCCTGGTCAATCAGGATATTGCCGGCGTTGCGGTCAACGTTCCCGATCAGGTTGTCGAACATCTGCATCATCCGGATCGGCTTCGCGAACGCCGGGCCGGTCGGGACCTTGCCGCCCCTCTGCTTGACGCTGGTCGTCGGCTCGAGCCACATGATCGCGGCGCCGAGCTCGCCGTCGAATCGCCGCTCGACGGCCGGCGGAACCATGTTCATCCCGAGGAGCTTGTCCAGCTCGTAGGCGGCAATCTCGGACTTGTAGCTTTCCCAGTGACCGCGGCGAAAACCTGGTGGCAGCGCTTTCCAGGCCAGGCTCTCGAAGGGTTCGGCCGGCTTGAGCCGTCCGCGCCGCGGCAGTGTGACGCCGGTGCCGATGTCCGCGAGGCTGACGATCTCGGCGGTCCGAAGGTGTGCCTCCATTCGCGCCGCGTCGCCAATCCAGGTCTTCGCGCTCGCTGACGCCGCGGCCGACGCCTGTGCGAACGCCGCTGCAGCGACGGCGCTGACCAAACCGAGCGACAGAAGCAGGTGTCTCGCGAGGGGGATGCGGTGCCCGATCCCATGCCGTGGTGTCATGCGGCGATCGATCCACCTGCCGTCCGTGCCAATCGCGTGCCGTGGCATGCCTCGGCGATCCGACTGCGTCGATGTGTCGATTGCCCGACATCTCAGAGCCGCTCCGACGCCCCGGAGCCAGGCGCCGCGCGGGAGTCAGTTTTGGAGTGATTCGGCGAGTGCCGGCCGGGCAGCCGGATTGCTGTCATCGCCGATGAACCCATGGAGCGAAGGAGTGGCGGCATGTGGGTCAGTGCAGTGATGCTCGCGTTGTTCCTCCAGCAGCCGGTGTCGTTGTCGGCGTCCGGAACGGCCGTTGATCTGCACGTGACGCCGCTGAAAGCGCTGGCGCCGGCGGATGTGTTCATCCGCGTCGTCATCGATCGCGACGCCGGGAATCGGCAGATCCGGGTCGCCATCGAATCGGGGCTGTACTTCCGAGCGAGCACCATCGACCTCGACGGCGAATCGGCGCCTCGCGTCACCGAGTTGGCGTTCAGAGGTCTGCCGGCGGGGGAGTACGACCTGCGCGTGCAGGTGCTCGATGCGAGGGGGCACGAACGCGCGGGCGCGAGCTGCTCCGTGACGCGGTTCTGACCGCGCGCACTCACCACGAGAACTTGAAAACAGTGCCCGTCGACCGGCGCGGATCCGGCTTGTCCGAATTACTGACCTTGTAGTTTTCTGGCACGCTCGCCCAGTCGCCGTAGATGGTGCCGCCGAGATAGAAACCCGGCTTCGCCCCCGGCTCGGACGCAGTCGGCGCCGTAAACAGCGTGTAGACGTGCTGCGGCTCCGACGGCCCGGGTCGATCGTTCAGCGGCACGTATTCGGGAACGCCGTCGCCGTCGACGTCCGCCCGGATCCAGTCCACGTGCAACAGGCGGTGATACGTGCGGTCAGCGACCATGCTGCGTATCTGGGCGTCGAACCGCTCGACGATCGACGCCGCGTCCGCGCGCGCCCGGTTGACCGCAAAGTGCAGTTCCCGCGTGACGAGCGCCGTCGACCCGATCTGCAGCTTCACGCCCGATTCCTTCGGATAGTTGCTGACGATGTAATGGACGACCAGCGCGTCCATCAGCGTATAGTCGACGGCGCCTTTGAGGAGCTGCGTGAGGCTGTCTTCCTCGCTGCGCGACCGCACCCACACCGGGCCGCCCCCGCCGATTGCCTCGCCGTACGAATAGCCCTCGACGACTGCGATCCGTCTGCCCTGCAGATCAGCCGGCGTTTTCGCCGAGACGTCAGCGCCATGGCGGCCGACGAGCACGAGGCGGTTCTCCAGATACGGCTGTGAAAAGACGAGTGCGCGCTCCCGTTCCGGGTCGTGCCATGCGGCGGCGCTGCCATCGAAAAGGCCGGAGAGCAGCGACGGCGTGAATTGCGAGGCGCTGACAATCGTTGTCCTGGCCGTGAGGTTGATGCGGCCGAGGGCATCCTCGACCAGATCGAGTGCGAACCGGGGCTGCCTCGGCGCGTTCGTGAACGGCGGCCATGCCGTTGAGACGAGCCGCAGGGGCGTTGCCTGCGCGGTCACCGTCAGCCACAGCGCGGGCCACAACAGAACGAGGATGGCGGCACGCGCCCAGCGGCTGAGGTAAATCGGAGCGTCGAAGAAACGCATCGGATCGGCCTCCTCATCTCCACGGTTGGCCTCCGGAACCCGGACGCGACTCCGGCCGGATGGAGCGAAAGGCCGCAGGCGGCCGATCGCGCGCGGCTCTGACGAGCCGAAGTCTCTGGAACGGCAATGGTTCCGTCGGCACTGCGCGTGTCGCCGGAAAAGGCACTTCCCGTGATACAAGCGTCGTTCCCGGTTACAAGCGCCGTTCCGGATGGTCAGAGACGCATTGCAGTCGCGCGCAGATGACAGCGGTATGGGCGTTTGCTGGAAGCGGCGTAGGTCAGAAAGGGGTGGCGCGCCCGGTGGGACTCGGACCCACGACCCCCGGCTTAGAAGGCCGGTGCTCTATCCAACTGAGCTACGGGCGCGTGAGGGCGATCGTAGCAGGTCCGCGGTCAGAGGCTCGGCGTCGACCCGGCGCGCACCGGCGGCGCCACCGCGGCGCTACCAGAGCGACCGCTCGCGGAACGTGCGCTCGATCGCCGCGCTGACACGCTCGCGCGAAAATTCGCGCTCCTCGCAGAGGAAGCGCACGATGCCGTCGAGATCGGGCTCGGCCTGGCGGATGTCGAACGTGTCGGTCACGTCAGGCTGCAGGAAGATGCGCCGCACGTCGTCGATCGCGGCCGGCTCGGGGAGTTGGTCGCGGATCATGGCCGGCATCTGCTCGATCGCCCCATGCTCCTGCACCAGGCGAAGCGCTTTCTTCGGCCCGATTCCCTTGATCCCCTGGTTGAAGTCGGTGCCGACGAGAATCGCCAGATCGACGAGACCTTCCCGCGTGATGTTCCAGCCGTCGAGCAGGCGCTGGAGGACGATCGTTTCGGGGACGATCGGCCGGAACGTGCCCTGGCTGGGAAGGAATTCCCGTCCGGATATCGTGATGAACCGAACCAGCGTCGGCGCGCCGAACAGCAGCGAGTCGTAGTCCTTGCTCGCCGCCGCCCAGATATCGGGCGAGGTCGCCGCCATGTGCGCCGCCTGCGCTTCGGCTTCCGACGGCGCCTGCACGGTCGGCACGCCCATCAGCCGCAGCAGCTCACGCGCTTCCGCGACCATCTCGCGCGTCAGGCGCGAGGTCATCGTCGCCTTCGCGTAGGCCTCGGCCAGATCGCCGCGCGCGAGCGCCTCGGCGTGCTGCTCCTGGTATCTCTCCCGGCCGGCGCGGCGCTTCGCGATCTCCGCCGCCTTTCGCGGCGGCGGGGTGCCGTCGAACACGAACACGAGCTCGAGCGCGTGCTCGGCGATCAGACGCGTCGTCCGATAGAACAGGCCCGACAGGTGCGACGTCGTGCGCCCGGTGGAATCGCGCAGCGGCGTACCGTCGCGCAGCCGGATGAGCGCGAGGAACTGATACAGCTCGCCATTGCCGTCGACGGCCAGCCTCCTGCCGCGCAGATCCTCGAGCGCGACGGTGTCCTTCGTGATGATTGGCGTCAGAACTACGCCCACGCCGCGATTCTGACACGCTCGATGCGCCGGCCGCAGCTGCGGCGAGGTCGCGCGTGCGGCTGTTGGGATCGCGCCGGCTGTTGGTGCACAATCAGCGTCGACGCCGTGACGCCTTCGCGGCGTGTGGACGAGGGAGGACATGGGTCGCCGATCCGCACACATCGCCCTTGCGGCCGCGGTGCTCGCCGCGCTCCCGCTCGTTCACGCCCAGCGCGCGGGCGACACGCGCACCCCGTTGGCCGCCTCCGCCGGCGCGCCGAAGATCATCGTCGAGAAGAACGTCGAGGCGCGGATGCGCGACGGCGTCGTCCTGCGCGCCGACATCTATCGTCCCGACACGCCCGAGCCGCTGCCGGCGCTGCTGCAGCGCACGCCGTACTCGAAGAACCCGGGCCGCGAAGACAACCAGTTCCAGCGGCTCGCCGCCCACGGCTACGTGGTCGTCGTCCAGGACACGCGCGGACGCTACATGTCGGACGGCGTCGCGCGGCCGCACGACGAAGGCGAGGACGGATACGACACCGTGCAATGGGCCGCGGCGCTGCCGCACGTCAACGGCCGCGTCGCGACGTTCGGCGGGAGCTACAGCGCGACCACGCAGCTGATCGCGGCGCCGCTGCGCCCGCCGAAGCTGGCGGCGATGTTCCCGTCCTCGTCTTATCAGAGCCGCTACGACATGGTGTTCCAGGGCGGGGCGTTCTATCTTGCCGACGGGCTGTCGTGGAATCTCGGCCAGGGCGCCGATGTGCGCCGCCGCACCCTGCATCCCGAGGTCGTTCGCGACTCGGCGATCGGGATGGATGAAACCGAGCGGCAGCTGTTCGCCGCGAGCTGGCTGTGGCACGTCCCGCTCAAGACGATCGACGCGATGGAGGTGCGGCGGTATTCGCCGGCGTACTTCGAGATGCTGAACCATCCGTCCTACGACGGCTACTGGAAGACGTTCGACATCGAGGCGCGCCACGGCGAGATCGACGTCCCCGCGTTTCACGTCACCGGTTGGTACGACACGCTCCTCACCGGCACGCTGCGCAACTACACCGGGCTGCGGCAGCACGCCCGATCGGATCGCGCGCGTTCGGCACAGCGCCTGCTGATTGGCCCGTGGACGCACTCGCGGCCGACGCCTGCGTCGACCAGCATCGGCGACGTCGATTTCGGCGCCGACGCCGGGTTCCCGCTCGAGTCGCTGATGTTCGACTGGTTCGACTTCTGGCTGAAGGACGCGCCCACCAACGTGCTCTCGCGCGCGCCGGTGCGGCTGTTCGTGATGGGAGCGAACAGGTGGCGCGACGAGCAGGAGTGGCCGCTGGCGCGCGCTGTACCCACCCCGTTCTACCTGTACAGCGACGGCGCCGCCAATACGCTCGACGGCGACGGCGGGCTCAGCGAGGCGCCGCCCGCGACCGAGCGCAGCGATCGCTTCATCTACGATCCGTGGAACCCGGTGCCGACAGGACAGCGCGGCGGCTACTCGCGGATGCCGACCGACCAGCGATCGGTCGAGCGGCGGCGCGACGTGCTGGTCTACACCACGGCGCCGATGACGACGGCGGTGGAAGTGACCGGGCCGATCGAGGTGAAGCTGTGGGCGTCGTCATCGGCGGCCGACACCGATTTCACCGCCAAGCTGGTGGACGTCTTCCCCGACGGTACGGCGCGGATGCTGAACGACGGCATCCTGCGCGCGAGGTATCGCAACGGCAAGACCGCGCCGGCGCTGCTGACGCCGGGCGAGCCGGTCGAGCTGACGATCGACGCCGGCGCGACCAGCAACCAGTTCGCAGCCGGCCACCGCATCCGCCTCGAGATTTCCAGCAGCAACTTTCCGCGCTTCGATCGCAACCCGAACACCGGCGCGGGCTTCGGTGAGAGCGCGGAGCTGCGGCGCGCCGAGCAGACGATCTATCACGATCGCGCACGCCCCTCCCGCGTCGTGCTGCCGATCGTGCGCGCGCCGCGCTAATCGGCTGCATCCACGCTCGCGGCGCGCTCTCAGCGCCTGAAGGCGCGTCAGCTCGGAGGGGTTGTCACGAGTCAGTCGGCGGCGTCGATCAGCATCTCCGACGTGCGCTGCAGATCATCGAGCACATCCGAGAGCGCGCGCGAGTCCTGCATCATCTTGTCGACCGATTTCCGCACCGCGATGGCCGCCGCCCGCCGCTGTGCCAGGCTCGCCGCCCGCGGCACGCCGCGCACGCGCAGGATGTGGCGCTGGATGTCACGCGCGCCGCGCAGCATCGATTCGACTTGCGCGAGCACATCGAGCACCTGCACGTCGAGCGCGCCGGTTCGCTGATCGAGTTCGAGATGTTTCTGGACTTTCATGGCAGGCGGCCGCCTCGGCTGTGAGTGTCGCGGCAAGTCACGATCTATCCTCGCGCAGCCGGCACCGGCTGCTTACAAAAATGTTGGAGGAGGGTCGGGCTTATGCGAGCAGAAGCTGGAGCACGAGCAGGATCAGCACGTAGCTGCCCGTGAAGCACGCCGCGAGGTACACGAGCCGCCGGAACGGCGGGCGGGTGCGCCAGGCCGCGATCGGATGACGCACACCGGCAAGCGTCTGCCCGATGGCGATCTCGAGGGGCGTGGCCGGGCGGTCGGTCGCTGACAGCATGTCGGTGTCCGGGGGCAAGAACGCCACCATGCGCGCAATGGCAAAATCCCGTGGAAATGACGGGAATATCTCGCGGGAATTGCCGGAACCACTCCGACGCACGGATAAAAGTCTGCCCAGAAGAAGACTTTCCATCGCCCCCTCGCACCAGGTCTCCGCCCCGACGGAGGAATCGCGAAACTCAACTATTGGCTGACGCCTTGCAGCCAGGGCATGCGCCGCAGGTCGATCCTGTCCGGTCCTCGTCTACCACGCTGATTGCGACCTGATGTCAATGAATCGAGCCGGCGCGAGGCGCGCCGTGGGGTTTATGCCTGAGGAGAAACCGGAGTTGCCGCGCATGCGGCTGGCGGACCCGTTCGCCGCGGAAGAATTGGGACCGCTCGTCGAGAACCCGCCCGAGCTGCCGCGCAAGGTCCTGAAGCCGATGGAGCGTCAGAAATGCGCGCTCTGCGGAGGCGACGTGATGCGCTCGCGCGTCAGGTTCTACGAGCGGCCGTGGGTGGTGTGGTCGAAGACGCGTCCGTACCGCTGTCTGGAATGCGGCGTCCGCCAGTGGCGCAAGGACTCGAAGACCTAGACTAGGTCGTCTCCGCGAGCTGGTGACTCTTCCAGCAGTCGCGTCCGCTCCGCTTCGCTTCGTAAAGCGCCGCATCCGCCCGCCGCAGCACATCATCGATATCGTCGTCGTCGTTCTGCACCTGGCTGAGGCCGATGCTGCAGGAGCAGGTGACTTCGTCGCCCGCTGGCGTGACGACCTTCACCGCCCGGCATGCGTCGCCGATGCGGCTGGCCAGTTTCTGGGCGGCGCCGACCGGAGTTTCGGGCACGAGGATGGCGAACTCCTCGCCGCCGAGGCGGCCGAGAATGTCCGACTGGCGGCATTCGACCTGCAGCATGTCGGCGAACGCGCGCAGCAGCTTGTCGCCGGCGTCGTGGCCGAAGGTGTCGTTGACCTGCTTGAAGTAATCGAGATCGATCACCATCACGCTGAACGAGCGGTCGTAGCGCCGGCAGCGCGAGAACTCGGTCGCCGCGAGCTCGAACCACCAGCGGCGCGAGTAGAGGTTGGTGAGCGCGTCGGTGCTGACCAGCCGCGCGAGGTGATCGCGCGCGCCCTGCAGCTCGACGACCCGTTCGGCGAGCCGGCCCTGAAGGTTGGCGACGCGCATGCCGACCTGGACGCGCGCGCGGAGCTCTTCGGTATCGATCGGCTTGACCATGTAATCGTCGGCCCCCGCATCGAGGCCCGCCACGAGATCCATCCGACTGCCGCGTCCCGTCAGCAGGATTACATAAATGCCGGCGAGCGCCGGGTACTCGCGCACGCGGCGGCACAGCTCGATGCCGTCCATGCCGGGCATCATCCAGTCGACGATCGCGATCTCCGGCGGCTGGCCTGAAGAAAGCGCCTCCCAGGCTTCGGCGCCGTCGGCGGCGACCGTGACTTCCATGTTCCAGGGCTTGAGCGCCTTGATCAGGATGGCCCGTGTGACCGGATCATCGTCTGCGATGAGTGCACGCATACGGATGGGTCGAGCAATCATGATGCCCGGCTGAGCCGGCGTTTTCTCGAAGCTTTTCGCCGGTGGCCAGCGTGTGCAGTGTGCGGATCGTGCCGGAGTGTGCGGATGCGTCACGCGCCGGCCGCCGGTGTGCGGGGAGGCCGGGGCGGGGTAAAGTGTGCCGCACACGCTTCGAATGACGCGCGCGCGATTGATCCTCGGCGTTCTGGCGGCGGCACTGAGCGCGGCGTCGACCGTCTTCACCCTTCAACCCGCAAACATCGCGAGCGCGCGCGAGCGCGCCTGGCGCGACAACAACATCGGCGTCGCCCGCCTCGAGCAGTACGACTATCGCGGCGCCGCGGCGCAGTTCCGCCGCGCGCTCGACACCGACGCGCAGCTCGCCGCCGCGCGCCTCAACCTCGCCATCGCGCTCTTGTACGACGCCCAGCCGGACCAGGCCGAACGCGAAGCGCGCGCGGCGGGCGAGGCGATGCCATTGGCGCCCCACCCGCAGTACATCGCCGGCCTCGCCGCGCGGCTCGCCGGCCGCGACGACGACGCGGCCGCTGCGTTTCGGCGGGTGCTGGAGCTCGATCCGCGCGATCCAGGCGCGCGCATCCAGCTTGGTCAGGTGTTGGTGAACCAGCGGCGCGAGGACGAAGCCGTGGCCGCGTTCGAAGCGGCGGCGGCCGCCGAACCGTTCAACGCGACCGCTGCCTATGGCCTGGCCACGGCTCTGACCCGCGCGGGCCGCGACGAACCGGGACGGGCGGCAATGGCCCGCTTCGAGCAGCTCCGCGACAACCCGGCGAGCATCACGTATTCGTCCGTGTATCTCGGCCAGGGACGCTACGCGGAGGCGATCGTGTCGACCGGGCTCGAACCCGGACTCGTCGATCGGGCGGCGCCGGCGGTGGCCTTCTCTGATGCGACCGCTGCACTTGCCGGCGGCCGCGATCTCGGTGCACGGGCGAGCGGAGCGTCGCTCGCTCTCGGCGATCGGATTGCTCGGGACGATCGCAGCGGTGCCCTGCTGGATCGGATCGCCGCCGCGTCGCAAGGCATCACCCTCGCCGACGTCGACGGCGACGGCGAGCTCGACCTGCTGCTCGCCGCCGACACCGGCGTCGTCGTACGGCGGCATCGCGGCGGCCGGCTGGAAACGGGCGCGCGCACCGATATCCGCATCACCGGCACGACGGCGATCGGCGTCGTCGCCGGCGACTACGACAACGACGGCCGCGCCGACCTGTTCGTGCTCGGATATCCGACGCACCGCCTGTATCGCCAGTCCACCGACGGCACGTTCCAGGATGTCAGCGCCGCGGCTGCGCTGCCGCCGGCGACCTCGATGGCGCGAACGGCGGCGTTCGTCGACGTCGATCACGACGGCGATCTCGACCTCGTCATCGGCGGCACGGCGGGGCTCGGCGCGCCAGCCGCGGCGCCGGACGATCTGATCGTTCCGCGGGATCTTCCGGCGGGGGCGAACCAGCTTCTTCGCAATGCCGGAAACGGGCGCTTCGTCGAGGCCACGAGCGAGGCGCGTCTTGCCGGCGGCGGCCACGCCATCGCGATCGTGCCGACCGATTACGACAACCGCCGCGATGTCGATCTGCTGATCGCCGGTTACGGCGAGCGGCCCGTGCTGTTCAGCAACCTGCGCGACGGCACGTTCCGCGATGTCGGCGCTGACGTCGGCCTGCCGGGCGCGGCAGCCTACACGTCGCTCGCCGCCGCCGACGTGAACAAGGACGGCATCACCGACTTCTTCTTCGGGCGTGCGGACGCCGCCGGCGTGTTCGCCATCAGCGCCGGTCCCGGCCGATTCGAGACCTCGGATGCACCGTCGGACACAGCCGGCGCGCTGGCGGCGCAGTTCATCGACTACGACAACGACGGCGTCATCGATCTCCTGGCGCTGACCAGGAGCGGCCCGCGCCTCTGGCGTAACCTGGGCGACGCGTGGAGCAACGTGTCCGCGGCCGCGCTGCCGGCGTCGCTGTCGACCGACGACGATCCAGCGCTGACGCTCGCGACCGGCGACGTCGACGGCGACGGCGATCCCGACGCGGTGGTGAGAACGGCCAGCGGGCGCGTGCGCATCTGGCGAAACGAGGGCGGCAACCGGCGGGCGTCGCTGCGCGTGCGCCTGCGCGGCCGCACCAGCAATCGCAGCGGCATCGGCGCGCGGGTCGAGCTGCGCGCCGGCAGCCTGCTGCATCGGCTGGAAACGATCGCGGCCACACCCGCACCCGCGGCGTCGGACATCGTCTTCGGGTTCGGCGCGAGAGATCGCGCGGAGGTCGTCCGCGTGCTGTGGCCGGCCGGCATCCTCCAGGCCGAGACCGGGCTGCCGCCGCCGGGGCGGCGCGCCGGCGCCGCCGCGATGACCATCACCGAGCTCGATCGCAAGCCGTCGTCCTGCCCGTATCTCTACACGTGGAACGGCACGCGATTCGAGTTCGTGACCGATTTCATGGGCGGGGGAGAGATGGGCGCATGGGCGGGGCCCGGTGCTCAGAGCGTGCCCGACCCCGACGAGTACGTGCGCGTTGCGCCGGGCCAGCTGCGCGAGCGGAACGGCCGCTACGACATCCGCGTCACCAACGAGCTCGAGGAGGCGATGTTCGTCGATCGGCTGCAGCTGGTCGCGGTCGCGCATCCGGAAGGGGTCGACGTCTATCCGAACGAGGGGCTGAAGTCTCCAGCCGAGCGGCGTCCGCTGACCCTCTTCACCGCGCGGTCGCCGCGGCCGCCGCGCGCTGCGGTCGACGAACACGGCCACGACGTGCTCGAGCGCATTTCCCGGATCGATCGGCGCTACGTCGATGATTTCGAGCTCGAGCCGGTGCGAGGCTACGCGCGCGAGCACGCGGTGACGATCACCGTCGATGCGAGCGGCGCGAAACGGCTGCTGCTGCTCCTCACCGGCTGGACCGACTATGCGTTCTCGAGCGACAGCTACGCGGCGCACCAGGCGGGTCTCGATCCGCGCCCGCCCGCCGTCCAGCTTCGCGATCGATCGGGCCGCTGGCGCACCGTCGTGAGCGAGGCGGGGATGCCGGTGGGACGGCCGCAGACGGTGGTCGTCGATCTCAGCGATTCGTTGCGCGGGCTCGTCTCGAAGTCCAGCTCGTCCGCGCTCGAGCTCCGCGTGGTGACGACGCTGCGTGTCTACTGGGACGAGATCCTGGTCGACACGTCGGAACGGGCGGAGGTCACGATCGAGCGGCTCGATGCCCGTGAGGCGACGCTGCGATGGCGCGGCTTCTCGGCCGAGACGACGCCGGACGGCAAGGAACCATACGGATACGATTTCGAGCGCGTGCTGCCGGCTGCGCCGTGGAAGACGATGCCAGGACGCTACACACGAACGGGCGACGTCGGTCCGTTGCTGTCGGCCGCGGATGATCGGTTCGTCGTGTCGGCGCCCGGCGATGAGATTGCGCTGTCGTTCGATGCCGGATCGCTGAACCCGCTGCCATCCGGGTGGACCCGGACGTGGCTGCTCCATGCGGATGGGTTCAGCAAGGAGATGAACCTGCATTCGGCCAGTCCCGATCGACTCGAGCCGCTGCCGTTCCACGGCATGAGCCGCTATCCGTACCCGGCGCCGGAACACTACCCACGGTCGCCGGCCCACGATACGTATCGCGAGACCTACAACACCCGCCAGGTCGGCGGCCCGATCCCGTCCCTCGTCGCGCGCTGACGTCCGGCCCGAACGCTGGCAACGGCGTTGCACTTTGCGGCGGCTCATGAGCCGGGCACGCACATCTTCCGCAGTCGCTACAGTCGAGCCGCCGCGCGCGCGCGCCGCGCGCGTTCAGCCCACGTTCGACACACGCATCCGTCCGGGCGAGCCGTTTCCGCTCGGCGCCACCTGGGACGGCAAAGGCACCAACTTCTCGATCTTTTCCGAGGTCGCCACGCGCGTCGAGCTGTGCCTGTTCGACGAGCGCGGCGGCGAGACGCACCTCGATCTGCCGGAGCGGACCGCGCTCTGCTGGCACGGCTATGTCCGCGGCGTCGGGCCGGGCCAGCGCTACGGCTTCCGCGTCCACGGACCGTGGGACCCGGCGAGCGGCCACCGCTGCAATCCGGCGAAGCTGCTGATCGACCCGTACGCCCGCGCCATCTCCGGCCCGATCGAGTGGAACCCGGCGGTCTTTCCCTACCGGCCCGGCGGCAACGATCTGGAGCGCGACGACAACGACAGCGCACCGTACATGCCCAAGTCGGTGGTCGTCGACGAGCGCTTCGACTGGGAAGGCGACCAGCCGCTGCGGCGCAGGCTGCACGAGACGGTGATCTACGAAGCCCACGTCAAGGGATTCACGAGGCGCCATCCCTACGTGCCCGAAGCGATACGCGGCACGTATGCCGGGCTTGCACACCCCGGCGCGGTCGAGTACCTGCGCTCGCTCGGCGTCACCGCCATCGAGCTGCTGCCGATTCATCAGTTCGTGCACGAGAAGCACCAGCTCGACAAGGGGCTGCGCAATTACTGGGGCTATCACTCGATCGGCTACTTCGCGCCGCATGGCGAGTACTCGGCCGCCGGCGACGCGGGCAGCCAGGTGCGCGAGTTCAAGCAGATGGTGAAGGCGCTGCACGCCGGCGGCATCGAGGTGATCCTCGACGTCGTCTACAACCACACCGGCGAGGGCAATCACCTCGGGCCGATGCTGTCGCTCAAGGGGATCGACAACCTCGCCTACTACCGGACGGTGGAAGGCGATGCGCGCTTCTACATGGACTACACGGGCACCGGCAACAGCCTGAACATGCGGCATCCTTACGCGCTGATGCTGGTGATGGATTCGCTGCGCTACTGGGTCGCCGAGATGCACGTCGACGGCTTCCGCTTCGACCTGGCGTCGACGCTGGCGCGCGAGCTCTACGACGTCGATCGGCTGTCGGCCTTCTTCGACATCATCCACCAGGATCCGACCCTCAGCGGCGTCAAGCTGATCGCCGAGCCGTGGGACATCGGCGAGGGCGGCTACCAGGTCGGCAACTTCCCGGTGCGGTGGTGCGAGTGGAACGGCAAGTACCGCGACACCGTGCGCGACTACTGGCGCGGCGAAGGCGGCACGCTCGGCGAGTTCGCCAGCCGCTTCACCGGCAGCGCCGATCTCTACGAAGACGACGGGCGCAAGCCGTACGCGAGCGTCAACTTCGTCACCGCCCACGACGGCTTCACCCTGCGCGACCTCGTCTCCTACAACGAGAAGCACAACGAGGCCAACG